>Ga0210144_1000052_pt1 | contig 64248 bp, 46 predicted proteins | sample Muzzi_PWA_D2_FD_185532 | JGI IMG/M metagenome (GOLD analysis project Ga0210144, IMG submission 185532) | Wetland microbial communities from San Francisco Bay, California, USA, that impact long-term carbon sequestration - Muzzi_PWA_D2 (SPAdes) | ecosystem: Environmental > Aquatic > Marine >...
GAGCGCGAGGCGAAGAAGAAGACGCAGACGATCGAGGTCAAGGAGGTCAAGTACCGGCCGACGATCGATCAGCACGACCGTGACCGCAAGACCGACCGCGCCCGCAAGTTCCTCGAGCAGGGCAACAAGGTCAAGGTCACGATCTTCTTCCGCTATCGCCAGCTCCGGCGCCCCCAGCTCGGCACGGAGATCCTCGACCACGTCTACGAGCAGCTCCAAGAGATCGCCACGGTCGAGCACCGGACGCGGGGCCTGGAAGGCCGCCAGATGATCATGATCCTGGCTCCGCGGGCCTCCGCCAAGGAGAGCAAGGAGGACAAGACGGCCGCCTCCTGAGGTGGTCCCTCCCTTTCCGTCCCTGAGCGTCCCCCGGGCAGTGATCGTCACGGGAGGGAGTCTGCACCGGCGCGGGCAGGCTCCCCTCCGCGCATTCGCTGCGGGCGAGCGCAGTGCTGGGGTACGCTAGACGAGCCATGCCGACCAGCACCGTCGAGGACTACCTGAAGGCCATCCTCCTCGAAGAGCAACACCACCCGGACACCCTGGTGACGACCGGGCGGATCGCCAATGCCATCCGGGTGGCGCCGGGGACGGCGACCAGCATGGTCAAGACCCTGGCGGACAGCTCGCTGGTGACCTACGAGCCGTACAGCGGCGTGCGGCTGACGGAGGCGGGCCGCCAGCTCGCCACCCACGTCCTGCGGCGCCATCGGCTGGTGGAGCTGTTCCTGGTCCAGGTGATGGAGATGGACTGGAGCGAGGTCCACGACGAGGCGGAGCGCCTGGAGCACGTGATCTCCGAGCAGCTCCTCGAACGCATGGACGAGATGCTGGGCCGGCCGTCGGTCGATCCCCACGGCGACCCGATCCCGGACGCGGCTGGGCAGATGGTGGAGCCGGATCTCTCGAGCCTCGCCACCTGCCCGCTGGGGAAGGCCTTCCTGGTCGCCCGGGTGCGGGACCAAAGCCCGGAGTTCCTGCGCCTGGTGGAGCGCCGGGGGCTCAAGCCGGGCAGCCGGGTGATCGTCGAAGAGCGCGACCGGGCGGCGGACCTCGTCGCCCTGCGCCCCCACGACGGCGACGCACCGGTCTCCCTCGGCTTCCGCGCCGCCAGCAAGATATTGGTCGAGTGAATCCGCGAGAGGTTCGCCGGGAGCGGAACGAGAGGCTCTGGTTCCGGAACGCCTCGCGAAACAGCCCGCTGGGAGCCGAACGCGCGGCTCGGCTCGGGCTGCGCCGGGTCCTGACGATGCGCGGTCATCCCCGTGAGCGCGTCCCTCGACGCCCTCTCCCGGAGTCTTCCCGCTCGCTCCATGGCTCGTCGTCCTCCTGGGTGCTGTATCGAACGTCATTTCTTGCTATGCGTAAATTCAAGAATGAGGGGGCGGCACAACATCTTGGGGTCAAGTAGTTGACAGACCCCAAGAGCTGGTACAGACTAGGAAATGCGCTCAACGCGGCTTTGAAGTCCTGAAATCCATTGCACCGGTACTTCGTTGCCGGTACCGGGGGTGGCGACACCTCCCGACGCGACCCAGAGGAGATCGAACGATGGCATCCACCAGCCCCAAGCCTCAGCGGCCAGACTCGCCGTCCTCCGCCGTCGAGACCGGTACCCCCGCCGTGCCCGCGAAGGAGCAGGCGCCGCGGAAGGGTCTGCGCTTCGTCCGGCGGTTCACCACGCCCGGGGCCGATCCGTTCGATCTTCTGGAGTGGGAGGTGCGCGACGCCGTCATCGGCGACGAGAAGGGCAACAAGGTCTTCGAGCAGAAGCGGGTCGAGGTGCCCAAGGCCTGGTCACAGACGGCCACCAACGTCGTCGTCTCCAAGTACTTCCGCGGCCAGCTCGGCACCTCCGAGCGCGAGACCAGCGTGCGCCAGCTCATCGGCCGGGTGGTCGACACCTTGACCGGCTGGGGCCGCGACGGCGGCTACTTCGCCTCCGAGGAGGACGCGGAGACGTTCCACGCCGAGCTCGAGCACATCCTCGTCCACCAGATGGCGTGCTTCAACTCGCCGGTCTGGTTCAACGTCGGCATCGAGGAGAAGCCCCAGTGCTCGGCCTGTTTCATCAACTCGGTCGAGGACACGATGGAGTCGATCCTCGGCCTGGCGCGGACCGAGGGCATGTTGTTCAAGTACGGCTCCGGCACCGGCTCGAATCTCTCGTCCATCCGCTCTTCGCGCGAGAACCTGGCCGGCGGAGGCACCGCCTCCGGGCCGGTCTCGTTCATGAAGGGCTTCGACGCCTTCGCCGGCGTCATCAAGAGCGGCGGCAAGACCCGGCGCGCAGCGAAGATGGTCATTCTGAACGCCGACCATCCGGACATCCTAGAGTTCATCGAGTCGAAGGAGACCGAGGAGAAGAAGGCTTGGGCGCTGATCGAGGCCGGCTACGAGGGCGGCTTCAACGTGCCCGGCGGCGCCTACGATTCGGTCTTCTACCAGAACGCCAACCACTCGGTGCGCGCCACCGACGAGTTTCTGCAGGCGGTGCTGGACGACGGCAAGTGGACCACCCGCGCGGTGACCACGGGCCAGCCCATGGACACCTACCCGGCCCGCGACCTGATGGAGAAGATCGCCGAGGCCACCTGGGTGTGCGGCGACCCGGGCATGCAGTACGACACGACGATCAACGACTGGCACACCTGCGCGAACACGAACCGGATCAACTCTTCCAACCCGTGCAGCGAGTACATGTTCCTCGACGACACGGCGTGCAACCTGGCGTCGCTCAACTTGATGAAGTTCTATGACGCCGACAGCGGCTTCGACGTCGACGGGTTCAAGCACACCTGCGAGGTGGTGATCTCCGGCATGGAGATCATCGTCGGCTTCGCCTCGTACCCGACGCCGCGGATCGCCGACAACTCCCACGCCTTCCGGCCGCTGGGGATCGGCTACGCCAACCTGGGCGCGCTGTTGATGGCGCGGGGCCTGCCCTACGACTCGGACGTGGGGCGCGATTACGCCGGCGCGATCACCGCGCTGATGTCCGGCGCTGCTTACGCCCAGAGCGCCCGGATCGCCGGTGCCATGGGGCCGTTCGCCGAGTTCGAGGTCAACCGGCAGCCGATGCTGCGGGTCATGCGCAAGCACCGGGACGCGATCAAGGGGATCGATTCGGCCCACGTGCCGCTCGAGATCCTCCGCTCGGCCAAGAGCTCGTGGGACGAGGTGGTCTCGCTGGGCGAGCAGAACGGTCTGCGCAACAGCCAGATCTCCGTGCTCGCCCCCACCGGCACCATCGCCTTCATGATGGATTGCGACACCACCGGCGTCGAGCCGGACATCGCCCTGGTCAAGTACAAGCGCCTGGTGGGCGGCGGCATGATCAAGATCGTCAACAATACGGTGCCGCTCGCCCTGAAGCGCCTGGGGTACGACAAGGAAGAGGTCCAGGCGATCGTCGAGTACATCGACGAGAACGACACCATCGAGGGCGCACCGCGCCTGGCGGACGAGCACCTGCCGGTCTTCGACTGCGCCTTCAAGCCGGCTCGCGGCTCGCGCTCGATCCACTACCGCGGCCACCTCAAGATGCTCGGCGCGGTGCAGCCGTTCATCTCCGGGGCGATCTCCAAGACCATCAACATGCCCGAGGACTCGACGCCCGAGGACATCCTCCAGGCCTACATCGAGGGCTGGCAGCTCGGGTTGAAGGCGGTGGCCATCTATAGGGACGGCTGCAAGCGCAGCCAGCCGCTGTCGACCAAGCGCGCGGAGAAGGCGATCGCGCAGCACCTGGCGGCCGACGGCAAGCCCCAGGCGGTGCGCCGCAAGCTGCCGGACGAACGCCAGGCTCTGACCCACAAGTTCGCCGTCGGCGAGCACGAGGGCTACATCACCATCGGTCTCTACGAGAACGGCCAGCCGGGCGAGATCTTCCTGACCATGGCCAAGGAGGGCTCGACCATCTCCGGCCTGATGGACGCCTTCGCGACGGCTATCTCGATCGCCCTCCAGTACGGCGTGCCGCTCCACACCCTGGTGGACAAGTTCAGCCACACCCGGTTCGAGCCGTCCGGCTTCACCAAGAACCCGGAGATCCCGATCGCCAAGTCGATCACCGACTACATCTTCCGCTACCTGGCGTCACGCTTCCTGAGCACCGAGCAGAAGCAGGCCGCGGGGGTGATCCTGCGCGATCTGCCGGCGCAGACGGAGTCCGGTGCTTCGGCAGGTGCCCTCGGCACGGGGGCCGCGGGAGACGGGGGGCAGGTCCCGGCGGAGCGCGAGAACACCAAGGTCACCTTCCTCATGCAGCAGGACGCCCCGTCCTGCCACGAGTGCGGCGCGATCATGGTGCGCAACGGCTCCTGCTACAAGTGCCTGAACTGCGGCTCGACCAGCGGCTGCAGCTAGGCGTCCCGGTCCAGAAAGCCGCTGGCATTCGGGCGCCGGCCCATCCACCCCGCCGTCGTTGCGCTCTCTGCGACAGACCTTTGGGTATGTCTCGGTCGCGCGCCTTGGCGGGGTGGCGCTCCGTCGCCCTCGGTGCACACCGGATTGCTGGACCGGGACGCTCGGATTCCGAGGCGACAGTCCTCGGGCCGCTCGGTGTATCCTTGGCGTCCCATGAGCAGAGTGAACCACTTCCCCATGCGTTCCATCCTTCCGGTCTTCGCCATCCTGCTGGTCGCCGGTGCCGTTTCGTGCGGCAACGGCGCTGTCGCGTCCTCCGACAAGGCCGACTTCCGTCTCCAGAGCCTGGACGGCAAGGAGCTCGGCCCCCCCGACTTTCCCGACCAGAAAGTGATCGTCGACTTCTGGGCGACCTGGTGCGTGCCCTGCCGCATGCAGGCAGCGATCCTCGAGGACCTGCACGCCGAGTATGCACCCCGCGGGGTCCAGTTCCTGGCGGTCGACGTGTCCGAAGATCGTCAGACGGTGGAATCGTTCCTGGAGCAGAACCCGCTGCCCTATCCGGTGCTCCTCGACTCGGAGGACAAGGTGTCGTCCGCGCTGGGCCTGATGGCCCTGCCGACCCTCATGGTCCGGGACGAGACCGGCAAGGTGGTCTATTTCGAGGCCGGCGTGGTGGGGAAGGACCGCTTGAAGAAGCTGCTCGACTAGCGGTTCGAGAGTGAGGCGTCAGTCGCTGGCGGCTTCACGCGCCGCGGCCACGCGGGTGGCGTACTCGAGCTCGAGGCGCCGCCGCGCCAGCTCCGCTTCGGCCCGCAGGAGCTCGGCCCAGCCCCGCTGGAGATCGGCGGGGAGCGCGCTGTCCGCACCGAATCCGGCACCGGTTGCCGGCTCCTCGCCCGAATCGACGTGATAGCTGCGCAGCAGGTCGAGGCAGACGGCCTGGGTGTGGTAGAGGGTTTCCCGCTCGATCTTCAGGACCGTGGCGATCCGCTGGACGGTCTCGTCATCCGGCCACTGGCTGCCGGTTTCGTATTTGGAGACCCGCCCCTTGGGCCAACCGCAGAGCTCCGCCAACTCTTGCTGGGCGAGCTCGCGCACCCGTCGCCAGAGGACGATCGCGCCGCCCATGGCGACCCGTTCGAGGCGGGGCTTTTTCCGTGGCATACCCCACGTTATACGCGGGGAGATGTCGCCTCTGCAAGCCCAAGTTCTTTATTTTTAGTGGTTTGCGCGGCGCGCGGGTTACTGCTGCGGGAAACTAATTTTGAAGATATCGCCAACTCCGGGAGGAATGTAGCCGCCAAGAGTTATAAGTTTCCCTACCCTGCGGATCGTCATTCTTCTCGCCGGTGAACCCGTTCCCGTCACCGTGGAGCCGTGCACCGGCCGCCGGCGGGGGTCGGGCGGACCCTCACCAGCGGCCGGTGAATCGCCTGGCCGGACGGCCGGGCCGGGTGCTACTGGAGCACGACCAGCACCACGCGCCGGTTCTGGGAGCGGCCCTCGCGGGTGCCGTTGTCCGCGATCGGTGCGGCCTCGCCATAGGAGATCACCGACATGCGGTGGAGCGGGAGCTGCTGTGCGCGGTTCAGGTAGCGGCGCACGCTCTCGGCCCGCTCGAGACCCAGCTTCTCGTTGTAGTCGGCGGATCCGACGGAGTCGGTGTGCCCCTGGATCTCGATGTAGACGTTGGTGAAGCGGCTCTTGAGGTCTTCGGCGAACTTGTCGAGCGCCGCCTTGGCTTCGTCGGAGAGCTCCGCCTTGTCGAAAGCGAAGTGCACGTCGCTGTCGGTGAGGACGGTTTCGTAGAGCAGCTTGCCCTGGGCCAGCTTGCCGGCGGCCTCGGCCCGCTCCAGCGCCTCCTGGGCGGTCTTCGAGACCTTGGTCACGTGCTCCTCGGTCTCACCGATCCGCTTCTCGGTCTGGCCGACGCGCTCGTTGGTCTGGTGGATGGCGGTCTGGTTCTGCTCGACCTGCTTCTCGACGGAGTCGACGCGAGTGTGGACCGATCCGGTCTCGCTGCGGACGTACTCCTTGGTGGCGCAGCCGCTCGCCATGAGGGCGAGGGCGGCGATCATGCCGAAAATTGCTCGGTGCTGCATCGGTCTCCTCCTTGTCCGTGACTGCAGTCGGTGGCTGGGCATAGACGCAGGGAGGGCACAAAAGCCCTCCCCAATGTGAGGCCAACACTTCAAACCGCGTGCCCGGCGGCCAGGAGTCTGCGTGGCAGGACCGCGCGGCCTCCTCGTCGCGCCTCGGATCTGCACGGGTAAGACCCGTGTGCGCGGCCGTGCGGTCCGACCACGCAGGCTAGCGCTCCTCGAGCGCCAGGGGCTCGGTGCCCCAGTAGCCCCGGCGGTAGGTCAGGGAGGCCTGGCGGCCTCCCCGTCCGGACAGCGACGGGCGGGTCACCTCGACGCGGATCTGGTGGTACGAGGAGGGCCCGTCGCCGGCGGTGGTCACGGCCAGGATGTAGCGCAGGCGGAGGTCGTCGAGGATCTGGGCCACGGCATCGGCGACCGGCTGGTCCGCACTCTTGTGGGCGGCGGACTGGGCGTCCTGGCCGGAAGGCTCCGTGGTCAGCTCCACGTAGCGGCCGCCGGTCCGCTCGGCGAGGCGGGAGAGGAGATCGGCGTAACGGACGGCGTTGTCCCCTTTCTCCCGGGAATTCTTCCCCTGTGCCGGGCGAAATGCCCTGAGCCCCAGGACGTACACCGGGATGCGTGCGCGGCGGACCAGGTCGATCGCCTCCTCGGGTGTCAGGTGGCTGGCGTTGTCCTGGCCGTCGGTCACCAGGATGGCGATCCGCTTACCCCGGCTCCCTTCGGCGGAGATCTCCGGGATCAGGGAGACCGCGTCGTGGAGGGCCGTGGTGCCGTACCCCTGCCAGGTTTCGGCGGACTCGTGCAGGGTCTGGACGGAATCGGTGAACGGCACCTCGACCTGGATCTGGCCGCCCGCGAAGTCGGCGATGGCGATCTCGTCTCCCGGGCGGTAGCCGGCGAGGAAGGCGTTGAACGCCTCGCGGCTGGCGGCGAGCTTGCCGGAGTTGGCCATGCTGCCGGAGAGGTCCTGGAGCCAGACCACGGAGAGCGGGGCGTCGGCGCCCAGGTCGACGTCGTCGATCGGCACCCGGTGGCCGTCGACCCAGAGGCGGAAGTCCTGGTGGCCGAGGCCGCTGGCGTAGCCGTCCCGGGTCCGGACGACGACCGGCACCAGGGCCCAGGAGACGGAGACCGCCTCCTTGAAGGTCGGCGTCGGCAGGGAGGTGTCCTCGTCAGCCCGGGGCAGGTCCTCGGCCCGGACGGAGCCGGCGAGGCCGGCCAGCGCGGAGAGGACGAGCGCGCTCGCCAGGAGAGCCGTAGCCCGCGCCGTGCCGCGCCGCCGTCGCACGCGGCACGCGGCACGCGGCGGGTGGGAGGGGGATGCAGAGAGCAGGTTCGAATGGACCATGGGACCCCGCGGGATCGATCGGCGCAGGCCTCTGTTAGCCTACCCGTTACACCCGGCTCCTGCACAGATCGCGCCCGATCCGAGAGGAGCCCAGCGAAGCTTCACCTCAAACCGCCGAGAGCCTCGGGCGGGGGCGTCCCCTTCCCCGCGCTCTCCCGAAGGGGATCGAGGGGATGGGGGGAGATCCAGTGGATCATCCAGGTCGATCGGGGCGGCATTCTCGACGGATCGACCAAACTTGACTCAGCCGTCACGAAGTCGGTCCTTGTAGATGTCCAGAGGAGGCTCGTCATGCATTCGGTCAACATCCGCGACATCTCCATCAAGTGCGGCCGCTGTGGTATGTACCAGACTCTGTGCGGGTTCGCTCGGAGGGAGGACTGGAACGTCTATACCTACGAGTGCGAGAACGACGTCTGCGATCCCGCGGCGACCCGCACGCTGATCGAGGTGCCCCGCGAGCTGGACGAGTTCGCGCGCCGGGACCCGGAGTGGCACGGTGGCCAGAAGCACGCCGGCGCCGACGCCTGAGGCCGCCGGAGGCCGCCCGCCGGGGCGTGCCTTCGAGCCGCTTTCGTGTGGTACCGTCCACCCGTTCGTTCCTCCCCTGGCCACCCGGTGGAACCGAAACCCAGCAAAGCACAATTTCTAGCGAGGACACGATGAAGAAGATCGTCCACATCGTCGGGACGGGTACGATCGGCGAGCCTTTGATCGGACTGTTCACCGATTTCCGCTCCGGGATGGGCATCGACGAGGTGACCTTCCACAAGCGGACCCCGCTTCTTTCCGACAAGTCGAAGCTCGACCATCTGATGGCTCGCGGCGCCAAGCTCGCGGTGGAGCCGGAGCGGCGCGACGAGTTCGAGCAGCTCGGCCATACCGTCAGCTACGACTCCGAGGAGGCCCTCGACCGGGCTACGGTGGTCATCGACTGCACGCCCGCGGGCAACGAGAACAAAGAGCTCCACTACAACCGGATCGGCGGCCCCCGCGGCTACCTGGCGCAGGGCAGCGAGTTCGGCTTCGGCAAGCCGTACGCCCGCGGCGTGAACGACGAGGCCCTGGACTACGACGAGGACCGGTTCATCCAGGTGGTCTCATGCAACACCCACTCGATCACCAACCTGCTCAAGACGCTCTGCGATGAGAGCTGGGCCGGGGAGAGCAAGCCCGCCGGCTCGACCGGCGAGAACGGGGGCTACTGCCTGGAGCAGGGCAACTTCGTCTGCATGCGCCGGGCGAACGACATCACCCAGGTGTCGGGCTTCGTGCCGTCGCCCCAGGTCGGAAGCCACAAGGACGGCGAGTTTGGCACCCACCACGCCCGGGATGCCCACAGCCTGTTCCAGACGCTGGGCATCGACCTCGACCTGTTCTCGAGCGCGGTCAAGGTGAACACCCAGTACATGCACTCGCTCTGGTTCCGCCTGGTGATGAACCGCGACATCACCCGTGAGGAGGTGGTGGAGCGCTTCCGTTCGAACATCAGGGTCGCCATGACGGCGAAAAAGGAGGCCAATCTGATCTTCAGCTTCGGCCGCGACCACGGGTACTACGGCCGGATCCTGTCCCAGGTGGTGGTGGCCGAGCCGACCCTGGCGGTGCGTCGGGGCCGGGAGGTCTACGGGTTCTGCTTCACCCCGCAAGACGGCAACTCGCTGCTGTCGTCGATCGCCGCGGCCCTGTGGCGGATGGACGGCGACTGGGAGACCGTCGGCGAGCGGCTCGCTCCCATCCGCCGGTTCATCTACCGAGAGATTTGACCACCAAGCTCCATTTCGGCGACCTGACGCTCCACGGCTTTTCCCTGGCCGGCACGGAGACCTGGTTCCGAGTCCATCCCCCCGGACTGGCGTTCGAGACCGGCCGGGGGGCCCCTCAGGTGGCCGGCGCCGGAGACGTCTTCCTGTCCCACGGCCACCTGGACCACGCGCTGGGCGTGCCCTACCTCCTCTCCCAGCGCACTCGCCACCAGGGGCGCTCGACCCGGTTGTACTGCCCGGCGGAGATGGTGCCGGCGCTCGAGACCCTGATCGCTGCCGGCGCGGCCCTGGAGCAGACCGAGTACGACTACGAGCTGACCGGCCTGGCGCCGGGCGACCGGGTCGACGTTGGCAAGGACATGACGATCGAGGCCTTCCGTACGGACCACGGCGTACCCAGCCTGGGATACCACCTGCTCCGCCGCAAGCGCCACCTGCTGGAGCGCTACCAGGGCCTTGCGGGCCCGGAGCTCGGCCGGTTGCGCCAGCAGGGCGAGACCACCGAGCGGGTCGAGGAGAGCCTGGCGCTGACCTTCTGCGGCGACACCGGTGCGCGTGTCTTCGAGCTGGAGCCGCGGCTGTTCGAGGCGGCGGTCCTGGTCCTCGAGTGCACCTTCCTCGGCGCGGACCGGCTGGAGGCCGCTGAGCGCTACCAGCACCTCCACCTGGACCACCTGGTCGCCGTCCGCGAACGGTTCGAGAACCGGGCGATCGTGCTCCATCACCTGTCGCGGAGGTACCGCCCGGCCGAGCTGCGCCTGGCGGTGGACGAACAGATGCCCGAGCTCGCCGAGCGGATCTACGTGGTCGGCGAGGAGACCTCGTCGTGAGCGCGAAGGATCGCGGACCGCGTGGCGGGAAGGGCCGGAAGAGAACGGCCGCGCAGGGCCGCCCGGGTCCGCCCCCGCCGGCGGCCCCGCTGGCCGCGGTCGACGAGATCGAGGTCACGATCGAGAAGCTGGTGGCCGGCGGCGACGGACTGGCGCGCTGGGAGGGCATCCCGGTGTTCGTTCCGCGCTCCGCCCCCGGCGACCGGCTGCGCGTGCGCCTGACGGACCGCCGGCCGGACTACGGGCGGGGTGAGATCGTCGCTGTGCTGGCGCCCGGGCCGGGCCGGCGAGAGCCCCCGTGCCCCTACTTCGAGCGCTGCGGCGGGTGCGACCTCCAGCACCTGGAGGACGGCCTCCAGGTGCGGCTCAAGGCCCAGGCGGTGGTGGAGACCCTCTCCCGCCTCGGCGGCATCGGACCGCCGGAGAACCTCCGGGTGGTCGCCGGCGACGCCTGGGGCTACCGGCTGCGGACCCAGCTCCACGCCGATCGCTCCCAGGCCGACCAGCAGCCCCGGGTGGGGTACTTCGCGCGGGGGAGCCACGAGCTGGTCCCGGTGGACGCCTGCCCGATCCTGGTGCCGGAGCTCGAGGACCTCCTCCCGGCGCTGCCCCGCCGGCTGGCTGTGGGACTGGAAGAGGGGGAGCGGCCGCCGCAGCGCCTGGACCTTGCGGCGGGGGACGGCGGCCGGTTGAGCGCCGCGCCGGTGACGGGAGACCTGCCCCACGGCGAGATCACCCTCGCCGTCGGCGGGTTCACCTACCGGTTCGACGCCCGCTGCTTCTTCCAGACCCACCGGGGCCTGGTCGGCCGGCTGGTGGAGGCGGCGCTCGGCCCCGAGGGTTCGACCAGCGAAGGGGCCGGCGAGCCGGCCGGTGGCGTGGCATACGACCTCTACTGCGGGGTCGGCCTGTTCACCTTGCCCCTCGCGCGGCGCTACCGGCGCGTGGTCGGGGTGGAGGGGGACCGGGTGGCGGTGCGCTACGCGCGACGGAACGTGCGCGGAGCGGGGCTCGAGACGGTGGACGTCGTCGGGACGGCGGTCGAGTCGTGGGTCCGGGCGCTGCCGGAGGGCGCCGACCGGGTGGTGGCGGACCCGCCGCGGGCCGGGCTCAAAGGCCCGGTGCTCCAGACGCTCCTGGAGCGGCGGCCCCGCTGGATCACCTACGTCTCGTGCCATCCGGCGGCGCTGGCGCGGGACCTCGAGAAGCTGACCCGGGCCTACCGCGTGGACGCCCTGACCCTGATCGATCTCTTCCCCCAGAGCGGCCACATGGAGGCCGTGGTGCAGCTCCGCCTGGTGGAGTAGAGCCGCCCATCGCCAGGTCAATTCCGCCGGTTTCATTTCCGGTGCCCGTCGCGTCTAAGGCAGTATGGAGACGACGATGCGGGTGCTCGAACCGACCGACGCCGCGGTGGCGGCAGGCCCTCCGGGGTCAGGACGGGGGAGTGAGCTCAGCCGAAACGACGAGCTCCGACTCCTCCGCGCCGCCGCCGCCGGCGACCGTTCCGCCGCCGATCGGCTGGTGGACGCCACCTATCGGCCGATCTTCGCCACCCTGGTCCGCCTGTCTGGAGACCGGGATCTCGCGGCCGATCTCACCCAGGAGGCCTACCGCAAGGCGTGGGCCTCGCTCGCCGGCTTCCGGGGCCGGGCCAGATTCTCCACCTGGCTCTACCGGATCGCCTACACCACCTTCCTGAGCCACCGGCGCGGCCCGCGACGGCTCGAGCCGCTCGAGGAGGAGGCCGCCCGGAGGCTCGACGACCCGGCGCCCGGTCCGGACGAGACCACGGTCCGATCGGATGGCGACCGCTCCGTCCGCCGCGCCGTCCACGCCCTCCCCGACGAGCTGCGGTTCACCATCGCCGCGCGCTTCTGGCGCGGCCTGCCGGTGCGCGAGATCGCGCGCCTCGAAGGGGTCACCGGAGCCGCCATCCGCAAACGTCTGAAGAAAGCCCTCGCCCTGCTCGCGGACGAGCTGACCGAGGAGGTCGCATCATGAGCCGCCACGCCCACGACAAGAGAGTGATCGATGCCCTGACCCGGCCGCCGGCCGATCCGGGGTCGATCGAGCCGCCGGCCGACCTGGCCGAGCGGATCAAGGCCGACGTCCCGCCGGAGCTCGAGCTGGTGCCCGCGCTGGACGAGGCGACCTGGACGACCGGCCGCCGGCGCGTCTGGCTGGCCGCGGCATCCGTGCTGCTCGCCGTCGGCGCCGGCGTGGTCGCCCTCCAGGTGCGCGACCGCCTGAGCGACGAGGCGGCGGCACGGGGAGCGATCGACTCCCTGGCCGCGACTCCGGAAACCGCCTCCGCGGACACACCGTCCGCGCTCCGCTCCCGTCCGGACACCGAAGCCCCCGCCTCCGGCGAGCCGGCCGGGCAGGAGATGGCACCGCGACCGGCGCCACCGCCGCCTCCCGCTGCCACGGTGCCCCAAGGCGCGGCAACCGAAACCGAGGCAGCCGAAGCCACCGCAGGGAAGGACGACGGCTCGGGCGAGCTCCGGCAGAGCGTCGCCGAGCGCATGAAGTCGCTCGAGCTCCGGCGCGGGACCGCTGGGCGTGTCGAGGAAGCGCCGCCCGCGCCGCCGTCACGCACCTCGGAGGCAGGATCGGCGTCCGACGCGGCGGCGGTCCCGGGGACGGTCACCGTGACCTCCGAGTCCCCGCTCCTGGACGAGCGCAAGGTCTCCCAGGGGACGACCGTGTCCCAGATCGAGCTCGAGAAGGTTCCGACCGCGCGGGACCCCTGGACGACGGTGACGCAGACCCCCGGTGTGCTCTCCGATCAGACCAACGTCGGTGGCTCGATGTCCGGCGAGGAGACCGTCTTCACGGCGCCGAAGAAGAAGGACGAGGGCGCCCCGCCGACCCACTACACCTTCGATCAGGCCGAAGGGTCGTCGCCGAAGGCACAGCGCATTCCGTCCCCGGACCGGGCGCTGTCGATCCCGGACGCGCCCCCTCCGGGCGGACAGCTCGCCCCGTCGACCGGCGGCACGGCTGAGCCCAACGACCAGCCGTACGGCGACGTCTTCTTCTGCGACTACGGCACCAACCCGTTCATCGACAGCGAGGACGATCCGCTCTCCACCTTCGGCCTCGACGTCGATACCGGCTCCTGGGGCGTCGTCCGCCGGTACCTCCGGGACGGCAACATGCCGCCGCGCAGTGCGGTCCGGGTCGAAGAGCTGGTCAACGCCTTCGACTACGGTGACCCGGCGCCCCGCCACGGCGATTTCCGGGTCGTCGCCGAGGGTTCCGCCACGCCGTTCGCGGGCCGGCGGGACAATCCTCGCTACCGGATCCTCCGCTTCGGCATCCACGCCCGCGAGGTCGACACCTCTCACCGCAAGCCGGCCGTCTTGACCTTCGTGGTCGACGTCTCCGGCTCGATGGCGGCGGAGAACCGCCTGGGCCTGGTCCGGAAGTCGCTCTCCCTGCTGCTCGACCAGCTCCGGCCGGACGACCGGGTGGCACTGGTGGTCTACGGCTCCCACGGGCACGTGGTGCTCGAGCCCACGAGCGACCTGGAGGCGATCCGCTCCGCCATCGACCGCCTGGTGCCGGAGGGGGCGACCAACGCCGAGGAGGGTCTGGTGCTCGGCTACGACCTCGCCCGCCGGGCGTTCCTTCCCGGGGCGATCAACCGGGTCATCCTGTGCTCGGACGGCGTCGCCAACGTCGGCCGCACCGGCCCGGAGTCGATCCTCGCCCGGATCGGTGCCGCCGCCCACGACGGCATCGAGCTGACCACGGTCGGGTTCGGTATGGGCAACTACAACGACGTGCTGATGGAACAGCTCGCCGACCGGGGCGACGGCATGTACGCCTACGTCGACGACCTGGACGAGGCCCGCAGGGTGTTCGTCGAGAACCTGACCGGCACTCTCCAGACCATCGCCAGGGACGCCAAGGTGCAGGTGGAGGTGGACCCGCAGGTGGTCGCGCGCTACCGCCTGCTCGGCTACGAGAACCGGGACGTGCCGGACGAGAAGTTCCGCGACGACACGGTCGACGCCGGCGAGATCGGAGCCGGGCACACGGTCACCGCGCTCTACGAGATCAAGCTGCGGACCGACGTCGACCCGCGGCGCGACGGCCACCGGACGGCGGCGACCCTGCACCTGCGCTGGAAGAGCGTCGCCACCGGCAAGGTGGAAGAGCTGGCCCTGCCGGTGACCGTCGCCGACCTGGCCGGGAGCTGGCAGCAGGCGCCGGCCTCCCTCCGCCTGGCCTCGGTCGTGGCGGAGCTGGCGGAGGCCCTCAAGCGGACCTACTGGGGCAAGGAGATCGACCTGGGCGAGGTGTTCCGCCAGGCTCAGAGGGTCTCCGCCGAGTACCCCGGCCGCCTGGACGTGGCCGAGCTGGTCACGGCCATCGGACGGGCGGCCCGGCAGACGGGCGCCCTGACGAAGCCGCCGGTACCGTCCGAGGCGCCGGATCGGCAAACCTCGCCGGAGGAGCCCCCCGGCCGGTGAGCCCATGAGCCCATGAGCCCATGGGCCGGTAGACAGCCCGTCAACCGTCAGCGGGCACGAGAGGGTGCGTGGGGTGTGGACGGGACGCGCGGTCGGGGACTCTCCCCGGCCGCGCGCTCGTCTTCGGTGGAGCTTCGAGGGGAGGAGGGAGCGCTCAGCGCAGCTCTTCGTGGACCCGGATCACGGCCCGGTACTTCTCGAGCTGACCCAGCCGGAAGCCGGAATGGACCGCCACGGCCAGGATGCCGAGGGTGAAGATCGTTTCGATGGTGGCGTCCATGGGGAGGAAGGGAGAGGCGGTGTCGCGGAACACGAAGAGCACCACCAGAGCGATCCAGTCGAGCGCGATGATCAGCTTGGCGCGCCGCTCGGCCTGGGTGAGGGCTTCGACCTGGGCGTCGAGCTCCAGTGCTTCCCGGCGGTCGACGTCGCCGGCCGGAGTCGAATCTGCAGGATTCCCGTCGCCGCCGAGGGGTGCTCCCCCGGCGGCTTCGGGTGTGGTGCTCTCGGCGTCGTCTTCCGACGCGGGGGGCCGGAGGCCGGCGACCTCTTCGACCAGGAGCGACCGGATGGCTCGCTTCCTCAGCACGATCGCCGTCCCCCGAAAGGTCCTCAGCCCTGGCCGCCGGAGCTCTTCTTCATCTGGTCCGCGCCGTCCTGCTTGGCGCCGGAGTCGTCCATGGTGCCCTGGTCGGTCTTCGGCTTGACGATGTCGAGCAGCTCGACCTCGAACACCAGGGTCGAGCCAGCCGGGATCGACGCGTTGGGACGGTCACCGTAGGCCAGGTCCGGCGGGCAGACGATCTTCGCCTTGCCACCCACGTGCATCTTTTGCACACCCTCGGTCCAGCAGGGGATCACCTGGTTGAGGGGGAAGGTGGCGGGCTGGCCCCGGTCGTAGGAGCTGTCGAAGACCGTGCCGTCACGGAGCGTGCCCTTGTAGTTGACCTTCACCGTGTCGGTGGCCTTCGGGCTGTCGCCGGTGCCCTCTTCCTCGGACTTGAAGACCAGGCCGGAATCGGTCTTGACCGCGCCCTCTTCCTGGGCCGCCTGGGCGAGGAAGTCGGTGCCGGCCGCGCGTTCCTTGGTCGCGGCCGCCTGCGCGCGCTTCTGCGCGAGCGCCTGCAGCTTCGGGCCGTAGGTCTGCATGTCGACCTTGGTCTCCTTGCCGAGCACGCCGTCGGAGAGACCTTCCTGGACGGCCTTGAGCTCGTCCGCGCTGAGGTGGAACTGGGCCAGGCCCTGGGACATGGCCACGCCGAGGGCGTAGAAGGTGTCGTGCTGCTCCTGCGGGTCCATGGCCTCGGCCATGTCGCCGGCCATGTCGCCCGTCTTCTCCCCGGACATGCCGGCGTTTTCATCGGTCTTCTGATCCTGCGCCGAACAGGCCGGCACGACCAGCAGGCCGACCACCAGAACGGCGGAGAAAAGCTTGTACACTGAGCTCATGTGGGGGTGTTCCTTTCGCATTCTGATCGCGTGAGCTTCGAGGGGGTGAGCATCGTCCTTGCAACACTCTGCTTGGAAGGAATGGCGACGATACCACAGGAGTGGGCAGCGTTCAGCGCGCCGGGCGCCGGTCCTGGCCGCTCCGGAATCTCTCCAAGGAGGTCGAATCCATGAAGCAGCTTTCCCAGGCCGAGCTGGAGTCCCTGATGCAGCGGCGTGACAGCGCTTGCGTGTCGATCTACTCACCGATGGTCAAGGCGGGTGCGGAGACGCAGCAGAACCCGATCCGCTTCAAGAACCTGGTCCGGAAGGCGGCCGATGCCTTGGAAGAGCGCGGCATGACGCCACCGGAGGTCGCGGAGCTCCTCGAGCCCGCGACCGCGCTGATCGACGACACCCCGTTCTGGCAGCACCAGAGCGACGGCCTGGCCGTCTTCGTCGCCCGTGGTTTCTTCCGCTACTACCGGGTGCCGCTCGAGGTGCGGGAGCTGGCCGTGGTCGAGGAGCGTTTCCACCTCAAGCCGATGCTGCCGCTCTTGGCGGGCGACGGGCGGTTCTACGTCCTGGCGCTGTCGCAGAAGAAGGCGCGCCTGCTCGAGGCGACGCGGCACAGCGTCCGCGAGGTCGACCTGGGAGACCTTCCCACCAGTCTGAACGACGCCCTGGGCTACGAGGTCGAGGAGCCGAGCGGCCAGGGCGGAGCCGAGGACGACGTCAAGCTCGAGATCCGCAAGTTCTTCAACCTGCTCGACAACGGCATCGGCTCGGTGATCGCCGACAACGGGGCGCCGCTGGTGCTGGCCGGCGTCGAGTTCCTGTTCCCCCTCTACCGGGAGGTGGCCGACTACCCTCACCTGATCGAGGGCTGCGTGCCGGGCAACCCGGACGGAGCGACCAACGAAGAGCTCCACACCCGCGCCTGGCCGGTGGTCGAGCCGGTGTTCACCGCGTCCCAGGACGCGGCGGTCGAGCAGTTCCGGCAGCTCGCCGGCACCGGCCGCGCGTCCACCCACCTCGACGAGGTGGTCCGGGCGGCCGACGACGGCCGGGTCCACACTCTGTTCGTCGCCCTGGGAACCCGCCGGTGGGGGACCTTCGACCGGGAGCGGCGCACGGTCGACCTGGCGAACGATCACCTCCCAGGCACCGAGGACCTGGTCGACTTCGCCGCCATCCAGACGGTGCTCAAGGGGGGGACGGTGTACGCGGTCGGCCCGGACCACGTACCGGAGGGGGACGCGGTGGCGGCGGTGTTCAGGTATTAGACGCCCCCGCCCGGTCGCTTCCGGAAGGCCTCCCCTGACGCCTACCGCATGGGCAATTCGACCGTGAACACCGTGCCCCGCGGCTGGTTGTCCTCGACCCGGATCCGGCCCCGGTGGTCGGAGACGATCCGGTGGACGATCGCCAGGCCGAGCCCGGTGCCGCGGCCCTTGGTCGAGTAGTAGGGCAGGAACAGCTTGTCCTTGACCTCGGCCGGGATGCCCTGCCCGGTGTCGGACACGTGGATCTCCACGTGGCCGTTCCGCGCCTCCGCCACCACCCGCACCTCGCCGGGAGCGTCGGTCGCTTCGATGGCGTTGTCCAGAAGGTTGATCAGCGCCCGCTTGAGCTGCTCCGGGTCCGCCATCAGCTCGCTCGTCCCCGGCTCGATCTCGCTCGCCACCTGGACTCCGGGCTTGAGACCGCGGTAGAGGCGGAGGGTCTCGTGGATCAGCCCGTCGAGGTCCACCTTCTGCGGCTGGGGGCGGGGCATCCGTGCGTAGCGCGAGAACTCGTCCACCATCGCCTGCATCGCCTCGACCTCACGCAGCAGGATCTCCACGCCCGCCTCGAGCGCCTCGCCCAGGTCCGGATCGTTGCGGCGGTACTTCTGGAGGATCCGCTCGGCGGAGAGGCGGATCGGCGTCAGCGGGTTCTTGATCTCGTGGGCGATCCGCCGGGCGGCCTCGTTCCAGGCGGCGAGCTGCTGCGCCTTGATGAGCTGGGTCAGGTCCTCGAGCACCATCACCCGGCCCCGCAGGTCCCCGGTCGGCGTCACCATCGGCGTCACCTTGACCTCGAAGCTCTTCCACTCCCCTTCGAGCATCAGGTGGAGCTCCCGGGTCAGCCGGCTGCGCTCGAACGCCCCGGTCGCCCCGGCCGGCGCGCCGTCGTCCGCCAGCGGGTCGAGCAGCTCGGCGAGCTGGGCGCGCTCGGGGTCGCACCAGGCGTCGTGGGCACGCCGGCCGACGACCTCGTCGGCGGACTGCCGGAGCATGGCCAGGGCGGCGCCGTTGCAGGTCAGGATGTGGCCGTCCCGGTCGCTCGCGATGACGCCGGCGGCGACGTTGTCGATCACCGCCGCGGCCAGGGCGCGCTCCTCCGCGAGCCGGGCGTTGGCTTCCACCAGCTCGCGGTTGCTGCGCTCGATCAGCTCGCGGTTGCGCTTGATCTCGCCGGTCATCCGGTTGAACGAGCGCACTAGCACGCCCAGCTCGTCGTCGGCCTCCACCTCCACCCGGTGGTCGAGCTCGCCGCGGCCGACGCGTTCCGTCCCCTCGGCCAGTGCCTGGATCGGCACCGTCACCCGCCGGGCCAGGTACAGGCCGACCCAGGAGGAGGCGAGCAGGATGAGCAGGGTCACCAGCAGGAAGAGCAGCAGGTGGCTGGCCTCCAGGGGCTCCTTCTGGACCACCACCTGGCGGTGGCGCAGGTGCGCCTCCACCAGGTCGTCGGCCACCCGGACCAGGTCCGAATCGAGCAGCACGCCGGCGAGGACGACCGTGGCCCCCGGCGGCTGCTGATCCTCCGCCGATTCGCCTCCGCCGTCCGCCGGGGGCGGCCCGGTGGCGCCCGCGAGCACCAGGCGGGCCTCGGTCCCCTCGGCGTCGAGGCGCCGGACCACCGGCTCGCCCGCGGCGGCCGCCGTCAGCAGCCGCCGTCCGGGCTCCGGCAGGTCGGTGATGCCGGTGCGCGGATCGACCACGCCGTGGACGAACTCGGTGCCGTCGTAGACCGCCAGGTAGTCGGCACCCAGCTCGCCGAGGAGCGACTGCAGCCGCCGGCCCAGCTCCGGGCGTTGGCTCGGGTCGCGCAGGTCGATGCCCTGGATCGCCGCGAGCGCCCGCTCGGCGTCCTCCCGGCTCTCCTCCTCGAGCCGGCCGTAGAGCCCTTCCACCACCTGGTACGACTCGGCGAGGACGCTGCCGACCGGCGCGTTGATCCAGCGGTCGACCGTGCCCTGGATCAGCTCGGTGGCGTAGACGAACACCAGCAGCACCGGAATCAGCACCAGGCCGATGTAGGTCGCCACCAGCTTGGTCTTGAACTTCGAGCCCAGGATCCGGTGGCGGCGTTCGATCGCCAGCTTGAGCAGGTTGCGGAGCAGGACGAACAGGATCGTCAGGATCAGGACGATGTTCGCGTACCACAGGACGAACAGCAGGACCTGGTTGTTGAGCAGCGTCTCCGGGACGTCGCGGCCTCGCTGGATCAGGTAGAACAGGCCGACCAGCACGGCGAGGAGGCCGGCCAGGATGCCGACGATGAACCGGTTGTCCTTGCGGTGGCGGCGGAGGCGGTCTTTGAAGGCCATCGGTGGTGCCGCTGGTCAGCGCGGGTCAGGGAGAGGGAGGGGGCATCAGGTCGTCCGGCGGGACGAACTTGCGCGATTCGCGCCACTCCGTGTTCACCCGGGTGGGGATGAACGAGAACAGCGTCCGCGAGCCGAGCAGGGCGCGGACCTTCACCAGCAGCCGCGAGCGCCGGCGCAGCGGCTCCAGGGTGAACGCAGGAATCTTGTCGAACTCGGTCATCGCCTCCCGCAGCTCGTCCAGGTCGCGCGCCATGCGACTTTCGACCAGCTTGCCGTCCAGCTTGTAGTTGACCAGGTACTCGCGGGCGAGGGCGTCGAACATGGCGACTACCTGCACGCTCGAGCGCTGGAGCGGGCGGTCGAACCAGCGCTTGCGGTCGCGCAGCAGCTCGAGCTCGTAGACGATGCTGGTCGGCAGTCCGGAGCCGACCCGCTCCACCAGGTCGTCGTCGAACGCGTCCGTGAGCACGAAGTCGACCATCACTCTGCGGCCGTCGAGCTGCACCTTGAGACCGTGGATCTGCGGGTCGTCGGCCCGGCTGGGGACGGCTGTGGCGAGGGCGATGGCCAGGGCGATCGAAAGACTGGTGACGCGGGTGAGACGCATCGGCGGCGGAAGATTAGCACTCGGCGCCGGATCGGCCCAGCGACGGTGCTGCAGGAACGGCCCGCAGACTGCTAAACTGCCCGGTCCCATGGTAGAAGCTCCCAACAAGCGCCCGGTCAAGGTTCTGGCCAGGAACCGGAAGGCGCGCCACGACTATCACATCCTCGAGACCTTCGAAGCGGGGATCGCTCTCACCGGTACCGAGGTCAAGTCCGCGCGCCAGGGCAAGGTGCAGCTCAAGGACAGCTACATCAGCGTGACCGACGGCGAGGCCTGGCTGGTCGGCGCCCACATCAGCCCCTACACCCACGGCAACCGGCAGAACCACGACCCCGAGCGCCCCCGCAAGCTCCTCCTCTCCCGGCGGGAGATCGACAAGCTGTTCGGCCGGTCGATCATCAAGGGCCAGACCATCATCCCGCTGGCGGTCTACCTCAAGGGGAGCTGGATCAAGGTCGAGATCGCCCTGGCCCAGGGCAAGAAGCTCTACGACAAGCGCCACGCCGAGAAGCAGAAGGTCCAGGAACGGGAGATGCGCGAGGCGCTCAAGGGCGTCAAGTACTAGACATCTACAAGAACCGGCTTCGTGACGAGTGAGTCACGTTTGGTCGAGTCGTCGGTCTCGCCGTTCCGATCGACCTGGGTGATCCTCTGGATCTCCCCTCCAAACCTCCCGACCCCCTTCCTCCCCTCACGGGGAGGCTGGGGGCGCCCCCTCCCGACGCGCTCGCCGGTTCAGCGGCCCGGGATGAGGTCCGCGGTCGCGCGCACCCGGCGCTGCTTCGGGCCGCCGGTCGAGTCGATCCGGTCGAGCGCCGTCTCCCCGCCGTACTCGGCGACGATCCGGTCGTCGTACTCGTCGGCCACCGTCGCCACGGCGGCGACGGCGCCCAGGAAGTTGCGCGGCTGCAAAGTGCGGCCGAACAGCGTGTGGGCGAAGAAGACGTCCGAGCCGACCAGAGAGAACGCGCCGACCGGCAGGCTGTGGTTCAGGCCCAGCAACCCCTCGAGCAGGCTGTCGTCCACCTCCACGCCCTGGGCGCAGTAGGCGGTGATCCGTACCACCGCCTCGGCGGGGCCGTACGGCTCGACGCCGATCTCCAGCACGGTGGAGCCGTAGCGGCCGTAGAAATGGCCGGTCTCCTCGTCGAGATAGGGCTCGTCGATCAGCTCGTCCACGTATTCGCGGACCTTCTGGAAGGTGTTGCGCTCGATGTCGGTCTCGAAGTTCATGATCGGCTCTCCCAATACTGGCCGCCTCCAGGCGAGCACCACGTCGCGACGATCCGGCCGGCGGACTCTCACGGAGGCTACGAGGAGTGTAGCAGTGCCGGGAGGCGGGTGGCGAGATCTTCCGGAAGTGCGCGGGAAGCCTTACATTGACAGGCCTCAGAGCGTCGACTACGCTGTTTCGGTCAGTTCATCTGCCCTGGTTTCCGGGCGCCCTCGCCGGAGTCCGTGTCACGACCGATTCCGACTTCGCGATCGCTCCGAGTCGAATCAGACCCAAGGAGGAGAAAAGGGATGCGTAGCCGTGGTACCTCTTGGATCGAGCCATTCCTGATCGGGGCCCTGGTCGCCCTGGTCGCCGCGCCGGCTTTCGGAGCCGGCTTCAGCATCTTCGAGAACGGAAGCAAGGCCATGGGCATGGCGGGAGCCTTCACCGCCCAGGCCGACGATCCCTCTGCCCTGTTCCACAACGCCGGCGGTGTCGCGTTCCAGCACAAGCGGGCGTTCCAGGTCGGCACGACGCTGATCACGAACACGAAGGGTGATTTCCGGGGGGCGGCACCGTACCCGGGCCCGACCGCGACCGGCGAGCAGGACAGCACCATCTTCTACCCGTCCCACGCCTACTGGGTGGAGCCGATCGGCCCCAACTGGACCTTCGGCCTCGGCTTCAACGACCCCTTCGGCCTCGGCGTCAAGTGGAAGAACCCGGACCAGTGGGCGGGGCGCTACGACTCCTACGACGTGACCCTGCGCACCTTCGACCTCAACCCGACGATCGCCTGGCAGGCCACGCCGAACTTCGGTATCGGCGTCGGCGTCATCGGCCGCTGGTCGGACCTGGAGCTCAACCGCCGGATCCCGTTCCTGAACCCGTTCACCCAGCAGGTCCAGGACATCGGCGACGCCAATCTCAAGAGCGACCTGGACTCGGGCTACGGCTGGAACATCGGCATCCTGCACAAGGCGACGCCGCGGTTCTCCTGGGGCCTGTCCTACCGCAGCGCGATCACGGTCGACTACTCCGGTGACGGGCGTTTCACCCAGATCTCGACCGGCATTCCGGCGCTCGACGCGGCGATCGCCACCTCCGTGCCGTTCGATCAAAATCTGCCGATCAAGACCTCGATCGAGTTCCCGGACGAGGCGAGCCTCGGCCTGGCCTACCAGATCAGCCGCAACGTCCTGGTCGAGACCGACTTCAACTGGACCGGCTGGTCGACCTTCAACGAGCTGCCGATCACGTTCACGCAGAACTCCTCGCTCAACGAGACCGTGCCCCAGGAGTATCAAGACGCGAACAACTACCGCGCCGGCGTGCGCTGGACCGTCAGCCCCACCTCCCAGTGGCGGTTCGGCTACGTCTACGACGAGACGCCGCAGCCCGAGGAGAGCGTCAGCCCGCTGCTGCCGGATGCCAACCGCAACGGCATCACCATCGGCTACGGCTACACCGGGCCGCTCAACTTCGACGTCGCGTTCATGTATCTCAAGTTCGACGACCGGACCCGCAACAAGGACTTCGCCAACGGTGACGTCTTCCACGGCACGTTCAGCACGACCGCGTACCTTCTGGGTCTGACCCTCGGGTTCTAGAGGAAAGGACGGAGTACCAATGTTTCGAGGCAAAGCTCTGATCGCGCTCCTCGCCGTCGCCCTCGTCGCGGCGGCGCCGGCCTTCGCCCAGGACACCGGACGGGCCGATTTCACCAGCTTCGTGGCCCTGGGCGACAGCCTGGGTGCCGGTTTCGTCAGCGGCGGTCTCGTCCGCGGCGCGCAGGAGGACAGCGTGCCGGCACTGCTCGCGCTCCAGGCGACGGGGCAGACGATCCGCCAGCCCCTGGTCGAGCCGCCGGGTCTGCCGCCGCTGCTGCGGCTGGTCAACCTGTCGCCGCTCACGATCTCCCGGCTGCCGCTCCAGGGGGCGCCCCAGCTCGATCTCTCTCCCCTGCACCAGAACCTCTCCGTGCCGGGATACGACGTCGGTGACGCGCTGCGAAACCGCGAGCGGGGCCCGAACGACCTGGCGACCTTCATCCTCGCCGCGCCGCCCAGCCCCCAGCCGCCGACCATGCTGGAGCTGGCTCTGGCTCAGCAGCCGACCTTCGCCATGGTCTGGCTGGGCAACAACGACGTGCTCGGTGCGGCCATCAGCGGCCGCGTGATCGAGGGCGTCACGCTGACGCCGGTGTCGCAGTTCGAGGCGGACTACACGGCGGTCGTCGGTGCGCTCAAGGCCGCGGGCGCCAACCTGGTCCTCGCCACCGTGCCGGACGTGACGTTCATCCCGTACGTCACCACGATCCCGCCGATCCTCGTCAACCCGACGACCAACCAGCCGGTTCTCATCAACGGCCAGACCATCCCGCTGCTCGGTCCCAACGGCCCCCTCGGGCCGAATGACCGGGTGCTGCTGCCGGCTTCCGAAGCGCTCGCCCAGGGCATCGGGATCCCGGCCGCGGTCGGTGGCACCGGCCAGCCGCTGCCGGATGAGCTCGTCCTGTCGGGCTCCGAGGTCTCGGCCATCCAGGCCCGGACGCAAGCCTTCAACCAGATCATCCGCGAGGTGGCCAACCAGACCGACTCGGCGGTTGCCGACATCGGGGCGCTCCTCCTCGAGGGCGCGGGGGACGGATTCGACTTCGGTGGCATCACGTTCACCAGCGACTTCGTGACCGGCGGTCTGATTTCCCTGGACGGCATCCACCCGACGCCGCTCGGCTACGCCATCGCGGCGAACGAGTTCATCCGGGCGATCAACGACCACTACGACGCGAACATCGAGCCGGTGGACCTCTACCGGTTCATCTTCGGCAGCGACGCGTCGGCGATCCCATCGATCCCGGGCGCCTCGCTCGCCGGCTTCGTGTTCACCCACGAGGCGGGGCAGCAGCTCCAAGAGGTGCTCCGCGTCGACCGGCCGTCGACCGGCGGTGGCGGTGGTGGCGGCGGTCGCGGCGACCAGGCCGGCGAGGCCAAGGGGCGCGGCATCGGCGCCAAGCTCCCGGGTCGTAGTCACTAGCCGGTTTCGCTGGATCGAGCAGTCCCGAAAGGGGCGGGCGGCCTTGCGGTCGCCCGCCCCTTTCGCATTTTTCCTCCGAAAGTCCACCCCGGCGGGTAGTTCCTCCGTCATTTTCAATGAAGTAAATTGCAAAATTACGATATCGGCATAGAGCCGGATCGAACCTCAAGGGGGTCGAGATGAGGCAACAGCTGATTGCGTTGCTGGGTTTGGTCTGCCTGGCTCCGGCGGCGTTGGCGGGGGATTACATCCATTCGGAACGGTCCATTCCGGGCCGGTACGTGGTGGTCTTCGCGCCGAGCGCGGTGCGCGCTCCGAACGCCTCAGCCACCGCTCCCGGCCGCACGGTGCGGCAACTCATGGCGGACATGGCGCTGTCCTATGACGTGGTGGCGAAGAGACCGTTGGAGCACGCGCTCCAGGGCGCCATCATCGAGACGACCGAGGGCCGGGCGCGGGCTCTGGCCCGGGACCCGCGGGTCGCCTGGGTGGAGGAGGACCGGGAGATCGAGGCGTTCGCCACCGACCTGGCCCTCGGTCCGTGGTGGGCCGACCGGAGCGACGAGCGCGATCGTCCGCTCAACAACCACTTCACCTACAGCCAGAACGGCGCGGGGGTGAACATCTACATCATCGACACGGGCGTCAACAGCAGCTCAGGGTACTGGTCGGGGCGCTTCTACAACGCGTACTCGACGGTCGTGGACGGCTCCGGCAACATGGTCTTCGGCGACCCCGTGGGTCACGGAACCAACGTGGCGATCCACGCCGCGGCGACTGGTTGGGGGATCGCGCGCGGGGCCAAGGTGCGGGCGGTGCGCGTCAAGACCGTGACCTGTGGCTTGTCGGGGGGCAACCCTCCGGACATTCCGGCCTACGCCGGGGCCTGCTTCCCGCTGACCGACCTCGTGCAGGCGATCGACTGGGTCGCGGGGCACCGGATCACGCCGGCGGTGGCGAACCTGAGCCTGGGAGGCGGTATCAGCACGACCCTGGAGACCGCCGTCACTGGCATGTACAACGCGAACGTGACGGTGGTGGCGGCGGCGGGCAACAGCTCCGCATCGGCGTGCAACGTCTCGCCCGCGCGCATGTCCCAGGTGATCACCGTCGGGGCGACCAACTCGAGCGACGCCAAGGCGTCGTTCAGCAACTATGGCTCGTGCGTCGACCTGTTCGCACCCGGCGAGGACGTCTACAACTATCTCGACGGCACGTCGTTCTCCGCGCCGATGGTGGCGGGTGCCGCGGCGATCCGGCTCCAGGCGAGCCCGTCTTCGTCGCCGAGCGCGGTCAAGAGCTACCTGGTGAACAACGCGACCACCGGGCGCCTGTCGTCGATCGGCTCCGGATCGCCGAACCGGCTGCTGTACATCCCGCCGGGCGGGACCGAGTCTGACAGCCCGCCGACGGCGAACTTCACCTACTCGTGCAGCGGTCTGACCTGCACCTTCACCAGCACGTCGACCGACGACTTCGGGACCGTGGGCTGCACCTGGTACTGGGATCACGAGTACCTGTGGCAGCCGAGAACGGGCTGTTCCCTCAGCCACACCTTCCCCCGTGCCGGCAGCTACGGCGTGGTCCTGACCGCGAACGATGACGCCTGGCAGCAAAGCACCAAGACCAAGACGGTCACCGTGAACTAGGAGCCTGCGCGGCAGGACGGGGAGCTCTCATCGGTGCTCGGGGCGGGCGGCCTTGCGGCCCCCGCCCCGTCTGTCTTTATGGAGAGGGGGCCAGGCGCTAGCAAAACTGGTTCATGTGCGCAACCATCAAATTTCCAGTGGCGGTACAATGCGGTCTTACCATGACCAGATGTCGAGCGACGCGGTATCCCGTTCTCTCCGGAGCGGTGGGCGCTCCGTTCCGTGGGCGCCTCTCCGGTTCCACCCTGACAACCGGCTTCGCCGTCGTGGCGGCGCTGCTCGTCGCCTTGCCGGTCTTCGCCTCTCCCGAGCGGACCGACGCGGAGGGCAAGGGCGATGGCGAGCCCGCGCCGATGGTGATCATGATTCCGCCGGCCAGCGGCGCACCGCCGACCGAGTCTTCGGACGTCGGCCAGGTCGACATCATGAAGGAGAAGCACCGGATGTTCGACCGGGGCGCGGAGGCCCGGGCCCACATCGCGGCAGGCTACCGGGACGTGCTGCTGACCCTCGGCGCCACCGGCCGGGACGCGGCGCTCTCGGCGCTGTTCGACTTCGAGACCGGGTTCATGCAGGGGCGTCCCCCGAAGGACGAGGCGCAGCTCCTGGACGCCGAGGTGGAAGTCGTCCGCTGGTTGGGCGTCCGGGACCTCGAAGCGGTCGTGCCGCTCCTCGCGCTCCATCAGGACGCCTACCGCCTCTACATCGAGCGGGGCGAGCCGATCCTCGCCGGCCACTCGTCGCGGCTGGCCGCCAGCATGGCCGATCTCTACGCCCGCGAGGGGAACAGCGAGGGTTCCCGGGTGCTCGGCGCCCGCGCCCTGGCCAGCCTCGGCATCTACGCCCAGCAGATGGGGGTCAAGCTCCAGGGCCTGGGGCTGCTCCTGACCGCGCTCGAATACGATCCGCACAGCGAGGCGGCGCTGCTCGGGCTGGCGACCGTCCATGAGCGCAGTGGCAACTACCACCGGGCCGCCGAGTACCTGCTCCAGCTCCTCGACACCTATCCGCAGCACCGGGAGGGACGCCTGCGCATGGCGGTCAACCTCCAGCGTCTCGGGTCGACGGCGGACGCCCGGCGCCTGCTCGAAGGCCTGATTGCGGAGTCGGACACCGACTGGGTGACCGCGGTCGCCTACGAGCAACTGGCGCAGCTCTACCGCATCGAGGAGAACCTGGAGAAGGCCGAGGAGGTGCTCTGGGCCGGGATCGAGCGGATCCCGAACGACGGCCGGCTACGGACCCAGCTCGCCTTGGTGCTCGATCTCCGTCACCTGCCCCAGCGCTCGCTGGCCGTGATCCGCGAGCTGCCGAAGATCGCCGGCAAGACCGCCGAGCCGTCGGCGCGACGCCTCTACGGCATGGGACCGCAGAAGGCCTATGAAGAGGCGCGTGCGGCGCTCGAGGAGAGCGCGGCGTCGCGGGTCGGCCGGCTGGCCCGGCTGCTCGACGAAGGTGGGGTCCAGGCACCGGCGGGAGGCGCGCGATGACCCGCGCAATGCGCACCGGCGGCCTGGTTCTCCTGGCGGCCCTGGCCGTGGCGATGCTGGCGGCTCCGCAGGCCCGCGCCGCCGGCAAGGTCGACGTCGCCATCCTCGACCCGGGGCCGTTCGACGCCGTCTCCGGGGCGGTCAAGGTCCGGCTGCAGATCCACGCGTCCGAGCCGATCGAGCGGGTCGACCTGTTCGTCGACGGTGCGCTCCGGGCCCAGCTCACCAAGGCACCCTGGGAGGTGACGGTCGACGTCGGCCAGGAGAACGAGGAGCACGTCTTCAGAGCGGTGGCCTACGGCACCTCCGGCGCCACCGGCGAGATGACCAGCCAGACGCCGGCGATCGAGGTCAACGACACCCTCGACCTGCCGCTCCAGCAGCTCTTCGTCACCGTCACCCGGGGCGGCGAGCGGGTCCGGGGCCTGACCCGGGAGAGCTTCCGCGTGGTCGACGACGGCTCCAGCCAAAAGCTCGTCACCTTCGAGGGCGGGGATGCGCCGCTCACCGCCGTCCTGCTGGTCGACTCCAGCGAGAGCATGCGTGGCGAGCGCCTGGCCTCGGCGATCGAAGGGGTCCGGTCGTTCACCGCCGGCATGAGGGACCTGGACGAGGTCATGGGGGTTCTGTTCGCCGACCAGATGCTGGCGGCGACGCCGTTCACCTCCGACCCCCAGCAGATCGACGCGTCGCTCGGCAACGTGCAGGCCGGCGGCGGCACCGCGCTGACCGACAACCTCTATTCGGCGCTCAAGATCCTCGACGGGCGCCAGGGGCGGCGGGTGGTGGTCGTCCTCTCCGACGGCTACGACGTTTACAGCGCGCTCTCGATGCGCGACGTCCTGTGGAAGATCCGCCGCAGCCAGGCGATCGTCTACTGGCTCGCCATGCGCGACCGCAACCAGAGCGACTCCGGCCTCTACACCTCCGCCTGGCGGGACGCCGAGGCCAACAAGCAGGAGTACGACACGCTCCACGACATCGTTCGGGAAAGCGGCGGGCGCATCCTCGAGATCGACGACGTCTCGCAGGTCCCGGGCGCCTTCAAGAGCATCCTCGCCGAGCTCCGCGGCCAGTACGTGCTCGGCTACTACCCGACCGGCCTCAAGCGGGACGGAAGCTGGCGGGCCGTGCGGGTCGAGGTGGACGGCTTCGCCAACCGGGTGCGGGCGCGCGAAGGCTACGTGGATTACTGAGTCGGGATTGTCGGCGGACCGCGTCCTGTTGGATCGACTACCGCGCGCGTGCCGCGTGCCGGTAGACTCACTCGTTCCATGGACACGATCCACATCCGCGGTGCCCGCGAGCACAATCTGAAGAACGTCGACCTCGAGATCCCGAGGAACCGCCTGGTGGTTTTTACCGGCGTCTCGGGCTCGGGCAAGTCGTCCCTGGCCTTCGACACCCTCTTCGCCGAGGGCCAGCGGCGCTACGTCGAATCCCTCTCCTCCTACGCCCGGCAATTCCTCCAGCAGATGGAGAAGCCGGACGTCGACTCGATCGAAGGCCTTTCCCCGGCGATCTCGATCGAGCAGAAGTCGGTCTCCAAGAACCCGCGCTCGACCGTCGGCACGGTCACCGAGATCCACGACTACCTGCGGCTCCTCTACGCTTCGGTCGGCGTCCCCCACTGCCCCCAGTGCGGCACAGAGGTCCGCCCCCAGACCGTCCAGGAGATGGTCGACCGGGTGCTCTCCTACCCCGAGGGCACCCGCCTGGTCCTCTATGCGCCGTACGTACGCGGCAAGAAGGGCGAGTACAAGCGCCAGCTCGCCCAGATGGCCAAAGAGGGCTTCGTCCGGGCGCGCATCGACGGCGAGATCGTGGAGCTGGCCGGCGAGCCGCCGGAGCTCGACAAGCAGAAGAAGCACTCGATCGACATCGTGGTCGACCGGCTGGTGATCAAGGAGGGGATCGGCAAGCGCCTGGCCGAGTCCTTGGAGACCGCCCTCGAGGTCGGCAACGGCCTGGTGGTGCTGGCGCCGGAGGGACGGGGCGAGGAGACCCTGTCGCGCCACTACGCCTGCTCGGAGTGCTCCACCAGCCTGTCCGAGGTGACGCCGCGCCTGTTCTCGTTCAACAGCCCCTACGGCGCCTGCCCGGAGTGCTCAGGGCTCGGCACCATCGCCGGCGTCGACGAGGAGAAGGTGGTGCCGGATCCGGCGCGCTCGATCAACGCCGGCGCTGTCGCTCCCTGGCCGGAGGGGTCGAAGTCGTGGCGCATGCAGATGGTCGAGGCCCTGGCCGACGAGCTCGGCTTCTCCCTCGACACGCCGTGGAAGAAGCTCCCGGCGGCGGCCAGGAAGGCGCTCCTCTACGGCGCCGACCGGGAGATGACCTTCCAGATGAAGGGCAAGAAGTCGAAGTACGAGTGGCAGGGGAGCTTCGAGGGGGTCATCCCGCGGCTCGAGCGCAAGCACAAGGAGAGCGAGTCGGCGCGGGTGCGGGCGGAGATCGAGAAGTACATGTCGGTCCACGACTGCCCGGTCTGCGGCGGCCGCCGGCTGCGGCCGGAGGCGCTGGCTGTGACCCTGGGCGACGCGTCGATCGACCAGCTTTCCAGCCGGTCGGTGTCCGACCTCCGCGTGTGGATGGACGAGATCGCCCTCTCCGACCGGGAGATGACCATCGCCGGCAAGGTGGTGCGTGAGATCCGCGACCGCCTGAGCTTCCTGGACGACGTGGGGGTCGGCTATCTCACCCTCGAGCGCTCGTCGGCGACCCTTTCGGGCGGTGAGAGCCAGCGTATCCGCCTGGCGACCCAGATCGGTTCCAAGCTCATGGGGGTGCTCTACGTCCTCGACGAGCCGTCGATCGGCCTCCACCAGCGGGACAACGCGCGCCTGATCGCCACCCTCGAAGGCATGCGCGACCTGGGCAACTCGGTGCTCGTGGTCGAGCACGACGAGGACACCATCCGCGCCGCCGACTGGGTGATCGACCTCGGTCCCGGCGCCGGCATCCACGGCGGTGAGGTGGTCGCCCAGGGGACGCCGGAGGAGGTCGAGCGGGTGGAGGCATCGCTCACCGGCCGCTACCTGCGCGGCGACCTGGAGGTGCCGGTGCCGGCGGAGCGCCGCGCCGGATCGGGCGAGTCGCTCCTCATCCGCGGCGCGCGCCAGAACAACCTGAAGGCGATCGACGTCTCGATCCCGCTCGGCGTCTTCACGGTGGTCACCGGCGTCTCCGGCTCTGGCAAGTCGACCCTGGTCGAGGAGATCCTCTACAAGGAGCTCGCCCGGCACTTCTACCGGGCGCAGGACCGGCCGGGGGTCCACGACCGGATCGAGGGCCTGGACGAGCTGGACAAGGTGATCGCCATCGACCAGAGCCCGATCGGCCGCACGCCGCGATCGAACCCGGCCACCTACACCAACGTCTTCAACCACATCCGCTCGCTGATGGCCAAGGTCCCCGAGGCGCGCATGCGCGGCTACAAGCCGGGGCGGTTCAGCTTCAACGTACCGGGCGGGCGCTGCGAGGCGTGCAAGGGGGACGGGCAGATCAAGATCGAGATGCACTTCCTGCCGGACATCTACGTCACCTGCGAGGTGTGCGGCGGCAAGCGCTACGACCGGGAGACGCTCCAGGTGCGCTACAAAGGGCTGAACATCGCCGAGATCCTGGCGCTGTCGGTGGAGCAGGCGCGGGAGGTGTTCGAGCACATCCCGCCGGTCGAGCGCATCCTCAAAACCCTGGCCGACGTGGGGCTCGACTACATCCGCCTGGGCCAGCCGGCGACGACCCTCTCCGGCGGCGAGGCCCAGCGGGTGAAGCTCGCCCGGGAGCTGTGCAAGCGCCAGACGGGGCGCACCCTCTACGTGCTGGACGAGCCGACCACCGGGCTCCACTTCGACGACGTCGGCAAGCTCCTCCATCTGCTGCACCGGCTGGTGGACCTGGGCAACACGGTGGTGGTCATCGAGCACAACCTCGAGGTGATCAAGACCGCCGACTGGCTGATCGACCTGGGGCCCGAGGGGGGCGAGGGGGGCGGGCGCGTGGTGGCGACGGGGACGCCGGAGGAGGTGGCGCGGGTGGAGGAGAGCTATACGGGGCAGTATCTGCGGCGGGCGCTGCCGGGGCTGGCGGAGGCGGCGGCCGGCTGAAGAGGGGTTCGCTGCCCTCCGGGGAGGCGGCCCGGGGCCAAGCCCCGGGCCGCCTCCCGTGGTCGTTGCCAGTCCGGATGGCAGAACGCCCCGCGCTCCTCCGGGGAGACGCGGGGCGTCGTAGTGTGGCGTGATTGAACCGTCGGGAGTCAGGCCGTCACTTGACCGTGATGCGGCGCGGCTTGGACTCCTCGGCCTTCGGGATGGTGACCGTCAGCACGCCGTCGGTGAACTTCGCCAGCACCTTCTCGGCGTCGACCTGGGTCGGCAGGCCGAAGCTGCGGGTGAACTCGCCGTAGGCGCGCTCGATCCGCCGGTAGCTCTGCTTCTCCTCGTCACCCTCCCACTTGCGCTCGCCGCGCAGGGTCAGGATGTTGTTCTCCAGGGTGATCTCCACATCGTTCTTGTCGAAGCCGGGCAGGTCGGCCATCACTTCGTAGGCCTCCTCGGTCTCGCGGATGTCGACCGCCGGCGCCCAGCCGCGCTCGTTGAGCGCCTCGGCCATGTCCTCGAACAGCCGGAAGGGGCGCAGGATCTCGTCGTTGAAGAGACGGTCGAACGCGCTCATGCGGGGTGTCAGGGACGACAGCATCGACGAAGGGCGACGACGAATCATGCTCGTGGTCATGGTTCAACTGCCTCCTTTCAGGGGGGTCTTCTTTGGTGTTGGTCTCCGTTCGAACGGGCGGGCCCGCGGCGACGAGCGCCTGACCGCCGGCCCGCGCAGTTCCTTCTCATCCGTCGACAACAGCCGGGGAGGACAATCTATTCCATGATCTGAGTTGAGTTTCATCAGATAGTGGGCTTCGGTCGCTCTTGGTGCCGCCTCCCGCGCCGGGAGGGTCAGAACGGGCGCGGCAAAATGTCGCACCCTCGGGTAGAATCGGTTCCGATCTCTCGTGCCGAGCGTGAACCCATCTCCCAACTTCGACGAGAAGCGCCGCCTTCTCCAGCTCGAGACTCTCTACGACCTGGCCCTGGCGCTGGGCGCCCGCCGGCCGGAGCAGGAGCTGGTCGACGAGCTCCTCCAGCGGGTCTGTGCCGTGCTCGACCCGGCAGCTGCGGTGGCGGTGACCCGCGATCCCTACGGCGGACCCCGGGCGGTGGCGACCGTCGGCTGGCGGGGGCCGGCGCCCCAGGGTGAGGCGCTTCTCGGGGAGGACCTCTGGCGGGAGCTGTTGCGTGAAGGGGGCCTTCTGGCCCGCTCGGACGGCACGCTCTCCGGCCGGGCGTACCAGGAGCTCCTGGCCACGCCGCTCGCCAGCCGCGGGGTCTACCTCGGTTTCCTGGCGGTGCTTGACAAGGAGGCGCGCGGCGGTGCCAGCTCCAGCTTCTCGGAGGACGACCGCCGGTTCCTCGACTCGGTGGCGGCCCTGGCCGGCGCGTCCCTGGACGCGGCCCGCCAGCGCGAGCAGCTCGAGGAGCAGAGCGAGCGGCTGGCGGAGGAGAACCGGGCGCTCAAGGGGCGCTTTTCGGAGGAGCTCGCCGGCCAGCGCATCGTCGCCCATGCTCCGCCCATGCGCCGCGTGCTGGAGATGGTCGAGCGGATCGCCCCGCGGAGCGTCAACGTGGTGGTGCGCGGCGAGTCCGGCACCGGCAAGGAGTTGGTGGCGAAGCTGGTCCACCACCTCTCCGGCCGCCAGGGCTCGCTCATCGCCTTGAACTGTGCCGCCCTGCCGGAATCGCTCCTGGAGAGCGAGCTCTTCGGCATCGAGGGCGGCGTCGCCACCGGCGTCCAGGCCCGTGCCGGCAAGTTCGAGCTCGCCGACGGCGGCACCCTCTTCCTGGACGAGATCGGCGACATGCAGGCGAGCATCCAGGTGAAGCTCCTGCGGGCCCTCCAGGAGCGCGAGGTGGTGCGGGTCGGCGGGCACCGGCCGATCCGGGTCGATGTGCGCCTGGTGGCGGCGACCCACCGCGACCTCGAAGCCCTGGTGGGGGAGGGGCGGTTCCGTGAGGACCTCTACTACCGGCTCAAGGGCGTGGAGGTGGAGCTGCCGCCGCTCCGGGAACGGCGCCAGGACGTACCCCACCTGGTGCGGGCGTTCATCGAGCAGTTCTGTGCCCGCGAGGGCATCGAGCCGCCCCAGCTCCGGGCGGAGGCCCTGGCGTTGCTGATGCACTACGAGTTCCCCGGCAACGTACGCGAGCTCCAGAACCTGATCGAGGGAGCCATCTCCCTCGCCGACGGCGAGATCGACCGCGATCTTCTGGTCTCCCTGATCGGCGCCGGCTCGCCGGCCGGACCTCACGGCCACGATCGCTACGCCGAGGGCGGTGAGCCGCTCGACCTGGCGACCCTGGAGAAGCGTCACATCGAGCGGGTGCTGGAGATGGCGGGCGGGAACAAGACGGCGGCGGCGAAGGTGCTCGGGGTGACACGGAGGACGCTGCAACGGAAAGGGTTTTGAGGGCGCGCGACATGATGTCGCCACTGCGACATTCTGTCGCGGTGGCGACAGAATCCCCGTGCTCGTGGGGTTTGGTCGGTGCCCCCTCTGGAAGCTCCTTCTAACTGCGACAAAATGTCTCGTTCGCGTGCCGAGGGCAATCTCGCTCCGGTGCCTCGCTTCCCATGGAAGTCCTTTGTTTGCAGAGGCTTGCTGCGATGGTCCCAGGCAGCCTTCCAGTTGGCAGCGGCCTTGCTCTTACCCCGTGCGTCATGCAAGGCAAGGAGAAGAGCGCGATGCTGGGATCACTGCTCAAGCAACTTTCCGTCCCCCATCTGCCAGTCCGGGTCATGGCCTCTGCGGGTGTGGTGAGCAGCTTCGTCTGGCTGCTGGCCCATGACCTGATCCATCCGCTGGTGATCTACCTGATGGAGCTCTACCTGACCTTCTAGTCCCTGTCGGAGCCTGCTAAGGTCCGGGTCGGGCGGTTGGCGGTCGAGAGCCGATCCGTCCTGTACGCCCGACCCATGGAGCTCGGCGGGCCCCCCGGCAGTGGCCGGCGGCGACGCAATGACCGGTGAGACAGTCATCAGGGAGATCTCCCTCACCCTGCCGATGGGGCCGGAGATGGAGATCGCCGCGAGTCGGGCCGCTACGGCGGTCGCCGAGTCCATGCGGATGAGTGCGGATAAAATCGACGAAGTCCGCATGGCTGTGGTGGAGGCATGCATCAACGCCATCGAGCACAGCGCGTCGGTCGATCAGAACGTATACCTGACGTTCGTCGTCCTGGGCGACGGCGGACCGGAGCGGCTCCAGGTGGTGGTCCGCGATCGCGGGGTCGGGTTCGAGCCCAACGGATTGGAGGAGCCGCGGATTGAAGACAAGCTCACCGCCACGCGTAAGAGGGGTTGGGGGCTGAAGATCATCCGCGGGTTGATGGACGATGTCGACATCCGGTCCGGGGACGGCGGGACGATCATCGTCATGAGCAAAGCGCGTTGAGCAGGATCGGGCAGACCAGACGGGAAGAGCCATGACCGAGACCCTGAAACTGACCGTGGACCGCCGCGACGGGCAGGCGGTGATCTACACAGAGGGCTATATCAACAACCAGGGCGGCGAGCAGATCGCAGCCGCCGCCTACCAGCTCATGGACGAGGGGTACAGTCGGCTCCTCCTCAACCTGGTGGGCACGAAGATCGTCAACTCGATCGGCATCTCCATCCTGATCGAGATCATCGAGAAGATGATCGAGACCGACGGCAAGCTCGCCTTCTGCTGCCTCACCCCGACCATCGAGAAGACCTTCCACATCATGGGCCTGGCCCAGTACGCCGGGATCTACCCGGACGAGGAGTCGGCCACGGGGGCGCTCGCCGCCGCCGGCGGCGAGTGACGGAGATTCCACCATGGTGGCGCTGAGCGCAGAGATCGATGCCGCGACTTGGCGACGCCTGGTGGCCCGGGCCGGCCACGGGGGCGCCGAGCTCCTGGAGGAGGTCCTCGGCCTCTGGTGCCGCGCCCGCGGTGCCACCGCGGCGGCGCTCTATGTGGCGGACGGGGCCGCCCGCGCCGCCGCCGATCCGGCTTCCGATCCGTCGTCTTCTCCGAGCGACTGCCACGCGACCTGGGGGGAGGCCGCGTTCCCTGAGTGCCTGCCCGAGGACACGCCGGAAGGCTTCGACCGCATCGAGCTGCCGGGCGGCACCGTGCTCTGGCAACCGGACGGCCGGGGAGGTTCCTCTCCGACCGGCGATCCGGAGGTGCTCGGTCCGCTGACGGCGTTGTTGGCGGCGAGCCTGGCCAACTGCCGGCTGCGCGACCGGGTCAAGCGCCAGAGCTTCGAAGCCAAGTACCGTGGCGTCGAGCTCGAGGCGCTCTACGACGTCGGCCTGGCCATCGCCTCGACCCTGGACCTGGACGCCCTCGCGGAGGAGATCCTGCTCCGCGCGGTGTCGCTGCTGGACGCGCGCCGGGGGGCCCTTTACTTGCTGGAGAATGGGCAGTACCGGGCGATGTCCCGATTCGGCGGCGAGGCGCGCGCCGGGTTCGCGGACTGCGGCGACGGCTCCGCGCCGGAGGACGCGCTGCCCGGCACCGAGCACCTGCTCGCCGCGCCGATCGCGATCGAAGACGACCGGCGCGGCATGTTGGTGATGGCCGACAAGGAGAGCCGCTTCGGTGTCGGGCCGTTCACGCCCGAGGACGAGCGCACCCTGGCGTTGTTCGCCAACCAGGCGGCCATCGCTCTCGAAAACGCCCGCCTGCACCGGGAGGCCCTCGAGAAGGAACGCTACGAGCGGGACATGCAACTGGCGGCCGAGATCCAGCGCCAGATCCTGCCCAAGGGGGTGCCCCGGCTGCCCGGCTACGAGATCGTTGGCTGGAACCGGCCGGCGCGGGAGGTCGGGGGCGACTACTACGACCTGCTGCCCCTCGCCGTCGGCTCCTTCGAGGGCAACGACGAGCGGCCGGAGCGGCTCGGGGTGGCCCTGGGTGACGTTTCCGGCAAGGGCGTGCCGGCGGCGCTCATGGTCTCGACCCTGCACTCGGCGATCCGCCTGCTCATGGGCAAGGTGGAGACCGGCCCCCGGCTGGTCGAGCGGCTGAACAAGCACATCCTGGCGTCGAGCGCACCGAACAAGTTCATCACCCTCCTGGTCGGCGAGCTGGATCCGGACGGCGGCACCTTCCGCTACGTCAACGCCGGCCACAACCCGGGTCTCCTGCTGCGCGCGGACGGCACGCTCGATCGCCTGGCTCCGGGCGGCCTGCCGGTGGGGCTCCTTCCGGGCGGCTCCTACCGGGCCGACCGCGTCGACCTCCGGCCCGGCGACCTGCTCTGCCTCTACAGTGACGGCATCACCGAGTGTTCCTCCCTCACGGACGAGGAGCTCGGCGAGGCGCGGCTGATCGAGCTCCTCCGGAGCGTCGCGGACCGGCCGCTCGGGGAGATCCTGGAGACGGTGGAACAGGCGGTCACCGACTTCGCCGAGGGCGCACAACAGGGCGATGACCAGACGGTGGTGCTGATCCGAAGGAAGCCCTGACTGGATCTCCCCCCAATCCCTCGATCCCTTTTCGGGAGAGCGCCGGGCGCGGGATCGCGAACCTGAAAGCCGCAGGCGCCTGCACGGTTTGCTGCAAGGCGATCGACCTTGATGATCCACTGGATCTCCCCCCAATCCCTCGATCCCTTTCCCGCCCTCCGGGGGGAAAGGGACGCCCCCTCCCGCTTCCTTGCTTCTTTAGCGGAGTGCGTTTCTGGTGCTTCGGAGCGCCGACGGACGGTCTGGATGTGGAGCGGTGCGGGAGGCCCCGGTGGAGGGCTTGAGGCCCGCGCCACAGGTGCGTTCGCGTGCCCGGACCGGTCCACGCGCGAGGCCGAACCGAGCCGCGCGCACAGCGCCCAACCATCCAGATCGCGCGGTGTCCCGGAGCCGGGGCCTCCCGTGCCGCTCCCGACCCCGCCTCGGACCCCCTGGCCACCGTCGAGGGGGGGGGAGGGACGCCCCCGCCCGGGAGTCGGGAACGTTTGGGCTGCGAGCGGGTCAGGCGGGGCGGAGGGCTTCGGCGCCTTCGACGCAGACCAGCGGCGCCGACACGCCGCCGAGGCCGCCGTCCTCCATCCGCACCACCGGCTCACCGCCGAGGGCCGCCACCTTCGAGAACAGGCGCAGCAGGCTGTCCTCCCAGAGCACCGGCGCCACCGGCTCGGCGAGCGCACCGCCCCGCACCCGGCGAACGCCGCGGCAACGTCCGCGCACGGCGACCCGGCCGGGGTCGAAGCACTCGAGCGTCTCGAAGCCACCGATCCAGAGCCCGCCGTCGGCGGCGGCCAGCACCTCGTCGGCGCCGTGGTGCGCGAGGAGGAACGGGTGGGTGGGGCGGGCGTTCTTCGGCCCGAGGGCGTGGGGCGTCATCGGGAGTTGGAGGCGCATGGCGAGCACGCCGTCGACCGCGGGCGTCCGCGGCACGCCGGCTTCGATCAGGCCGATCCGCGCGGCGCTTCGGCCCAGGAGGTCGAAGGGGAAGGAGAGGCCGGCGGGGTCCAGAGGATCGTCCACCAAGTCGATCGCGGAGGCGAAGACGTGCTCGCCCAGAAGGCCGGTCAAGGGCGAGCGTTCCGATTCGAAAGAGGACGAGGCGAAGGCTCGGTGGACCAGGATCGAGACCAAAGCGGCGGCGGCCTCCTGGGAGAAGACCAGCGGCCCGTCGGTGCGCAATGGGATGGCGGCCGCGTCCACCTCCTCGGGGATGTCCGGGACGCGGGCGTGCGCCCGCTCGATCACGCTCTCGGCGGCCAGGCCGTCGAGGCTGCGGGCGGCCGAGGCGGCGCGCCCCGTGGGGCGCCGCCCCTCGCTTCGGGAGAGGGAGGAGACGGTGGCGGAGAAGGTCGCCGCCGTCGCCTCGGCCCGCCGGTCCAGCCCCTCGGTGGTGCGGACGACCACGCGCAGGCGGCGCCAGTCGAGCCCCAGGCGGGCACCAGGCACGCCCGAGTCGCGGGAGTGGTCGGCGAGCTCGGTCAGGCTGCGGTGCGCGGCGTCCGGTTCCAGCTGGCCCAGGCGGTCGTCCCACAAGCCCGCCGCGCCGTCGTTCCCACGGCGCCGAGCCGTCCGCCGAGCGCGGGGCCTGTTCTGCTCGCCGTCATCTGCGGGCTCGGCGGCGTCCCCGGGGGGCTCGGTCCACGGTCCGGCGAGACGGAGCGGCTCGGCGGCCCGGGAGGCAGCCACCGCCTGACGCACGGCGGCCAGGATCTCTCCGGGCTCCGGGCTGCCGGTGGCGTAGGTGCCGTAGCGCGCGCCCTCGCGGACGCGGATCATCACGGTGCGGCGGAGCGGCAGCACCGAGCCGTCCCCCTGCTCGGAGGACGCCTCGCCGCCGGACGTCTCGATCCAGGCGATCTCGGTGGCGTCCGGGGTGGCGAGCTCGAGCACCCGCTCCAGGCGATCGGCGATCTCGTCGAGCGTCAGGAGCTGGCCCGGTCGCACGGTCGGTCCGGCTGTAGTTGGAGGTGTCATCGACCGCTGGGCAGTTTACCAATCGAGGGCCTCCGGAGGGCTGGCGAAGCCGCTCCCGGAGGGCCGCCATCCGCCGTCCGGAGGTGCGCGCTCGACGTGGCTTGTGGATTGCACCCGTCCCTTGGGAGAATGGCCCGCCGAAAGGGCCACCCACCATGCAGACGATGAATACCCTGCTTGTCGCGATCCTCCTCTCGATTGTCGCCGTTCCCGTTCTCCAGGCCCGACCATCCGACGGCGAGGACGCGGCCGACCTCATTTTGCGTCACGGCCGGTTCTATCCGGTGTCGGCCCCCGGCGCGGTCGAGGGGAGCCTGGCGGTCCGCGACGGCCGCATCGTGTATCTCGGGGATGACGAAGGGGCGATGGCCCTGGCCGGTCCGGACACCGAGACGGTCGAGCTGGCCGGTCGCACCGTCACCCCCGGCCTGATCGACGCCCACTCGCACCTGGCGGGCCTGGGCGCCGCCCTGGTCCAGGTCGACCTGGTCGGGGCCGCGAGCTATGACGAAGTCATCCGCCGGGTGGCTGCGGCGGCGAAGAACGCGCCGGCGGGCGCCTGGGTGCGGGGACGGGGCTGGGACCAGACCCTCTGGCAGAACACCGCGTTCCCGACCCACCAGGCTCTCTCGACGGCGGTGCCGGACCACCCCGTTTGGCTGACCCGGATCGACGGCCACGCGGCGCTCTTGAACGCCCGGGCCCTGGAGGTCCTGGGGATCGACGCCGACACCGAGGACCCGTCCGGCGGCCGGCTGCTCCGTGACCCCGCGGGCCGCCCGACCGGGGTCCTGGTCGACCGCGCCATGGAGCTCGCCGCGGGCCGCATCCCCGACCCCGGGCCGGTGGAGCGCCGGCGCCAGCTCGCCCTCGCCGCCCGCCACGTGGTCGCCGTCGGCTTGACCACGGTGACCGACATGGGGGTCGGCGCCGCGACCATCGCCGACTACAAGGCGGTGCGGGACGCCGGCGACCTGCCGGTGCGCGCGGCCCTCTTCCTGGCCGACGACCCGGACCTGCTCGACCACTGGTTCGCCACCGGACCGGAGATCGATCCCGACCGGCGGGTGACCATCCGCGGCGTCAAGATGTACGCCGACGGCGCCCTCGGCAGCCGGGGGGCCGCCCTGATCGAGCCCTACTCGGACGATCCGGGCAACCTCGGGCTGCTGCTCACCGGCGTGGACCACATCGCCGAGGTGTCGCGCCGCGCCCTGGAGCACGGTTTCCAGGTGGGCGTCCACGCCATCGGTGACCGCGGCAACCTGATCACCCTGGACGGGATGGAGGCGGCCTTCGACGGCAAGCCCCACCCCGAGGCCCGCTTCCGCCTGGAGCACGCCCAGGTGATGCGGCCCCAGGACATCGAGCGCTGCGCCCGCCTAGGCGTCGTCTTCTCCTACCAGCCGCGCCACGCCACCTCCGACATGGACTGGGCCGGGAAGCGGGTCGGCGCGCGGCGGCTCGAAGGCGCCTACGCCTGGCGCACGGCGATCGCCGCCGGCGGCCGCCTCGCCCTGGGCAGCGACTTTCCGGTCGAGCCGGCGGATCCGCGCCTGGGGATCTATGCGGCGGTCACCCGCCAGGATCTAGACGGCCAGCCGCCGGGCGGCTGGTACCCCGCGCAGCGCCTGACGCGGGAAGAGGCGCTCCGCGGCTTCACCCTCGATGCCGCCTGGTCGCTCTTCCTGGATGACCAGGTCGGCTCCCTCGACGTCGGCAAGCGGGCCGACCTGGTGGTCTTCGGCGGCGACATCATGCAGGTGCCGGCGGCCGAGATCCCCGACGTGCCGATCGACCTCACCCTGGTGAACGGCGAGGTCGTCTACCGGTCCGAGGAGGGCAGGTGAGGCGGGAGCGCGCGAGCGGCGGACCGCGACCGCTGCGGTCGGTGGTCTTCCTGGCCGTGCTCGGTATCGTTCTGGGCGCCGCGGCGCCGGTGGTGCCGGCGAACGACCAGGGGAACGATTGGGCCGCGCAGCGGCACCGGATGGTCGAGGAGCAGATCCGCGCCCGCGGGATCACCCAGCCGGGCGTGCTCTCCGCCATGGACTCGATCCCGCGCCACCTGTTCGTGCCGGACGCGGTCCGGGACGAGGCGTACGAGGACCATCCACTGCCGATCGACTACGGCCAGACCATCTCCCAGCCGTACATCGTCGCCCTGATGACCCAGCTCCTCGACCTGCGGGGGCCCGAAAAGGTGCTCGAGATCGGCACCGGCTCCGGGTACCACTCCGCGGTCCTCTCGCGGGTGGCCGGCGAGGTCTACACCATCGAGATCATCGAGCCGCTCGGGCGCAAGGCGGCGAGCATCCTGGACGCCCTCGGCTTCCACAACGTCCACGTGCGGATCGGTGACGGCTACGAGGGGTGGCCGGAGCAGGCGCCGTTCGACGCCATCATCCTGACCGCGGCGCCGCCCCGCCCGCCCCAGCCCCTGATCGACCAGCTCAAGGTGGGCGGCCGGATGGTCGTGCCGGTGGGCGACTACCTCCAGGACCTGCGCCTGATCGTCAAGACCGAGGACGGCATCGAGACGCGCCGGATCGCGCCGGTCCGCTTCGTCCCCATGACCGGCGAGGTCCAGCACGACGGCGGCGGGTCGCAGTAGATTCTCGACAGCACTTGCTTCGTGGCCGGCGAGGTTGGCATGGAGTGGATCAGCCCTGGACGACCCCAGTGCGGCGGGCGAAGCTCTGCAGGCGGCGGAGGCCCTCTTCGAAGCCCTCTTCGTCGACGGCGAACGCGAACCGGCACCATTCCGGGATGCCGGTCCAGGCGGCGCCGTTGATCATCAACCGCTCGCTCCAGAACAGGGCGTCGGCGATCGACTGGCCGTCGAGGGTGAGCGTCCGCGGGCCGTCCGTCGTGGTCACCTCGAGGGTGCGGCCCAGGTAGGCGCTCGGGCGGGCGGCGAGGAATAGGCCGCCGGCCGGTGGCAGCACCTCCCAGCCGCACGCTTCCAGCGTATCGGCCAGCCGCTCGGCCCGGCGGGCCAGCAGCCGTCGCTGGGCGAGGAGCTGGTCCGCCGCCGCCGGGTCGGGACCGGCCAGCCGGGTCAGCATCCGCTTGACGGCGAAGCGGATCGTTCCGTGGGGGCTCGACGGCCGGCCGGCTGCCAGGGCCGCCGCGAGCGCCGGGCTACCGGTGGCCGCCCAGCCGAAGCGCAGGCCGCCGCCGGCGAGCTCCTTGGAGATCCCGCCGAGCACCACCACCTCGGCACCTTTGCCGCCCCGGCCCGTCCGCCGCGTCGCCGCCAGCGCAGCGCCCAGGTCCCAGCGCTCACCTTCGGGCACCTCGTCGAAGGCGAGACCGGAGAAGATCGTATCCACGATCACCGGCACCCCGCGGGCGGCGGTGACTGCGAGCAGCGCGGCGATCTCGTCGCCGGAGTAGCGCGCCCCCGTCGGGTTGACGAGCGGACCGTTCAGGAACAGCTGGACCGGTCCCCCCTCCGTGACCCCCGTGCCGCCGTCCTCATCCTCGCCGTCCTTCCCTGGGCCGAGTACCTGCCCGAGGGCCGCGTCGAGGCCCTCCGGGGTCAGCTTGAACCGGTTCTCGCGCGCCGTCGGCACGGTCACGGGGCGTCCGCCGAAGAGCTCGACGGCGGCGACGAAGAAGCCGTAGGAGCCGGCCGGGAAGAGCACCGTGCCGGCGCCGCCCGGTGTGTCGCCGGCGCCGGCCGTGCCCCGGAGCAGCGCGGCGAACAGGTCGGCCACGCCCAGGCCGCAGACGATTCCGCCACCGCGCAGGGGGTCCTCCCCGAGGCCGAAGCGGCGCTCGAGCAGGGCGCCGATCTCCGGAGCGGGGTCGAGCTCCGCCGGGGTCAAGTGCTGGCGAGCGAAGCTCTCGAACAGGCTCTCGCGCACCAGGTCGGGCGCGTCGAGGGCGTTCTCACCGTAGTCGAAGCGCACCGTCCGCTCGTCGATCGGCAAGCGCTCGGCGACCATCGCCGGGTGATTGAAGGCGCGCCGGACCGGGGCGGCCAGCGGTTGCCAGGAGGCCTCCGGCGCACCGGCCGTGCGGGGTGCCCCATCGGTCCCATCGGCCCCTTCGACGGGAGACGCGGCCCCTTCCTGAGCGGGGACCGGCGCTTCGCGGGAGAGGCGGAACGACAGGAGCTCGTGGACGATCACGTCGTAGTAGCGCTGGGCGAGCACCGGCGCCCGGCTGTAGGTGACCTCGGTGGCGCCGGCCAGGGCGTCGAGCAGCTCCCGGTCGCCGGCCAGCAGGAAGGCCACCTCCAGGTCGCGGTAGACCCGGTTGTTGACCAGCCCGCACAGAACCGCCGCGTGGGCCGGCAGCGCGGACTCGGAGAGACTCCGCAGCACGCCGCTGGGCGCCGGCGTACTCGACAGCTCGAACGAGGGGGAAATGTCGACCACCAGGCGGCAGCCGATCCGCTCGGCGGTCTCCACCAGCCGATCGAAGGCCGCGGTCGACCGGGACTCGAAGTCGGGGAGGACGGTGACCACCAGCCCGGGGGTCAGGGACTCGATCAGCCGGCAGGTCAGATCCGCCCGGCGCACCCCTTCGAGCACCCGGGTGGCGCCGCCGCCGGCGCCTGCGGGCAGGCGCCGGGCGAGCTCGGGGTCGATCACCGCCAGCTCCGGGCGGTAGAGGTCGAGCAGGTTGGCCACCAGGGTCTCCCGGGAAGGGGCGAGCAGTAGCGCCTCGGCGCCCTCGCCCACCGGCCTCAGCCCGAAGTAGCGCCGCAGGTACTCCGCCAGGTGCCGCCGCAGCCGCCGAGAGCCGGCCGTCGCGCCGTAGGGGAAGTCCCGGCGCTCCGCCAGGTCCTCCGCGAGCTGGGCCAGGAACACCGTCTTCTCCTCTGCCTGGGCGTCGTCCGGGTAGTCGAGGTCGAGGGCGCTCCGGGCGTCGCCGAAGCCATCGCCCGAGACCCGCTCGAGGATCCGCCGGGTCGCCGTGGCGAAGCGGACGCGTCCCTCGAAGACGGTGAGGGCGTGACTGATCGTGCCGCCCGCGCGGAGGTAGGCCTGGGCGGTGGTCGCCGACACCGGCTCGTCCGCCAGCTGCCCCAGGTAGAACTCGAAGCGGTGGGGCGTGCTGTGCTCGATCTCGACCAGCGGCAGGATGTCGGTGTCGCCCGCCTGGGGGATGGTGGTCGACCAGAGCTCGCGCACCGCGATCCCGCGGCGCTCGAACAGGCGCCGCAGCACGCCGCGCCCTGGCCGGCCGCCCAGGTTGAAGATCATCCGCCCGGCCGGCCGCAGCAGCTCCACCGACTCCTCGGCCGCGCGGGCGATCAGGCCGAGGCCGAACTGGTCCTCGACGTAGCCCTGCTTGCCAGTGTAGTTGGACAGGGAGTAGAGGAACTCGTCGCTCGCCGTCTCCGACACCGCGTCGAGGGTCGTCTCGAGGTCGGGCCGGAGCACCTGGGGGATGCAGCCGACCACCCGGTCCAGCCGGAGGTCCCGTTGCCGGCACCAGGCGAGCAGGTCCGACTGCGCCACCTCGACCCGGTCGAGCAGGCTCCGGCCGGAGGCGTCGAGGACCTCCTCGCCGTCGTCGTCCAGGCCGTTCAGGTAGAGGTTGAGCCGCGCGCAGGTGACCGCCCGTGGGTTGATGTCCAGAGCGTAGACCGTCCGCGGCAGCGAGCGGCGCGCCAGGGCGAGGCTGATCCAGCCGTTGCCGCAACCGAGCTCGGCGATCGTCAGGCCTTCGAGCTCGCCGGCCGGGTAGCGGGCCAGCCCTTCGAAGAAGGTGTAGGACCACTCCTCCGGGGCGAAGACCCCGGGGAGCTGGAGCAGGGTGAGCTCATCGTCCGCCGCCACGGCGGCCGCGCCCGCCGGCAGCCGGCGGACGGCGGCGTGGAACGCCGCCTGCTGGGCCTCCGGCGCGCCATGCTCGAACAGGCGGGAGACGACGGCTCCCAGGAGCCGCCGGGCGGCGGCGCGGTGCTCGGCGGCGTCGAGCCGCTCCAGCACCTCCTTGAAGGCTTCGTACGCGGCGCCGCTGCCCTGCCGGCAGCGGTCCAGGAAGGTGTCGGTGTCAGCGGCGGGTCGGGAGGGCATGGGGGAGATATCCTAGCGTCCCCGCAACGAGCTCCCCGCGCTATGCCTCCCGCACCCCCAGCCGGCCTCCGACACAACGTCCCGCTCGCGCCGCGGACCACCCTCGGGCTCGGCGGGGCCGCGCGCTGGTACCTGGAGGCGGCGCACGCCGCGGAGGTAGTCGCCGCCTTGCGCTGGGCGGCGGCCGAGGGGGTCGAGGCGGTGGTCCTCGGCGGCGGCTCGAACGTGGTCGTCGCGGACGCCGGCATCGACGGCCTGGTCGTGCGGCTCGGGCTCCGCGGGGTCGAACGGCGGGCGGACGGCGGCGCGGCGCTGGTCACCGCGGCCGCAGGCGAGCCCTGGGACCCGCTGGTGGCGGCCACCGTGGCGGACGGCCTGGCGGGGCTGGAGTGCCTCTCCGGCATCCCGGGGAGCGCCGGCGCGGCGCCGATCCAGAACGTCGGTGCCTACGGCCGGGAGGTGGCGGAGGTGCTCGAGGCGGTGCGGGTGCTCGACCGGGAGAGCCTGGAGGAGCGGCGGCTCGCACCGGAGGCGTGCGGTTTCGGCTACCGGGACAGCCGGTTCCGCCGGGACCCGGGGCGGTTGGTCGTGCTGTCGGTGACCTTCCGGCTGGAGCCGGGCGGTGCGCCGGTGCTCGAGTACCCGGAGCTGGCGCGGGCGGTGGCGGCGGGCGGTGGGCCGCCGGGCCTGGAGCGGGTGCGCGAGGCGGTGCTGGCTCTCCGGCGCTCGAAGTCGATGGTGATCGACCCGGAGGACGAGAACCGGCGCAATCAGCAGAGCGTGGGCAGCTTCTTCGTCAACCCGGTGCTGCCGGCGGCGGAGGCCGAGCGGGTCGCGGAGCGGGCGGCGGCGCTCGGCGTGGTGGCCGATCCGTCGGAGGTGCCGGCGTTTCCGGCTGGCGGGGAGGGGGAGGAGGAGCGCAAGCTCTCGGCGGGATGGCTGATCGAGGCGGCGGGGTTCCGCAAGGGGGAGCGCCGCGGGCCGGTCGGGATCTCGAGCCGCCACGCCCTGGCACTCGTGCACCACGGCGGGGGCACGACCGCGGAATTGGTGGCGCTGGCGCGGGAGATCCGGGACCGGGTGGGCGAGCGCTTCGGGGTACGACTGCGGCCGGAGCCGGTGTTTCTGGGATTCGGGGGCGGGGACCCGCTGGGTGGGTGACAGGGGTGGGTGAAGTCTGCTGGGGGAGGTCTGCCGGGAGCGGCGCGGGAGGCCCCGGCTCCGGGACACCGCGCGATCTGGATGGTTCGGCGCTGTGCGCGCGGCTCGGTTCGGCCTCGCGCGTGGACCGGTCCGGGCACGCGAACGCACCAGTGGCGCGGGCCTCAAGCCCTCCACCGGGGCCTCCCGCACCGCTCCACATCCAGACCGTTCGTCGACGTTCCGAAGCGCCAGAAACGCACTCCCCGAAAGAAGCAAAGAAGCGGGAGGGGGCGTCCCCTTCCCCCCGTGAGGGTGGGAAGGGGATCGAGGGGATGGGGGGCGGTCCAGTGGATCATCCAGGTTGATCGCGACTCGTCGAGCTGCGGCGCCGCGAGGCACCACGCGACTCTCGATACCGCCTCCCTGCGGGTCCCCGAAAGGGATCGACGGAGTTGGGGGGCGATCTGGTCAACCGGGAGGTGGCGTCTGTGCGGCTCCGCCGGTACACTGACCGGCACGGAAATGCGATAGATCGGGGCTGCGGTGTGCGGAGCCGTGGTGCCTGCCGCACCAGTCACTCACTCCCAGGGAGGCATCTCATGAATCCGAGAGCTCATCACCGTGTCCATCACCTTGTCCTCTCCGGTAACGGCGCCGCCCGGCTCGCGATCGCCGTCACCCTGCTGGCGCTCGTCGTCGCCGCGCTGGCGCCGGCCGCGGCGGTGGCCAAGAAGCGCCCGCTGTGGGACATTCCCCTCGTCTGGAAGCCGACCGACGAGATCGGCGACCTGGGGACGGTCGACCTGACTGGCCTCAGCAACGTGAAGATCCGCGTCGTGCCGTTCACCGACGACCGGGAGAACCCCGAGGAGATCGGCAAGAACGTGGAGGATGCGGACGAAGGGGTGATCCGGAAGGTGACGACCCGTGACGAGGTCGGTCCATGGATCGCCCACCAGTTCGCGTGGGCGATCGACCAGTTCGGCATCGACACGACGAAGGAGGGCGGCACGGTCGTCCTCCGGGGCGAGGTCAAGCGCTTCTTCGTCACCGAGAGCCACACGTACGACTCCGACGTCGGCGTCAAGGTGACGCTCGAGACCCCGGGCGGCAAGGTCCTGTGGACGGGGATCGCCAACGGGGCGGCGACGCGCTTCGGCCGCTCGTACAAGGCTGACAACTACTACGAAGTGCTGTCGGATGCGGTGCTCCAGGCCGCCTTCAAGCTGCTCCAGGACGATAGCTTCCACGACGCCCTCGTCGAGCACGGGCAGTAGGCATCTACGGAGGCTGGGGGCACCCCCTCCCACCCGCCGCTCTCGTCGGTTTGAGGTTTGGGGGTCTGTGCTGCCTTGCCGGGGGAGGCTCAGGGGGTGAGCGCCCGGCGGGCGGCGAGGGCTCGCTCGGCGGCCTCTTCCGGGGTGTCGGCGAGCGCGGTCAGGTGGCCCATCTTGCGCCCCGGCCGGGGCTCGGCCTTGCCGTAGAGGTGGAGCTTGACGTCGGGGAAGGCCAGGGCCTTGCCCCAGTCCGGCACCCGCACCGTGTCGGCGCCGGCGGGGTGCCACAGGTCCCCCAGGAGGTTCGCCATCGCCGCCGGGCGGAGCAGCTCGGTCGAGCCCAGGGGGAGGCCGCAGACCGTCCGGAGCTGCTGCTCGAACTGGCTGGTCAACGAGGCGTCGACCGTCAGGTGGCCCGAGTTGTGGGGCCGCGGGGCCAGCTCGTTGACCAGCAGCTCGCCGCTCCGGGTCTGGAACATCTCCACGCACAGCACTCCGACCACGTCGAGCGCTTCCAGGATCCCCCGGGCCAGCTCCACCGCCCGCTCCGCCACCGCGGGCGCCACCGGCGCGGGGCTGACCGAGAGGTCGAGGATGTGGTTCTGGTGGTCGTTGGCGATCACTCCCCAGTGGGTGAAGGCGCCGTCCATCCCCCGGGCACCGACCACGGAGACCTCGCGCTCGAAGTCGATGAACCCTTCGAGCACCGCCTCGTCCGTGGCGAGCTCCCGCCACGCGGCCTCGGCGCCGTCGGCGGTCTCGATCAGCGCCTGGCCCTTGCCGTCGTAGCCCCAGCCGGCGGTCTTGAGCACCGCCGGGACGCCGATCCGTCCTTCTGGCCGGGGCGCGACCGCGGCGCACAGGTCGTCCAGGCTGCGGATCTCCGCGTACGGCGCTACGGGGAAGCCGGCACCGGCGAGGAAGCCCTTCTCCCGCAGCCGGTTCTGGGTCGTGTGGAGCACCCGGTGGGCGGGGCGCACCGGCGCCCGCTCGGCCGCCGCTTCGGCGCAGGCGGCGGGCACGTTCTCGAACTCGAAGGTCACCACGTCGACCCGGTCCGCGAACTCGCGCACCGCGTCGAGATCCAGGTAGTCCGCCACCACCTCCCGGTCGGCCGCCTGGCCGGTCGGTGTGTCGTCGCCGGGGGAGAGCACGTGGATGCGGTAGCCCATGGGCCGGGCGGCGAGCGCCAGCATGCGGCCGAGCTGGCCGCTGCCGAGGACGCCGAGGGTCGATCCGGGTAGGAGCGGGCGGCCCGTTCCGCGGCCGGCGGCGCTCACGCGCCCTCCGGCGGCAGCACGTCGTCGCGGACCTTCACCTCCTGCTCGGCGCGGAAGGCGCGCAGCTTCTGGCGCAGCTCCGGGCGGCTGTTGCCCAGGATCGCCACCGCCAGGAGCGCCGCGTTCTTGGCCCCGGACGTGCCGATGGCGAGGGTGCCGACGGGCACGCCCTTGGGCATCTGGACGATCGACAGCAGGGAGTCCAGGCCGTTCAGCGCTCGGCTCTGGACCGGCACGCCGAGGACCGGCACCACCGTCTGGGCCGCCACCATGCCGGGCAGATGGGCCGCGCCGCCGGCGCCGGCGATGATCACCTCGAGGCCGCGCTCCTCGGCGGAGGCGGCGTACTCGGCCATCCAGGCCGGCGTCCGGTGGGCCGAGACCACCCGGCACTCGTGGGGCACGCCGAAGGCGGTCAGGGTCTCGTCGGCGTGGCGCATGGTCTCCCAATCGGAGGTGGAGCCCATGATCACGCCGACCAAAGGCGAATCGGTCGGTCGGGGGTCACTCATGGCGGACGAAAACCTACCACGCGGCGCTGGCGTTGCGATGGGATCGGCCGTCCCCGGGTGGGACGAAGGTCTTGCCGCAGCACGCCTTGACAGCCGTGTGACAGCGCGGATAGAAAGCCGCAACCGTTCAGAGAGACCGACCAACGCGGCGGGACCGGGGGCCGCTCCGGTGGAATGGATACCGGTGTACCCTCCGCCCGCCAGGAAGCGAAGGGGGACCGCGATGAGTCACCGTCCGATCCGTCCGTTGTCTGTCATCTCCACCGCCCTGCTCCTCGCCTGCACGCTCGGTTGGGCCACGGCCGCCGTAGCCCAGGAACCCACCCCGGGCCGCGTCGACTGCCAGGTGATCGGCCCCAAGGGGCACGGCATTCCCGGCGTGACCGTGACCCTCCTGTCCGGCGACCGGACCGTCGCCGCCGACGTCACGCGGGAGGGCGGCCGGGTCCAGCTCCGGAACGTGGCACCCGGCACCTACGACCTGCACTTCAGCTTCAACGACCAGGTGGAGACGCGCTCCGGCGTCACGGTCGAGGCCGGCCGGACGACCTCCCTGACCGAAGAGGTCACCTGGAACGTGAGCTTCGCCGAGACCATGACCGTCTACTCCGCGTCCCGCCGGCAGGAGCGGATCGTCGAGGCGCCGGCCGCCGTCACCCACATCACGGAGGAGGAGGTCGAGCGCGAAGCCTCCCACGGCCAGGTGCCGAAGCTGCTCGAGTTCACGCCGGGGGCCCAGGTCACCCAGAGCGGCCTCTACGACTTCAACTTCAACACCCGGGGCTTCAACAGCTCGCTCAACCGCCGCATCGTCACCCTGATCGACGGCCGGGACCCGTCGGTGCCGTTCCTCGGCTCCCAGGAGTGGGCTGCCGTCTCCTTCCCGCTCGACGACCTGGCGAGCGTCGAGCTGGTGCGCGGCCCGAGCTCCGCCCTCTACGGCGCCAACGCCTTCAACGGCGTGCTCAATTTGGTGACCAAGCAGCCGCGCTACAGCGAGGGCGGCTTCGCGCGGTTGACCGGCGGCGAGCTCTCGACCGTCAACGGGGACTTTCGCCATGCCGGCGAGATCGCCGACGGCTGGTTCTACAAGCTCCTCGGCGGCTGGCGCTCGAGCGACGACTTCGCCGTGTCCCGCGTCAACGGGGGCGAGTACGGCGGCCCGGGCTCCGGCGTCGGCACGCTGCCGCGCGAGCGCATCCCGCTGATCCGGACGGACGACGACATCCGCTTCGGTGGCGCCCGGCTGGAGAAGTACTTCGACAACGGGCACATCGCGACGGCTGAAGGCGGCTACGCCGAGATCAAGGGACCGGTCTTCCAGACCGGCATCGGCCGGGTGCAGCTGCGCAAGGTCGAGCGCCCCTGGGCGCGGGTCAACTACTCCGCCCCCCACTGGAACCTGCTCGGCTACTGGAACGGCCGCAAGGGCGACCAGGTGTCGCTCCTCTCCGGCGCGGACCTGGTCCTGGACTCCCACAACTACCAGGTCGAGCTCCAGGGCAACCAGGACTTCGCCGGCGGCCGCGGCCGGATTGTCGGCGGCGGCTCTTACGGCAAGGAGCAGATCAAGACCGAGGGCACGCTCACCTTCGCCGATCACAACGAGGACTTCGAAGCGCTGTTCGCCCAGCTCGATTACGACCTCACCGACCGGCTCAACCTGGTGCTGGCGGGCCGCTGGGACGACAGCTCGCTCCACGACGCCCAGTTCTCGCCCAAGGGCTCCCTGGTCTTCGCGTTCACTCCGAACCAGAGCCTCCGACTGACCTACAACGAGGCGTTCCAGGTCGCCAACTACTCGGAGTTTTTCCTCCAGGCCCAGACCGCGGTGCAGACGCCGGCCGGCCCCTTGTCGTCGATCAGCCTGGCGCCGGTCCAGGACGCCTTCGGCCTCGACCTGGGGTTCGAGAGCATCCCGATCCTGGCCCTCGGCAACGCCAACCTCGACGTGGAGAAGATCAAGACCTGGGAGCTCGGCTACACCGGGGTGCTCGGAGGCAACGTGCTGCTGACCGCCGAGTACTACAACTCCAACTCCAAGAACTTCATCTCCGACCTGCTGCCCAATCTGGGCGCCGCCGGCCGGTTGAACGACGACTTCCAGTCCTACTCGCCGCCGGAGGACCTGCCGGAGCCGGTGCGCGTGGCCCTGCTCCAGACGCTCCAGGGGCTGGCCGCCGGCAACCCGCTGCTGGCGTTCCTGTCGAACAACTTCGACGGCGCGCCGATCCTCGCCCTGGCGACCTACACCAACTTCGGCGAGGTCGACACCCAGGGCGTGGACTTGGGGCTCCAGTGGCACATCTCGCGGCCCTGGACGGCCCAGCTCAACTACTCCTGGTTCGACTTCAACATCGTCGACTCCGGTGGCCTGCCGGAGGACCAGCTCCAGCCGAACGCGCCGGAAAACAGCGTCTCCCTCGGCCTCTCCTACGTGGTCGACCAGTGGGACGCGGCGCTCAACTACCGTTGGGTGGATGAGTTCAACTGGGTGGTGGGGGTGTTCGATGGTGTCGTGGAGAGCTACAACCTGGTCGACCTGGTGGCGAACTACCGGGTGACCGACTCGGTCAAGCTGGGGCTGAACGTCTCCAACCTGCTCGACGAGCAGCACTGGGAGGCCTTCGGCGGCGACCTGCTGGGGCGCCGGGCGTTGGCGTCGGTCGAGTACTCCTGGTAGCGAAAGGTCTGCCGGGAGCGGAGCGAAGAGTCTGCCGGGAGCGGGAGGAAGGCGGCAGCTCCGGGACGGCGCGCGAACTGGATGGCTGGGGGCTGATCGCGCGCTTCGGCTCGGAGCGCGCCGGTCCGTGTGGGCGGTTCGGCGTGGTTGCGGGCGCGCTCCTCGACGCCCTCCACCGCCGCCTTCCTCCCGCTCCAACTACGAACCGTTCGCCTCTGGTCTTGACTGCCCTGCGGGGAGATCAGGGTGTTGCGGGTCGGGGCGCCGGTCGTCGAGGGAGGTGCGGAGGAGGCGGTTATTGTTCGATGGCCACGATGCGGTCGGGCCAGAGGAACCAGAGCTCGGCTCGGGGGGGCTCGGGGAGGTCGAGGGCTTCTTGGAGGGCGCGGGCGTAGGTGCGGAGCTGGGGAGTGTAGTGGATCGCGGCCTGGGTGAGCCACGCATCAAGCGGTTGCGAGGCGACCGGGCGGTTCGTCTTGTAGTCCGCCACGACGAGGTCGCCGGTCTCCAGATCCCGAAAGAGGAGGTCGATCTTCCCGGAAAGGAACCCGATCGGTCCTTTTGTATCGGGCCCAGGGCCAGCGATCAACGGCAGCTCGCGGGCGACGACTTCGCCAGCGATCGTGGCCAACCGGCTCAAGAGATGACTGTCTTCGAGGCGGTCTAGCACCTCTTCGACCTTGCGCCGTCCAGTCTCAATCTCGTCCGGCGCGAGCTCGGATTGCAGGAGGTGCGGTACTCGGTCCCGTGCGACTCGCAGTCTCTCGGCCAGTCGGGCCGACGAAGGTGCCCCTGTCAGATCCAGATTCTCGAGCAATTGGTGGATCACGTTTCCGCTGGCAAGCGCCACGTGGCGTTCAACCCCATCGCCGTCCAGTGTCAACGGTCCTGCCGGATCATCCATCGCTGAGGGGCGCCCGCCCAGCGGTCGCCGGCTGTGGTGCCACGCGGCGGCGCGGAGGGCGAGGAGCCTTTCGGAGTCGGTGGCGACGGCGGCCGGGTCCGGAAGCTCCGGCGGTGGCGCGGTGTCGCCGGAAGCGCTCGACAAGGCGCTCGACGCCGCATCGGGGGCGGCCTCCGGCGCGGGCTCGAGCGCCGGGAAGACCCACCGCACCCGGTGCTGGTCGATGCGGCCGCCCAGGCCCTCGGCGGTTGCCCACAGGTCGGTCAGGGTGAGGTCGGTGGGGAAGCGGCTGCCCAGGAGGTCGAGGGTGCTGGCGGCGTCCTCCGGCGGCCGGGGCCGCGGCGTGTCCGGCCAGGCGCCGGTGAGGACCATGCGCTGCTTGGCCCGGGTCATCGCCACGTAGAGGGTGCGCACCCGCTCGGCGGCCGCCACCCGCCGGCTCTCTTCGCGCACGGCGGCGAAGCCGGGTGTCGGGGCGCCGAACAGGCAGTACTCGACGCGCTCACCTCCATCTCCCTCATCTTTGCCATCGCCGGTGGGGCCCTCAGGGCCAGCCTGCCGCACCCGGCCGGCGGCGATCTCGGGGCCGCGATCGGGCGGCGAGGTCTTGTGGAGCTGGGCCAGGTAGACGTGGCCGAAGTCGAGGCCCTTGGCCTTGTGGATGGTCATCACCCGCACCGCGTCGGCGCCGTCCTCCTCCGACGGCGGTCGCCCCTCCTCCTCTTCGAGCGCCTCGCTCACCCCGCGGCGGAGCGCGCGCAGGGTCGCCGTCGTATCGCCGGCCGAGGACTCCATCGCCTCGACCAGGCGGCGGAAGAAGCGGTCCAGGTTGGCGAGCCGGTACGGTCCCAGGTGCCGGGCGGAGGCGATGAGCTCGAGCGGCACGAGGGTGCGCAGCCGTTCGACGAAGCGGTCGGCCGGGTCCTCGGCGAAGGAGCGGCGGAGGCGCTCGATCGCCTCGACCGCGGCCCGCAGGGTGTGCTCCCAGCCACGCACCCGGTCGAGGCCGGGCACCGCGGCGGCCGGCGGCATGCGCGCCACCGCGCGATCGATCACCTGCCGGATCGCGTCGACCGCCGCGCCTCGTCTGGCCTCCGACCTCGGCGCCGGGCCGGCGGGCCCGAGCTCGGTCCCGGTGGTGCCCAGCTCAGTCCCCAGCTCAGTCAAAGCGCGCGGGAAGCCCTCCCGCCAGAGCGGCAGGAGCGCCGCGTCCGGCACGCCGACGGCGGGGGAGCGGAGCACGGTCAGGAGCGCCAGGTGGTCTCCCGGATCGATCACCGCGCGCACCAGGGCGGCGGCGTCGATCACCTCCCGGCGCCGGTAGTACTGGCGGTCGCCGGTGACCGCGAAGGGCACCTTCGAGCGGCGCAAGGCCTCCAGGTAGTCGTCGAGGTCGGAGAAGGAGCGGAGCAGCAGCGCCATCTCGCCCCAGGCGACGCCCTCCTCGGCCTGGAGGCGCGCCAGGTCGCGGGCGATCGCCGCGGCCTCGAGGCGGGTGGCGTCCCCCGAGCGGGTGGCGGCGAGAGCCGGGTCGCCACCGCCTTCCTCCGGCCGCCAGGAGACCCAGTACTCGACCGGTGCCCAGGGGCCGCGGGCGAAGCCCGGCTCGCCCTCCAGGCGCGCGCAGGCCACCAGCGGCTCGAACCGTGGCTGGAGGCCCCGGCGCTCGACCATCACCGGCGCGACCGCCCGGCTCACCTCGTCGAGGATCGCCGGCACGGAGCGGAAGTTCTCCACCAGCACCCGCTTCTCGCCGCCGGCTGCGCGCACCCGCTCCCACAGGTCTTCGTAGGCCCGGAGGTCGGCGTTCCGCCAGCCGTAGATCGACTGCTTCGGATCGCCCACCAGGAACAGCCCGGGACGGGTGTCGGGCGGGCCCTCCAAAGCGAGGGCGGCGATCACCTCCACCTGCAGGCGGTCGGTGTCCTGGAGCTCGTCGACCAGGAGCTGGTCGATCCGGCGCCGCGCCCGGCGGGCCACGTCCGGGCGCCGGGCCAGGAGGTCGCGGGCCTCTTCCAACAGGTCGTGAAAGGTGGCGAGGCCGGCCAGGCGCATACGGTGGCGGACGGCGGCGAGGAGCGGTCCGAGGACGCGCCGGGCGCGCTCGAGGAGCTCCGGGTCCAGGCTGCGCAAGCGGTCGACCAGGGCGAGGAGCGCGGCGGCGGCCGACGCCACGGTCTCGGCGGGCGCGCCGTCCTCGGCCAGCGCTCCCCCCTCGGTCTTGTTGAAGCGGCCCCGCGCCCAGTCCTTGAGCCGGTTGCGGAGAGAGTCCCTGCCGTCGTCCCAGGCGGTGGCGACGGCGGTGCAGAGGGCCTCGAAGGCGCCGCTTTCGCCGTCCGCTTCATGCGCCGCCGCCCGCCCGGTGGCCCGCACGGCATCCAGCACCTCACCCGTCTTCTTCGCCCGGGCGAGGCCGTCGAGCCGGCCGCCGGCCGCCTCTTCGAACCCGTCCACCGCGGCCGCCAGCTCCCGGCGGAGGGCCGCCGCACGCTCGGGGGAGAACGGCGAATCTGCCAGGTCCTGCGGACGGAGACCCACCCGTACCAGGGCGTCCACCACCGCGCCGACCAGCTCGGCCGGGCCGATGCTCCGGGCGGCGAGGGCCAGGAGATCGTCGTCGCCGCCGTCCTCCGGAGCGCCGTAGCCGGTGCGCAGGCGCCCCTCCACCACCTCGCGGGCGATCTCCTCGATGCGAAAGCCGTCCGCGTCCACCTGGAGCTCCGGGTGCAGGCCGGCTTCGAGCGGGTGGGCGGCCAGGAGGCTCCGGCAGAAGGCGTGGATGGTGCGGACCACCAGGTGGTCGAGGGCTCCGAGCAGGGAGCGCGCCCGGGCCGCACGCTCCGGTGCGGCCGGCAGGGCGTCCGCCAGCAACCAGGGCGGCGTCTCGTCGCCCGCCGCCAGCTTGGCGAGCGCCTCGCCCATGCGGGACGCCATCTCCGCCGCCGCCGCTTCGGTGAAGGTGATCGCCACCACCCGGGAGAGGACCTCCGCGGCCACCGCCTCGGAATCGGGCGCGGTCGGCGTGGCGAGCGGGCGAGCGGCGGCCTCCCGCTCGGCCACCCGGGCGGTGCCCTTCTTCCAGCCCGGTCCCAGGGACCAGGCGAGGATGCGGGCGGTCAGGGTGGTGGTCTTGCCGGTGCCGGCGCCCGCCTCCACCAGGAGCGGCCGTTCGAACTCGGTCTGGGCGAGGGCTCGGGCCGCCGCGTCCGCTGCCAGGGCTTCCCGGTTGGCTCCGTCCCGCCGGCCCTGGGCGGAGGCCGCCGGGGGAGGCGAGCCGGCTTGCGCTCCGGTCGATCCGATCTCTCCGGTCGGGTCGGTTCCGTCCGCTTCGTCGGCCGGTCCGGGCACGGCGGGTGGGTCGCCGAAGAGCCCGAGCTGGCCGTTCTCCGGCGGGCGAGTGTCCGGCGATTCCGGCGCATCCGGCGCGTCCGGCGGAACGGGCCGATCCCGTCGCTTGCGGCCGCTCACGCCGCGCCTCCCCAGGCGCTCACGCGGCACCTCCGTCACCCGAGCGCTTGGACCGGCTGGGCAGGGTCCAGACGCCGAGGAGGGCGGACGCGGCCTGGCGGGCTTCGCGGGAGTCCGTCCCCGCCGGCTCCGTGCCGGTCGCCCCGTCGCCGCCCTCCGCGACCGCGGCCAGGATCCCCTGCCGCTGGTTGTCCGCCCAGGCGGCCAGGCGCCGGCGAGCTCCCGAGTCCCCCCGGACGCAGGCCTCGTGGAGCGCGCACCAGGAGCAGCGCCGCGGCTCCTGGTCCCGGTCCGGGTCCACCAGCCGCGGGAAGAAGGTGCCGCGGTCCCAGGCCGCCAGCCCGGAGCCGACCGCCGCCTGGAACGCGTCGACGAACGGCACGTGGCTGCCCCAGACCGTGAACTCCCGCTGCTCCGGCGGCAGGCCCTGGCGTAGGAAGACGTAGCGGCCCTGGCCGGCGTGCATGCTGGGCAGCGGTCCGCCGGTGGCCAGGGCGTAGGCCACCGCCTGCAGCCGGTCGCCCGCCTCGACCTGGCGCAGGAAGTGCTCGTCCCGGGTCTTCTGCTTGACCGCGTCGGAGATCGGCTTGCCCGTCTTGTAGTCGGTCAGGCGCAGGCCGGGGAAACGGCGGTCCACCATCCGGTCGACCCGGTCGGCGCGAAAGTGGAGTGCCCGCGCGGCGCCGGCGGCATCGGTCACGGTCACGGTGCCGGTGACCTCCGCCGCCAGGACCGACGGGCTGCGCGGCTGCCACTCCACCTGCCGCGCCGTCTCCATGTACGGCCGGGCGGCGGCCGCCAGTGCCCGTTCCAGGCCGGGCAGGGCGATCCCCTCGTCCTGCAGGAGCCGCGTGGCTCGCCGGTGGAGGATCTCCTCGAGCGCGGCGGGCGCCGGCCAGGGGACCTCCACCGGCTCCCGGGCGTCGGCCTCCTCGAGGGTCTTTCCTCGCGCCTTTCCGCGGTCCTGGGTTCCTCCGTCGTCCGGCAGGGCGGCGTTCACGACTTCTTCGAGCACCGCGTGGACCAGGGAGCCCACCAGCAGGGCATCGAGGCTGGGCGCGGCCTGGAGCGGGTCCGGGGTCGGCTCGACCCGCAGCACGCGGCCGAGGAAGGTCTGCCACGGGCAGGCGGCGAGCCGCTCGAGGGTGGTCACCCAGAGGGCGGCGTGGCGCGGGTCGCCCGGATCGTCCGCGCCGGCCGGGCCGACGAGCCCGAAGTAGGGCCCGAGAGCCTGGAAGCGGCTCCAGCCGTCGGGCGCGGAGAGGTCTGGATCGACTTCGTCGAGGATGCGGCGGTGGGCGGCGGCGAGGTCTCCCCAGGAGCTGTTCGAGGAGCTGGGAGCGTCACCGCCATCCGCGGCCGGAGCGGCTCTGGCAGGGGAGTGGGCGTCGGCGTGGGCGTCGATCTCCGTGCGGTCTTCGCGCAGGGCGATCGCCACCAGCCGCTCGAAGGCCTGCCGGTCACCCGCCAGGCCAGCAGCCATTGCATGGTCGGCGGCCGGCCGCAGGGTGGCGGGCGGCGGCGCGGGCGAAGCGGCGTCGCCGACCGGCTCCAGCCGCTCCATCCGTTCGACGAGCGGCGAGCGCGGGTTGGGCTGGCCGTCGGCGGTCGTGCTCTGCCACGACAGGGTGACGTCCGGTGCCGCGGCGACGAGCTGGGCGAAGAGATGGCGCTCCTCGTCGAAGCCCCGGCGCTTGACCGGCAGGTCGGCGAGCACGCTCAGGAGAAGCTGGCGCAGGTCGTCGGCCAGCAGCGGGTCCTCGCGGATCGGGCGCGGGAAGACCCCCCGGTTGAGGCCGACCAGGAACAGGTGCTCGAAGGTGCGGCCGCGGGCCTCCATGGCGTCGAGCAGGGCCACCCCGCCGCCGGCGCCGCCCACGGCGTCCCGCCCGGCGTCCTCCAGGGCGTGGGCGACGAGCAGGACCATCTCGTCGTAGGAGAGGGTCAGCCGGCCGGGGGCCTGGGAGGCCAGGGCGTCGATCGGTCCCCAGAGCGGGTCGGCGGACGGTTCCGAACCGCTTCCGTTCCGCCAAGCCCTGTTTCCTCCTGGAACGATCCAGCCGAGCTCGTCCGCCAGCAGCCGGCGCAGGCGGGCCAGGTGGCTCGCCACCGGCGCCGGCTCCAGCCGGTCGGCCCGGTCGGTCGAATCGGCCCAGTCTGCGAGACTGCGGACCAGCCGGCCGGCGGCGTCGATCGCACGGTGGATGACCGCCACCGGCACGCGCCGCCGGAGGGAACGCTCGGCCGGGTCGGCGTCGCCGGCGTCGTCATCGGTCCCGTCCGGACCGTCTCCCCCGTCGTCGCCGCCGACCGCGTGGATCCCCTCCCGGATCGGCAAAGGAAACCCGCTCTCCTCAAACCGGCGGAGGCGCCCGGGGTCGATCCGGGCCACGTCGCCCAGCCGGGCGGCCCCCAGGGTGTGGAGCGCCAGGCGCAGCTCCAGGCGCCTGGCCAGGCTCAGATCCAGATGAGGCGTCCCGGCCGGCCGCGCCGGTCCGTCGGTTGCGTCCGGCGCGTCGGCGTCGCCGGTCGGCCCTGCTGGCCCTGCTGGGTCGGTTGGCCCGGTCGGGGCCGCCGCGGCGTCGCCCAGGGCGTCCAACCAGCGGTCGGTCGGCACGCCCTCCCTGCGGCGGAGCACGTCGAGGAGCGCCCGTAGCCGCCGGCCGGCGGGGAGCAGCGGGCCGGCCCCGCTTCCTGCGCCACCGGCGCCGGAGAAGGGGATGCCCAGCCGGGTGAAGTGGCGCCGGAAGGCCGTGGCGAACGGCTGATCGGGACGGAGCGAGCGGGCGACCACGGCGATCCCCTCCGGCCGCTCGCTCCGGTCCAGCAGCGCCCGGATGCGCCGCGCCACCAGGCGCGCCTCCGCGTCCGCGCCTGGAGCGGAGAGGGTCTGGAGAATCGCGGGCGCGGGCTCGGTCTGCACTTCGTCCGCCAGCTCGACGGTCTCGGCCCGCACCGCCAGGCGCTCCAGGAACCGGCGGGTGAAGCCGGTCTCGAGCCCGCCGCGCCGGTCGTCCCGGCCGTCGGGAAGGGGCGCCTCCGCGCCAGTCGGATGGGCCGGATCGGGTGGCCGGTCGAGCACCACCGTCGCCCCCAGGCGCCGGAGCAGGGCCTCGATCAGCGCCCCGGCCACGCCGGTGGCGTCGGCAAAGCCGTGGACGAGGACGCCGCGACAGGGCAGGAGGCCGGGGTCCTCTTCGAGACACTCTGCCGCCCGGCGCAGGCGGTGGCCGGGCAGGTCCAGGTTCATCGCTTGGAGCGCTCGCTCCACTCCTGCCGCGAGGCGTACCAGTGCCTCCGCCCGTACTCGCTCCGAGACCGTGCCCACGACCCGGCCGGCGTCGTCCGCCGGGTCTCCGGTCGCCTCTCCCGTCTGGAGCGCCGCGTCCGCCACGCCATCCGCCAGCTCCAGCTCCAGCCCCGCGTCCAGGAAGTCGCGCACCGTCGCGGCGACCGGGCCGTAGCCGTCCGCCAGCTCCTCCAGGTGCTCGGCCAGATCCGGGATCTCCCGCCCCAGCCGCCGCACCAGGACGTGGAGCAGCGCGCCGCCGGCCCTCTTTCGCGGCGCGGCGGTGGCGGAGGCCTCGTCGAAGCCCTTCCGCTCCAGGACGTCCTCGGTCAGCCGGGAGAGCGTCTGGACCACCACCCCCGCCGCCGAGCGCCCCCGCCGGCGCACCAGCTCCGCCGCCAGGTGCTGCCGCAGGCTGTCCGACGCCACCACCACCCGCAACGGACGGGCGAGTAGGGCAAGACGCTCGGGAAGATCCAGCTCCCGATCCACACCACGACCTTCCCCGTCAAGCCGCTCCTCCAGCCAGGCGAACACCGCCTCCTCCGCGGCGCGCGGGCCGGCGGCGAGGAGGATCTTGGGCGAGGGCGGATCGGCGTGGGCCACGGGCGAGAGAGACGGGTGAACCAGAGGAGACCCGGAAGAGACGGGCCCGGTCTTCGGGGTGCGCCCATCGGAGCACAGGGCACCGGAGGTGTCAACCGGAGACGGCTCCGCCTTGCGGGGCGTCGTTGCTTTTCATTAGGTATCAGTGTAATACTTTATCATGAGGGATTCGCCTCGATTTGCGAGGAACGATGAACCACCAGAGGAGGTCACCATGACCACGAAGACACTCGCCCTGCTGTTTCTCGTCGCACTGATCGCCGCCCCGCTGCTCGCCGCGACAGCCGATACGCCGAATGCCACGGGGCCCCAGAAGGCAGTGGACACGCCGGCCGTGGCATGCTCCGGTGCGCTCACGGCGCCGGTGCTCGGCGCCCTGGTGTCCGCCGAGACGCCCGAGCCGATCCAGATGTCGTGCTACGACGTCCGCTGCGAGTGGATCGACCAGTGTTACAACGAAGGTGGGGGATGGGACACCACGTACCGCAGCAAAGTCTGTCTGACGAGCTGCGGCTACTGGTACGACACCGGCGAGACCTGCTGCTGGACCACCCAGCCGGGCACCTGCTAGACGCCAGGCGGGAAGATCCATCGGTCCGAGGTCCCGCGTGCTGCGCACCGCTCGCGGGGCCTCGTGTGCATGCCGGGAGTCTCTTCGACGTCCGCCTTGACGCCCTCCTCGGTGCCGCGCTTGCTCCGCCTCCATCTCTCCCGGGTGGCTTCAGGGGCGGTGCCACCTCTCCGCCACTCCGGCCGCAGTAGGATGATCGTGCCGCCGTGCCGGCGGTATCGACCGCGTCATCGACCGGAGGATGGACCCATGAACGAACGTTTCTTCGCGTTGCTCGAGGGGTGGGACGGCAACGGCGTCGTGGTGCGCCACGACCGGCCGACGGGGACGTGGATCTTCATCGCGCTCCACGACGACACGTTGGGGCCGGCGGCGGGGGGGACCCGGATGAAGGTCTATCCGGAGCTGGCAGACGCGCTCCTCGATGCCATGCGGCTGGCCGAGGGGATGACCTACAAGTTCGCCGGAGCCGGGCTGTCCCGGGGCGGCGGCAAGGCGGTGCTGGCGATCCCGCGACCGCTTGCGACGGAGGAGCGGGACGGCCTGCTGGAGCGCTACGGGGCGCTGGTCGAGTCGCTCCAAGATGCGTTCTCGACGGGGCCGGACCTGGGCGCGGGGCCGGACGCCATGACCGTCGTGGCGAAGAAGACCCGGTACGTCTTCGGCGCCGACCCGGAGACCGGACGGGCCGTCGATCCGGGACCGTTCACCGCCCACGGCGTGCTGGTGGGCCTGCGGGCGGCGCTGGAGCACGTCTTCGGCAGCGCCGATCCGGCCGGGCGGACCGTCCTGGTGGAGGGCCTGGGCGACGTCGGCGGTCCGCTTGCCCGGGAGCTCGCCGACCTGGGGGCCCACCTGCTGCTCGCCGACCTCGATCCCGGCAAGGCGGAGCGGCTGGCCGGTGCGCTCCGGGCCCAGACGGCGGTGGAGGTGGTGCCGCTGGAACGGGTGCCGGACACCGCCTGTGACGTTTACGCTCCCTGCGCGGTCGGCGCCACGGTCAACGCGGAGACGGTGCCGCGCCTCGGCTGCCGCATCGTCGCCGGCTCGGCCAACAACCAGCTCCGCGAGGAGGCGGACGCCGCGAGGCTCCACGAGCGGGGCATCGTCTACGTGCCGGACTACATCGGCAACGCCGGCGGCGCCATCGCGATCCTGTCGCTCCACGAGGGGGTGGACCACGCGGCGATCGACGAACGGGTCGAGGGCATCGGCGGCTCGGTACGGGAGATCCTCCGCGAGTCCGAAGAGCGCGGAGAGACCCCACTCGCCGCCGCGAACCGGCGGGTGGAGAGAATCCTGGCCGCCGGCCGGGGCTGAGCGCACCGGCGGCCGGAGACGATGGTTCTGGGGCTCAGGAGGTCGGAGCCTGCTTCGGCTCGCCCATCCCCAGGCGGTCGAGGGTCCAGTAGACCGGGCAGAACCCGGTGATCCAGCTCTGGATCATCAGCAGGCCGACGATGCCCGGCACCAGGAGCCAGGCGGGAGCGACCCAATAGCCGAGGGCGGTTCCTGCGGTGACCAAGATGCCGACGATTCCGTCGTGGACGCGACGTCGATTGTCCATGTCCTGTCTCCTCGGTTGTGAAAGTGCTGCAATCTTACCACGGTGTTCGCAGTCTGTGCCGATTCGTGTCCTGAATGCACAGTTCAGTCCGGTAGACGTACAGTTCGTCCTCTAACTGTACGCGTCGTGGTGATCGGTCGCGAGCCCGGGAGCGGTCGCCAGTTTCCCTCTATGAGAAGCGAGATGCCTGGTCGAGAGGTTCGATCCCCAGTGCCGCCAGCTTCCGGTACAGGGTCGAACGGCCGATCCCGAGCAGGGCGGCGGCCTTCTGCGTGTCGCCCCCGGAGCGGTCCAGGGCCTGCAAGATCTCGTGCCGCTCGGCGGCCTCGACGGCCTGCTTGAGGGTGCCAGTGGCGGCAGGGCCGGCGGCGCTTCGGCGGAGGCCCTCTTGGAGGTGGCGTGTCTCGACCAGCTCGCCCTCGTCCAGGAAGAGGGCGATCCGTGCCATCTCGCGCTCGAGCTGGCGGATGTTCCCCGGCCAGTCGCAGGCGGTGAGCACGTCCATGGCGGCGCGGGAGATGCCGGCCGACGCGAGGTTCCGGCGGCGCACCTCCCGGTCCAGGAAGTGGGCGGCGAGGTTCGGCACGTCCTCCCGGCGCCGTCTGAGCGGCGGCAGCTCCACCCGCCAGTCGGCGATCCGGTGGTAGAGGTCCCGGCGCAGAGCCCCCTCGGAGAGCATGGCGTCCACGTCCCGGTTGGTGGCGGAGACCACGCGCGCCCGCGCCGCGCGCGGCGAACGCCCGCCGATCCGGTAGACCTCGCCCTCCTGGAGCGCCCGCAGGATCTTGGCCTGGGTGGCGAGCGCCATGTCGCCGATCTCGTCCAGGAACAGGGTGCCGCCGTCGGCGAGCTCGAACTTGCCCGCCCGCGCCGCGACCCCTGTGGCGGCGCCCTCTTCGACGCCGAACAGCTCCGCCTCCAGCAGGTCCGTCGGCAGCGCCGCGCAGTTCAGGGCGACGAACCGCTCGGCGGGGCGACCGGAGGCCGCATGGAGGAAGCGGGCGAAGACCTCCTTGCCGGACCCCGACTCGCCGCAGAGGAGGACGCTGACGTTGCCGGGGGCGACCCGCGCGGCGTCGTCGTAGAGGCGGCGCACCTCCGGCACCACGGTGGGCGGATCGGGAGGCGCGGGCGCCGGGGGCACGGCCCGCGGAGGGGTCCCCCGGCGCGTCCGGTGACCGCGGGCGGCGAGCGCGAGCAGGGCGGCGGCTGCGTCGATCAGGGAATCGTAGGCCTTCGCCTGGGGGTCGCTCAGGAAGGCCACCCGGAGAAGCATCCCGTCGCCGGGCACCGCGGCCTCGCGCCAGGTCGAGGCAGCCGCCGGCGGCGGTTCGCCGGCCTGGAACACGATGCCGCCCCCGGGAGCGGTGATCTCGACCGCGGAGCAGGGTAGGGCTTCCGCCAGGGCGGCGCCGACCGCGGGCGCCAAGGTCCGTCCGTCGTCGCCGTGGAGGGCCCG
>Ga0210144_1000053_pt1 | contig 63481 bp, 59 predicted proteins | sample Muzzi_PWA_D2_FD_185532 | JGI IMG/M metagenome (GOLD analysis project Ga0210144, IMG submission 185532) | Wetland microbial communities from San Francisco Bay, California, USA, that impact long-term carbon sequestration - Muzzi_PWA_D2 (SPAdes) | ecosystem: Environmental > Aquatic > Marine >...
GGGTGAACCGTCGGCGGGTCATTGGACCCAGGGTTTAGACGCGCAAACGCCGGGGAAGGAGGCCGTCTGATCGGTCGCCACCCAGCTTGCGAGCAGCGCCAGCCCCTCCTCTGAGCGGCTGGCGGGCTCTGCGGCTGACGAGCAGGACGTCCGCGCCCCAGATGGCCCCACGGAGGTCATCGTCCGCCCCGCCGCTTCGGACTGTGACGCGGAAGTTGCAATCCGCCACTTCCACCGTATTGACGACCCTCTGCCATTTCGCCACTCGTTCGCCAGTCACACATCGATTCAGCGGGGTTCAGCGGGTCACGGCGGGGCGAGATTTCGCTTGAATAAGCCAAATTCCGCATTGGCAAGCGGGGCGTCTCAGATGATCACGTTTTGGAACCACTGCAGCCAGGTGGCGACGAACCCCGCCCGCGGCCCGAACGCCTCGCTCACCCAGACGTAGACCCCGCCGTCGCGCCGCCAGCTCGTGCCGAGCTCGGCGGCCACCAGGCCGGCCGGGATCAAGAAGAGCAGGATCACAGCGACGAGGAAGAAGATCGCCCCGAGCCCCTAGGTCGCCAGCGGCGACATCCCGTGCAGGCTGGTGATGATCCCGAAGACCAGCATCACCACCAGGAAGAGGCCCAGCCGGGGGGAGCCCCCCGGGCCGGGGCGAGACCCCGGCGGCTTCGCGCTGGACTCCACTCCCACGGCGGGCGAGTCTATGGGCCGAGCTGCGCTCAGGACCCCGCGTTACCGCAGAGAATCAGTCGCCGTGATGGACGCCTGCGAGACGATGCGGCAGCGCGATGCGGATTGCCATGGTCGAAGTGTAGATCACGTCAGGGAGTCGATCACGAGGCCAAATGCTCCAAGGCCGAAACCGAAGAAGAAGCCAAAGGCGGTCGCTCGTTCGATCTCGCGCTCGGTTCGACCAGCCAGGACCGCGGCGTAGCGTGCCGCACCGCCGATCAGCCCGGTCGAGCCGATCAGCCGGGCGATCGCGCCAGAGAGCGCGTTCCGCGCCTACTTGAAGTACCCCTCCGCTGCGACCCGTTCGATCGTCTCCTGCTCGTAGAGCGGCAGCTCGCCGGTGCGCTCGAGCTGGTCCACGTAGGCCTCCATCGCCCGGATCGACTCCGGCGTCGCGGCCGTCGCCATGAACTGCGCCGCCTCGAACCGCAGGCCGCTCGGCAGCGGAAGCGAGCCGCCCTCGTACACCGCGCGCTTGGCGGCTGCGATCGCCGCCTTCGGCCGCGCGCCGAGCCGCCGCGCATCGGAGAGCGCGGCCTCCAGCAGCTCCCCGGGCGGGACGACGCGATCGACCAGCCCCAGCTCGGCTGCCTCCTCGGGGCTCATCGGAGAGCCCTCGAGGACGACCTTCAGCGCCTTCGCGCTGCCCAGCAGACGCGCGAGGCGCTGCGTTCCGCCCCCGCCGGGCGGGAAGGCGAGGAAGATCTCCGGCTGGCCGATGCCGTGATCGCCGGCGGCCATCAGCCGCAGATCGCAGGTCAGCGCCAGCTCGCAGCCGCCGCCCTGCGCCGAGCCGTTGATCGCGGCGACGAAGACGGCGCCGCAGCGATTCATCCGCAGGAAGATCTCCTGGAAGCGCCCGATCTCGACCAGTCCCGCGAGGGGGGTTCGCATCAGCCGTCGGTCGGCGCCGGGGATCCGCCGGGCGGCGGTCACGGTGCGCAGGGAGGCGCCCGCCAGGCCGGCGCCGACCGTGGGACCGGACCGCGACCCGGCGAGGATCTCGCCGACGTCGTAGTGGGCGACGAACCGCTCCGGGTGCGAGCCGGTGAGGACGACGGCGTCGACGCCCTTGTCGTCCTCCGCCCGCGCGACGAGCCGCTCCAGCGCCTCGACGGAACCGCGATCGATCAGCCCGTGCGGCGGGTTGTCGAAGCTGCCGATCAGGACCGTGCCGCGCTGCTCGACGTTGACTGTGCCCATGCTGACCCCCTCTTTCGCGTTTTCCTCGCATCCTACGGCCGCAGTCACGACCGTCCGCGCGCGATCAGCTTGGCTCGCGCCACATCTCGCGCAGCGGCGGGCCGCCGGCAGGCAAATCGAAGGTCCCGGTCAGGGCGAAGCCATTGCGCTCGTAGAGCATCCGGTTGCGGTCGGTGCTGGCCTCCAGGTGGGCCGGATGACCCTCGCGGTCGCACAGCTCGAGCACCGGCGCCATCAAAGCGCCGCCCAAGCCGCGCCCCTGGCGGCGCGGTTCGACTCCGATGTAGTGCAGGTACCAGTGCCCCGGCGCCGAGGGGTGGCGTCGTTCGAAGCGCAGCTGGGTCCAGGTGGCCAAAGGCAGACGGGCGCCGAACACCCGCGCCATCGGCCGAGCGACCCGAAGGGTGCGCGTCATCGGCACCCGCCAGCGCCCGGGACGGGCCCACACCGCCGCGCCGCTGCCGTCCTCGGTCACCCAGACGTCGCGCAGCTCCGGCGCCAGGTTGCCGATCTCGGCGGTGAAGAAGGCAAGCAGCCGTTCGGCCCGCGTGTCGGAGTCCGGAAGCAGGTGGGCCCAGGCCGGGTCGTCGGCGAAGGCGAGCGCGAGCGCCTCCGCGGCCGCCTCGCGGTCTTCGTGCGTCGCCGGCCTGACGCTCGGGCTCGGCCCCACCATCGATCCAACATAGACGACCGCCTTCGGAGGCTCCGGTAGCGTGGCGCCATGGCCGTCCACACCGCGGAGCTGCGGTACTCCACTCGGGGAGACAGCGACATCGTCGACATCAGCGGCGACGTGGCGCGCTGCGTCGAGCAGACCGGAGTTCGGGAGGGGCAGGCGGTCGCCTTCGTACGGGGGTCGACCGCGGCCGTCTCGACCATGGAGTATGAGCCCGGAGGCGTACAGGACCTGCAGGCGATGCTCGAGCGCTTGATCCCGGCCGCCGGCGACTACGAGCACAACCTGCTCAACGCCGACACGAACTCGCATGCGCACCAGCGGGCAACCGTGGTCGGGCCCTCCGAGGCGGTGCCGGTGGTCGACGGGCGCCTGGCGCTCGGGACCTGGCAGCAGCTGGTGCTGATCGACTTCGACGACCGGCCGCGCGAGAGGACCGTGGTCGTGCAGACGATCTCCTAGAGCACGGCGCCTAACGCAGCGCCGCGCCGGCGCCCGCTTGGCGGAAGTCGGCCAGCGTCTCCTCCATCGCCTCGACTTCGCAGGCGACCATCTCCGGCCAGGGCTTGTCGGGGTGCTCGTCGAGGGTCTTGTAGCCGTTGCCGCTGATGACCGCGACGACCGAGTCGTCGGGGCCGAGCTTGCCTTCGCCTGCCAGCTTCATCGTCGCGGCAACCGTCGTGCCGCCGGCCGGCTCGGTGAGGATGCCCTCGGTGGCGCCGAGCAGGTCGACCGCCTCGAAGATCTCGGAGTCGGTCGCCGTCGCGGCGGAGCCGCCTCGCGACATCACCGCGTCGACCACCAGCGGCCCGTCGCCGGGAGCGCCGATCGCCAGCGAATGGGCGGCGGTGTGCGGCGTCTGCGGCTCGATCTCGCCGCTGCCGTCGAGGATCGCGGTGGCGATCGGACCGCAGCCCTCCGGCTGGCCGATGTGGATCTTGGTCGCCGCGGTCTCCGCCATCCCGACCGTCTCCATCTCCCCCAGCCCCTTGTGGACGCGCGAGGAGAGCGTCCCGCCGGCGGCCGGGATCACGAAGTGGTCGGGCGAGACCCAGTCGAGCTGCTCGACCACCTCGAAGGCCATCGTCTTCGCCCCCTCGGCGTAGAACGGCCGCAGGGTGATGTTGGCGAACTGGATGCCGGTGGCCAGCGCCAGCTCGCGGCAGGCGCGGTTGGCCTCGTCGTAGTTGCCGTCGAGCTGGATCACCGCGGCGCCCAGCGCCCGGCAGGCGCGCGCCTTGCCGGGCTCCAGGTTGCTCGGGTAGAAGACGTAGGCGACGACCCCGGCCTTGGACGCCATCGAGGCGACCGCGGTGCCGACGTTGCCGGTCGAGACGCAGCCGATCTCCTCCTTGCCCAGCTCAAGCAGCCGGGCGACCGCCATCGAGACGACGCGGTCCTTGTAGGAGAGGCTCGGGCGCTGCGTGCTGTCGTCCTTCAGGTAGAGCTTGCGCAGGCCCAGCTCGGCGCCGAGTCGGTCGGCGTGGATCAGCGGAGTGCGGCCGCTGTAGCGGCCGACCCGCGCCGGGGCGCGCGCGTCGACGATCGGCAGCAGCTCCTCGAAGCGCCAGATGTTCAGCTCACGCTCGCCGATCGGTTGCTCGGCGATGCGCTGCTTGGCCAGCTCGTAGTCGTAGTCGATGTCGAGGGTCTTGCCGCAGCCCAGGCACCTGAAGGTGGTATCGAGGAGGGGCAGTCGGAGCCCGCAGTCGTGGCAGACCAGCTCCGTCGCGCAGGAGCGGGTGCGCTGGTCGGCCGAGAGGCTCATCGCCCCTCAACGCCTCCGGCTCGCGAAGGCAGGCCCCCCGCCTTCGCGAATCTCCTCCTGCGCTTTCCGTGCTGGCGCCTGATCATGAGCCGCGGTGTATAGCAGATCCGTGGGTATCGATCAATTATCCCTGGCCATTAGCCGCAGCGCAGGAACCGAGGCCGGAATCCTACAACCCCGCGCCGCGCCCGTCAGCCCCGCGCCGCGCCAGCCGTCTCCGCGGCGGCGGGGGAGCCCGGCCAGGGGCCGGTCAGCTCCTCGCCGTCCTCCCCGCCCAGGGCGAGCAGCAGCCGCTCCGCGGCGTGGGGCGCAAACGGCGCCAGCACGCGGGCGAGCAGGGCGAGCGCCTCGAGCAGGGCCTCGAAGTCGGGGCGGCTGAGCGCCCCGCGGCGCTTCACGATCCGCTTCTCGTAGTCCTGGACCCGCTCGAGCAGTCTGGTCACGTTGCGCACCGCCTTGTGCATCTGCAGCTGCTCGAGGTCGGCGGTGATCCTCCCCACCCCGTTCTCGCACCATTTGCCCAGCCGCTCGCGGATGAAGGCGGTGTCGGCGGCGGCCTCGGCGTCCTCCGGCGCCGCGGCGGCGGCTGCGATCCGCTCGTGCGTGTAGTCCCAGAGGCCGTTCAGGAAGCGCGAGGCGAAGCGCAGCGCGCCGTCGTTCCAGTTCAGCGCCTTGGCCGGGCCGGCGGCGTAGAGGACGGCCAGCCGAACCGTGTCGGCGCCGTGCTCGGCGACCAGCTCGTCGGGGTCGACGACGTTGCCGAGGTGCTTGCTCATCTTGCGGCCGTCGGCGATCACCATCTCGTGAAAGAGGCAGCCGGCGAAGGGCTCGCCGTCGGCGAGGAAGGCGAACGGGCCGATGTCGCGCAGCGCCTTGGTCACCACCCGCTGGTCGAAGACGAAGCCGCCGCTGTCGTTGCCGGCGACGAGGCGCTCGGAGGGCAGCCAGCGCTTCAGGTCGGGATGGCTGAACATCTCCTCGGCGCGCCCCTCGGGCGGCACCGCGGCCGGGACCCAGAGCCAGAGCGCGTCGAAGTGGCAGTCCAGGGTGTCGGTCTCGCGCCGGGCCGGGCCGCCGCAACGCGGGCAGGGCGCCTCGAGGAAGTCGGCTCGCTCGGCCAGCGGGTTGCCCTCGCCGGTCGGCTCGATGTCGCGCGGCAGGCGCACCGGCAGCTCCTCGGCCGGAACCGGCACGACCCCGCACTCCTCGCAGTCGACGACCGGGATCGGCGTGCCCCAATAGCGCTGCCGAGAGATCGAGAAGTCGTAGGCGCGGTAGCGGGTCGCCTCACGGGCCTCAGGGGCCGCGGCCGGGCCGCCGCCGGGCGGCTCGCTTGCGGCCCGCGGCATCCGCGCCGCGATCGCCGCGTCGGCCTCGTCGACCTCGGGTATCCCCAGCGCCGCGGTCGGCCCGTAGCGGGCGTCGACCAGCGGCGAGACGAAGACCGGCAGCTCACCCCCTGCCGGCCCGGCGACCGACGCGCCGGTATCGATCACCGGCACCGCCGCGGCGTCGCGGGCGCTGCGCTCCCAGCCGCCGGAGCGCAGCTCGTCGAGCCGCTCGGCGACTGCCGCCTCGGCCGCCCACGGCTCGACCTCCGGGTGGCGGGGCGAGAGCAGCACGAAGCGGGCCGCGGCGAGCGAGCCCGAATGGGGGCTGAAGACGGTCAGCGAGCGGCCGTCGGGGCCCTGGAGGTCGAACTCGACGCCATCGGTGCGACCGAGGATGTAGCGCTGGGTCTTCAGCGACAGCTCGTCCCAGTCGGTGAGGCGGTCGAGGTTGCGGTCGTTCTCCTCGAGGTACGGCGAAACTCGCAGGAACCAGGTCGGGCGGCGGATCAGCCGCACCGGGTCGTGGCAGCGCCAGCAGCGGCCGTCCTCGACCTGGAGCGCGGCCAGCGTCGTCTGGCAGGTGTCGCACCAGTCGACCGTGGCGTCGTCGCGGTAGATCAGCCCGGCCTCGAGCAGGGTGACGAACAGCCACTGCGACCAGCGGTACTGGTCCTCGTCGGAGCTGTAGAAGGCACGCTCATAGTCGAAGGAGAGGCCGAGCCGCTTCATCTGGACCAGCATCCGCTCGCCGCAGCGCTCGACCCAGTCGGCGGGGCGCACGCCGCGCTCGATCGCCGCCATCTCGGCCGGCAGGCCGAACGCGTCGAAGCCGAACCCGAACAGCACGGCGTCGCCGCGAGCGCGGCGGAAGCGCGCATAGGCGTCGCCGATCGCGTAGTCGCGAACGTGTCCCATATGGAGATTGCCCGAGGTGAACGGGCTGGACGGCTTCACGTAGACGGCGGCCTGTCCGTCCCCCGGCTCCGGCGTCTCGAAGGCGCCGCGCCCGGCCCAAGCGGCCTGCCGATCCGCCTCGATCTCCGCTGCGTCGTAGCTCGGTCTCTCGCCGCTCATCGACCCGCATAGTGCCACGGACCGTTGACCGCGGGGCCCTGGAAGCCTATCCTGGAGGCTGAATGCTCAAGCGGCTCGAAGCAGTGGAGGAACGACTAGGTGTGACAAAAGTGTCAAAAGAGTGGAAAAAGTCTGTGGATGGAGGGCATCTGGCGCTTTCGCCGTCCGGGCGCGGGCCTAGCTTCGATTGTCGAGAGAAATAGAGCGGCCCCGGCGGCGCTTGCGACACCCCGGGGCCAGGCCGAGACCTAACGAGGAGGTCCCAACGTGAGTGAGGGTACGAGAACCGCCCCGCTGGTAGAAGGGCAAGTGGACGAAGCAATCGTCGGCCGAGTGATCGCCGCCACCGAAACGGCGCCGCTCGAGGGCCGCATAGCGGCCGGGCTGGAGGCGGTGATCGACCTTGCCGAGACCGATCCCGCCGCCGCCCGGTCGGCGCTGCGCGAGCTGCGAGGCGATCACCGCTCCCTGGCGCGCCTCGAGGCCTGCCTGGGCGGCGACGGCGACCGGGCCACGCTGAGGCTGGGCGCCGCGATCCAGGTCGCCCTGTCGGAGCTGGCTTCGCCGAATCCGGATCTGCGCGATCGCTGGCTCGAGCTGACGAAATGGCTCGAAGGAGGCTGGTGAAGCGGGCGTCGCTCAGTTGGCGAACGTCCAGAGCTTGTTGCCGAGGAAGTTGAAGGGCATCGCCACGGCGACCGCGATCGCCTGAGCGGTGACGTCGCCGAGCTCGGCGAGCGAGATCAGCGCTTCGAGCACGACCAGGTTGATCGCCAGCGCCGCGACGCTGACCGCGAAGAAGCGCGCCGCCTGGAAGGCCGGGTGGTCTTCGCCCGGGCCGAAGGTCCAATAGCGGTTCCAGAGGAAGTTGTTGAAGACCGCTACGCAGAAGGCGCCCACCGCGGCGGGCACGTGGTGCACGCCGAGGCTGCCGGTGAGCACGGCGAACACGGCGATGTTGACCAGGTAGCCCGAGCCGCCGACGAGCCCGAACTTGAGCAGCTGCACCCAGCTCGCAGGCCTGCGGGCCGCGGCGCCGATCCTGTATGCGAGTCCGGTGGCCGAGGTCATGTCTGCCAGAGGCTATGCGCTGAGGGCACGTAATGTTCCGCCGCGGTGCGACGCGGGATCATCATCTTTGCAGCCCTGACGGCGGTACTTGCCGCGGTCGGCGTCGCGATCTCGATGACCGGCGGCGATGGCGGCGGGCGCGCCGCCCGGGCCGCGCTGCCGGGAGAACCGAGCGTCGAGGTGATCTCCCCGCGCAACGGCGCCCGCCAGACCAGCCGCGCGGTGGTCGTCAAGGTCAAGGTGCGGAACTTCCAGCTGGCGCCGCGTCACTTCGGCCAGCAGCCGCAGCTCGGCGAGGGGCACATCCGCTTCGCGCTCAACCGGGTCCCCGACTGCGTCGACCCGGCAAAGCTGCGGCGGGCCGAGCAAAGCCCGCTCGGAAGAGGGCGCCTGGTCGGCGCCTCCTTCGACTTCCCGCGCTACGCGGGCCCCAACGGCGTGCTCGCCGAGCGAATCGGCTCCAGCGGCAGCTACTCCCCCGCCACCCGGCCGGAGATCTACTACCAAGAACTGCCGGCGGGCTTCTACCGGCTGGTGATCACCCTGGCCCGCAACAACGGCACGACCACCCCCTACCACGCGGTGACGAACTTCCAGATCCTCCCCCGCCCCGGCCACGGGCCGCCGCCCTGCAGCGGCGGCAAGGTCTCCAGCGCCAAGGCGGCGGCGTTCGACTGACAGCTACGGGGAACCGGCCCACAGGCCGTCAACAACGATCCCGTCGCTGCCGAAGCCGGTCGGCAATTCGCGAAGCACCCGGAAGGGCACCTCGCGGGTGTCCCGCGATACGTAGCGGATCAACGTCAGCCGCTCGAGCCGGATCCGTTCGACCTGGTGGAAGGTTCGCGGGAGCCTCACCAGCAGCCTTTTCGCGACTGGCTTGCCGACCACGTCGATCTCACCGAGTGGAATCGCCCCCCTGTACACGCGTTCGGAGTCCTCGCGCAGGTAGAAGCGGAGCGGAGCGACCGCCAGCTTCCAGCTGACGATCGCGCGCGGCCGAGCCGGGGGGCCGAGCTTCTCGGCGAGCTCGCGAAAGTCGGGGCGCTGCAAGTTGGGCGTGTGGGCGACGTAAGCGGCATAGCCGAGCCAGTACGCACAGAGGATCGCCGCGCAGGCCGCGCCAATGCGGCGGGCCCCGCCGACCCCGAGGCCGACGGCCACGACGACGATCAGCGGCAGCAGGGCGGGCAGCAGGTTGCGCTCGACCACGTAGTCCTTGCCGGCCAGCGCCGCGAGGGCGGCGAGCGCCGCCACCCCGAGCCCGACCGCGAGCGGCGGCAGCGCGCCCCGCCTCTCCCGCCCCGACCCGCGCAGCACGAGCAGCAGCAGCGCGATGCCCACCAGCGCCGCCGGGATCAGCGCGTAGCGCTCGCGCGGCGGCTCGGCGATGACGTGGCCGGTCTCCCCGGCGAGAAAGCTGATGCCGGTCTGGAAGAGGCGACCAGACAGCGGCGTGAAGTCGATCCAGCCGATGTGCTTCGGGTTGACCTGGGCGGCGATCAGCGGCAGCAGCGCCAGGCCGACGAGGCCGACGCCAGCGACCGCGGGCAGAACCGCGCGCCACCTGGAGCGCAGCGCGATCAGCAGCCAGACCGCCTCGACCGCAACCGGGAAGACGGCGAAGTAGTGGCTGCAGAGGGCGCCGGCGGAAGCGAGCGCCCAGAACGCCAGGTCGCTCCCTCTGCCGCCGCGAAGAGCTCGCAGGAAGAACAGCAGGGAGACCGCGGCGAGGAGGACGAGCAGCGCGTAGGAGCGCGCCTCCTGCGAGTACCAGATCAGCATCGGATTGACGGCGGCGATCGCCGCGCAGATCAGCCCGACCCGGGCGCCTGCCACCTCTCGGGCGGCGAGGAAGGCGACCGGCACGGTCGCCGCACCGAGCAGCGCCGAGAGCGAGCGAATCCCGACCTCGCCGGTGCCGAACGCCTTCGCCCAGGCCCAGGCGACGACGTAGTAGAAGGGCGGGTTCGACTCGCCGCTCTTCACCTCGCGCAGCATTTCGGAGAAGCTGCCGGGGATGACCCGCGCGACGGTGATCACCTCGTCGTGGTGATAGCTCTGCACGCCGAGGCTGGCGAAGCGAACCGCCAGGCCGAGACCGGTGAGACCGGCGAGCGCCCACAGCACCGCCGGCGTGGCGCGGCGGCCGCTCACGGCGCGCAGGCGCTCTTCGGCATGGCGCGGTGCGGGCCGAAGGAAGGCGGTGCGGCCGCCGCGGAGGCGCCCCAGCGGCGGCTCGGCCGGCGGCCGAGCCGGAAGGCGAGGCGGGCACCGCGGGCGAGCGCGCAGTAGGAGATCCAGGGCCGGCCATAGGGACGGCCGTCGAGGCGCAGCGAGTGGACGTAGGGCACGGCCCAGGCGCCCTTCCTCCCGCGCGAGGCGGCGACGATCGTCATCCGCCTGCGGTGCGCCAGAGCGATCTGCGCCCGCTCGAACAGCGGGCTGCCGATCGCCAGCAGGCCGACCCCGGGCACCGCCGGGTAGAGGCCCAGCGCGCCGAACACGTACCAGGCCGAGAGGGTGCCGAGGTCGTCGTTGCCGGGGTAGCCGTCGGGCGAGGTGTCGTAGAGCGTGAGCAGCGCGCGGCGTACCGCCGCCTGCGTCCGGTACGGCCGCCGCATCCAGTTGTACAGCCAGGGCACCCCGAGGGTCGGCTCGTTGCCGAGCACCGCGTGATCGGTGTGGGTGGCTCCGCCGCCGCCGTTCAGCTCGCGCAGGAAGCCGTCCAGCCTCGACGCCGCCCTCGCCCGGCCACCCATCGCGCGGATCAGGCGCGCCGGGTCCTGCGGCACCATCCAGGTGTACTGGAAGGAGTCCCCCTCGACGAAGCCGGCGCCGCGCCGGTTGTCGTAGGGGAACGGGAAGGCGCCGCTTTCGAAGCGCGGCTCGATCAGGCCGCTGGAGTGGTTGTAGAGGCGGGTCCAGTTCGCCGACCGACGCATGAAGGCGCGGTAGGTGCGGCGATCGTGACGGGCCCGGGCGGCGAGCTGGGCAATCGCGAAGTCGTCGATCGCGTACTCGAGCGTGGTCGCCGCCGAGGCCCAGATCGAGTCCGGCGCGCCGTAGATCGAGTTCGCGTTTCGGGTGCGCGTGTCGCGGTCGAAGGGAACGTAGCCGAGCCGCAGGTAGTCGTCCAGGCCCTGCCGCTCCAGGTATTCGCCATTCGGGCTTTGGCAGGCGCCGGTCGCGCCCTTGAGCATCGCCGCCAGCGCCGCCGCGGAGTCGAAGCCGTCGGCGCCGAACGCGGCGGCCGAGGCGAGGATCGGGTCGGCCGAGTCGCCGACCATCGTCATGCTCTGGCCGTTCGCGTACGGCCAGCGCGGCAGGCAGCCGCTCTGCGCGGCGTCGGCGAGCAGCGAGCGGGCCATGTCGGTCGCCCGTTTCGGGACCAAGATGGAGAGCAGCTGGATCTCACTTCGGTAGATGTCCCAGCCGGAGAAATCGGCGTACTGGATGCGATGCCGCGCCCGGTGGACGAGCCCGTCCATGCCCGGATAGGCGCCGCCGGCGTCGCTGAAGGTTCGCGGCGCGAGAAGCGCGTGATAGAGCGCCGTGTAGAAGGTGTCGAGAAGGCGCGGCGGGCCGCCGCTGACGCGGATCCGCCCCAGCGAGCGGTCCCAGCTGGCCCGGGCCCGCCGCGCCACCGCTCGAAAGCCGGCGCCGGCGCTTTCCGCGGCGAGGTTGGCGCGGGCGTCCTCGACACTGACGAAGGAGACGCCGACGTGGACCAGCACCCGCCGTTTGCGGCGCGTGTCGAAGGTCGCGTAGGCGCCGGCCTGCGCGGTGGTCGCCGGGTTGGCCGCCGGGCCCCTGCTGTCGCTCGCGTCGGTCGAGCCAGGGCGGAGGGCGCCGCGTCTCCAGGTGCCGTAGGCCTCGAACGGCCGGTTGAAGACCACCGCGACGTAGACCCTGTAGCGAGGCCGCTGGCCGCAGAACAGGCCGCTCGAGGCGATGCCGTCGATCTCGCGCCGCGTCGGCTCGACACGCACGGCGGCGAAGTCGTCGGGCTGGGCGCTGCCGCCCGCGTTGACCAGGATGCTCGCGTGCGGATTGGCGCCGAAGGTGAACCGCCCGACGCCGGTTCGCGTCGTCGCGGTCAGCTCGGCCTCGATGCCGGGACCGCGGACCGGGTTGAGGCGGAGCGAGTAGTAGCCTGGCCGCGCCCGCTCGGCGGCGTGCGAGAAACCCGGCTGGAGGCTGCCGGCGAGCAGGCCGGTGCCGGGGCGGGCGGGCGAGGAGCGCAGTGGCTCGGTCGTCGGCACCATCGGGAAGTCCCCGTAGAGCGAGCATCCGGCGCCGCTCAGGTGGGTGAGGCTGAAGCCGCGCAGGTGGTGGTCCCGATAGTCGTAGCCCGCCCGCTGGTTGCGGTCGGCGGGGGTCGTGTCGGGACTCCACTGCACCATCCCGAAGGGGGCGGTCGCGCCGGGGAAGCTGTGACCGCCGCCGAACGTGCCGGGCCCGGGGCGGGTTCCGGCGAGGGGGTGGACGTGACCGGCCGGGCCGGCGGCCTGGGCGCCGGCGGCAGGCAGGGCCAGCAGGAGGAACGCCGCCGCCGTGCTTACCGCTCGTCCCATGCGGAGGCAAACGTTACGCGGCACCCTCTCAGCGGCCTTTACTTCACTTTGTATAGTGGCTCAGATGGCCACCTACCGCCGCCTGATGGGCTTCATGCGCCCCTATCGCCGCCAGTTGTGGGGCTCGCTGGCTTTCGCCTGGGCGGCGATGGGGATGACGGTGGTGATCCCCTGGCTGATCGGCCGCGCCGTCAACGCGATCGAGGGCGGCGAAAAGCCCGACCTGCTGCCGCTCGCCCTGGCGATCGTCGGCGCCGGCCTGCTGCGGCTCGGGCTGACCGGGGTGAGGCGGGTGGTCGCCGGCAGGGTCTCGCTGGCGGTCGAGTTCGACCTGCGCCAGCGCTTCTACGCGCACCTGCAGCGGCTCGAGCTGGGCTTCTTCGACTCCCAGCAGACCGGCCAGCTGATGTCGCGGGCGACGGTCGACCTGCAGTCGATCCGCTTCTTCCTTGGCTACGGGCTGATCTTCATCACCCAGAACCTGCTGACGATCGCCCTGGCCACCGCGGTGATGGTCGCGCTCGACCCCCTCCTCGCCCTGGTGGCGCTCGCCCCCGCGCCGTTCGTCGTCTACACCGCCTCCCGCTACAACCGCGTCTCGCGGCCTGCCCTGCAGGAGGTGCAGCAGCGGATCGCCGAGCTGACCGCGGAGGCCGAGGAGGGCGTCTCTGGGATCCGGATCGTCAAGGCGTTCGCTCGCGAAGAGCACCAGCTGCACCGCTTCCGGCGCGCCATCGGCCGGGTCTTCGACCAGAGCGTCTACTCGACCCGCCTGCAGGCCACCTTCTCGCCGCTGATCGGGCTGCTGCCGCAGATCGGGATCGCCCTGGTGCTGCTGGTCGGCGGCCGCCAGGTGATCGCCGGCACCCTCAGCCTCGGCAGCTTCACCGCCTTCTACACCTACGTGGTGATGCTCGCCGCGCCGATGCGGATGCTGGGGATCGCGATGGGCATGGCCCAGCGGGCGATCGCCTCCGGCAACCGGCTGTTCGAGGTGCTCGACCGCGAGCCGCGGATCGAGAGCCCGCCCGGGGCGCCGCCGCTGCCGGAAGGCGGCGGCCGGGTCGAGCTGCGCGGGGTGACGCTGCGCTACGACGGCGCCCCTGCGAGCCGGAGCGAGCGCTCGTCCATATCTGACTCTTCGCGCACTCGCGCAGGCGAACCGCGTGATGCCGCCTTGACTGGGGTCGACCTCGACGTCGAGGCCGGTCAGACGGTGGCCCTGGTCGGCCCGTCGGGATCGGGCAAGACCAGCCTGGTCGCGCTGATCGCGCGGCTCTATGACCCGAGCGAGGGCTCGGTGCTGCTCGACGGCGCCGACGTGCGCTCGCTGGACGTCGCCTCGCTGCGCTCGCAGGTCGCCTTCGTCGCCGACGACAGCTTCCTGTTCAGCAGCAGCGTCGCCGACAACATCGCCTACGCGCGACCCGGGGCGAGCCTCGAGGAGGTCGAAGCGGCGGCGCGGCGCGCCCAGGCGGACGAGTTCATCCGCGAGCTGCCGGGCGGCTACGAGACTTTGGTCGGCGACCGCGGAATGACGCTGTCGGGCGGGCAGCGCCAGCGGCTGGCGATCGCTCGCGCCCTGCTGGCCCGCCCGCGCGTCCTGATCCTCGACGACGCCACCTCCGCGGTCGACGCCACCACCGAGGCGTCGATCAAGGCGGGTCTGCGCGAGGCGATGGTCGGGCGAACCACCGTCGTCATCGCCCACCGGCTCTCCACCGTCTCGCTGGCCGACGAGGTCGTGGTGATGGACGACGGCCGGATCGTCGACCACGGCAGTCACGAGGAGCTGCTCGAGGGCTGCGGCTTCTACCGCGAGATCGCCGAGCACGGGCTCGCCGACTCGGTCTTCCTGCAGCGCGACCTCGAGCGGCGCGAGGAGATGGCCCGACTGTGAGAGCCCTGCGATGAGCAAGGCGCGCTTCATGCTCGGACTGCTGCGCCCCTACCGCGGCCGTATGGCGCTGGCCTTCGCCGCGATCCTGGCGGCGACCGGCGCCGGCCTTGCCCCTCCCTACCTGGCCGGCAGAGCGATCGACTCGGGGATCGTCACCGGCGACACGGCGGCGCTCGACTGGATCGTCGTCGCCTTCATCGGGGTGGCGGCGCTCTACGCGGGCGCCACCTTCCTTCAGACCTACCTGGTCGGCTGGATCGGGACGCGCGCCCTGCAGGACCTGCGCGAGCGGGTCTTCTCTCATCTGCAGGAGATGTCGATCGGCTTCTTCACGCGGCGCAGCGCCGGGGTGCTGATCAGCCGCATGACCAACGACATCGAGGCGCTCAACCAGCTCGTCACCAGCGGCGTCGTGACGCTCTTCTCCAGCACCCTGACCCTGGTCGGCGTGGTCGTGATCCTGCTGGCGCTCGACCTGAAGCTGGCGCTGGTCACCTTCCTCACCTTCCCGCTGCTCGCCGCCGCCAGCATCGTCTTCCGGATCGTCTCCCACACCGCCTACCGGGCGACGCGCGAGCGGATCGCCGCCATCACCGCCTACCTGCAGGAGACGCTGAGCGGGGTGCGGGTGGTGCGCAGCTTCGGTCAGGAGCCGCGGCACGCGACGGCGATGACCGAGCTGAACGAGGCCAACCTCGAAGCGAACATGAAGACCGTCTACCTCAACGCCACCTACTTCCCCGCGGTCGAGCTGATGGCCGCCGTCGGCACCGCGGCGATTCTCCTCTACGGCGGCAGCCAGACGATCGACGGAGCGATCCAGATCGGCGTGATCGTCGCCTTCGTCGGCTACCTGCAGGTCTTCTTCGAACCGATCCAGCAGCTCTCCCAGCTCTACACCACCTTCCAGCAGGGGATGGCGGCGCTCGACAAGATCTTCGAGCTGCTCGACACCCCGCCCGACATGGTCGATCGGCGCGACGCGATCGATCCCGGCACTCTGCGCGGCGGGATCGAGATGCGCGACGTCTGGTTCTCCTACGACGAGGTCTCGGCCGATTCCTGGGCGCTGCGCGAGATCGATCTCAGCGTGCCCCCGGGACAGACCCTGGCGCTGGTCGGCGAGACCGGCGCCGGCAAGTCGACGATCGCCAAGCTCGTCGCCCGCTTCTACGACCCGCAGCGCGGCTCGGTGTCGATCGACGGCCACGGCCTGCGCGCGCTGCAGCAGCGAGCGCTGCGCCGCCAGCTCGGCATCGTCCCCCAGGAGGGGTTCCTGTTCTCCGGCAGCGTCCGCGAGAACATCGCCTTCGGCCGGCCGGGGGCGAGCCTGGAGGAGATCGAAGACGCCGCCGCGGCGGTCGGCGCGGGCGAGTTCATCGCCGCCCTGCCCGAAGGGATCGAGACCGAGGTCGGCGAGCGCGGCGTCCAGCTCTCCGCCGGCCAGCGGCAGCTCGTCGCCTTCGCGCGGGCGCTGCTGGCCGAGCCGCGCATCCTGATCCTCGACGAGGCGACCTCGAACGTCGACGTTCGGACCGAGCGGACGATCGAGCGCGGCCTCGAGCGGCTGTTGGCCGGGCGGACGGCGATCGTCATCGCCCACCGGCTCTCGACTATCCGCCGGGCCGGCAAGATCGTCGTGCTGGAGGCGGGGCGGATCGCCGAGAGCGGCACCCACGAGGAGCTGATCGAGGCCGGCGGCCCCTACTCGCGCCTGTATGGCGCCTGGGAGGAGAGCTCAGCTGCCTGAGCGGGCCCGCTCAACCTGGGCCTATACCGCCCGATTCGCCGCCGGATTCCCCGCCGCCTTCGGCGCCTCCACCGACGCCGCCGCCGGCGCCTTCTTCTTCGACCGCGCCGGCGCCGCCCGCTTCGGGCGCCGGAGCCGCTTCTTCTTCGGGCGCCGCCGCTTCTTCGACCGCTTCTTCTTCGACCGCGCCGGCGGGCTCTTCACCGGACGCTTCGCCACCGCCGCCCGAGGCGCTTGGCGTCGGCGCCGCCGGCGCTTCCGCGCACTGTTCGAAGCCGAACGACTTGGCGGCCGACTGGAACGAGGCGAGTGCCGAGGAGGCTTCCGATTCGGCCGCGGTCAGCGCTTCGCCTTCTTCCCGTTCGGAGGCCAGCTTGACGTTGGCCTCGGCCTGCCCGAGCGCTTCGGCGCCGGAGATGAATTCGGTGTAGCCGGCGCTTTCGCCGCTGGGAGCGCCCAGCCCCTTCAGCCGTTCGACCATGCCGGTGTAGAGGCCGGCGACCTGCGCCGCCTGGCCGCTCGCGCCGGAGCTGGTCGAGCCGACCGTCCCCACCGCGGCGTTGACCTCGGCGCAGATCGCGTCGCCCTGGGCGATCAGCTCTTCCTTGCTGAGCGCCGCGGCGGTCGTCGCCTGCGTGGTCGCGGTCGATTCGTCCCCGCCCCCACCACCGCAACCGGCAAGCGCAAGTGCGACCAGCGCAAGCGCTCCAGAGTAGAACCAGAGCCTCCTCATCAGTGGCGAAAGTAGCAAAGCAACTCGACGGCTCAGCAGGCTGATCGCCTTCTGCGCGCCGACCCGGTCTTCCGCCGCGTGCCCTTTCCACCCCAGTTGTCGGTCTGCGCGTGGCAGTTTCCGCACAGCAACTGGAGGTTCTCCAACCGGTTGTCCGACCCGTCGCCATTGACATGGTGCAGCTCCATGCTGAGCGGCCTCCCCCGCCACTCGGCGATCCCGCACGCCTCGCAACGGTTTTCCTTCAACCCCTCCCCGATCAGCCGGCTCTTGAGATGGGTGCGATTCGTGCGCTTGCGCCCGACCACCAGCAGCTCCTCGATCGGGATCTTGACCGGCCGAGGAGCGATGTCCCCCCGCTCCTCTGCCTCGTACCAGGTCGCTCGACAGAATCCAAAGCGATCCAGGCACTGCCGCATCGAGAGACCTTCGTTGTCGACGGCACGCTGGACATCGGCCCAGTCGTAGCGGCGCGAAAAGCGCGAGTCGGCCTTGAGCCCGAGCCTCCGGCAATGAAATGCCACGGTTGACTTCGAGATGTCGAGAGCCCTGGCGATCTCGGCTGGCTTCGATCCCTCTGCCAGAAGACGCTCAACGTGATCGCGCGTAATACCCGAGAGCTGCTGTCTGGAACGCGGGCGACTGACGATGTTCCCCCTTACAGCGGCCCGATCCCAAGCGCCGTAGGAAAATCCAAAATGATCACTGCACTCATCGATCGTATGACCCGCGTCGTAGTACTCCTGAACCGCATCCCAGTCGATCGGCGATCGCCGCGGGTGCACATCGGGGCATCCAAGCAAACGAGCGTGCCGGGTGATCGTGGAGGGATCGACCCCGAGCTGGCGCGCGATCCGCTGCCGCGACCACCCCTTATCCAACAGCATCTTGACCTACTCTTTCATCGAACACATGTTCGATGACAAGCCGGACGGAAAACTATTGCCTAAATAAGTTTGAGTACTGCCCGGGATGGATTCGAACCACCGTTTCTCGGTCCAGAGCCGAGCGTCCTGCCGCTGGACGACCGGGCATCGATTTGCGACTAACTCAGGATATCGACGCGAGGTCGCTGTCGGAATCGGCGAGCTGCTGCTTGGCGGCGGAGACGTCCACGCGGTCGGCCAGCAGGCGGCGCGCCTCGGCGAGGTCTTCGGGGCGGCCGACGCTGAGCGCCCCCGCCACCTTGCCGTCCTTCAGGTACCAGACGGAGAACTGGCCGGCCTCGCGGTTGCCGCGCCAGACCTCCTCGTCCCACTCGTGGGCGGGCCCGACGTACTCGAGGCTCGCCCAATCGGCGAGATCGCTGAAGAAGTAGGGGACGACGGCGTAGTCGCGGTCGGCGCCGAGCATGTTGCCGGCGGCGTGCATGCCCTGCTGCATCGCCACGTCCCAGTGCTCGACCCGCAGCCGCCGGCCGTGCACCACGCTGTCGTAGGAGCAGCAGTCGCCGGCCGCGTAGATCCCCTCCGCCGAGGTCTGGAGCTTCGAGTCGCAGACGATCCCGTCGCCGACCTCGAGCCCGGCCCGCTGGGCGAGCATCGCGTCGGCCCGCACGCCGGCGCCGACCACCACGGCGTCGCACTCGATCGCCCGGCCGCCTTTGGTCAGCACCGCCCTCACCCGGCCGTCGCCCTCGAACGCCTCCAGCTCCTCGCCGCCGTGCACCGTCACCCCGTGCTCCTCCAGCCTCTCCTGGAACCAGCGGCCGGCATCCTCGCCGAAGGTCCGCGAGAGCGCCACCTGCTCGAGCATCACCATCGTGCAGCGGACGCCGTTCGCGGTCAGCGAGGCGGCGACCTCGCTGGCGATGTAGCTGCCGCCGACCAGCACGACGTGCTCGGCCGTCTCGGCGTCGGTGCGGATCGCGTCGGAGTTGCCGAAGGCGCGCAGGTAGTGGATGCCCTCGTTCTCGGCGCCCTCGACCCGGAGGATGTTGACCATCGCGCCGGTGGCGAGCAGCGCCCCGCCGAACGCCACCTCCTCCCCGCCCTGCAGCTTCGCGGTGCGCGCCGCCGGGTCGAGCGACATCACGTTGACGCCGGTCAGCAGCTCGACCCCGTTCTCCTCATACCAGCCGGCCGGGTTGACGAAGGCGTCGGCGCGCTCCGCCTCACCGCGCAGGTACTCCTTAGAGAGCGGCGGCCGCTCGTAGGGCGGCTCGGGCTCGCGGCCGGCCAGCAGGATCGGGCCCTCCGCGCCGCGCCTGCGCAGCTCCGCCGCGCAGTGGGCCGAGGCCATGCCGCCGCCGGCCAGCAGGAAGTCGACCTCGCGGGCGGCGATCGCTCAGCCCGCCCCGTTGCCGCCGATCTCGGGACCGAACAGGTCCTTGAGGTCGTCCTCGCGGCCGGGGTCCAGCACCGCGAGCACCTCGTCGCCTGCCTCCAGCACCGTGTCGGGGCCCGGCACGAAGCCCTTGCCGTCGCGCAGCACCGAGATCAGCAGGCTGCCTTCGGGCATCGCCAGGTCGCCGACCCGCCGCCCGGTGACCCGCGAGTCCCTGCCGAGCAGCATCTCGATGATCTCCAGCTGCTCCTCCTGCAGGTCGAGCAGGTGGACCAGCCCGTACTCGGGCACCTCGTGCTCGAGCAGGCGCAGGATCAGGTCGGTGGCCGAGACCACCGGCTTCACGCCGAGCAGGTCGAAGTGCGGCCGGTTGCGCGGGTTGTTGACCCGGGCGATGATCCGTTCGACCTCGTACTTCTCGCGCGCCACCTGGCAGATCAGCATGTTGTCCTCGTCGTCGCCGGTCACCGCAATCACCATGTCGGCGCGCTGGATCCCGGCTCGCTCCAGGACCCACAGCTCGGAGGCGTCGCCGTAGAGGACGTTGTGCTCCAGCTCCTGCTCAACCGTCAGGTAGCGGCGGCGGTTGCTCTCGATCACCGTCACCTCGTGGCTCTTTTCGAGCAGCTCGCGGGCGAGGTTCCAGCCCACCTTCCCCGCTCCGACGACGATGATGTACATGGTCAGTGGCCTGTCTCGTGACGTTGGCCGCGAAATGACGAGGGCCAGTCGTCGCCAGACAAGGACGCAGGGAGCCCGAATAGCAGCGCTATTTGGGCGACCGAGGACACAGTATGGCGACGATCTGGGGCCGTCATTTCCGGTCTGATGTTGCGGGACAGGCCACTAGGCGGCCTTGCGGGCGGCGCCCTCGCGGACGGCGCCCTCCAGCATGTCGATCGCCACCCGGGTCGGGCAGATCGTGTGCACGCCCTGCTGCCGGTACCACTCGGCCCGCAGCGGGTCGAGGATGCGGGCGATCACGTTCGGCACCTGGTAGCGGCGCTGGGCGATCTGCGAGATGACGATGTTGGTGTTGTCGCCGTTGGTCGAGGCGATGAAGGCGTCGGCCCGCTCGATCCCCGCGGCGAGCAGCGCGTCCGTCTCCAGCGCGGTGCCGACCGTAAACTGGCCACCCAGGTCCTCCCAGCCCTTCTCCAGCCCGACCTCGAGCCGGCTGTGGGACTCGGGATCCTCGTCGAGGCAGGAGACTTCGTGGCCCTCGTGCAGCATCGTGCGGGCGAGGGACGAGCCGACCCGGCCACAGCCGACGATCAGAATGAACACGTCTTCACCACTGTCCGGAGTCTAGTCCGCAACGCTCGGTTGAGGCTGCGGCTCCGGGGGCTCCTCGGGAGGGGACTCCGGCGGCGCGGTGAGGAGCACCTGGCAGGGCGCCTTTTTCAGCACGTACTCGGTCGCCGCGCCGATCTCGGCCGGCTTGGCTGCGCCGACCCCACCCAGGGCGGCGCCGCCGCGGATCTTCGTCGGCGGCTCGCCGCCGATCACGATCGCCTCGGCGGCGCTGCGCCGCGCCGCATCGACGATCCCGGCGCCGACGTTGCGAGCGCGGACCGCCTCCGTGCTGACCGCCACGTCCTCGTACTCTTCGGCCACCTCTCTCGCCCGCTGCAGCGCGGCGCGCGCCGCCTCCTCGCGCTCTGGCGGCAGCGCGGCGTCGAGCGGCGCGGTCAGCGGCACCTCGACCACGTAGGCGAGCGCCAGCCTGGCCTCGTCCTCCTCCCCGTCCGCGTCGCGCCGCTGGGCTGCGGCGAGGCGCCCGGCGGTGGCGACGATGTCGTCGTCCAGCTCGGTGCCGAAGACCGGGACGAGGATGCTGCGGTAGGCGATCTCCGGCACCCGCTTGGTCAGCGCCCGCTCGGTGACCGAGACGCGCCGGGTCAGCGAGGTCCCCTCGAAGCCCTTGCGGTAGACGACGTAGAAGAGCAGGCCGAACGCCATCCAGCCACCGCCAACCCAGCGAGCGGTGTCGTGCAGGACGAGCACGCTGATGAAGGCGAGGCCGGTGAGCAGCGCGGCGAAGACCGCCGGGATGGGCAGCGACGCACCGCGCCAGTCGACGCTCCCGGGGACTCGGAAGGGCCGCGGCCGGTCCGGCTCGCTGACCCGCAGCCGCAGGATCGAGAGATGGGCGATGGTTATCGCCAGGGTGGCGCCGAACGCGTAGATGCTCGCCAGCAGCTTGACGTCGGTGGGCGCGACCAGCCCGATTGCGATCAGGCCGGAGAGCGCGATCGCCACGTGCGGCGTCGCGTAACGGCTGTTGAGCTTGCCCAGCCAGCTGGGGATCTGGCGGTTGATCGCCAGCGTGTAGATGTGGCGGGAGACACCGAGCATCGCGGTGGCCGTCGCCCAGAAGAGGATCGGTGCGGCGACCACCGCCACCACCCAGCGCATCACTTCGGCCACCCAGGCCGGGTGGTAGGCGGAGACCACGCCGAGCACTGGCGCCCGCACGTACTCGCCGCCGAGCGCCGTCTCCGGCCCGCTCGGCCCGGCGACCACCGGCACCGCCATCAGCGCGATCGCCGCCATCCCCGCGTAGACGAGCGGCACCGCCACCGCGCCGAGCGAGACGATCCGCTTCAGGTCCCGGGGCCGGACGTCGATGTCCGGGGCGAGGTCGGAGGCGGCCTCGATCCCGGCGTAGGCGAGCATCGCGATCACCGAGGCGTAGACGATGTCCTTGAGGCTCGGGTCGGTGAACAGGTGGACCTGGTCGGTGAGCCGCTCGGGGTGCAGCACGGCGAGCGCACCGACCGCGATCACCGCGAGCTGCAGGGCGACGTCGGCCAGCGCCAGCCCGCTGAGCAGCCGCTCCCGCCCCCGCCCGGTCACGTTGAGCACGTTGAGCGCGCAGGCGGCGACGATCACCAGGCCGGCGACGGCGATCTGCCGCCAGGCCTCGGTCAGGTCGGGGGTGACCGGTTCGAGGTAATGCGGGACCGAGATCGCCGCCAGCGCGGCGACGATCAGGTAGTCGATCAGAATCGCCCAGCCGGCGATGAAGGCGATCAGCTCGTTGAAGGCGTGGCGGGCGAAGCTGGAGGAGCCGCCGCGTTCGCGGATCATCGCGCCGCCCTCGACGTAGCTGAGCGTGGTCAGCACGAACATCAGCCCGGCGGCGAGGAAGATCAGCGGGGTCAGGCCGAGGCCGCGGTCGGCGACGACGCCGAGCGCGAAGTAGATCGAGAAGCCGACTGACGAGTAGACGGCGACGAACAGGCCGGGAACGCCCACCCCCCGCCGCAGCAGCGGCTCCAGCCGCGAGCGCGGCGGCTGGGCCGGCGCGCCGTCGTCCGCCCCGCCGTCGTCCGCCCCGCTCTCGCCAGGTGCGCTCACCGGCTCATCCGCGCCGCCAGCCAGAGCCGCGCCGCGCCGACCGCGAGGAAGGCGATGCCCATCAGGACGCCGACCGAGGCCGGGCTGCCGCCCCTGAGCAGGGTGGAGACGACGAGCACGGCACCGAGTGCGAGGAAGACGGCCGAGAGGACCCGGACGGAGCGCTGGTACATGTGGCCGATTCTAGGCCAGCGACCGGGTCAGATCGGCGCCCTGCTGGGCACCCTTCTCGGAGACGACGATCACCCGGCAGGGTCGCTCGCCGAGCACGGTCTGCAGCGTCTTGTCGTAAAGCGGCGTGCCGTTGCGGTAGCGCAGACCGACCACGACAGCCGCCGCGCTGATCAGCTTCGCCTCCGCGGCGATCGAGTAGCCCGCCTGCCCGGGCCGCACCCGCTCGACGTGGCCGGTGACCCGCTGGCCGCCGATCAGCTTTGCCTGCTCGATCTTGCTCTGCGCCTCGGCTTCCCCCTCGCGCATCTCGGCGTCGAGCGGCAGGTGGGTAGGCACGGTCAGCATCGAGTGGACGTGGATGCCGCGGCGCCGCTTCGAAGCGAGCTTGACCGCGGTCGCGACCATTTCCTCCGAGAACGGCTCGCCGTCCTCGAAGGCGACAAGGACGCTTCGGTACTCGATCTCCTCCACCCCGAGCGGCTCGGGCAGCAGCACCTTGACCGTCTCGGTCAGCGGCAGCCGCTGGTGGCGCCGGTAGAGGACGTAGACGAGGATCCCGAAGGCCATCCAGCCGGCGCCCACCGCGAGCGTGCGCGGGTTCAGCGCCATCACGACGATCCAGGCCGAGAAGGTGCCGAGCCCGCCCAGCACGGCGGTGATCGGCACCAGGAAGCCGAAGGCGCGGACGTTGAGGCGCGGTTTCCACGGTCGTTCCGCCTCCGAGCGGGCACGGCGCAGCTGGACCACCGAGACGTGGGCGATCGTGAAGGAGAGCATCGCCCCGAACGAGTACATCGTCGCCAGGAAGTCGGTCTGCCCCGGGATCAGCGTCACCATCGCCACCGCGGCGAAGATCATGATCGCGATATAGGGGGTGCGGTAGCGGGGGTGGACCTGCCGCAGGCCCTCGGGAAGCTGGCGGTGCTGGCCCATCGAGTAGGTGAGCCGGGAGACGCCGATCAGCCCGGCGTTGGTGGCGATCAGCAGGATCACCGCGGCAAGGATGCCGACGTAGAAGCGCAGCGCTTCGGTGAGGCCGGCGCCGAGGCCCAGGTTCTCGACGATGCCGAGGATCGGGTCGTTGGCGAACTCCTTGCCGAGTTCGGTCGTGTAGTGGCCGGTGGCGTCGGCGGTGACCGGCATCGCCGAGAGCGCGACGACCGGGATCAGCAGATAGAGGCCGAGCACGGCGATGACCGTGAAGCCGACGCTGCGCGGGATCGTCCGCACCGCGTCCCTCGCCTCCTCGGCCATGTTGGAGATCGTCTCGATCCCGGTGTAGGCGATCATTCCGACCGCGATCCCGAGCGCGAAGTCGCTCCAGGTCGGGGCGACCCCGAGGTGGACGTTGTCGACCAGCACCTCCGGGTTGAGCACCAGGACGATGCCGATGCAGACCAGCACCACCTGGGTGGCGAGGTCGGCGATCGCCAGCACCAGGTTGAGCTTCGCCGACTCCTGGGAGCCGCGGACGTTGAGCAGGGCCAGACCGGCGATCAGCGCGGCGCCTACGACGATATCGCCCGGGCCGTGGTGAAGCGGCCGCCAGAAGACGGCCAGGTAGTGGGGCACGAAGTAGGCCGAGATCGCGACCGTGATCACGTAGTTGAGCATCTGGCCCCAGGCGGCGACGAAGCTGACCAGCTCGTTGAAGGCGTGGCGGGCGAAGCTGGAGGAGCCGCCCGCCTCCGGGAACATCACCGTCGCCTCGGCGTAGGTGGCGGCGGTGAACATGAAGATCACGCCGGTGATCGCGAAGGCGACGGGGGTGAGGCCGAGGGCGAAGGCGGCGGTGACCCCGAGCGCGTAGTAGATAGAGGAGCCGACGTTGCCGTAGGCGGCCGAGAACAGCGCCCCGACGCCGTGGACGCGGCTCAGCGATTCGTCTCTGGGTATGCGCTGGGCCATCTAGACGATTCGGCTGGGCATCTAGCCCGAATATACGGAGGCGGTCGCAGCCCGCCTCACGTGGGAGCGACCCAGCTCCTCCGGCGAGGCGCAGCCGCAGAGCGCCAGGGTCAGCTCCAGCTCCTCGCGGAGCAGCTCCAGAACCCGGCGCGCCCCCTGCTCTCCGGCGACCGCCAGCCCCCAGAGCGCGGGCCGGCCGACCAGCACCGCGTCGGCGCCGAGCGCCAGGGCGATCGCCACGTCGACGCCACGCCGGATGCCGCCGTCGACCAGCACGGCGCCGCGCCCTTCGACCGCGTCGACCACCTCCGGCAGCGCCTCGGCGGTCGCCGGGGAGCGGTCGAGCTGGCGGCCACCGTGGTTGGAGACGACGACCCCGGCGGCACCGTGCTCGACCGCCAGGGCGGCGTCCTCGGCGGTGAGCACGCCCTTGACCAGGACCGGCACGGCGCAGTCAGCCGCCAGATCCTCGAGGTCCGACCAGCCGAGCGTCGGGTCCATCAGCCCGAAGGTCTCCTCGATCGTCACCGCCCGGCCGGAGCCCAGGGCGGCTTCGACGCTTGGCACGCCGATCTCCTCCGGGACTTCGAAGCCGGTCCGCAGATCGCGCTCGCGGTTGCCGCCACGCGGCGCGTCGACGGTGATGAGGATCGCCTCGAAGCCACACTCGACCGCCTCCTCGATCAGCGCCCGGGTGACGCCCTCGTCCTTGAAGCAGTAGAGCTGGAACCAACGCCGCGCCTCCGGCGCCCCGGCGGCAACCTCGCCCGGCCGCGTCGTCGCCAGGGTCGAGAGGCACATCACGGTGCCCGCGGCGGCTGCGGCTCGCGCCATCGCCGGCTCGGCGCCGGGCTCGACCAGCCCCTGGTAGGCGACCGGCGCGACGAGGATCGGCATCGAGGTCTCGGTGCCCAGCACCTCGGTGCGCGTCTGCCACTCGCCTACCCCCGCGAGGACCCGCGGGCGGAGCCGCCAGCGGCGCCAGGCGGCGACGTTCTCGGTCAGGGTCAGCTCGTCGCCCGCCCCACCGAAGAAATAGCCGGCGACGCCGGACTCCAGCTTCTCGCCTGCAGCGCGCTCGAAGTCGGCGACGTTGACCAGGCCCTCGATCACAGTGACGCGACCCTAGCCGAGATCGAGGCGGCGGACCCGGCGCGCGGTGACGACCGCAGGGGTTGAGAGGATCGCGACAGAATGCTCCAGTCCGTGAGCTCGTCCGAGCTCCCAACCACCTCGGGAGGCAGCAAGTGGAGAACGAAACACGCCAGTCCTGGATCCTGATCGGGCTCGCCGCGTTCGGCCTCGTGCTCGGCGTGATCGCCCTGATCGTCGCCTTCAACGCGAAGAGCGCGAGCGACGACGCCGCCAGCCAGCAGTCCGTCGACGAAGTCTCCACCGAGCTCTCCAACCTGATCGACCGGCTCGGCATCGCCGAGGCGGACCTGACCGGCGAACAGAAGGAACTTCAGGGCAAGGCGAAGCAGGTCGAAAAGGAATCGCGCAGCGCGGTCAGCAACCTCTCCAACCGGGTCGACAAGCTGGAGAGGGAAACGGCCGCCCTCGACAAGTCAGCCGAACAGACCGCCTCCCTGACCAAGCAGGTCGGCTCGCTGCAGAACCAGGTCAACGCGATCAACTCCCGCGTGACCGCCACGAACGAACGAGTGACCAAGCTCACCAAGCGGGTCAACTCGGGCGGCTGACCCGCCCGAGCGTGGCCGAGAGTGCGCTCAAGGCGTCCGCCGGCGGGGGCGGGGTGTCCCTCCCGCTTCGGGCTGAGCAGGGAGCGGTGGGGGTGTCCCTCCCGCTTCGGGCTGAGCAGGGAGCGGTGGGGGTGCCCCTCCCGCTTGCTGGGTTTTTCGCCAGTAGCGCCAACTGGCTGTCACCAAGCGTCGGTGGGGCGAAAAAGAGGACGCCGCTGCGCGGGAGGGACACCCCCACCGCTCCCTCACGCCTCGACGCACCACGACGACCACGCCGCCCGCCACGCCCGCAAGATCGACCCAAGCTTTCCTCGCAGGGGGAGAGTCCAGGCCTGTGACGACTTGTTGTCGGTATGCGACAACAAGTCGTCACAGCCGACCGAGCCGTGGCTGACGTCGCGCGCCAGCAGCACGGGGTCGCCACCTACAAGCAGCTCTGCGGTGCCGGCCTGGATGCGGCCGCAGTGGCACGGCGCACCAAGGCAGGCCGCTTGCACAGGATCCATCGCGGCGTTTACGCAGTCGGCCATACCGCACTCAGTCGCGAGGGGAGGTGGATGGCGGCCGTGCTGGCCTGTGGGAGAGCGCTGTCGTCAGTCATAGAAGTGCCGCGGTTCTATGGGGCTTGCTGTCACCCAGGTCTGGACCTGTTCACATCTCGGTGCCGCGAATCGCCGGCAAGGCCACGCGCGGCGGGATCCGCCTTCACCGTTCCCGAACGCTGAACCTCGCGGCGACGACCCGCCGCCACGGCATCCCGGTCACCAAGCCGGCGCGGACGATCGCCGATATTCGTCGCGTCGTCTCGGAAAAAGAGCATCGGCGCGCCATCCGCCAGGCGAACGTGCTCGGCCTTCCTCTCGGACCAGAGATCGACTCGGATCGAACCCGAAGCGATCTGGAGCTGGCGTTCCTCGCCCTGTGCCGTCGCTATGGCATTCCGCAGCCGGAGGTCAACACCAAGGTCGACGGCATCGAGGCCGACTTCCTCTGGCGCGACACCAAGTTGATTGTCGAAACCGACAGCTACGTCTACCACCGCGGCGAGGTCGCCTTCCAGGACGACCACGACCGCAACCTGAAGCTGCGACTCCGCGGCTTCGAGGTGCTCCGCCTCAGCGAAACCCAGGTGGCCGACGAACCGGCCGCAGTCGCCGAAGCGCTCCAGCAGCGGCTGCGCTCAAACCAGCTAGGCGACGAGGCGGCGTCCTGATCGACCTGTGCCGGTTCGAGGACGGCGGATCCTGAAAGAAGGAGCAGAGTGCCCCTCCTGCACGCTATGGGAGGTGGAGGGTGTCCCTCCGGCGCAGCGGCGTCTTGGTTTTCGCACAGACCGCTCAGCGAGAGGCGACCGCCGCCCGGCGAAAACCCCAGCAAGCCGGAGGGGCACCCTGCCCCTCCCCCGCGCTGCGAGTCTAGAAGTGCACGATCGGGATGATCAGGATCGCGACGATGTTCGCGACCTTGATCATCGGATTGATCGCCGGACCGGCGGTGTCCTTGTAGGGGTCGCCGACCGTGTCGCCGGTCACCGAGGCGGCGTGGGCGGGGGAGCCCTTGCCGCCGTGGGCGCCGTCCTCGATCAGCTTCTTGGCGTTGTCCCAAGCGCCGCCGCCGGCGGTCATCGAGATCGCCGCGAAGAGGCCGACGACGATCACGCCGATCAGCAGGCCGCCGAGCGCGTCGACGCTGAGCAGGCCGACGATCACCGGCACGACGATCGGGATCAGCGAGGGCAGGATCATCTCTTTCTGCGCCGCCGCGGTGACGATCGCAACCGTCTTCCCGTAAGCCGGTTTCTCGGTGCCCTCCATGATCCCCGGGTGCTCGCGGAACTGCTTGCGCACCTCCTCGACCACCTGGCCGCCGGCACGACCAACCGCCTCGATCGCCAGCGCCGCGAATAGGTAGACCATCATGCCGCCGATCAGCAGGCCGATCAGCACCGCGGGGGTGGTCAGGTTGAAGAGGGCGCCGAGGTCGAAGCCAGCCGGAGCCTCGTCGGCGAGTTCGCTCTTGAAAGCAGAGAAGAGGACCAGCGCCGCCAGTGCCGCGGAGCCGATCGCGTAGCCCTTGGTGACCGCCTTGGTCGTGTTGCCGACCGCGTCGAGCGGGTCGGTGACGTTGCGCACGTCCTCGGGCAGGTCGGCCATCTCGGCGATCCCGCCGGCGTTGTCGGTGATCGGGCCGAAGGCGTCGAGGGCGACGATCAGCCCGCAGAGCGAGAGCTGCGCCATTACGGCGACGCCGATCCCGTAGATCCCGGCCAGCTCGTTGGCGGCGAGGATCGCCAGGGCGATCACCAGCGCCGGTGCCGCGGTCGACTGGAAGCCCTGGGCGAGGCCCTGGATGATGTTGGTGGCATGGCCGGTCTCCGAGGCCTGGCTGATCGTCTGCACCGGCCGGAAGCGGGTCGAGGTGTAGTAGTCGGTGATCACGAAAAGCAGCGCCGTTACGGCGACGCCGATCACCGCGCAAAGCCAGAGGTCGGTGGTGCTGACCGCCTTGGCCGCAGTGCTGAGGCCGAGCCGCACCGGGTCGCTCATCATCCAGTCGGTGATCGGGTAGAAGGCGGCGATCGAGAGGACCCCGGAGACGATCATCCCCGTGTAGAGCGCCCCCTCGACCCGGTCGGACCTGGTCCGCACCGAGAGCGCCCCGACGATCGAGGCGAGGATCGCGACGGCGCCGATCACCAGCGGGAAGATCGCCACCTCGCGGGCGAAGTCCCCGCCGGAGCCGGTGAAGGTGAGTACGCCGAGCAGCATCACCGCGACCGAGGTAACCGCGTAGGTCTCGAACAGATCGGCCGCCATCCCGGCGCAGTCGCCGACGTTGTCGCCGACGTTGTCGGCGATCGTCGCCGGATTGCGGGGGTCGTCCTCGGGGATGCCGGCCTCGACCTTGCCGACCAGGTCGGCGCCGACGTCGGCGGCCTTGGTGAAGATGCCGCCGCCGAGCCGGGCGAAGACCGAGATCAGCGAGCCGCCGAAGCCGAGGCCGACGACCGCGTCGACCGCCTCCTTGTCGCTGCTGCCGGTCAGCACGAGAAGGCCGTAGTAGCCGGCGACCCCGAACAGCGCCAGGCCGACCACCAGCAGGCCGGTCACCGACCCCCCCTTGAAGGCGACGTCCAGCGCCGGCGGGACTCCCCCGCGGGCCGCCTCGGCGACGCGGGAGTTCGCCCGCACCGAGAGGTTCATCCCGATGAAGCCGGCCGAGCCGGAGAGCGCGCCGCCGAGCACGAAGCCGAGCGCCGTCTTGTAGTCCTGGAGGATCCAGAGCAGGATCGCGATCGGGATTGCGACCGCGGCGATGATCGTGTACTGGCGGCGCAGGTAGGCGCGGGCGCCCTCCTGCACGGCCCCGGAGATCTCGCGCATCCGCTCGTTCCCGGCCGAGCGGGAGAGCAGGCGCTGGGTTATGACAAGTCCGTAGACAACCGCCGCCCCGGCGCAGACGAGCGCGACGACGACTCCGTATTCGGTCAAGAAGCTGGTCAACTTGGTTCCTCCGCTGGTTGGCGGTCCGGGACTCTATAAGGGGCCGCGGATTCCGCGTCCCCCGGCCCGGCTGCCTGCCTATGCGGCCTGCTTCGCCGCCGTGTAGGTGCGGCGCGTCTCGCGCGCCGCGTCGCGATAGACGTCCTCGATCGCGACGCCGGCGTCGAACGCCTCGCGCGCCCGCTGGGCGCCGTTGCGCCCCGGCAGCCGCACCTCGATGCCGAGTTGCGCGCGGGCCGGCTCGGTCCAGCCGAGCAGCCCGTCCAGCACCGCCCGCGCCTCGACCTCCTCGCCGCGCCGGAAGTCGATCAGCCTGCCGTCCATCCCGTGGCGGATCGCCCGCCAGAGGTTCTCCTCGATCTCGCGGTCGAGCAGCGGCGAGCCGGCGCCGTCGTAGCCGTGCTCGTCGTAGTCGAGCGCCGTCTGGGCAATGCAGGCGGCGATCAACCCAGCCAGGCCGAACGACTCCTCGCCGCGGGTCTGCGCATCGCAGACCCGCACCTCGACCGTGCCGAACTCGTGGTGGGGTCGCACGCTCCACCAGAGCTGGGTCGACTCGACCACCGTGCCGGTCCGCCGCAACAGGCCGACGAAGTCGGCGTAGCTGTCCCAGTCGCCGAACGGGCTGGGCACCCCGCAGCGCGGGAAGGTGCGGGTGAAGATCTCGGTGCGCACGGTGTGCAGTCCCGTGTCGCGGCGGTCGAGGAAGGGCGAGTTGGCGGAGACCGCGAGCAGCAGCGGCAGCAGCTCGCGCATCCAATCGCAGATGGCGATCGCCCGGTCGGCGCCGCGCACCCCCATGTGGACGTGCAGGCTCCAGGTGTTATTGCGCTGCGCGACCCAGCCCAGTTCGTGGCGCAGCCGGTTGTAGTGGGGCGTGTCGATGATCCGCTGGTCCAGGTAGCCGGCCCAGGGGTGGACGCCCATCGCGGCCAGCGCCAGGCCCATCCCCTCGACCAGCTCGAAGAGCCGGGCGCGGCGCTCGCGCTGCGCGCCGACCGCCTCGGCGAAGCTGGTGGCGCGACCGGAGCGGATCTCGATCTCCGAGGCAATCAGCTCGCCGGCCGCGGAGCCGGCCAGCACATCGTCTTTCAGGCAGGCCGCGAGGACGTCCTCGAAGCGCTGCTCCAGCTCCAGCGTCGCCGGGTCGAGGATCGCGAACTCCTCCTCGAGGCCGACCGTGAAGTCGACCGAGGACTCGAATCTCTCCCGAGCCAGGTCGAGGTCCAGGGGAGTCACAGGGGCTCCGGCAAGGGATCTAGGTCAGGTAGAAGTAGAGCGCGTAGAGGAGGTCGACGGCGGGGCTGGAGGTGTGCACCGTCACCTCCGGCGGCACTTGGAGCAGCTGCTCGGAGTAGTTGAAGATGATCTTCACGCCGGCCTCGACCAGGCGGTCGGCGACGGCCTGCGCCGAGGTGGCCGGGACGGCGAGCACGCCGACCACGATCTCCTGTTCGGCGACGACCGCGTCCAGCTCGGAGAAGTCGCGCACCGGCAGGCTGCCGACCTGAGTGCCGACGACCTCCGGGTCGACGTCGAACATCGCGACCACCTGGAAGCCGTGGTCGGCGAAGATGTCGGAGCTGGCGATCGCCTGGCCGAGGTGGCCGGCGCCGAACAAGGCGATGTTGTGCTGCCCGGAGGTGCGGAGGATCTTGCGGATCTCCGAGACCAGCGATTCGACGTTGTAGCCGACGCCGCGCTTGCCGAACTTGCCGAAGCCGGAGAGGTCGCGGCGGATCTGGGTCGGGTTGATGTGCGTGTAGTCCGACAGTTCCTGCGAGGAGATCGTCTCGCGGCCCATCTTGCGGGCCTGAGTCAGCACCTGCAGGTAGCGCGAGAGTCGCGCGGCGACGCCGAGCGAGAGTCGCTCGCCATCGCCGATCAGCCCGTCCGGCACCTCGACCTCCTCCACCACCGACTCCATCATCGACAGCCATTCTCCCGCTTCGCGCTCATCGTGCCCCCACAGTATCGAGCCGCGCCCGCACGGAGTCGCGGTCGAGAACCAGCTCCGAGACGACCTCGCCGTCCACCTCGACCACGGGGATGCGCTCGAGCATCCGCCGCAGCAGCAGCTCCTCGCTCTCGATGTCGACCTCGTGCAGCGAGAAGCGGTAGCCGTCGGCGTGCAGGGCGACGATCGCCTCCAGCGCCTGCTCGCAGAGGTGGCAGCCGGGGCGGGAGTAGACGGTCACAACAGTCACGCGTCGCTCGCTGCGCGAAGAGCCGGAGATTCACGCTTTCCCGCTCCGCGCTCCACTGCACCCTTGTCCGTCGGAGAGGCGTCGTAGGCGAGGTACTCCGGGAATCGCAGGCGCGGCACGAAGCGCGCCGCCGAGCCGATCATCGCCGCGTTGTCGGTGCAGAGGCGCAGCGGCACGAGCTTCAGCCGCACGCCGCGCCGCTCGCAGAGCTCCGCCACCGCCTCGCGCAGCGCCCGATTGGCGGCGACGCCGCCGCCCAGCGCCACCGCCTCCCAGTCGCCCCGCTTCAGCGCCCGCTTCAGTTTCGCGGTCAGCTGCCCGACCACCGCAGCCTGGAAGCCGGCCGCCAGGTCGGCGCGCCGCTCCTCGGTCCCCTCCGGGCCGAGGTCCCGACAGCGGTAGGCGAGCGCCGTCTTCAGCCCGCTGAAGCTGAAGTCGAGACCCGGGTCGCGCGCCATCGCCACCGGCAGCTCGAACGCCTCGGGGTCTCCCTCGGCGGCGAGCCGCTCCAGCGCCGGGCCGCCCGGGAAGCCGAGCCCGAGCATCCGGGCGACCTTGTCGAAGGCCTCCCCGGCGGCGTCGTCGAGCGTCTGCCCGAGCACCTCGTGGCCGGCGCGGTCGCGCGCCCCGGCGAGCAGCGTGTGGCCGCCGCTCGCCACCAGGCAGAGGAAGGGCGGGGCAAGCGGCTCGGGCTCGAGGAAGTTGGCGGCGACGTGCCCCTGCAGGTGGTCGACCGGGATCAGCGGCAGCCGCCGCGGCGCGGCGAGCGCCTTCGCGGTGCTCAGCCCGACCAGCAGCGCCCCGATCAGGCCCGGCCGGGTGGTGACGGCGACCGCCTCGACGTCCTCGAGCGAGGCGCCGGCCTCGACCAGCGCCGCCTCGACCACCGGGACGGTCAACTCGAGGTGGCGGCGGGAGGCGACCTCGGGGACGATCCCGCCGAAGCGCGCGTGGTCGGCATCCTGCGAGGAGATCACGTTGGAGAGGATCTCGTCGCCGTCGACGACAGCTGCACACGTATCGTCGCAGGAAGTCTCTATCGCGAGGATCACCGGATCCTCAGTCCAGCCACATGATCAGGGCGTCCTCGCCGTTGTCCTGGTAGTAGCGGGGGCGCACGCCGGCCGACCGAAACCCGAGCCGCTCGTACATCGCGATCGCCTCGCGGTTGGAGACCCGCACCTCGAGCGTGAACGGCAGCTCGCCGCCGCCCTCCTCGACCAACCGCTCGATCAGCCGGCTGGCCACTCCGCGCCGCCGTCGCTCCGGCGTCACCGCGACGTTCATCAGGTGCCAGACGCGGTCGTAGCGAGAGCAGACCAGGTAGCCGAGCAGGTCGTCGCCTTCGATGGCGGCGAGGCAGATCCCCGACGGCTTCGACAGCTCGAGCACGAACATCGCCAGCGACCAGGGCGCCGGGAAGGAGCGCCGCTCGATCGAGATCACCCCCGGCAGATCACTGTAGCCGAGCGGCCGCACGGGCAGCTCGTCGCTCACCTCACTCGGCCTTTTCGAGAGTGCCTCGCTCACGCCAACGTTCCGCATCGGGAGCCCTCAAATAGATCGGGGCACCGGGACCGGGCCCGCCGTCCTCCGGCACGGCCGCCAGGGCGCAGACGTGCCGCGCGGCGATCCGGTGCACAGGGTCGGCGTCGTCCGGGATCTCGACGCCCCGACTCGCCAACTGCTGACGAAATCGTATCGCGCCCGACCCGCCGCACAGCGCGGCTCGGGGCAGGCCGGCGAGCCGTTCTGCAAGCCCCTCGGGCGAGCGGACCAGCGGGCCCCAGAGCCGCTCGCCATCGCGCGAGTAGAGCGCCGCGAACACCTCGCCGCGGCGCGCATCGGCGACCGCGACGCAATCCCTTCCGCCGGCCGCCTCGCCCAGCCCGCGGCCGAGCGCGTCGAGCGTGCAGGCGCCGCCCACCGGCAGGCCGCGGCTCAGCCCGAGGCCCCGCGCGGTGGCGATCCCGACCCGGACGCCGGTGAAGGAGCCCGGCCCGAGTCCGACCGCGATCCGCTCCACGGCGTCCCAGCCGCCCGCCGCGTCGGCGGCCCGCTCGACCTCGCCGAGCAAGCCCGTGGCATGTTGCGGCGCCCCCTCCTCCGAGGGGCGGAGCAGAGTCTCGAAGAGGACCTCGCCGTCGCGGGTCGCGGCGACGGCCAGGTCGCCGGTCGCGGTGTCGAAACCGACGACAGCCAAGGCCCGCTGCGGCTACTTTCCGCTGTGGCGCTTGCCGCTGCGTTCGGAGACGAAGAAGTTGAAGAGGCCCACCCGCTTGCCCTTGACGAACCAGGTCACCCGGTGCCTGCCGGGGATGTTCGAGGTGACCTTGTTGACGTAGAGCGTGCCCTTCTTCGCTCGCTGCTTCGGCGCACAAAGGTTCTTCTTGGTCGGGAACTTGACGCAGACCGTGTAGAAGACGTCGGCCCTGTTGCTGCGGAAGAAGGCGCCCTTCTTGCGCGACTTCGAGCAGACGTGCGACGGCTTCGCGTTCTTCGAGAGGCCGCAGGCGACGAAGTGCCTGTAGGCGGCGCCCTGCGCCGCGGCGGGCCCGGCGCCGGCCAGCAGCGCTATCCCCAGCCCCACCGCCGCCAGCGTCTTCAGTCCCTTCATCTCGGCGCTTCCTCCTTGGTTTCGAGTTCGGTCGGCGATGCTACACCGCGGGTCCTCTCACCGAAACACGCCTACCTGTGGCCCGATGCGCCCACCACCTCGATTCTCCGCCGGTCGCCGCCGGCGTGGCTGAGCCGCGCCTCCAGCGCCTCTCGGCCGGCGAGCTGCGGCTCGGCGACCGCCGGCCACTCGACCAAGGCAATCGAGGCGGCGTCGAGGTAATCGTCGAGCAGCGCCGGATCCTCCCGCTCCAGGTCGGTGAGCCGATAGAGGTCGAGATGGGAGACCGGCACCCGGCCGGAGTAGCGCTGGCCGATCGTGAAGGTCGGCGAGGTGACGGGACCCTCGACGCCGAGGGCGCGGCAGGCGCCGCGGATCAGCGTCGTCTTCCCCGCCCCGACGTCGCCGCTGACGACGACGACGTCGCCCGGCCGCAAACGCTGCGCGATCCGCGCCCCGACCGCTTCCGTCTCCGCGGCCGAAGCGGTCTCGCAGCTCTTTGCGGCTCCGCTCAACCGAACAGGTCGAGCTGGTCGGCGGGCGGCTGCGGCGGGCCCGGCGCCGGCCCCTCCTCGATCTCCTCCCCCTGCTGCGGCGCGCCCGGGGCCGGGCCGGCGAGCAGCTCCGGCAGCAGCTCGAAGTCGCCGCGCAGCGTCTCCTTGACCGCAGGGGTGCGCAGCGCCGCCGCCGGGTGGAAGAGCGGCAGCAGGAAGACCACGCGCCCGCCCAGCTCGTGCACCTGCGGCGTCCCCCGCACCCTGGTGATCCCCGCCGGGTTGCCGCTCAGCAGCTTGGTCGCGAAGTTGCCGAGAGTGCAGACGACCTTCGGCTCGATCAGCCGCACCTGCTCGAACAGGTAGGGCCGGCAGGCCTCGATCTCGAGCGGCTGCGGGTCGCGGTTGCCCGGCGGGCGGCTCTTCAGCACGTTGGCGATGAAGACGTCCCCGCGCGACATCCCGATCCCTTCCAGCATCTGGTTGAGCAGCTGCCCGGCGCGACCGACGAAGGGCAGCCCCTGGCGGTCCTCCTCGGCGCCGGGCGCCTCGCCGACGAAGATCACGTCCGCGTCGGCGTCGCCCGCCCCGAACACGGCGTTGGTCCGCTTCTCGTGCAGGGGACAGCGCCTGCACACCCTGACCTCCTCGTACAGCTCGACCAGGCTGGCGCGGCGTTCTTCGGCCGTTGGACTCATCCTCGGAGATCGTAAGCGCCGTCGGCGGTCGCCGAAGCAGAGGTGCCCGCGGGGGCGTGGCTGGCCAAGCGGTGCGACGCACGCCGACGAGCGAATAGCAGCGCTATTCGCGAGGAGGCGGGTGGTGCAATGCGCCGGCCAGACGCGTCATCCGCGGGTGGCTCTGCGCAGCGGCGCCCGCCGACGGCGCTAGGGAAGCGGCTCCCAGTCCCAGGTCTTCTTCGAGCCGAGGCTCTCCTGGTCGAGGTAGCGGTGGAACTCGGCGAGCTCTTTCGGCTCTACGCTGTAGACGTGGTCGGGCTCGGGGAAGTGGCGCGAGCGAACCTCCTCGCCGTACTTCGCCACGGCCGCCACCATCGTCTCGTGCACGTCGGCGTAGCGCTTGACGAACTTCGCCGTACGGCCGGTGGTGATGCCGAGCAGGTCGTGGAAGACGAGCACCTGGCCGGAGGTCGCCGGCCCGGCGCCGATCCCAATCGTCGGCACGTCGAGCTTCGCGACGATCGCCTCGGTGATCGCCGCCGGCACCGCCTCGAAGACGATCGCAAAGCAGCCGACCGACTGCAGGGCGAGCGCGTCCTCGCAAAGCTTGATCGCGCTCTCCGCGGTCTTGCCCTGCGCCTTGTAGCCGCCCAGCGCGGTCGCCGTCTGGGGAGTGAGCCCGACGTGGCCCATCACCGGGATGCCGGAGCGTACGATCGCCCGCGCCCGCTCGACCGAGATCCCCCCCGCCTCCAGCTTCACCGTCTGGCAGCCGGTCTCCTTGACCAGCCGCTGGGCGCTGCGGACGGCGAGCTCGTTGCTCGCCTCGTAGCTGCCCATCGGCATGTCGCCGACCATCAGCGGCGTCTTCAGCCCGCGGCGCACGGCTTTGCCGAGCACCACCATCTCGTCCATCGAGACCGGCTCGGTGCCGGGATAGCCGAGCACCACCATCGCCGCCGAGTCGCCGACCAGGGCGATGTCGACGCCGGCCTGCTCGGCGACCGCCGCCGAGGGGTAGTCGTAGGCGGTGACCATCACGATTGGCTCCCCGGCCGCCTTCATCTCGGCCAGCCGCGGCAGCGTCATCGGCGTCCGGCCGGAAGGCGGCGGAGCGGTGTGGGAGCGACTGCCGGAGCTCATCGGAGCAGCACCTCGGGGCGGCTGTCGACGGCGGCGAGAGAGTTGTCCTCGCCGACGTGGACGACGACCGGCGAGTAGGACTCGAGGTCGCTCTCATCGTAGGCGCCGAAGGAGGCGACGATGACCTTGTCGCCGGGCCGGGTCAGGTGGGCGGCGGCGCCGTTGACCTGGATCGTGCCCGAGCCGGGCTCGCCGTCGATCACGTAGGTGACGAAGCGGGCGCCGTTGTCGATGTCCCAGACGTGCACCTGCTCGTTGGTGACCAGGTCGGCGGCAGCCATCAGCTCGGTGTCGATCGTGATGCTGCCGACGTACTCGACGTCGCAATCGGTCACCGTCGCCCGGTGGATCTTGGACTTCAGCATCTGCCTCTGCATCAGGCCTCCTTTTCTGGCCGACGGGCCGAAAAGTCGAGTCCGACTCGACTTTTCGGCCCGTCGGCGGGAAGTTCGATGTTGTCGATCAGCCGCGCCCCGCCGACCCGGGCGGCGACCGCGACGAGGACGGGGCGCTCGCCCAGCTCCGCGACGGGGGTGAGGTCGTCGGGGTCGCGGGCCTCCAGGTACTCGGGCTCGATCCCGGCGGCGGCCAGCTCGCGCCGGCCGGCCTCGATCCCGGCGGCGAGCGAGCCCGCCCGGGCGCCGCGCTCGGCGGCGGCCAGCGCTCGCGAGAGGGCGCCGGCTCGCCGGCGCTCGTCCGGGTCGAGGTAGTCATTGCGCGAGCTCATCGCCAGGCCGTCGGGCTCGCGGACGGTCGGCAGCCCCTCGATCCGCACCGGGAAGTCGAGGTCGCGGGCCATCCGCCGGATAACCGCCAGCTGCTGGGCGTCCTTGCGGCCGAAGTAGGCGACATCGGGCTGCACCGAGTTGAAAAGCTTGGCGACGACCGTGGTGACGCCGCGGAAGTGCTCGGGGCCGCGCCGCGCCGGATCGCCGCAGAGGACCTCGGTCAGGCCGCCGACCTCGACGGTCGTCGAGAAGCCCTCGGGGTAGACCCGCTCGACCGGCGGCGCGTAGACGAGGTCGACGCCGGCCTCGGCGGCCAGCTCGGCGTCGCGCTCCTCGTCGCGCGGGTAGCGCTCCAGGTCCTCGCCGGCGCCGAACTGGGTCGGGTTGACGAAGAGGCTCATCACCACGATGTCGCACTCGGCGCGGGCGGCGCGCAGCAGCGAGAGGTGCCCCTCGTGCAGGCAGCCCATCGTCGGCACCAGGCCGATCGTCCGCCCTTCGCGGCGCGGCGCGGCCAGCGCGTCGCGCAGGTGGTCCGGGGCGTGAACGAAATTCACGCCTGCTCTTGCACGAGAGGGGTCAGTCAGTGCGAGGCTCATTTCGGGTCCATGCCCTTGGGGTCACGGCCACGGCGAATTATAGGACGTCAGCCACGGAACTCGATGCGCTTGATCACACGAGCCGGGGCGCCGGCGGCGACCGTGGCGGCGGGCAGGTCGCCGGTGACGACCGAGTTGGCGCCGATCACGCAGCGCTCGCCGATCGTCACGCCGCTGGTCACGACGCAGTTCACCCCGAACCAGCAGTTGGCGCCGATCCGCACCGGGCCCTTGCTGGCGAAGCCCTGCCAGGTGACCGGCATCTCGGGGTCGTCGAAGCGGTGCTCGGCGTCGCCGACGAAGCAGCCGTTCGCGAACATCGTGTGGTCGCCGATCTCGATCAGTCGCTGGGCGGCGAGCATCGTGTTGCGGTTGAGGAAGCAGCCGGCGCCGATCTCGATCCGCGCCTCGGGGGCGAGGGTCAGCCAGCAGCCGGGCTCGAGCAGGGTCCCCTCGCCGATCGTTAGTCGCCCCTCGTCGAGCGCCTCCAGGGCCTCTCCCTCGACTGGATAGCGGACGAAGAAGCCGCCGCGGGCGGCGTGGCAGTCGATCCGCCAGCGGCGCAGGGAGCGGCGGTTGCGCTCGTACCAGCGCCGCTTCGCCCACCACGCTCGCCAGCCGCGTTGCCCCGACATGTCGCCAGCATCCCAGATCGCGCCGCATGCATAGACTGAGCGCGTGACCGACCTGCGCGGCGGCATAGACCTCGGCGGCACCAAGATCCAGACCGTGGTCGTCGACTCCGGCGGCAACCTGCACGGCAAAGCGCGGCAGCCGACCCCGACCTCCGGCGGACCCGCCGACGTCGCCGACGCGATGGAGGACGCTCTGCGCGAAGCGGCCTCGGCAGCCGGCGCCAAGCCCGAGCGGCTGGCCGGCATCGGCGTCGGCTCCCCCGGCGACGCCGACGGCAAGACCGGCGTCGTCTCCGGCGCCCGCAACCTGCCCGGCTGGGACGGCTCGTTCCCGCTCGGCGAGACGCTCTCCAAGGCGCTCGGGACCAAGGTGCGGATCGGCAACGATGTCCAGGTCGCGGTCGAAGGCGAGTACCGGCTGGGTGCCGGCAAGCCCTACGACTCGCTGCTCGGGGTCTGGTGGGGAACCGGAGTCGGCGGCGGGATCGTGCTCGGCGGCGAGCCGTGGCTGGGCCGCGGCGCCGCCGGCGAGATCGGCCACACCGTCGTGAAGCGCAACGGCGCCCGCTGCCCCTGCGGGCGGCGCGGCTGCCTCGAGGCCTACGCCGGCCGGGCGGCGATGGAGGCGCGGGCGCGGCGCGACCTCGCCAAGGGGGTCGCCACCGACCTCTTCGAGATCATGGAGAAGCGCGGCAAAGACCGCCTCACCAGCTCGGTCTGGGAGCACGCCATGCGCGAGGAAGACCCGCTGACCGAGAGCCTGCTGCGCCGCGCCCTTCGCTACCTGGGGACCGGGATCGCCTCGGCCGTCAACCTGCTCGACGTCGAGGCGGTGGTGATCGGCGGCGGCCTCGGATCGCGCTTCGGCGACCGCTTCATGGACCACCTGACCAAGGAGATGCACAAGCATCTCTTCGTCGACGACAACCCGCCCCGCATGCACGTCGCCGAGCTGGGCGACCTGGGCGGCGCGGTCGGCGCCTCGCTGCTCGTCGCCTCCTGAGGCCCTAAAGGGCCTATCCCGGTAGGGATCGCACCCCTGGATACGGCCCAGGACACGGCGCGGATTCGGCCCCGTCGCGACTCCCACATGGCACTGCCATGCGGAATCCGCGCCGTGACCGCCCCGCTTGGTCCTGGACCGTCCCAGGGGCACGCCCCTAACGGGATAGGCCCTAGGCCGCGACCGGCTCGCGCCGCCGGCGCGCGGGGCGCTTCGGCTTCGCCGGCTCGACCAGCTCGGCCAGGAAGCGGCCGGTGTGGGAGCCCTCGACGGCGGCGACCTCCTCGGGGGTGCCCGTGGCGACCACCTCGCCGCCCTCCTCACCGCCTTCCGGGCCGAGGTCGATGATCCGGTCGGCGGTCTTGATCACGTCGAGGTTGTGCTCGATCACCACCACGGTGTTGCCGGCGTCGACCAGGCGGCCCAGCACGTCGAGCAGCCGCTGCACGTCGGCGAAGTGCAGGCCGGTGGTCGGCTCGTCGAGGATGTAGAGGGTGTCGCCGGTGGCGACCTTGGACAACTCGGTCGCCAGCTTGATCCGCTGCGCCTCGCCGCCCGACAGAGTCGTCGCCGGCTGGCCGAGCCGGATGTAGTCGAGGCCGACGTCGTGCAGGGTGCGCAGCCGGCGGGCGATCTTCGGCACGTTCTCGAAGAAGGAGACCGCCTCCTCGACCGACATCTCGAGCACGTCGGCGACGCTCTTGCCCTTGAAGCGGACCTCGAGCGTCTCGCGGTTGTAGCGCTTGCCGTGGCACTGCTCGCAGGGCACGTAGACGTCGGGCAGGAAGTGCATCTCGATCTTGATCTGGCCGTCGCCGCGGCAGACCTCGCAGCGGCCGCCCTTGACGTTGAAGCTGAAGCGGCCCGGCTTGTAGCCGCGCGCCCGCGCCTCCTGGGTCTGCGCGAAGAGCTGGCGGATGTGGTCGAAGACGCCGGTGTAGGTGGCCGGGTTGGAGCGCGGCGTGCGTCCGATCGGCGACTGGTCGATGTTGATGATCTTGTCGATCTGGCTGAGACCGTCGATCCCGTCGTGGGCGCCCGGTCGCAGCTTCGCCTGGTGCAGGCGGTTGGCGACCGCGTGGTGCAGGGTCTCGTTGACCAGGGTCGACTTGCCCGAGCCGGAGACGCCGGTGACGCAGCAGAAGACGCCGAGCGGCAGCGCCACGTCGATCCCCTTCAGGTTGTGTTCGCGGGCGCCGCGGACGAGCAGGGCGCCGCGCGGCTCGCGGCGCTCGGCCGGCACCTCGATCCGCCGCTTGCCGGCCAGGTACTGGCCGGTCAGCGAGGCCGGGTCGCGGGCGACCGCGGCGGGCGAACCGGCGGCGATCACGTGGCCGCCGTGCTCGCCGGCCCCGGGGCCGAGGTCGACGACGTGGTCGGCGGCGCGGATCGTGCCCTCGTCGTGCTCGACCACGATCACCGTGTTGCCGAGGTCGCGCAGTCGGTCGAGGGTGCCGATCAGCTTCGCGTTGTCGCGCTGGTGGAGGCCGATCGAGGGCTCGTCGAGTACGTACATCACCCCGACCAGGCTGGAGCCGATCTGGGTCGCGAGGCGGATCCGCTGCGCCTCGCCGCCCGACAGCGACCGCGCCGAGCGGGCGATCGAGAGGTAGCCGATGCCGACGTTCTCGAGGAAGGCGAGCCGTTCGGAGATCTCGCGCACGATCAGCCGCGCGATCGCCCGCTCGGTCTCGCTCAGCTCCAGCGCCGCGATCCACTCGCCGGCGCCCCGCGCCGAGCGCTCGGTGAATTCGGCGATGCTCAGCCCGCCGACCGTGACCGCGAGGCTCTCGGGACGCAGCCGCGCCCCCTCGCACTGCGGGCAGGGCTGCTCGGCCATGTAGCCCTCGATCCGCTCGCGGTTGGTCTCCGAGTCGGTCTCCCCGTAGCGCCGCTCGAGGTTGTTGACGATCCCCTCGAAGCGCACGTTGTAGGAGCGGCGGCGACCGAAGCGGTTGGTGTAGGAGACGTGGTGGCGATCGTCGCCGGTGCCGTAGAGGAAGATCTCCTTCTCCGACTTTTTCAACTTCGACCACGGTTCGTCGAGATCGACCCCGTACTCCTCGGCGACCGCCGCGACCAGCCGCTTCCAGTAAGCGGTGATGCCGCGGTTCCAGGGTTGCAGGGCGCCCTCGCGCAGCGACAGGGTCGGGTCGGGGACGACCAGCTCGGGGTCGATCACCCGCTGGAAGCCGAGGCCGTGGCAGCGCTCGCAGGCGCCGTGCGGCGAGTTGAAGGAGAAGATCCGCGGCTCCAGCTCCGGGATCGAGGTGCCGCAGTTCAAACAAGCAAATTGCTCTGAGAAGAGCAATTTGCCACCGCCAATGTGCTCCCAGGGAGCGTCAGCGACCGGTGATCCGGCCTCTGGCCGGATTCGTCCGCGATTGGCGGGTTTCGCACCAGATCGGCCTGTTCGCGATCCACCGCTCCCTCGCGAGGAGCCAGACTGTGACGCTCGGTCGCTACCCCGGTCGTCCTTGTCCTTACTCTCGGCCAGGATCTCGACTTCGACCAGCCCTCCCGCGAGGCCCGCGGCGGCCTCGACCGACTCGGAGAGGCGGCGGCGCAGGTCGGGCTTCATCACCAGGCGGTCGACGACCACCGAGATGTCGTGTTTGAACTTCTTGTCGAGGACGATCTCCTCGTCGAGGCGGCGCAGCTCGCCGTTCACCTCGACCCGCGAGTAGCCCTCCAGCCGCAGCTGCTCGAGCAGCTTGCCGTACTCGCCTTTGCGCCCCCGCACGACCGGCGCCATCACCATGAATTTGACCCCCTCCTCCAGGGTCATCAGCCGGTCGACGATCTGCTCCTGCGACTGGCCGGCGATCTCCTCGCCGCAGCTGGGGCAGTGGGGAACGCCGATCCGCGCCCAGAGCAGGCGCAGGTAGTCGTAGATCTCGGTCACCGTGCCGACCGTCGAGCGCGGGTTGCGCGAGGTCGTCTTCTGGTCGATCGAGATCGCCGGCGAGAGCCCCTCGATCGAGTCGACGTCGGGCTTCTCCATCACGCCAAGGAACTGGCGCGCGTAGGCGGAGAGCGACTCGACGTAGCGGCGCTGCCCCTCGGCGTAGATCGTGTCGAAGGCGAGGCTCGACTTGCCCGAGCCCGACAGCCCGGTGATCACGATCAGCGCGTCGCGGGGCAGCTCGACGTCGATGCCCTTCAGGTTGTGCTCACGCGCACCGGAGATGACAATTCGCTCGGAGGCAGCCACTACGCGGCGATTCTACGCAGGCGAACAGACGTTCCCGTCGTCGCGATCGGAGCGCGGTCGACGTTTGAACCGCTATGCGGGTGAAAAGTCGACCGCGCGCCGGTCAGTACAGCGCGGTGGCGAGGCGCCTGCGGTATTCGCGCGCGGTCGGGTCGGCCGGGTCGAGCTCGCTGAGGATGCCGACGACGGCGCGGCGGATCTGCTCGCGGGTCTCCTCGCCGGCGTTCGGGACCTCGGCGAGCAGCGCGTCGAGGGCGGCCTTGCGGTGGCCGCGATCGAGGCTGGCGAACGCCTCCTTGCCGATGCCCTCCCTGGCGAGGCCGATCCGCGCCGCGATCCCCTCGGCCGCGAAGTCGCCCTCGTGCCCATCCACCGCCTCCAGCGCCTCGTCCTCCGCCCCCCGCTCCAGCCGCGCCCGAGCAAGGGCGACGGCGATCTCGGCGCGCCGCGGCTCCAGCTCGGCGGCCTCGCGCAGCGACAGCTCGTCGCCGGCCGCCAGCAGCTCGTCGGCCCGCGAGGGGGTCAGCGAGTCGAACAGCTCCTCGACCTTGGCCTTCGGCACGGCGCCGACGAACTCGCCGACCACCGACCCGTCGCGGAACGCCTTCACCGCCGGGATGCCCTGCACCCCGTAGCGGGCGGCGAGCCCCTGGTTGGCGTCGACGTCGACCTTGGCCAGCACGACCTTGCCGTCGCGGGCCGCCTCGGCCGCCTCCAGCGCCGGGCTAAGCGTGCGGCACGGGCCGCACCACTCGGCCCAGAAGTCGACCACCACCGGGACCCGGCGGGAGCGCTCGACCACCTCGCTCTCGAAGCTCGCTTCGCTGACGTCTACAGCCATGCCTGGAGATTAGGCGGTCGGGTCAGCGCTCGATCTCGCCGGGAATCAGGAACGGGTAGGTCCTGCCGCGCAGGCGGTGCCAGGCGCGGTCGGCCTTGCGAACGCGCTGGATCCACCCCCAGGTGCGAGCGTCGGAGCGGTAGTAGCGGCGCACCTCCGCGGCGGCGATCGGCCGCTCGAGCCGCTGGTTGGCGAACGCCAGGAAGCGGGGGATCCACGGCTCCAAGCGCTCCTTGATCAGGTTGGCGCAGGCGTCGATCAAGGCGACGCGCGGATCGTGGTACTGGGCGACGATCCCCGGCGCGACGAAGCGGCGCAGGGCGCCCCGCGCCGCCCGTGGGAAGGCGGCCAGCAGCACCTCGAAGTCCATCCGGTCGCGCCCCTGCTCGTCGCGCAGGAACGGCGTCGTGATGTCGAAGAAGAGCGCTTCCCCGTCCCGCCACGACCAGTTCGCGAGCTGCGGGTCGAGCCCGAGGTCGGGGCCGACGACGGCAAGCGTCCCCCCGACGACCCGCTCGACCAGCGGGTGCCCCGCGCCGGCATCCGCCGCCGCCAGCACCGCCGGGCCGAGCGAGGAGGCCGGCAGCAGTGGCTGCACCGCGTAGGCGATCACCTTGCCGTCCGCCCCCTCGACCGGCAGCACCTCGGTCTCGAGCACCCGGACCCCGGCCTTCTCGAGCCGGTCGACGTAGTCGCGCACGGTCTCGCGGTAGGCGGCGAAGCCGGCGCGGTCCCTGAACGGGGGCATCCGCTTGGCGACGAGCCGCGGCTCGTCCGGGGGCCAGCCGACACCGAGCGAGATCTCGCCGTAGCCGACCACCGTCAGCCCCTCCTCGTCGCCGCGGGCGAGGGCCCGCTCGACGGTCGCGTCGAGCTGCACCAGCTCGGCGTCGCCGATCAGCCGAACACCCTCCGGACGACCGCGACGATCTCCTCGACCTCCTCGTCGCTGACGATCAGCGGCGGCTTGAACTGGAGCACCGAGAGATCGTTGTTGGCGGCGACCGCGAGGAGCCCGGCGGCGACGATTCGCCGCATCGCATCGAACCCGCCGGCCGGGTCGTCGAACTTGAAGCCCATCGTCATCCCACGGCGGCGCAGCTCGAACGGCAGCTCGGCGAAGGCCTGCCCGAACCGCTCGCCGACCGCCCGCACGCGCTCGAGGAAGCCCGGCTCGGCGATCGTGTCGAGCACCTCGAGCGCCGCGACGCAGCCCGGCTCGGCGCCGCCGTAGGTCGAGACGTGGATGAACGGGTGCTCGCGGAAGAACTCGAGCAGCTCGGCGGTCATCAGCGTCGCCGCGATCGGGTAGACGCCGCCGGAGAGCCCCTTCCCGGTGATCACCATGTCCGGCTCGACGTCCTCCTGCTGGTAGTACCAGACGGTCCCGGTGCGCCCCAGCCCGGTCTGCACCTCGTCGAGAATCAGCAGCGCGCCGACCTCGCGGCAGCGCTCGCCGACCGCCGCCAGGTAGCCGGGCTCGGGCATCGGGAAGCCGAGCGTCGCCGGGATCGACTCGAGGATCACCGCCGCGGTGCTTTCGTCGACCGCGCCGCGCAGCGCCTCGAAGTCATTGAACGGCACCTGCGCGAAGCCGGGGAGGTTGGGCCCGAAGGCGTCGCGGTAGGCGGGATCGCCGGCTGCCAGCGCGAGCCCGGTGTGGCCGTGGTAGCCGCCCTCGGCGCTGACGATCCCCTGCCGGCCGGTGTGGCCGCGGGCCAGCTTCAGCGCCAGCTCGATCGCCTCGCCACCGGCGACCGCGAAGACCGTGCCGCTCAGCCTCCCCCCCGTCGTCTCCGCCAGCTGTTCGGCCAGCTTCGCCCGCCAGCCGGAGATCAGGTGGTGGTTGCCGACGTCGAGCTCGTCGAGCGCGGCGCGGACCGCCTCGACCACCCGTTGCGGCCGATGGCCGAGGTTGAAGACGCCGCCGTTGCAGTGGCAGTTGACGTAGGAGCGGCCGCTGAACGCGTCCTCGAAGCGGATCCCCTCGCGGGCCCCCATCACCAGCTCGAGGTCCTGCTGCTCGAAGAAGGCGACCTTGCCGGGGTTGACGTGGCGCGCGAAGGCCTCGACCGTCTCCTGCAGCGATCCGTAGGGCTGGGAGAGCGAGGGGGTGTGGGCCGGCGCGGCCGGGCTGGTCGCCATCGTCGTCGAAATGTAGCGCTCCGGGGGAGCGCTTCCTCGATCAGCCCGCTTGAGCCGGCGCCGGGTCCAGCCCGGCCAGCTCCAGCTTCTCCTCGACGACGGCGCGCTGCTCGTCGAGGGGTCGCCCGCAGGAGCCCGGCTCGTCGCCCTCGATGAAGCGCTCGGAGCCGTCGCGCAGGCGGATTCGCATCCGGCTCGGGAAGGTCATCCGCAGCGCCCCCGTGTCGATGCTCTCGATCCCAACTCGCTTGCGCCCCGTCAGCCGTCGCCGCAGGGAGCTGCCGAGGGCGCGCCGCAAATCGGGATCGGCAGCAGCAGCCCGCAGCAACGCCGGGCCCGGGCTGGCCTCGCCCATATTGACGTCGGCGAGCCGGCGCCGGACCCGCAGCAGCTCACGCACCCGGATATCATCCGGCGCGGCGCCCGCCTCGAGCGTCCCCAGCAGCGTCTCGGCGGTCAGGGCCGGGTCGTGGCGGAGCCGCACCCGCTCCGCGAGGGCGCCGATGCGGCGCTTGTTCTCGGCCAGCCAGGCGGGGCTCAGCTCGGCCGGCGTGAGCCGGCCCGCCAGCAGGCCGATCGCCGTGCTCAGCGCGGCCGAGAAGTTCACCCGCACCGCCGACAGGTCGGGGCCGCGGCCCAGCGCCTCCATCTCGCAGGTCAGCCAGCCGGCCTCGATCTCCACCCCCGCCACCGCTCCCGCCTCGACCCCAGCCTCACAGGCCGCCTCGCCGATCGACTGCAGGTAGGCGCAACCGGGCAGTCGCTTGAAGGCAAGCGTTTCCGTGAGCCAGACCCGCCCAAGGCTGCCGAACATCGCGGGGCGCGGCGCGAAGGAGAGGTTGGCGAGGACGCCCCGCGGATGCTCGATCACGTCGAGCGCGCCGGCCATCCCCGCCGAGGCAAGCTGTGCCGCCCTCGCTCCCGCCGCCGCCGGCTCGGCTGCCGTGACCAGCTTGCTCTCCGGCCCCATGAACCCCGGCCACATCCCGTAGGGCGGCTGGTACAGGGCGACCGCAAGCGCGTGCGCCGTGCGCTCCGCGTCGAGGCCGATGCCGAGCGCCGCGGCGACCGCGGCCGACGCGCAGTGAATCGAGGCCCAGAACTGGCCGTTGTGGGGACCGAGGAAGAGCGCCGCCCCGAGCCGGCCGGCGGCCTCGTTGGCGGCGATCTGCGCGACCAGGGCGCGCTCCGGGTCCTCGCAGAAGGCCGCCGCGGCCGGCACCGCCGAGTGCCCGGTATGCCCCATGAAGAGGTAGTCGTCCCAGTCGTGGGCGATCGAGGCGGCGGCCGAGCGGTAGACCTCGCCGACCGGACCGTGCGGGGCCGCCGCGGCGACCGGCGCGGCGGCTTCCTCGCCGGCCGCCCGCGCGGCCTGCACGCTCGCCGCCTGCAGGCGGGCCCGCTCGACCGCGTCCCCGGGGATGTCGGCGAGCCGCAACCCGGTCGCCCACTCCGCGATCTCGCCGCAGATCGTCATCCGGCCGATGCCCTCACGCCGCGGGCTACGCCCCGGCCCGCATCCCGTCGAGGTCGCGGCGCAGCTCCTTCAGCTCGTCGCGGATCCGCGCCGCCTCCTCGAAGCGGAGGTCGTCGGCGGCGACCAGCATCTCCTCCTCGAGGGCGACGATCGTCCGCTCCAGCTCGGCCGGGTCGGCGACCTCCTCGCCGCGCTTGCGGCGGCGGCGCTTCGGCGCCCGGTCCTCCATCGCCAGGAACTCGGTCATCTCCGAGATCCCCTTGCGGACCGTCTCCGGGGTGATCCCGTGCTCGGCGTTGTAGGCGAGCTGGATCGCGCGCCGGCGGTCGGTCTCGCGGATCGCCGCCCGCATCGCCTCGGTCTCCCGGTCGGCGTACATCAGCACCCGGCCGTCGACGTTGCGGGCGGCGCGGCCGATCGTCTGCACGAGGCTGGTCTCGCCGCGCAGGAACCCCTCCTTGTCGGCGTCGAGGATCGCCACCAGCGAGACCTCGGGCAGGTCGAGGCCCTCGCGCAGAAGGTTGACGCCGACCAGCACGTCGTACTCGCCGAGCCGCAGGTCGCGGACGATCTGGATCCGCTCCAGGGTGTCGATCTCGGAGTGCAGGTAGCGGACCTTGATCCCGTACTCGAGCAGGTAGCCGGTCAGGTCCTCGGCCATCTTCTTGGTCAGCGTGGTGACGAGGACGCGGTCACCGGCCTCGGCCCGGGCCCTGATCTCGTTCATCAGGTCGTCGATCTGGTTGCGCGTCTCGCGCACGTCGATCTCCGGGTCGACGATCCCGGTCGGGCGCACGATCTGCTCGACGATCCGGGTCGATTCGGCCCGCTCGAACGGCCCCGGCGTCGCCGAGACCATCACCAGCCGGTCGACCCGGTCGAGGAACTCGTCGAACTTGAGCGGGCGGTTGTCGATCGCCGAGGGCAGCCGGAAGCCATAGTCGATCAGCGTCTGCTTGCGGGACCGGTCCCCCTCGTACATGCCGCCGATCTGGGGGATCGTCTGATGGGACTCGTCGACGAAGACGACGAAGTCGTCGGGGAAGTAGTCGATCAGCGTGTGCGGCGGGCTGCCCGATGGCCGGCCGTCGAGGATCCGCGAGTAGTTCTCGATCCCCGAGGTGAACCCCAGCTCCTTCAGCATCTCGATGTCATAGGCGGTGCGCTGGCGCAGCCGGTGCGCCTCGAGCTGCTTGCCTTCGTCCTCCAGCTCCGCCGTGCGCGCGTTCAGTTCGTGGCGGATCTCCTCGACCGCCCGCTCCAGCGTCTCGTCCCTGGTCACGTAGTGGGAGGCGGGCCAGACCGAGACGTGGTCGATCGTGTCGAGGATCTCGCCGGTCAGCGGGTCGAAGTGCTGGATCGCCTCGATCTCGTCGCCGAACAGGGCGATCCGGTAGGCCGACTCGGCGTAGGAGGGCATGATCTCCAGCAGCTCGCCGCGCGCCCGGAAGGCGCCGCGGCCGAGTGCGGTGTCGTTGCGCTGGTACTGCATCTTGACCAGCTTGCGCAGCACCTCGTCGCGGTCGAGCGCCTCGCCGACCTTGAACAGCTGCATCTTCTCGTTGTAGACCTGGGGCGAGCCGATCCCGTAGATGCAGGAGACCGAGGCGACGATGATCGTGTCGCGGCGCGCGAACAGCGCCGCGGTCGCCGCATGGCGCAGGCGGTCGATCTCGTCGTTGATCGAGGAGTCCTTCTCGATGTAGAGGTCCTGCGCCGGGACGTAGGCCTCAGGCTGGTAGTAGTCGTAGTAGGAGACGAAGTACTCGACCGCGTTGTCAGGGAAGAACTCGCGGAACTCGTTGCAGAGCTGGGCGGCGAGCGTCTTGTTGTGGGCGATCACCAGGGTCGGGCGCTGCACCGCGGCGATCGTCCCGGCCATCGTGAAGGTCTTGCCGGTCCCGGTCGCCCCGAGCAGCGTCTGAAACCGCTCGTCCCGCTCCAGCCCTTCGGCCAGCGAGGCGATCGCCTGGGGCTGGTCCGCGGTCGGCGTGTAGGCCGGATTCAGCTTGAACTCGGGCACGCGGCCACCTTAGCGGGGGCGCCGCGCGGTCCCCGGCGAGCGGCGCTCCAGACCTGGTAAACATAGAAGTTCGCATAACGATCTGTTGTCTGTAGAGGTTCTGTCATCAGGCACAGAGAATCCCCGGCATGAAACCACGCGACCGCTTCGCCATAAACCTGCGCAGGGCGAGACTGAAGGCCGAGATCTCCCAGGAGGAGCTGGGTTTTCGCTGCGATCTGCACCGCACCGAGATCTCACTCCTGGAGCGCGGCGGACGCGAGCCGCGGCTCGGCACGATCGTCAAGCTGGCCAGCGCGCTCGGCGTCACTCCTGAAGAACTGTGCAACGGCATCGACTGGAGCGTCAAGAAACAGCGCTTCCAGTTCAAGAAATAGCCGGGCGCCGCTAGGGAAGGATCTGTTCGAGCAGGTCTTGGGCGGGGCCGAGGAAGGTCTGGGCGTCGTCGAGCAGCGAGCGGGCGTCCTGGATCAGCTCGATCGCCCGGTCGAGCGGGATTTCCTGGAGCGCTTCGCGCAGCGGGGCGGCCAGCAGCGGGCTGAGGGCGCCGGCCCGTTCGGCGTCGTCGACCGCCCGCAGCAGGCCGGCGCGGACCGCCCGGGCCAATCTGGCGTCGCTGATCCCGTAGCGGCGGGTGAAGCGCCGGCGCGACTGCGGCGTGGCCAGGGCGCGGGCCAGCGTCTCGCGGCTGACCCCAAGCTGGCAGGCGGCGCCGTCCAGGGCGGAGAGCGAGAACTGCTCGGCGATCTGCTGCAGGCTTTCCGGGTTGCGCCAGGGGCGTGGCTTGCAGGGGTCCTGTGACTTCGCCGGCGCGTAGGAGGAGCCCCCGGCCGCCAGGTAGATCCCGACCAGGGCCAGCGAGGCGGCGATCGCGGAGAGGACCAGGAGATTGCCCCGGTTCACAGTTCGACCCTCCGAGCCAGGCCGATCGGGACAAGGGCGAGCAGGCCGAGCAGCGCGCCGAGCCCGAAGGAGGGGCTGAAGGCGTGGGTGGCGGCGCGGTCGAGCTGGTCCTGGAGCTCTCCGCGCAGCCGCAGCACGTCGGCGCGGTCCTCCGGGTCTGCGGGCAACGGCTCGAAGGCGGGACCGATCGTCGGCACTTTCCCCCGCTCGCCCTCGAGGCGATCCTGGATCCGCCCCGACAGCTCCAGCTTGAGCAGCGGTTCGACCCGCGCGTCGAGGACGACCGCGGTGCTGGCGTCGATCGCGTCGCGCCGCTGCTGGGCGATATCGGCGGTGAACAGCGGCGTGACCAGCAGCAGCCCGACCGCCACCCCCGCGTGGCGGGCCGAGATCGTCCAGCCGCCGTGGATCGCCTGCGGCGCCCGGCCGGCGAGCGCCGTCTCGGTCAGCGCCGAGAGGACGAGCGCCAGGCCCACCCCGACGAGGAGCTGCGGGGGCAGGGTCAGCGCCACCTCGGCGTGGGGCAGCAGCGCCAGGCCGCCGAGCCCGCCGGAGACGAGGATCGCCCCGGCGGCGGCGCGGGCGCGGGCGCTGCCGGCGGCCGGGCCGAGGCGGGCGCCGAGCAACGCCGCCAGCGGCATCGCCGTGACGACGATCGCCGCCCCGATCGGGCTGAGGCGCCAACCCTCGATCAGCAGCAGGACGAGTAGGAAGAGGGCGGCGGCGATCGCCGCGGAGACCAGCGCCAGCGCGAGGTTGGCGAGCAGGTGCGGCCGTCCGGTGCGGCGCAGCTCCGCGGCGACGATCCCGGTCGAGGCCTCGTGCCTGGCGACGGCCAGCAGGGGCGCGCCGGCGGCGATCGCCAGCGGCGCCTGCACGAGGAAGATCGACTGCCAGGAGACCAGCTCGGTCAGCACGCCGCCGGCGGCCGGGCCTATTGCCGCCCCGGTCGCTCCGGCGATCGCCCAGACGGAGGCGGCGCGGCGTTCGGAGCCGACCGAGGACACACCTGAACCGACTCGCGCTCCACTCACGGGAATCAGATCGTGACGTTCGTTCCGCGCGAGCTCGGAAGGCAGCAGCTCCAGCACCGCGGTCACCGCGGCGGCGCCGCCCAGCGCCTGCACGCAGCGGGCGGCGATCAGCGTGCTCAGCTCTGAGGAGAGGCCGCAGGCGATGCCGGCCCCGGCGAAGACCGCGAGCCCGACCGCGGCGGCGCGGCCGGGGCCGATGCGGCGGGCCAGGTGGGCGGCGGGCACCGCGGCCAGCGCCATCACCAGGTTGAACGAGACCAGCACCCAAGTGACGCCGGCGACGCTGGTGTCCAGCTCGCGGTAGATCTGCGGCAGGGCGAGGACGACTATCGAGGAATCGGCGAGGACCAGCCCCACCGCGAAGGCGAGGGCGGCGAGGCGGGGACGCGGCAGCGCGGTCAATAGCCCAGCTCCCTGGCGTAGGTCTCGCGGTAGGCGCGCTGCTTGTCGAGCACGTCGGCAACGTAGGCGCGGGTCTCCTCGAGCGGGATCTCGTCGAGGCTGAGGTCGGCGCCGCCCCAGCGATCGGCCAGGGTCGGCCCGGCGTTGTAGGCGGCCAGCGCCGCGACCTCGTTGTCGTCGTAGCGGTTCAGCAGTTCGCGCAGGTAGAAGGTCCCGTAGCGGATGTTTATTTCTGGGTCGCCGAGGTCGGCGAGCTTGAAGTTGGTGCCGCCGCTGAGCTTCTCGATCTCGGTCGCCGTCCGCGGCGTGATCTGCATCAGCCCGCGGGCTCCGGCCTGCGAGGTCTGGTCGTGGAAGCGCGACTCGGCGTAGATGACCGCGGCGATCAGCGAGGCGTCGACCTGCTTGTCCTGGGCCTGCTGACGAATGATGTCATCGTGGCGCAGGGGCAGGGTCAGCTCCTCGATCACGTGGCTGAACACGCCGAACAGGCCGAGAATCGCTCCCACCGCGACGCCGGCCAGGACCACCGCGCCGGCGGTCAGCAGGCGCCGCCGCCTCGCCTTGCGCTTCATCCCTTCAGCTTCTCGACGAGGGCGGACAGCTGTCGCTCCAGCTCCTCGATGCTGCCGTCGTTCTCGATCACGTGGGCGGCGCGCTCCGCCTTCTCCTCCTGGGCGAGCTGGCGCGCCTCGCGGGCGTCGACCAGGGCATCGCCGCGCGCCTCGGCCCGGTCGCGGCGGATGGCGTCGGAGGCGACCACGGCGACCGTCGCGTCGAAGGCGTCCTGCATGCCCGACTCGAACAGCAGCGGCACCTCGACCACGGCGATCTCGGCGCCCTCGGGCAGCGACGTCAGCCAGGCGCCGATCCGCTCGCCGACCAGCGGGTGGATCTGGGCCTCCAGCCAGCTCAGCTCGTCGCGATCGGCGAAGACGGTCGCGCCGATCCGCTCGCGGTCGACGCGGCCCTCCGGAGCGACCTCGTCGCCCCATCGCTCGACCAGGCGCGACAGCAGTGGCTCGGTCTCGAGCAGCTCGTGGACGAGCGCATCGCTGGAGATCGTCGGCGCCCCGAGCCGCTCGAAGGCGGCCAGCGCCTCCGACTTCCCGGCCGCGATCCCGCCGGTCAGCCCAATCGTCAGCGGCCGACCCACCGCCGATCGCTCAGTCCCCTGACGGCGCCTCAGGCTCCTCGGCGTTTGGAGCCTCCGTGTCGGCCTCTGGCTCCTCCGCCGCGGGCTCCTCAGCCGCTGGGGCGCTCGCCTCCTCGGCCGGAGCCTCCTCAGCTACGGGCTCCGCGGGGGTCTCTTCCGCGGGTGGCGTGGGGGTGGGCACCTCCTCCGCTACCGCCTCAGCGGCCGGGGCTTCGGCCGTCTGCTCAGACGTCTCTTCCGCGACAGGACCCGCGGCCGAGCCGTCCGGGCCCTCGGCCGAAGCCTCGGCGTCCTGGAGCTGCTCCCCGAGATCCCCCATCGGCATGTTGCCCCCCTCGACCCGCTTGATGCTGAGTGAGAGCCGCCGTCGCTCCTCGTCGATCTCGAGGATCTTCACGTTCAGCCTGGAGTCCGGCTCGACTACCTCGCTCGGGTTCTCGACGTGGTGGTCCGCCAGCTCGGAGATGTGGACCAGGCCCTCGACCCCGGGCAGGATCTCGACGAAGGCGCCGAAGGCGACGACCTTGGTCACCGTACCCTCGAGGACGTCGCCCTGCCGGTACGTGCTGATCACGCGCTGCCACGGGTCCTCCTGCGTCTGCTTGAGGCCGAGCGAGATGCGCTGCCGGTCGCGGTCGATGTCGAGCACTTTGATCCGCACCGTGTCACCGATCGAGACGACCTCGGAGGGGTGGTTGACGTGGCTCCAGGAAAGCTCGGAGATGTGGATCAGCCCGTCGATCCCGTCGAGGTCGACGAAGGCGCCGAAGTCGACGATGTTGGAGATCTTGCCCTCGACGACCTGGCCCGGCTGAAGCCGGCCGAGGATCTGCTCGCGCACCTCTTTGCGCTCTTCCTCGAGCACCGCGCGCCGCGAGAGCACCACGTTGTTGCGGCTGCGGTTCAGCTCGATCACCTTGCACTCGAGCGTCTGGCCGAGGAACGCGTCCAGGTTGTGGACGCGGCGGATGTCGACCAGCGAGGCGGGCAGGAAGCCGCGCACCCCAAGGTCGAGGATCAGGCCGCCCTTGACCACCTCGATCACCGTTCCCTCGACCGGCTCGCCGGACTCGGCGGCTGCCTCGATGCGACGCCAGGCCTTCTCGAAGCGGGCGCGTTTCCTGGAGAGCACGAGGCGGCCCTCGGAGTCCTCTTTGGTGAGGACGAGGGCGTCGACCTCCTCGCCCAGCTCGACCTCGTCGGCCGGGTCGACCGACTTGCGGATCGACAGCTCCATGGAGGGGATGACGCCCTCCGACTTGTAGCCGATGTCGACAAGGACCTCGTCTTTGTCGATCCGCACCACCCGTCCTTTGACGACGTCTCCCTCGTCGAAGGAGACCATCGTCGCTGCGTAGTTCGGGACGACCTTGCCGTCGATTTCGACCAGCAGGCCGCCCGAGCCCTCCACGGGCGTGCCGGCCGCGGCAGGCGGCGTCATCGTATCGGTCGCGGACACAGCGGCGAATAATGGCAGAAATATTCGCCACCTCCTCTGCTCCCGCGAATCCCTGAAGAATCAGGCCTAACGGGACCTCACCTCCGCTCCGCGAGCGAAGAATCAGATATGCACGCTCGCTCCGCGGAGGCTCGGGGGACAGGGATTCGCTCCCGCGTCCGGGGGTGGCGGGGGATACCCTGCACCAGATGCCGGCCAGAGCAACCAAACGCGGGAATGACCGCAGCCCCCTTTCCGGAACCTATGACGTGCTGATCTGCGGGGCGAGCTTCGCCGGGCTGGCGGTTGCACGGGAGCTGGCCGGGTCGGGGGCCGAGGTGATGGTGGTCGATCGCTACGAGATCGGCGAGCGGCAGACCTCCGCGTGCGGGATCCCCACGGACTGGCTGCGAGCGACGGGCCTGATCGAGGCCGAGCGGCAGCGCTTCGACTCGCTGCTGATCCACACCGCGCACGGCAGCAGGCGCTACCGGCTTCCATGGACGTTCTCGACCTTCGACTACCGCGAGCTGTGCGAGCTGCTGTGGCGCGACTGCGACGCCCGCTTCGAGACCGCCAAGGTGCACGGCCGCGCTGCGCCGGCCAACGGCGACGGCGCGATCGCGGTCGAGACCGACCGCGGAGCCCTCTCCTCCCGGCTCGTCGTCGACGCGCTCGGCTGGCGCCGCGTGCTCGCCCGCGGCGACGGCTACCAGCCGCCCGACGCGCCGCTCTCGCGCGGCCTCGAGGTGCATCCCGGGGGGTCCAGCGAGGACCTCGAGGTGTGGATCGACCGTCGCTACGTGCCCGCCGGGTACGGCTGGTCCTTCCCGGCCAGCGACGAGGTGCGAATCGGCATCGGCTCCTTCGATCCGCGCTTTCACATCCGCGAGACGACCGAGCTGCTGGCCGAGGACCTGGGTCGCGACCGAGCCGGCTACCAGGGCAACTGGATCCCCCACAAGCTGCGCCCCGCCACCGAGGGCGGCGTCTTCTTCGTCGGCGATTCGGCGGGGCACTGCCTGCCGCTGACCGCGGAGGGGATCAGAACCGCGTTCTACTTCGGGATCGCGCTGGGACGCGAGCTGCGCGGCGTGATCGAGGGGGGGCAGAGCCGCGATCGGGCAGCCGCCGAGTACACCCGCTTCCACGACTCGCACGAGTGGAAGTTCCGTTGGATGCTGAGGGTGCAGAGGCTGCTGCCGCGCATTCCGCCGCGGCTGGTCGGACGGCTGATCCGGACGCTCGGCGCGAAGCGCGCCGTCGACTGGTCCTTCGGCCACTACCTGCGGATCGCGCCGCCGCTCCCGGCGGCCCCCTCAGCGCACGACCAGCAGGGTGCCGATCAGCAGCAGCGCGACGCCGATCAGCCGCTCCGCGCTGAGCGGAACCTGGTCTAGGCCGAACAGCCCGAGCCGGTCGATCGCGACCGAGGCCGTGAGCTGGCCGGTGATCGTCGCCGCCGCGACGCCGCCCGCCCCGATCGCCGCGACCGCGATTAGCGCGTTGGCGACGTAGACGGCGCCGAGCAGGCCGCCGAGCAGGTAGTACCAGCTTACGTCGAAGGTCGAGCCGACCCCGCTCGCCTGACCGCTGAGGACGACGATCGCGGCGAGGGCGATCGTGCCGATCGTGAAGGAGACGAGGGCGGCGAGCAGGCTGCCCGTTGCCCTGCCGAGCCCGGCGTTGATCGGCGCCTGCAGCGCGATCAGCCCGCCGGCCGCGGCGGTCAGCAGGACCGCGAGGCCCTTATCCATCGCTTCCTCTCACTTCGCCTCCAGCCAGTCCCTGCCGATGCCGACGTCCACCTCGAGCGGCGGGTCGAGCCGGTAGGCTCCGCACATCTCGCGCCGCACCAGCTCGGTGGCCGCGTTCATCTCACCGGGCGGGCCCTCGAACAGCAGCTCGTCGTGGATCTGCAGGACGAGGCGGGTCTTCGTCCCGGCCTCTTGCAGGGCGCCGTGGCAGCGGACCATCGCCACCTTGATGATGTCGGCGGCGGTGCCCTGGATCACCGTGTTGACCGCCAGCCGCTCGCCGAGCCGGCGGGTGTTGGGGTTGCCGGAGCGCAGCTCCGGGATCGAGCGGCGCCGCCCCATCAGCGTCTTCACGTAGCCCTCGTCCTGAGCGCGTTCGACCACCTGCTCGCGGAAGGCGCGCACCGCCGGGAAGCGCTCCAGGTAGCGGGCGACGAATTCCTCCCCCTCCTTGCGCGGGATGTTGAGCCGGTCGGCGAGGCCGAAGCCGGTCAACCCGTAGACGATCCCGAAGTTGACCATCTTCGCCTTCGACCGCTGGCCGATGTCGACGTCCCCGCGCGAGATCTCGAACACCTCGGCCGCGGTGGCGGCGTGGACGTCGTCGCCGGCCCGGAAAACCGCTTTCAGCACCTCCTCGTCGGCGACGTGGGCGAGGACGCGCAGCTCGACCTGGCTGTAGTCGGCGGAGAGCAGCCGGGCGTCGCGCTCGGCGACGAAGCAGCCGCGCACCGGCCGGCCGATCTCGGTGCGGATCGGGATGTTCTGCAGGTTCGGGTTGGTGCTGGAGAGGCGGCCGGTGGTGGTCGCCGCCTGGTTGAAGGTGGTGTGAACGCGGCCGGTCTCGGGGTCGATCAGGTCGGGCAGCGAGTCGAGGTAGGTGTTCTTCAGCTTGCTCAGCTCGCGCCAGTGCTCGATCTTCTCGACGATCGGGTGCTCGTCGCGGATCTGCGCGAGGACGCGGGCGTCGGTCGAGAAGCCGGTCTTGCCGCGCCGCTTGCGAGAAAGGCCGAGCTTCTCGAAGAGGATGCGGCCGACCTGCTGCGGCGAGCCGATCGTGAAATCCTCCTCGGCCAGCCCGAAGATCTCGCCTTCCAGCGTCGCGATCCGCTCGCCGAAGCCGGCGCCGACCTCGGCCAGCCGCGCCGCGTCCAGCTTGAGGCCCTCGCGTTCCATCGCGGCGAGGACGCGGACGAGCGGCAGCTCGACCTCGTGCAGCAGCGGCTCCAGCTCGAGCTCGGCGAGGCGCGGCCGCTGGGAGTCGGCGAGGGCGGCGACGAGGCGGGCCTCCTCGTCGAGCGAGAGCTGGGCGTCGTCGCCCTTGCCGTCCGGTCCCGCGGCGACCTGCTCGGCGAGACCGATGCCGGCATCGGCGGCGAGCTCGGTCAGCTCGTAGGCGCGGCGCTGGGGCTCGAGCAGGTAGGCGGCGAGCATCGTGTCGAGGTCGAGGTCGAGGTCGACGCCCTCGCGGGCGGCGGCTGCGAGCAAGCCGTGGCGGCCGCCGCCGAGCGACTTGGCGTCGTGGGCGACCAGCGGCAGGTCGGCGAGCGCAACCACCAGCTCATCGACGGTCGAGGCGCCGGCGACGATCCGCTCGCCGCTCGCCGCGGCCCAGCGCTCGCCGGCGATCGCCAGAGCCACCGGGCCCTCGCCGAGGTCGGCCGGCGCGCCCTCGACCGCCTCCACTCGCAGCTCGGTCTCGACGCTGCGCCCGGGCACCGCCTCGTCCTCCGGCAGGCCCTCCTCGAGCCGCTCCATCACCGCCCGCAGCTCGAACTCGCGCATGAACTCGCGCAGCGCGCCGCGGTCCGGACGGGCGTCCATCACCCCCTCGAAGTCGACGCCGGTGTCGATGTCGCAGTGCAGGGTCGCCAGCTGCTTGGAGATGCGGGCGTCCTCGGCGTGGTCGAGCAGGTTCTGCTTGCGCTTCGCGCCGGAGACCCGCTCGACGTTGGCGAGCACCTCCTCCAGCGAGCCGAACTCCTGTAGGAGCTGGGCGGCGGTCTTGTCGCCGATCCCGGGGACGCCCGGGATGTTGTCGGAGGTGTCGCCTTTCAGCCCGATCAGGTCGGTGACCAGCTCCGGCGGCACGCCGTACCGCTCGATTACCCCGTCGCGGTCGTAGACCTTCGTCTCGGTGACGCCGCGCGAGGTGCTCATCACCCTGATCCCCTCGCCGACCAGCTGGTAGACGTCGCGATCGCCGGAGACGACCATCACCGGGATCCCCCGCTCCTGCGCGCGCTTGGCGAGCGAGCCGATCACGTCGTCGGCCTCGTAGCCCTCGACCTTGACGTTGGCGTAGCCGAACGCCTCGACCAGCGGCAGCAGGTGCGGCCACTGCTCGCGCAGCAGGTCGGGCCTGGGTGGCCGCTGGGCCTTGTAGAGGTCGTAGGTCTTCTCCCGCCCCGACATCCCCGCGTCCCAGGCGACGACGACGCCGGCCGGCCGCATCTCGGTGACGACCCTGGTCAGCATCGAGGCGAGCCCGTAGATCGCGTTGGTGGGCCGGCCGTCGCTCGTCCCGATCGACTCCGGCAAGGCGAAGAACGCCCGGTAGGCGAGCGAGTTCCCATCGATCAGGAACAGCTCGCCGCCTTCCTCGACGGTGCTTCGCTCGGCGCTTGGCGCGCCCGCCTCCTTCGGCTTCTCCTTCGCAGCCATCGCCGCCCCACTCTAAGGCGGGGCGGGGCGACCGTCGTTCTCCCGTGGCATCGTCATCCCAGCTCCACGCGAGAGCTCCTTCGCGAGCCAGCGAGCGATTCGCTGCGGTTCTTCGTCGAGCTGCCGTCCGGAGAGCCGCTCCACCCGGTAGCCCAGTCGCCGCAGATCGAAATCCCGACGATGATCGTCCTCGAAGGCCGCTTCGCCGCGGTGGTAGAGATAGCTGTCGGTTTCGACGACCAGCCGCCGGTCGGGCCAGAGGAAGTCGACGAGGTACCGGCCGATCCGTACGTTGACCTCGGGAACCGGCAGTCGACGCCGCCGGCAGAGCCGCAGAAAGTCCCGCTCGAGGTCGCTGCGGGTCCGGTCCCGCTCGGGCGGTGAGCCGATCGACAGACCGAGCACGTCCGCCTGGCGGACGGCGCGGCGCAGCTCACGCGCCGAGATCGAGCCCCGGCCCTCCGGTCGAGTCGAAATAGACCGACGCAGGTCCGCGACCGTCCTGGCCGCTGCCGTGACCGGGATGCCCCTATGGAGAGTCACGTCTGCGGGTGGGAGGGAGAGGGATCGATGCAGCCAGATACCCGAGCGTCTCGCTCGGCCCCCGTCCCCGCGAACAGAAATTTCGACCGGGCCATCGATCGCGGGCAGCAGGCCCCAGAGGCACGCGGCGCTGCGGTGACTGAGCGCCGCACCCCAATGATCGAGAACCGTCCAGTGGCCCTTCCGTCCGTTCTCCACGATGTCTCTGGCCCGGGTGGACTCGCCTCCCCGTGCTTGCGGGTCGGCTGATCGGTGTCTCGCCCTGCTGCCGCAAGCCAAGACGGCCGCCATCCACCGTCCCTCCACCGAGAGGGCCGCGTGACCAACCGCGTATACGCCCTGATGGACTCGGTGCAGCCGCCCCGATGCCACGCGGCGCTTGATACCGCTCTGCCCCAAGCCCTCGGCGAGCAATTGGCGCGTCGAGACGACACCGTGCTGACGCGCAGCCAGTCGTGCAGCTCCCCGATCGCGACTGGCGCTTTTCTGCCGCATACCGCCATAAAGTCGCCAGGCCCGCCGGTTCTCCCCCCGGAGACGCCGAATTGGCCGCAACTTCCTGGCGCAAGGGCTACTTGGGAGGCAGCGAGGCGGCGTGATCCGCGCCGGCGTCGACCCAGGCGGCCAGGCCATCGTCGGACTCGGTTCCGGCGGAGTCGACGAAGACCATGCCCTTCATCGGCCTGCCGGTGAAGTCCATCGGGCGGACATGGGGCTCGGCCAGGGCTTGCGCGGCGTCAGCGGGGTCGAGGCGGACCATCAGGTCGTCCTCGATCACACCGACCGCCATGTTGCCGCCGATCATGAAGGCGATCCCGCCGAACATCTTGCGCTCGCTGGCGCCGCCGCGCGGCGCGAGCGCCTCGCGGACGCGGTCGGCGAGCGTCTCGTCGAAGGCCACCGAACGAGACTAACCGGACATCCGAGCCTGACGCTCAGCCTGACTCAGGCAGAGCGTCTTCGTCGCTGTCGAGGCCGTAGTGGTCTTCGCCGACGACCGTGACGGGGCCGGTGTACTCCGGGCCGTCGCCGCTGCCGCCCGCGCAGTCGTAGTCCGATGCATAGGGATCAAGACAGGCGCCGCTGTAATTGGGGTCGCAATCGCTCGCCTGCGCTGAACCGCTCTGTTCGGCTTCCCGATCTTCCCGTTCCACCTCGCATCGTTCCCTTCCAACGCTCACCTCGTTTGCAATTCCGAGCATATGGGCATCGCGGGCGAGGGCGCAAGCGATGGGCAGGCCGAAGTGGCGAATCTGATTCGATAGCCGGCCCATGCCCGTCAGCGCCCAGTACAGCGTCACGATCCGGGTCGAGCTCGATGCCCGGCAGGAGCCCCTGGGCAAGCTGACCGCGGCGATCGCCGAGGCCGGCGGCCAGCTTCAGGGCGTCGACCTGGTGCCGGGCGCCGGCAGCGAGGGCAAGCGGGTGCGCGAGTTCACGATCGACGCCCAGGACCGGCCCCACTGGGAGCAAATCCTGCGGGCGATCGGCTCGACCCGCGGCGCCAAGGTGCTCGACTACGTCGACCGCACGATGCAGATGCACCGCGGCGGCAAGGTCACGATCGAGAACAAGTACCCGCTGAAGACGCGCGACGACCTCTCGATGGCCTACACGCCCGGCGTCGCTCGCGTCTGTCAGGACATCGCCGCCGACCGCGCCAAGGCCTTCGAGTACACGATCAAGAAGAACACGGTCGCCATCGTCTCGGACGGCAGCGCCGTGCTCGGCCTCGGCAACATCGGTCCCGAGGCGGCGATGCCGGTGATGGAGGGCAAGGCGATGCTGTTCAAGGAGTTCGCCGGGGTCGACGCTTTCCCGATCTGCCTCGACACCCAGGACGCCGGGGAGATCGTCAAGGCGGTGGAGCTGATCGCGCCGACCTTCGGCGGGGTCAACCTCGAGGACATCTCCGCCCCCCGCTGCTTCGAGATCGAGGAGCGGCTGAAGGCCTCGCTCGACATCCCGGTCTTCCACGACGACCAGCACGGCACCGCGGTGGTGGTGATGGCGGCGCTGTTCAACTCGCTGAAGATCGTCGGCAAGCCGATCGAGAGCCTGCGCGTGCTGGTCGTCGGCCTCGGCGCCGCGGGGGTGGCGGTGACCAAGATGATGCTCGCCTCCGGCGTAACCCACGTGGTCGGCTGCGACCGCCACGGCGCCATCTCGACCGAGCGCGAGGACTACCTGTCGGGCGAGATGAGCGCGATCAAGCGCTGGTACGCGGAGAACTCGAACCCGGAGAGGATCGCCGGCCCGCCCGCCGAGGCAATCGAGGGCGCCGACCTGTTCATCGGCCTCTCCGGCCCGGGGATCATCCCGGCGGAGGCGCTCGACAAGATGAATGACGACGCGATCGTCTTCGCGATGGCCAACCCCAACCCCGAGGTGATGCCCGAGGACGCCGCCCCCTATGTGCGGATCATGGCGACCGGGCGCTCCGATTACCCTAACCAGATCAACAACGTGCTCTGCTTCCCCGGCATCTTCCGCGGCGCGCTCGACGCCGGCTCGCCGAACATCACCGAGGAGATGAAGCTGGCAGCCGCCAGGGGAATCGCCGACGTCGTCACCGACGACGACCTCTCCGAGGACTACGTGATCCCCAGCGTCTTCAACCGCGACGTGGCGCCGCGGGTCGCCGAGGCGGTCGTCGAAGAGGCGAAACGCGCGGGAATCGCCCGCTTCAGCGAGGAGACCGGCACCTTCTCAACGGTGGAAGTCGGCTGACAGGTGAAGGTCCTGGTCAGCGGAGCGAGCGGGATGATCGGCGCGGGGCTCTGCGACGCCCTGCTCGCCCGGGGCGACACCGTCGTAGGGCTGAGCCGCGAGCCGCAGCGGGCCCGCCGCACAAACCCGAGCGTCCTCTGGCATCGGTGGGAGCCGACCCTGGAACGGCCTCCGGCCGAGGCCTTCGAAGGGGTCGACGGAGTGGTCAACCTGCTGGGCGAGAAGATCAACCAGCGCTGGACCGACGACGCGAAGCGGCGGATCATGGAGAGCCGCCGCACCGGCACCCGCAACCTGGTCGGGGCGATCGCCGGGCTGGAGCGCAAGCCGGCCGTGCTGATCAACCAGTCGGCGATCGGCTTCTACGGCGACCGCGGCGAGGCGATCGTCGACGAGTCCGCCGAATCCGGCGAGTCCGGCGAGAGCTTCGACGCGGAGGTCGTCCGCGAGTGGGAGGCGGCGGCGCGCGAGGTCGAGGCGAGCGGCGTGCGCCTGGTGATCGTCCGCAGCGGCCACGTGCTCGACTCCAACGACGGCCTCCTGGCCGAGCTGCTGACCCCGTTCAAGCTGGGCGTCGGCGGGCCGCTCGCCGGCGGCCGCCAGTACATGTCGTGGATCCACATCGACGACGAGGTCGGGATCCTGCTCTGGGCGCTCGACGGCGAGAAGGTGGCCGGGGTCGTCAACGCGACGGCGCCCAACCCGGTCACCAATCGCGAGCTGTCGCAGGCGCTCGGCCGCGCCCTGCACCGCCCGGCCGCGGTGCCGGTGCCCGGCCTCGCTCTCGACCTGAGGTTCGGCCGCGAGTTCGGCGCCGTGCTGCGCGGCGGCCAGCGGGTGATGCCGCGGCGAGCGCTGGATCTCGGGTACGAGTTCCGGCACACGGAGATCGACGAGGCGCTTCAGAGCTTGGTGTAGGGGGAGGGGCGGGGCGCCCTCCTCACTCGCAACTCGTCGATTGAGAGTCGGGGGCTGTCGCCGCGAGGCTTGGGCTCCTCCCGCGCAAAACGTTCGGAGGGCACCCCGCCCCTCCCCACTCAGTCGCTGCTGAGGGACTTGTCGACGGATTCGCGGAGGTTGGACGAGTCGCCCGCGTCGCCGATGGCGTTTATGAGCTTGGTCATTGCGGCGGCGCTCGACGGGCTGGGTGGTAGCTGGGCTATGTCAACGGATTCGAGGATCGAGCGGGAGAACTTGGCGGCGGTCGGGTCCCGGTCGGCGATGTATGCGACCGTGCTCGAGTCCTCCACAGCTTGGCGGGCGTTGGCGCCCACTGCTGCCAGCGTC
>Ga0210144_1000056_pt1 | contig 62622 bp, 56 predicted proteins | sample Muzzi_PWA_D2_FD_185532 | JGI IMG/M metagenome (GOLD analysis project Ga0210144, IMG submission 185532) | Wetland microbial communities from San Francisco Bay, California, USA, that impact long-term carbon sequestration - Muzzi_PWA_D2 (SPAdes) | ecosystem: Environmental > Aquatic > Marine >...
TACCGTCGCCGGCAAGCGCCTGCGCCTCGGCGTGGATCACCACCTGGTGGCGCTCCCCGGCGGGTCGGGGAGAGGAAGCACCGGCAAGCGAGACCTCGGCCATCTCCATCAGTGCGTCGGCGCCGTTGATCCGCCGGGGCGGGTCCCGGTTCAGCCCCCTCCTTGACATAGGAGAAAGCGGGGCCGGGAGTCGGGCAGGGTCGGGCTCATTGGGTAACCGGGGGGTTGACTCGGGACGACCGAGCGCCGCTCGGCACTTCCGTGCGCATTTAGTGCGGAAGGCGCGCATTCGCCGGCATTGCCATCTGCACCGCTTGGCATTATCGGCGCTGCCGTGAGCTCAGCCGCCGCCGTCCATCTCCATGCCCACAGCGAGTACTCGCTGCTCGACGGCGCCTGCAAGATCGAGGCGATGGCGGCGCGGGCGGCGGAGCTCGGGCAGCCGGCGCTGGGGCTGACCGACCACGGCGTGATGAACGGCGCCGTCGACCTCTACAAGGCCTGTGCGAAGCACGGAATCAAGCCGATCGCGGGGCTCGAGGCCTACCTGGTCGACGACGTGCAGTCGGTCAAGGAGAAGCCGCGCTACGAGCGCAACCACATCACCCTGCTGGCCGAGAGCGACGCCGGCTTCGCCAACCTGGTCCAGCTCACCTCGGCCGGCTTCTTGGAGGGCTTCTCGCGCGGCAAGGCCAACGTCGACATGGAGCTGCTCGCCCGCCACGCCGAGGGGGTGATCGTGCTCACCGGCTGCCTGCAGTCGCGCTTCTGCCGCCGCCTGGTCGAAGAGCGCGCCGACGACGCCCGCGCCCACATCGACGACCTGATCCAGGCCTTCGGTCCCGAGCAGGTCTACTTCGAGGTGCAGAAGAACCTGATCGAGGAGCAGGAGAAAGCCAACCGGGGGATCGTCCGCCTCGCCCGCGAGCTGGGCCGGCCGCTGGTCGGCACCGCCGATGTCCACTACCTGCGCCGCGAGGACTTCGACAACCACGCGGCGCTGCTCTGCGTGCAGACCAAGTCGACGCTGGAGGCGCCGAAGCTGAGCTTCGACACCAACGAGTTCTTCCTCAAGAGCAGCGAGGAGATGGCCGAGTCGTTCGCCGAGTGGCCGGAGGCGATCGCGAGCACGGTGGAGATCGCGGAGCGCTGCAACGTCGAGATCGAGCTGGGCAAGCTGCTGCTGCCGCGCTTCCCCACCCCCGACCGTTGCGAGCCGGAGGAGACGCTGCGGCGGATTGCCGCCGAGGGGCTGTGCGCCCGCTACGGCGACCCGGCGCCGGCCGAGGCGGTCGAGCGGCTCGAGCTCGAGCTGGGGGTGATCGAGGAGATGGGCTTCTCCTCCTACTTCCTGATCGTCTGGGACTTCGTCGCCTATGCGAAGCGCAACGGGATCGCGGTCGGTCCAGGCCGCGGTTCGGCGGCCGGCTCGATCGTCTCCTACAGCCTCGACATCACCGACCTCGACCCGCTCGCCAACGACCTGCTGTTCGAGCGCTTCCTCAACCCGGGGCGCAAGTCGATGCCCGACATCGACATCGACTTCTCGGTGCGCGGCCGCGAGCGGGTGATCCGCTACGTCGGCGAGAAATACGGCCGCGAGTCGGTCGCCCAGATCATCACCTTCGGCAAGATGGCGCCGCGCGCCGCGACCCGCGACGCGGCCCGGGTGCTCGGCTTCGACTACGGCAGCGGCGACCGCCTCGCCAAGCAGATTCCGGAGCCGATCATGGGCCGAAGCCCGTCCTTCGCGGAATGCCTGCAGCCGGGCCAGGAGCTGAAACGGGCCTACGACTCCGAGCCGGACGCGAAGCGGATCCTCGACGTCGCCCAGGGGCTGGAGGGGATCATCCGCAACAACTCGATCCACGCCGCCGCGGTGGTGATCGCCGACCGGCCGCTGCAGGAGATCGTCCCGCTGCAGCTTGCCGAGGACCGCAGCGCTCCAGCCGCCGGCGAGCGCCAGTACAAGATCGTCACCCAGTACTCGATGGGTCCGATCGAGGAGATCGGCCTGCTCAAGATGGACTTTCTCGGCCTCCGCAACCTCGACGTGATCGAGGACGCGGTCGAGATCGTGCGGCGCTCGCGCGGCGTGGAGCTGGAGATGACCGGGATCCCAACCGAGGACGCGCGAACCTTCGAGATGCTGTCCCGGGGGGACGGCACCGGCGTCTTCCAGCTCGAGTCGGAGGGCATGCGCGAGGCGATGAAGAAGGTGCGGCCGACCGAGTTCGACGACATCGTCGCGCTCGTCGCCCTCTACCGGCCCGGCGCGATGCGCTACATCCCCGATTACGCGAGGGGCAAGCGCAACCCCGCCTCGGTCACCTACCCCGACGAGCGGCTGCGCCCGATCACCGAGCCGACCTACGGCTGCGTCCTCTACCAGGAGCAGCTGATGGAGATCGCCAAGCGGATGGCCGGCTTCAGCCCGGCCGAGGCCGATGACCTGCGCAAGGCGATCGGCAAGAAGAAGCGCGACCTGATGGCGACGATGAAGGACAAGTTCATGGAGGGCATGAAGGCCTCCGGTACGGCGCCCAAGGTGGCGGGCGACATGTGGTCGCTGATGGAGGCCGCCGCCGACTACTCGTTCAACAAGTCCCACGCAGCCTGTTACGCGCTGATCGCCTATCGGACGGCCTACCTGAAGGCCAACTACCCGGCCGAGTACATGGCGGCGGTGATCTCCTCGGTGATGAACACCAAGGACAAGGTGCCGTTCTTCGTCAACCGCTGCGAGGAGATGGGGATCGACGTGCTGCCCCCCGACGTCAACTCCTCCGGCCACGACTTCGTGGTCAGCGAGAAGGCGATCCGCTTCGGCCTCGACGCGGTCAAGAACGTCGGCCGCAGCGCCGTCGAGGCGATCCTCCGCGCCCGTGAGGACGCCGCGATCGCCTCGATCTGGGACTTCTGCGAGCGGGTCGACTCGCGCGCGGTCAACAAACGGGCGATCGAGTGCCTGATCAAGTGCGGCGCCCTCGACTCGACCGGGGCAACCCGCAAGGGGATGCTGGAGGCGCTGCCGGCGGCGCAGTCGGCTGGGCAGAAAGCGCAGGAGGACGCGCAGCTCGGCCAGGGGTCGATCTTCGACTCCGGCGAGGGCGGCGCTGGGGGGGAGAGCCCGCAAGCCCAGCACCGGCCGCCGATCTCGGCGGCGGAGTTCGAGCGCCGCGAGCTGCTGGCGATCGAGAAGGAAACGCTCGGCACCTACCTCTCCTCGCACCCGCTCTTCGAGGTGCGCGACGCGCTGCGCGCCCGGGTCGACTGCAGCCTGGCCGAGCTGGGCGGCAAGCCGGACGGCTCCTGGGTGACGGTTGGCGGGATCGTCGCCGAGCGCAAGAAGATTCGCACCAAGAGCGGCTCGCAGATGTTGTTCGCGACGCTCGACGACGTAGAAGGCCAGGTCGAGATGCTCGTCTTCAAGGCCGACGAGGCGGAGAGCGCCGAGGTGATCGCCCCCGACGCGGTCGTCCTCGTCCGCGGCCGGATCGACCACAAGGATCGGGGCGAGACGAAGCTCGTCGTGCAGGAGGCCGAGCGCTTCGAGCCCGACGGCGAGGAGATCGCCCGCGCCGGCGCTCCCGCCGAGCCGCTGCGGCTGACGATCGACGCCGCGAAGCTGCGTCTGCCCGGGATGTTCGACCAGCTGAAGGAAGTCTTCGAGCATCACAAGGGCAAGGCCGACGTTCACCTGGCGATTCGCGGGGAGGACGGAACGCCGACCGAGGTGAAGCTGGGCGACGGCTACCGGGTGCGGCCCTCGAGCGGCCTGCGCGCCGAGCTGGATCAGGTGCTGGGTGGCGCGGACGCGCTTGCCGCCTAGACTTCGAGTGTGCCAGCGACGCGCACCAAGCTGGGCGAGTGCCGCCAGTGCCGCTCCTTCTGCGACAAGATGGTCGAGCCGCGCCGCTGCGTCCAGATGGGTTGCCGCTTCCTCTACAGCTACGTCGACGCGCTCACCGGTCGGCAGTACGTCGGTTGCATGCAGCAGGTCTTCGCCGCCAAGATCGAACTGGAGGCGGTGCTGCAACCCGGCGGCTTCGGTGGGGTGAAGATGACCGGCGAGGCCCTGCCGCATTGCCCGTTCTCGGTTGAGCGGGCCTACGAGGGCGCGGCGGCGCAGTACGACTGCGTCAACCGTCGCTTCTTCGACTGCGCCGACGATGGCCCCGAGGGGCTGCGCGCCTTCGACCTGCGCGACATCGCCTCCGGGTTGCGCGGCCTGTAAACGCGACACTGTTCCGTGTAGGATTGCGTCGATGAGCGATCGAGCGGCGGTGGCAGAGGCGGAACAGGCGGGGGCCGAGGCAGGCGGCGAGGGGAGCGGCGGCGAGGGCCCCCAGTTCACCCTGGAGCTGAACCAGGACCAGCAGGACATCCGCGACTGGGTGCACGGCTTCGCCGAGGGTGTGGTGCGCCCGGCGGCGGAGGAGTGGGACGAGCGCGAGGAGACCCCTTGGCCGATCATCCAGGAGGCCGCCAAGATCGGCCTCTACAGCTTCGAAGCGCTCGGCCAGTTCTGGGCCGACGAGACGGGCCTGACGCTGCCGATCGCCAACGAGGAGCTGTTCTGGGGCGACGGCGGGATCGGCATGGCGATCATGGGCACCTCACTTGCCGTCGCTGCGATCTTCGGGCAGGGGACCCCGGAGCAGATGGGCGAGTGGATCCCGCAGTGCTTCGGCACCGCCGAGGACCCCAAGGTCGCCGCCTTCTGCTCCTCGGAGCCCGAGGCCGGCTCCGACGTGGCGGCGATCCGCACCACCGCCAAGTACGACGAGGCAAAGGACGAGTGGGTGCTGAACGGGCAGAAGGCCTGGGCGACCAACGGCGGCATCGCCGACGTCCACGTCGTGATCGCCTCGGTCGACCGTGAGCTGCGCTCGCGGGGCCACGCCGCCTTCGTGATCCCGCCGGGGACGAAGGGTTGCGAGCAGGGCGCCAAGGTCAAGAAGCACGGCCTGCGCGCCTCCCACACCGCCGACGTCCACCTCGACGACTGCCGCGTCCCGGGCGCCTGCCTCTTGGGCGGCAAGGTAAAGCTCGACGAGCGCCTGGCGAGAGCCCGCGAGGGCAAGCGCTCCAAATCGCAGGCGGCGATGCAGACCTTCGAGGCGAGTCGGCCGACGGTAGGCGCACAGGCGATCGGCATCGCCCGCGCCGCCTACGAGTACGCGCTCGAGTACGCGAAGGAGCGCGAACAGTTCGGTCGGCCGATCGTCGAGAACCAGGCGATCGCCTTCGCGCTGGCCGACATGAAGCTGGAGATCGACGCCGCCCGGCTGCTCGTCTGGCGCGCCGCCTGGATGGGGCGCAGCGGGCAGAAGTTCGAGAACGCCGAGGGCTCGATGTCGAAGCTGAAGGCCGGCGAGGTTGCCGTCTGGGCCACCGAGCGGGCGATCCAGATCCTCGGCGGCAACGGCTACACCCGCGAGTACCCGGTCGAGCGGATGCACCGCGACGCGAAGATCTACACGATCTTCGAGGGCACCTCTGAGATCCAGCGCCTGGTGATCTCCAGGGCGATCTCCGGCGTGCAGATCAGGTAGCGCCGCGGCGCTTCAAGCCCGCCCTGCGCAGGCGCTTCGCCGCCTGCACCTCCCGCTTGTCGGGTCCTTTCTTGTTCGGCCCGGGGGTCTCCAGCGTCGCCGGAAGGCCCTCGAAGCGAGGCTCGGAGAGGAACGCCTCGAGCCCGTGCTTGCCCATCTCGCCCCGGCCGACGTTCGCGTGGCGGTCGCGGCAGGAGCCGAGCGGGGCGGCGGCGTCGTTGACGTGGACGCAGCGCAGCCGCTCGAGGCCGACCTTCTCGTCGGCTTCGTCGAGCACGGCCGAGAGATGCTCGGCGTCGGTGACGTCGTAGCCCTGGACGAAGAGGTGGCAGGAGTCGAGGCAGAGGCCGAGCCGCTCGCCGCCTCCGGCCAGCTCGATCAGCTCGGCGGTCTCGTCGAAGTCGCGGCCGAGCAGGCCTTTGTGCCCGGCGGTCTGCTCGAGCAGCAGCGGGCAGCTCTCGCTGTCCTTCAGCGCGGCGGCGATCACCTTCGCGGCGCGCTTCATCGAGGGGCCGTGCGGCTCTCCTTTCTGCGCGCCGGGGTGGAGGACGACGCCGGCGGCGCCGATGCCGTCGCCGACCCGCAGCGCCTGGCTGAGCGAGGCAAGCGACTTCTTGCGCATCTCCCTGTCTTTGGTCGCGCAGTTGATCAGGTAGACGGCGTGGATCACCACCGCTTCGACCGGCGAGGCGTCCATCGCCTCTCCAAACGCCTCGAAGTCCTCGGGCCCGTATTTGGTCGGCCGCCACATCCGCGGGCTCTGGTTGAAGACCTGGATCGATTCGCAGCCGAGCCCGGCGCCCCGATCGATCGCCTTCGCCAATCCGCCCGAGGTGGAAACATGCGCGCCGACCAACATGGCTGGTGACTCTCCTCTCCGACTGAGGTTCGCTCCCTCGCCGACCGGCGCTCTGCACATCGGCGGCGCGAGGACGGCACTCTACAACTGGCTGGCAGCCCGGCACGCGGGCGGGGAGCTGGTGCTGCGGATCGAGGACACCGATCGTCAACGCTCCACCGAGGAGAACGTCGAGCAGATCCTCGACGGGCTGAGCTGGCTGGAGCTCGACTGGGACGAGGGGCCGCTCTCCCAGGCGGCGCGCCAGGAACGTCATCGGGAGGGGCTGGAGCAGCTGCTCGACTCCGGCGTCGCCTATCGCGACACCGCGACCGCGAAGGAGGTCGAGGCCTGGAAGGCCGAGCACGGCGCCGACCGCGGCTACCGCGGCGAGCCGTGCGAGGAGCCCGGGGCGGCGGTCCGGCTGCGAGTGCCGGACGAGGGGGAGACGGTGGTCGAGGACCTGATCCGCGGCCCGGTCAGCTTTCCCAACCGCAGCTACGACGATTTCGTGATCGCCCGCGGCGACGGCTCGGTGCTCTACAACTTCGCGGTCGCGGTCGACGACGCCGAGATGGGGATCACCGACGTCGTCCGTGGCGACGACCACCTCTCCAACACGCCGAAGCAGCTGCTGGTGCTGGATGCGCTCGGCCATCCGAGGCCCCGCTACGCCCACCTGCCGCTGCTGCACGGTCCGGACGGCCGCAAGCTGTCCAAGCGCCACGGCGCCGCCTCGGTGCAGGAGCTGCGCGAGGCCGGCTACCTGCCGGCGGCGGTCCGCAACTACCTCGCCCTGCTCGGCTGGGGAGCGGACGACGACGCCACCGTGATGCCGACCGCGGAGTTGGTCGAGCGCTTCCGGGTCGAGGACGTGGGAAGGGCGGCCGCGATCTTCGACGAGAGGAAGCTGCGCTGGCTGAACGGTCGCTACATGCGCGAGCTGCCCCTCGACGAGTACACGCGGGCGGTCGCCCGGCACCTGGGGCGCGAGCCCGACGAGCGAATGCGGGCGGCCTGCGAGATCGTCCAGGAGAAAGCCCAGACGCTGGCGGAGGTCTGGCCGCTGATCCGCTTCCTCTTTGGCCCACCGGTCGAGGAGGAGAAGGCCTGGCGCAAGGTGATGAAGGAGGGGGCGCTGCCGCTCCTGGAGGCCTCGCGTGCCGCGCTGGCCGCAGCCGACGGCTTCGGGCCGGAGGCAGTCGAGGCGGCGCTGGCTCCGCTGCCCGAGCGGCTCGAGGTCAAGCCGGGTCGCGTCTACCAGCCGATCCGCGTCGCGATCAGCGGCGGCACGGTCTCACCGGGGATCTTCGAGTCGCTGGCCGCCCTGGGCCGCGAGGAGTCGCTGCGGCGCATCGACGCGGCGATCGCGCGTCTGCGCGGATAGCGACACCCAATATTGAGGGGGCCGGCGCTAAACCGTCTGTCCTCAGCTGCCGATGACCTGGGCGGAGCGAGTCCAGGAGATGCCGTCCACCAAGCCACAGGCCAACCGGAAGCTGCAAAAGGCGGCGCCCGGCGCCCGCCTTGCTGCCGCCTTCGAGGCGGTGGAGAGGTTTCCCGCCCTGATCGAGTCCCGGGCGCGAGTGATGCAGGCGGCGACGGCGGAGACGGTTCGGGTCGCCGATCTGGTCGAGGCGGTCGAGGCGGACGTCGCGCTGACGATCTCCGTCCTGCGCCTGGCGAACCGCGGCCGTGGCAGCGTGACAAGCGTCCCGGAGGCGATCGACGTGCTGAAGCCCTCCGGCGTGCTGGCGATCGCCGGCACCGCTCCGGTCTTCGACTTCTTCGAGTCCAACGGTGGGTGGGAAGTCCGCCCCGAGCAGTTCCGCGTCCATGCGCTCGCCGCCCAGCAAGCCGCGGTGCGGATCGGCCGCGAGGTCGGCTGGCCCGAGCGCGACGAGCTGGTCGCCGCCGCCCTGCTGCACGACATCGGCCGCCTCGTCGTCTCCAAACTGCACCCGGGCCGGCGCGCCTACTTCGACGCCGCCACGCGTACCCCCGAGCAGCGGATCCGCGAGGAACGTGAGCAGCTCGGGATCGACCACGCGCTGGTCGGCGGCGTGCTGGCGCGGCGCTGGAACGTGCCGCAGCGGATCGCGGTGGCGATCGAGCGCCACCACGCCGAGGACGCCGAAGGGCTCGCGGCGATCGTCGCCACCGCCGACATGGTCGCCCATTACTCGCAGGGCGAGGCGGTGACGCCGGAGCGGCTGCGCGCGACGGCGAAGCGCTGCGGGCTCGGCCCAGAGGGACTGCGCGAACTGCTCTACGAGCTGCCCTACTCGCGCGACGAGGGCCAGCGGGTGACCGAGCCCTGCCCGCTCTCCTCGCGCGAGCTGGACGTCCTCCGCCACCTCTCCGAGGGCATGGTCTACAAGCAGATCGCCGGCGAGATGGAGCTCTCGGTCTCGACCATCCGCACCCACCTGCACAACGTCTACGGCAAGATCGGCGCCGTGGATCGCGCCCAAGCCGTGCTCACCGCTCGCGACCGCGGCTGGATCTAGGCGATCAGGGATTCCCGAAGCGCGGTCGCCACCGCGTGGGTGCGGTTGCGGGCGCCGAGCCGAGCGAGGGCGTTTCTGGTGTGGGTCTTGACGGTTTCCTCGCTGAGGTCCAGCTCGCGAGCGGCAACGGCGGTCGATTCCCCGTCGGCGAGGAGCTGCAGGATCTGGCGCTGGCGGCGGGTCAGCTTGTCGCGGCTGCCCTTTGGCGGGACGGCGGGATCGACGAAACGCTCGTGCTCGAGCGCCGCGCGAACCGCGCACGCCAACTCCTCCGCCTCCGCCGTGCGTGCGACGTAGGCGGTCGCCCCGGCCTGCAGGGCGGCGGCTGCGATGTGCCGCTCGGCGCGCTCGCCGTGGGCGACGATGCCGAGCGCCGGGGCCGCCCGGCGGAGCTCTCGAATCGCCTCGTTGCCGCTCGGGGCCTCGCCGGCCGTCTCGCAGTTGAGGTCGACGACGGCGACGTCGATGTTGTCGATGTCGCGGACCAGCTCGATCGCCTCCCGGCGGCTGGCGCTCTCCTCGATCACGAAGTCGCCGGCCAGGGTCTCGCGCACGCCGAGCCTGACCAGCGGGTGAGGATCGATCACAAGGCAGTGTGGACGCTCGCTGAGGACGGGCCGATCCTAACCCAGCGGGTCCGCTGCGTGCGGTAGAAAGGGTCTCGTGATCTCGATCACCTCGAAGTCTCGCTACGCCGTGGTGGCGATGGCCGAGCTGGCCCGCTGCGGAGAGCGCCCGGTGCCGATCAAGGAGCTGGCGGAGCGCCGCGAGATCCCCGAGCAGTTCCTCGAGCAGCTTTTCTCAACCCTGCGCAGGGCAGGCCTGCTGACCAGCCACCGCGGGATGAAGGGCGGCTACACGCTCTCCCGCCCGGCCGACGAGATCACCGTGCTCGAGGTCGTCCAGACGCTCGACGGCAAGGTCGGCCAAGAGGCGGACGAGGCGGGCGGGATCTGGGCCGAGGGCGTCACCGCCCTGCGCAAGGTGTTCGGCCAGACGACGATCGCCGCAGTCGCCCGCCGCGAGGTCGAAGAGGCCGGCTCGGGGATGTACTTCATCTGATGCGGATCGGGGCCGAAGCTTCGGCGGTCGTGGGGAACACGCCGATCGTCGCCCTGCGGCGGCTGGGCGAGGGGCTGGGGGCGGAGGTCTGCGCGAAGCTGGAGTACTTCAACCCGGGCGGCTCGATCAAGGACCGGATCGGGGTGGCGATGATCGACATGGCCGAGGACCTGGGGGCGATCGAGCCGGGGCGCTCGGTGATCGTCGAGCCGACCAGCGGCAACACCGGGATCGCCCTGGCGATGGTCTGCGCGGCGCGCGGCTACGAGCTGATCCTCACCCTGCCGGAGGGAATGAGCCGGGAGCGGGCGAAGCTGCTGCGCGCCTACGGCGCCGAGGTGCGGGAGACGCCCTCGCTGGGCGGCATGGGGGAGGCGGTGGAGCTGGCGCAGGAGATCTGCGAGCAGCGCAAAGGCTACATGCCGCAGCAATTCTTCAACCCCGCCAACCCGGAGGCGCACCGGCGCACCACCGCGGAGGAGATCTGGAGCGACTGCGACGGCGAGGTGGGCGCCTTCGTCGCCGGGGTCGGGACCGGGGGCACGATCACCGGGGTCGGCGAGGTGCTGCGCGAACGCGCGCCCGAGGCGTTGATCGTCGCCGTCGAGCCGGCGGGCTCACCGGTGCTCTCCGGCGGCGCGCCGGGCCCGCACAAGATCCAGGGGATCGGCGCCGGCTTCGTGCCCCAGGTACTCGACCGCTCGCTGATCGACGAGACGATCCTCGTCTCCGACGAGGAGGCGCTGGAGACGGCGCACCTCGCGGCCCAGCGCGAGGGACTGCTGGCGGGGATCTCGGCCGGCGCCAACATCAGGGCGGCTCTCGAGGTGGCGGCGCGGCCGGAGATGGCGGGCAAGCGGGTGGTGACGGTGGTCTGCGACTCGGGCGAGCGCTACATGTCCCTACCCTTCTTCGCACCGTGAGCAAACGAGTGCTGCAGGAGATACGCGCCGACGTCGCCGCCGCCCGCGACCGCGATCCGGCCGCCCAGGGCGTGTCGACATTCGAGATTCTCACCGGCTGGGCTGGGGTGCAGGCGCTGCTCGCGCACCGGGTCGCCCATGCCCTGCTCGAGGCCGGGGTGCCGCTGGCGCCGCGGGGAATCGCCTACCTGACCCGCGCCGTGACCGGGATCGAGATCCACCCGGCGGCGAAGGTCGGGCCCGAGTTCTTCATCGACCACGGCTCCGGCGTGGTGGTCGGCGAGACCGCCGAGATCGGCCGGCGGGTGACCCTCTACCAGGGGGTGACCCTGGGTGGCACCGGCTTTCAGCGCGGCAAGCGCCACCCGACCCTCGGCGACAACGTCACGGTCGGCTCCGGCGCCAAGCTGCTCGGCCCGATCTCGGTCGGCGACGGGGCGAAGGTCGGCGCCAACACGGTCGTCGTCGAGGACGTGCCTCCCGGCTCCACCGTGGTCGGCAACCCCGGTCACCCGGTGAGGGTGGAAGGGCGCCGGGTCGAGGGCCCCGACGCCGACTGGATCCACCTGCCGGACCCGATCGCCGAGGCGATCAAGACCCTCTCGGAGCGGATCTCGCGGCTCGAGGAGCGGATCGCCGAGCTCGACGGCGGCGCCCCCCGGGAGGGAGGAGACGGGGAAATACGTCCGCGGACCGGGCGATCATCAGCCGGTGGCTGAGATGGCGACGCAGGCAGCCCCGACCGAGCCCGGCGCCGATCGCGCCGAGCGGCTGCTGGCGGAGCTGAACGAGCCGCAGCGCGAGGCGGTGCGGCACGGCGAGGGGCCGCTGCTGGTGCTGGCCGGCGCCGGCTCGGGCAAGACCCGCGTGCTCACCCACCGGATCGCCTACCTGCTGGCGACCGGTGCCGCCCGGCCGGGCGAGATCCTCGCGATCACCTTCACCAACAAAGCCGCCAAGGAGATGCGTGAGCGGGTCGAGGCGTTGGTCGGCCGCACGGCCCGGGCGATGTGGGTGACGACCTTCCACTCGGCCTGCGCCCGGATGCTGCGCGCCGACGCGGAGCGGCTTGGCTACTCGCGCGGCTTCACGATCTACGACGAGCCCGACTCGCTGCGGATGCTCAAACGCTGCCTGGACGAGCTGCACGTCGACCCGAAGCGCTACCCGCCGCGCTCGATCCGCTCGCAGATCTCCGGCGCCAAGAACAAGCTGGTCGACGCCGGGATGTATGCGGAATCGGCGTCGGGTCCATTTGAGGAGATCGTCGCCGAGGCTTTCTCGCTCTATGAGAAGCGGATGCTCGAGGCGAACGCGATGGACTTCGACGACCTGCTGGTGCGGACCGTCAACGCGCTGGAGCTGTTCGAGGAGGTGCGCGAGCGCTGGCGCCGCGCCTTCCGCCACGTTCTGGTCGACGAGTACCAGGACACCAACCACGCCCAGTACCGGCTGCTGCAGCTGCTCACCGCCGAGCACGACAACCTGATGGTGGTCGGCGACGAGTCTCAGTCGATCTACGGCTTCCGGCACGCCGATATCCGCAACATCCTCGACTTCGAGCGCGACTTTCCCTCGGCCGAGGTTGTGAAGCTCGAGCAGAACTACCGCTCGACCCAGACGATCCTCTCGGCCGCCAACGCGGTGATCGAACGCAACCGCGAACGCCGCCCAAAGCGGCTCTGGACGGAGCTGGCCGGCGGCGAGCCGCTGCAGCTCGGCGAGCTGTCCGACGAGCACGAGGAGGCGCGCTGGGTGGCCGGCGAGATCGAGCGGCTCGGTGAGGAGGAGGGGGTGCGGCGAGAGGACGTCGCGGTCTTCTACCGGACCAACGCGATGAGCCGCGTGCTCGAGGACACCCTGGTCCGCTTCGAGCTGCCCTACCAGGTGATCGGCGGCACCAAGTTCTACGAACGGGCGGAGGTCAAGGACGCGGTCGCCTACCTCAGCCTGCTGGTCAACCCGGCCGACCAGGTCTGCTTCGCCCGCGTCGTCAACTCGCCGCGCCGCGGGATCGGCAAGACCAGCCAGGCGCGCCTCGCCTCCCACGCCAACACGACCGGGCTGCCGATCTGGGAGGTCGCCGGCCGGGCCGAGGAGGTGCCGGGCCTGGGGGCGGCGGCGATCAGGGCGGTCGACCGCTTCCACGAGACGATCGAGGGGCTGCGGGCGCGGGCCGAGCGGGCGCCGGTCGCCGAGCTCCTGGAGGCGACGCTGCGCGAGACGGGCTACCTCGAGGCGCTGGCCGCCGAGCGCACGGTCGAGGCCGAGGGGCGGGTCGAGAACCTCGAGGAGCTGGTCGGGGTCGCCGCCGAGTTCGACGCCAACCGCGAGCTGGAGGGGGAGGGGGAGCTGTCGGCGCTGGAGGAGTTCCTCCAGCAGATCTCCCTCTACACCGAGCAGGACGGGCTGCGCGACGAGTCGGTGGTCACCCTGATGACCCTGCACAACGCGAAGGGGCTGGAGTACGACACGGTCTTCGTGGTCGGCTGCGAGGACGGCGCCTTTCCCCACATGCGGGCGCTGGAAGAGGGCGGCGAGGAGGAGGAGCGGCGGCTCTGCTACGTCGGCATCACCCGCGCCCGCCAGCGCCTCTACATGACCTGGGCGCGGGAAAGGCGGCTGTTCGGCCGCGCCGAGCGCAATCTTCCCTCCCGCTTCGTCGACGAGCTGCCGGGCGAGCTGACCCAGCGGTACTCGAGCGCCGCCGGCGCCGGTTGGGGAACCGGCGAGCCGAGCGCCGCAGCGGAACCGCTCGAGCCGGGCGAGGCGCTCGAGCTGCGCAGCGGCGACGACATCGTCCACGCCGGCTTCGGCGAGGGCGTCGTGATCGGGGTCGAGCCGGGCGGGATCGTCGTCGTCCGCTTCGCCGGCGACGGCTCGGAGCGCAAGCTGATGGCCGACTACGCGCCGATCCGCCGGCGGTGAGCCCGGTGGCGGCGCGGCTGATCGACGGCAAGGCGATCGCCGCCGAGGTGCGCGAGCGGGCCAAGGCCGAGGCGGCCGAGCTCGCCGCCGAGGTGGGTCGACCGGCGGCGCTGGCGACCGTGCTGGTCGGAGAGGACCCGGCTTCGCAGATCTACATCCGCAACAAGCGCGAAGCCTGCGAGGAGGCGGGCATCCGCTCGGTTCACCACGGTCTGGACGCCACGACGAGCGAGAACGAGCTGCTCGAGCTGATCGGCCACCTGGGTCTGGACAACGAGGTCGACGGCATCCTCGTGCAGCTTCCGGTGCCTGAGCAGATCGACCCGGACAGGGTGATCGCGGCAATCGATCCGGCCAAGGACGTCGACGGCCTGACGCCGACCAACGCCGGTCGGCTCGCCCAAGGCATGCCCGCCCTTGTCTCCTGCACTCCGGTCGGGGTGATGGAGCTGCTGCGCCACGAGGGAATCGAGCTGGAGGGCGCCGAGGCGGTCGTCGCCGGCCGCTCGAGGCTGGTCGGCGTGCCGGTCGCGCGGCTGCTGCTTGCGGCGAACGCGACGGTCACCGTCTGCCACTCGCGCACCCGTGACCTGGCCGGTGTCTGCCGCCGCGCCGATGTCCTGGTGGCAGCGGTCGGGGTGCCCCGGCTGCTCGGCGCCGAGGCGGTCAAGCGGGGCGCCGTCGTGATCGACGTCGGCGTCAACCGCACCGAGGACGGCCTCTGCGGCGACGTCGACTTCGAGGCCGTCGCCGCAGTCGCGGCTGCGATCACCCCTGTCCCAGGCGGCGTCGGCCCGATGACGGTGGCGATGCTGCTTTCCAATACTCTGGATGCCGCCCGAAGGCGGGTGTAGTGTCGCGTCGATCCCCTACTCCTGGGAGGAATGTGTAGATGGAACTCGACAAGCTGAGCAGAGGGGAGAAGGTCTCCGCGGTTTCGGCGATCCTCCTCTTCGTTTTCATGTTCTTCGACTGGTTCGGCGTGAAGGTCTCCGGCGTCCCCGGCTTCTCGGGCACGGTCGAAGGCGCCGGCGGCAGCGCCTGGGACGCGCTCGACGTGATCCCGATCTTCCTGATGCTGGCAATCGTGGTCGCGATCGGGGTGGCGGTCGTCCGCCTCACCGACGCCGATCTCGAGCCGCCGATCTCGCTCAACGCGATCGTCGCGGCGCTCGGCGGGCTTGCGGTGCTGCTGATCCTCTACCGGATCATCGACCCGCCCGGCGGCGGCAGCTTCGGCGGAGCCTCGGTCGACACCACGCTCAAGCTCGGCATCTTCCTCGGCCTGATCGCCGCCGCCGGGATCGCCTACGGCGGCTACAGCGCGATGCGCGAGGAAGGGATGACCTTCGGTGACGCCGCCGACCGGCTTTCCGGGGGCGGTGGCAACCAGCCCCCGGCCGGCGGACCTCCGCCTCCGCCTCCGCCTCCTCCGCCGTCGCAGGAGCCACCTCCTCCTCCTCCGCCACCTCCGCCGCCACCCTCTACGTAGGAATGAGCCCGCTGGCCACCTTCTTGGCGAAAGCGATGATGGTCATCATCGGGTTGACCCCGACCGAGCTGGGGAAGAGCGAGGCGTCGGCGACGTAGAGGCCGGCGACGCCGTTGACCGAGCCGTTGGCGGCGCAGACGCCCTCCGCAGGGTCGGCGGCGATCCGCGCCGTGCCCATCGGGTGGAAGGCCTCGAGTCGCAGTTCCGACGGCTTGAACGAGGCGGCCTCGAATTCGGCCAGCTCGCCGGGGCGCAGGATCGGGACGCGGCCGATGTTCGGGTAGACCTCGGTCGCCCCGGCCGCGAAGTGGACTTCGGCGGCGCGGGCGATGCCGAAGGCGAGCCGGGCGGCGTCCTCGTCGCTGAGCGCGTAGCCGGCACGCAGCGAGCCGTCGCGGGCCAGGCCGACCCGGCCGGACGACTCGTCGGAGAGGTGGACGCCGATCGAGCCGATCCGGCCGAAGCCGAGGATCGCCTCCTGGTGCTGGCGTCCCGAGCCGAGCAGCCAGGCCCCGCCGAACGGCAGCGGCGTGAAGGTCGCCTCGAGCAGGATCCGCTCGCCCTCCCACTCGTCGACGTAGTAGCTCTGCATCACGCCCTCCCAGCCCCGCACGTCCTCCCCGTAGCGGGCGCCGACCCAGCAGGCCGGGTGGATGTGGAGGTTGCGGCCGACCTGCGCGCCGCCCAGGCCCGAGCGCAGCAGCAGCTCGGGCGTTCCCATCGCGCCGCCGGCGACCACCGTGGCGAGCCGGGCGCGGACCGTGTAGTCGCGGCAGCGCACTCCGACGGCGCGGCCGCCCTCGACCAGCACGCGGCGCGCCTCGACCCCGGTGCGCAGCCGCGCTCCGGCGGCGACGGCGCGGGGCAGGTAGCTGACGTGCATGCCCCGCTTCGCGTCGATCTCGCAGCCGAACGGGCAGGAGCTGCATTGCACACAGCGCCCGGCGTTGCGCGAGATCGGACCGCCGCTCGCCCCGATCGCCTCCGCCCCCTCCATCGCGAGCTGGCCGTTGCGCCCCATCCGCTCGGGGTCGAGCGGGGTCACCCGCAGGAACTCCTCGGCCTCGGCGAAGTCGGGGCCGAGGTCGCCGGTCCAGCCGATGCCGTAGTGCTCGCGCCATCGCTCCAGCACCGGATCCGGCGCCCGGAAGCAGGTGCCGGAGTTGACCACGGTGGTGCCGCCGACCGTCCGCCCGACCGGGACGGGGATCGGCGGCCGCCCCTCCGCGATCGTCAGCCCGCCGTCCCGGTACAGCGAGGCGATCGCCTCCAGCGGGTCGCTCGGGTAGCTGTCGCGGTCGAACGCTTGGCCCGCCTCGAGCACCACCACCTCGAGGCCGGCCTCGGCCAGCGTGGCCGCCGCGACGGCGCCGCCGGCTCCCGAGCCGACGATCACGACATCGCAATCCTCGCCCTCGCCGGCGGGCCTCGTGTCGCCCAGCGGGCCGGCCGGCTCGGGCGACGAGCCGTCGGCGAGGCGGCAGCTCGTCTCCAGGCCGAGCCGCTCCTCCACCCGCGGGTCGATCGCGTAGCCGATCGTGGTGAAGGTCTTCGCCATCAGCAGCAGCTCGTGGTAGGGGCCGAAGCGGGATTCCTCCATCCGCTGCATGAACTCTTCGCGGGCCGCCGGGTCGAGGCGGCTGAAGCGCCAGGGGAAGGGCAGCCACTCGAAGGCGCGCAGGCCGAGCCTGATCCGGGTCAGCAGCCGGGGAGAGAGCGAGGCGAGGAACTCAGCGACCCGGCCGGAGACGTCGACTTCGCGCTCCGCCGCGGGCAGGCCGTCGAGGGCGGGGGCCATCGCCTCGCAGATCGCGCTCAGGGTTCGCTGCTCGACGGCCGACAGCCCCGGCGCGCGCTGTCAACCGGGGGCGGTGGGGCGTTCCACGCGGCCGGCGAGCCACCAGAGCCAGAGCGCCGCCAGGGCGAGGAAGCCGTCGACCAGGAAGTTGAGCAGGTAGATGAAGACGTCGTCGTCGAAGACGAAGAAGCCGAGCGAGCCGAGCGAGGAGGCGGTCTTGCCGACCGCCAGCACCAGCAGCAGCGGTCGGAAGCGGACGACGTCGGCCTGGGCGACCAGGCAGATGCCGGTGATCACCACCATGTAGGCGAAGGCGAGGGCCAGCCAGAGCTTCTCCTCGGTGTGCGGCGCGCGCGGGAAGCTGGCGATCCAGTCGCCGAGGTCGGAGATGACGTCGAGCACGCCGCTGGGGACGGCGATGAAGAGGATGCCGACGACGGCGAAGCTGGCCGCCAGCAGGCGCAGGCTGAGGACGACGAACGCCTCTGCTTTCGCTCCCCGCATGGTCGCGCACAATACTGGCTGGGCAGCCAGACGACCTGCACCTACAATCCGCGCCGTGATCGATCGAGAGCAGGTTCTCCACGTAGCGCGCCTGGCGCGACTGCGGCTGTCCGAGGAGGAGCTGGATCGGATGGCCGGGGAGCTGTCGGGGATCCTCGAGCACGTCGATCGGATCGGCGAATTGGATCTCGAGGACGTCGAGCCCACCTCGCACGTGGTCGCGCTGGTGAACGTGCTGCGGGCCGACGAGCCGCGCCCCAGTTGGCCCCGGGAGGTCGTGCTGGAGCCCGCGCCCGATCCCGCCGACGGCGCGTTCCGGGTTCCCTCGCCGCAGGCCGAATGAGCGCGATCCAATGAGCGCGGAGCTGCTGGAGCTGAGCGTCGCGCAGGCGGCGGCCCGGATCGCCGCCGGAGAGGTGTCGCGGCAGGAGTACTCCGAGGCCTGGCGGGAGAGGGCCGCCGCGGACGAGCTGAACGCCTACCTGTGGCGGGCCGAGGACGGGGCGGGGGAGGGCGAGGGGCCGCTCGGCGGGATCCCGGTCGCGGTCAAGGACATCTTCTGCACCGAGGGGATCGAGACCACCGCCGCGTCCCGCATCCTCGCGGGTTACCGCCCCCCCTACACCGCGACGGCGGTGCGCCGGCTGCGCGAGGCCGGGGCGGGGCTCCTCGGCAAGACCAACATGGACGAGTTCGCGATGGGCTCCTCGAACGAGAACTCGGCCTTCGGGCCGGTGCTGAACCCCTGGGATCGCGAGCGGGTGCCCGGCGGGTCATCCGGCGGCTCGGCGGCGGCGGTCGGCGGAGGGCTGGCGCCCTGCGCGATCGGCACCGACACCGGCGGCTCGATCCGCCAGCCGGCGGCGCTCTGCGGGATCGTCGGGCTGAAGCCGACCTACGGGGCGATCTCGCGCTACGGGATGATCGCCTTCGCCTCCTCGCTCGACCAGTGCGGGCCGCTGACCCGCGACGTCGCTGACGCGGCGCTGCTGCTCGACGCCCTGCAGGGGCGCGACCCCTGCGACTCGACCTCGGTGGGGATCGAGGGCGGGGTGGGGGCGCCCGCTCGTCAGGACCTGAAGGGGCTGCGCTTCGCGGTGCCGGTCGAGCTGGCGCACGACGCGATCGAGTCCGGGGTGCGCGAGGTCTTCGAGGCGACGTTGAAGCGGATCGAGGGGCTGGGCGGCGAGATCGCCGCGGCGCCGCTGCCGCACGCCGAGCACGGCATCTCCGCCTACTACGTGATCGCCCCCGCCGAGGCCTCGTCGAACCTGGCCCGCTACGACGGCGTGCGCTACGGGCTGCGCGCCGAGCCGGCCGCGGAACTGATCGAGATGTACGAGTCGACCCGAGCCGAGGGGTTCGGCGACGAGGTGAAGCGCCGCATCATGCTCGGCACCTACGCGCTGTCGTCCGGCTACTACGAGGCCTACTACGGACGCGCCCAGCGGGTGCGGACGAAGATCTCCGCCGACTACGCGGCGGCCTTCGAGGAGTTCGACTTCGTCGTCACCCCGACCTCGCCCTCGGTCGCCTTCCGGCTCGGCGAGAAGACCGACGATCCCCTGGCGATGTACATGAACGACTTCTTCACCGTGCCGAGCAGCCTCGCCGGCCTTCCGGCGATCTCGATCCCGGCCGGGCTTGCCGAGCCCGACGGGGGCGGGCCGCTGCTGCCGGTCGGCTTCCAGATCGCCGCCCCCGCCTTCGCCGAGCGGCGCCTGCTCGACGCGGCTTACGCTCTGGAGCAGGCGATCAATGGCTGAGCTGGAGGCCGTGATTGGGCTGGAGATCCACGTCCAGCTCTCGACCCGAACCAAGATGTTCTGCGGCTGCGAGCTCTCCTTCGGCGACGAGCCGAACGTCCACACCTGCCCGGTATGCCTCGCCCATCCCGGGGTGCTGCCGGTCCCCAACGAGGAGGCGATCCGCTATGCGCTGCGGATCGCCGCGGCGCTGGAGTGCGAGGTCGCGCCGCGCTCGATTTTCCACCGCAAGAACTACTTCTATCCCGACAGCCCGAAGGCATACCAGATCAGCCAGTACGACCTGCCGCTGGCGACGAACGGCAGGCTCGGCGAGGTCCGCATCCACCGCGCCCATCTCGAGGAGGACGCGGCGAAGACGATCCACCTCGGCGAGTCGGGTCGGATCCACGGCTCCGGCGTCTCGCTGGTCGACTTCAACCGCGGCGGCACGCCGCTGGTCGAGATCGTCACCGAGCCCGACCTGCGCAGCGCCGCCGACGCCGCCGCCTGGGCGCGGCTGCTGCGCACCACCGTCCGCCAGCTCGGCGTCTCCGACGTCAACATGGAGGAGGGCAGCCTGCGGGTCGACGCCAACGTCTCGGTCCGCCCGCCCGGCAGCAGCGAGCTGGGCACCAAGACCGAGCTGAAGAACATGAACAGCTTCCGCTTCCTCGAACGCGGGATCGAGGCGGAGCTGGCGAGGCAGCGCGAGGCGATCGAGGCGGGGGGGACGGTGGTCCAGGAGACCCTCCACTTCCACCCCGAGGACGGCTCGCTGACGTCGCTGCGCTCCAAGGAGGAGGAGCACGACTACCGCTACTTCCCGGAGCCCGACCTGGTCCCGCTGGCGCCGACCGAGGCGATGCTGCGCGAGGCGCGCGGGTCGCTGCCCGAGCTGCCGGAGGCGCGGATGCGCCGCTACGAGGGCGAGCTGGGGCTCTCCGCCGAGCACGCCGCGCAGCTGGTCGCCGAGCCCGAGGCCGCCGAGTACTTCGAGGCGGCCTGCGGGGCTGCGGCCGGAGTCGAGCCGCAGGTGGTCGCCAACTGGGTGACCGGCGAGCTGGCGGCGGCGCTGCGCCAGGCCGACGGCGGCGGTCCCGCCGGCTCGCGGGTCGAGCCGGGGGCGCTAGCGGCGCTGGTCGGCATGGTCCAGGAGAAGCAGCTCTCGCACGGCAGCGGCAAGCAGGTTCTGGCGATCCTCGTCGCCGAGGGCGGCGACCCGGCCGAGATCGTCGAGCGCGAGGGCCTCGCCCAGATCTCCGACAGCGGCGAGCTGGAGGCGATCGTCGCCGCTGCGGTCGACGCCAACCCCGAGGCCGCCGAGCAGGTCCGCTCCGGCAACCGCAAGGCGATCGGCGCGATCGTCGGCGCGGTGATGAAGGAGACGAAGGGCCGCGCCGACGGCAGCGAGGTCACGCGCTTGATCGGGGAGAAGCTGGGCGTTTGACGCAGCGGAAAGTGCCTTCCGGCACTTTGTAACAAGCTGTTACAAAGTGCTAGCTTTGGCCGATGGCCTGGAACGTCGTGATTGCCGGTGGAGGGTTCGGCGGCGCGATGGCGGCGCGGCAGCTGGAGCGGATCCTTCCGCGGCAGTCGGCGCGGTTGGTCCTGATCAACGACGCCAACTTCCTCCTCTACACCCCGTTCCTGCCCGAGGCCGCGGCCGGCACGCTGGAGCCTCGGCACGTGGTGACGCCGCTGCGGGAGATCCTCAAGCGGACCTACCTGCGGCTGGGGAGGGTCTCGGGGCACGACCCGGGGGCGCGCACCGTGGAGCTGACGACGCGCGACGGCGATACCGAGCAGCTCCCCTACGACCAGCTGCTGATCGCGCTCGGCTCGGTGTCGCGGGTGCTGCCGATCCCCGGCCTCTCCGAGCACGCGGTCGGCTTCAAGAGCCTCGCCGACGCGATCTGGCTGCGCAACCACGTGGTCGAGACGCTGGAGGCGGCCAACGCGACCGAGGACCCGTCGCGCCGTGACGAGCTGCTCACCTACGTTTTCGTCGGCGGCGGCTACGCGGGCCTGGAGGCGCTGGCCGAGCTGCAGGACTTCGCCGCCGACGCGATCGAGAGCTACCCGCGGGCTCGCCTGCACGGGATGCGCTGGATGCTGGTCGAGGCGACCGACCGCGTGCTGCCCGAGATCGATGCCCAGCTGGCCGAGTACGCGCTGCGGGAGCTGAGCGGCCGCGGCATCGAGATCCGGCTCGGCACCACCCTCGAGCAGGTCGGTGCCCCGTACGTCCGCCTCTCGACCGGCGAGACCCTGCCGACTCGGACCGCCGTCTGGACCGCGGGCGTCGCCCCGCACCCGAGCCTGCGGGAGCTGAACCTGCCGCTCGACGAGCGCGGTCGCGCCTCGGTTGACGATTATCTCCGGGTCCAGGGAATGGACTCCGTCTGGGCGATCGGCGACTGCGCCGCCGCCCCCGACCCGCGTGGCGGGACCTGCCCGCCGACCGCGCAGCACGCCGTCCGCCAGGGGCCGGTCGCGGCCCGCAACATAGCCGCCGAGCTGGGGATCGGCCGGCTCGAGCCCTTTGCCTACCGGGGCAACGCCTCCTTCGTCAACCTGGGTCGCTACAAGGCGGTCGGGCGGGTCGGCGGGCGCACCTTCCGGGGCTTCCCGGCCTGGTGGATGGCGCGGACCTACCACATGAGCCAGATCCCGGGCGCCGCCCGCAAGGCGCGTGCAGTGATCGACTGGACGGCCAGCCTGCCGTTCCGCCGCGACCTCGCCGAGGTCGGCTCGATCGGCCACCCGAGCCCGCTGGGGACGACAATGGGGCCGTGGGATACGAGTACCTCGTCATAGCGTTCTTCTTCGGGCTGGCCACCGCGATCGTCGGCCGCGCCAAGGGCAGCTCGTTCTGGCTCTGGCTGCTGATCGGCATCGTGGTGCCGCTGCTCGGCCTGATCGCCGTCGTCCTCTACCGCCGCGAGAAGGACGAGCCGGAACGGCAGTGCCCGACCTGCGGCAAGGCCGTGAAGCTCTACGTCCAGGTCTGCCCGCGCTGCGGCACCGACCTCTACCTCCCGGATCGGGCCGAGCCCCGGCGCCCGGGCCTGGAGTAGGAAGGGTTGAGTCGTGATAGCGTCGTGCCGCGCTCACGAAGGTAGGGGTGCGACGAGGTCAATCGAGTACCGCGGAATGGGAGGGCTGGCTTCATGAAGATCGTGTCCAGGAGACTTACCGCGCGAGTGATGGCGACCCTGTTCGCGCTGGCGGTGCTCCTATCTGCCGCGGGCATCGCGTTCGCTTCCATCTCCCCGAAGGCGGGTGCCTATAAGGGGGCGACGAACCAGGGCAAGCAGGTCACGTTCAAGGTCGTGGGCAAGAAGGTCAAGAATCCGCAATTCACGATCGAAGCGGGGCCCTGTACCGGAACCTTCTACATCTACGACACCGCCGCGATCGACAGCGGAGGGAGCTTCTCGATCTCCTCGGTCAACGCCGAATTTCGCGGGAAGTTCACGAGCAAGAGGGCGGTGCGCGGGACGGCAACTGGCGAATTCTCTAGCTGCCCGGCAGGCACGAAGACCGTCACCTACCGAGCGCACCGGTAACTCGTCCCCCCGTCACCTGAGCCAGGCGCGGACGATCGCGTTGGCGAAGCCGAGGCCGTAGCGGGTGACGGCGGGCTTCTTCGAGTGGCCGTGCAGGCGCCTGGCGACGGTCACCGGGACCTCCTTGGCCGGGACCCCGCGCTTGATCGCCTCGATCATGAACTCGGAGGTGTGGAACTGCTCCTGGCGAAGGACGAGCTGGGGCAGGACCCTGGTGCGGACGGCGCGGTAGCCGTTCGAGCAGTCGCTGACCTTGGTGCGGGTGATGAACGAGACGAGGCGGTTGAAGAAGACGATCCCCAGCTCGCGGGCGAAGTGGTTGCTGTCCGCCTCGCCGAGCACGCGCGAGCCGTGGGCGACGTCGACCTCGCCGTCGAGGACCGGCCGCACCAGGCGCTCCATCTCCGCCGGCAGGTGCTGACCGTCGGCGTCGAGGGTGACGACTATCTGGGCGCCCGATTCGACCATCAGCCGGTAGCCGGTGCGCAGCGCCGCGCCGCCGCCGCGGTTGATCACGTGGCGGGCGACGACCGCGCCGTGCTCGGCGGCGACGTCGCCGGTGCCGTCGCGCGAGCCGTCGTCGACGACCAGCACGGCGGTCTCCATGCCGCACACCTCGGGCGGGATCAGGTCGAGGACCTGGCCGAGGTTCTCGGCCTCGTCGTAGGCGGGGATCAGGATCGCCACCTTGCCGCGGAAGCGCTCCGGCAGCCTCGCCTGGCGGAACTCCTCCCAGGCCAGGCCCTCGAGCACCGCGGAGAGCTGGCGGGCGTTGCGCGCCGCCTGCGAGAGCGCCCGCAGGATGAGCAGGAAGAGGACGAAGATCGCGAACACGGCGAGGCCGAGGATGCGCCCGCCGTTGCCCTTTTCGAAGGAGAACGCGGAGAGCAGCTTGTCGGTGATTTCGGTGCCGGCGACGATCGCCAGGCCGAGCCCGGCGAGCAGCAGGATCAGCACGTCGACGTTGCGCAGCGAGCGCCGCCGCAGGATCGCGAAGGCGACGATCGCCGCCGCCGCGATCAGCCCGGCGGCGCGCAGCGCCGTCAGCTCGGAGGGGAAGATGCCTGCCTCGGGGACCATCGACGGCTGGAGGATATGGCCGCACCGGTCCGCGCAAGGGCGGTCCCGGCGAGCGGAAAGATCAGCGTCATCAGGATCTCGTTGCGGCGCGGCGCGGCAAGCGAGACCGCGCCGACCGCGGTGACGAGGACGATCGGGGTCGCGATCGCGGTCAGCGCCCACCAGCGACGGCGCCAGGCGAGCACCCCCAGCCCGGCCAGCCCGAGCAGCACCAGCAGCGCCTGCACGACCCGGCCGGCGCTCGATTCCATCGCTTCGCCGATCCCGGCGCTCCACATCCTCCACACCTTGCGGGCGCTCATCGCCGCGTAGCCGGTCGGGTCCTCGCCGAAGAACTTGGAGAAGTTCTGCCTGCCGATCTTGCCCAGCGCCGCGTCGCGCGGCAGGTCCGGATAGCGGGCGGCCACCCGGTCGAACAGCGGCGTCGGGTTGACTCGGTCCAGCGCCGCCGAGTCCGGGGGGAGGTCGCGGCGCAGGTAGCGCTCCGCCAGGCGCGCCTTGACGCGGTCGTATTCGCCGTCGGCGGGGAGGAAGGCGCCGACGTAGAGGGCCTTGCCGCCACCGGTCGAAATCGGCACGGTGCGGTGCAGGACGACCTGGTTGCGGACCGCCCAGGGGACGATCGGCAGCAGCAAGCCTGCGGCCACCAGGGCACCCGTGGCCAGTCCCGGCTTCCAGCCGCGACGCCCAACCTCGTGGATCGCGCCGAGAACAATGAACGCAGCTCCGACGATCAAGTACTCCGGGCGGATCATCGCCGTCGCTCCGAGCAGAAGTCCGAGCAGCAGCCACCTTGGGGCGCGGGTGGTGCGGGGTCTGGGGGGTGGGGCCGGTGAGGCCGCACCCCCCTGCCCCGCGACAGGACCCGCGCGAGATGCGGCTGGAGTTAGGTCAGTTGCCCAGAGGAACGCGAGGACCGCCGCCGGGAGGGTGAAGATGGCCGGGGGCTCGCTGAACAGCGCGCCGGTGGAGTGGACGAACGGGGGGTAGACCGCGACGCCGAAGGCGGCGATCAGCCCGGCCGGACGGCAGTTGATCCGCCTGCCGAGCAGGAAGACGACGACGATCGCCGCCAGGCCAAGCGCCAGCTCGACGATCCGCGCCGTCCCTTCGCGGGCGCCGCCGGTCGCGTAGAAGGCCGCCGCGTAGAGCAGCGGCGCCCCCGGCGACCAGTCGCTCGCGTCGCGGAACTGCGGCCCGCCGTAGCTGCCTTCCTCGTAGAGCGACTTCGAGAGCGCGTAGTAGGCGCGGGCGTCGTCGCCGGGCATGCCGAGCGGCTCGACCACCCGGTAGGCGCGCAGGCCGAAGCCGAGCACGAGGATCGCCGCCAGCAGGATCAGCGTCACCCGTCCGTGGCGTTCGGGGAGGCCCCGGATCCAGTTGCGGCTCGTCTGCACGGCCGCTGAGGCTAAAGGGGGGCGGGCTCTCCTGCCGAAGACACAGGTGTCCCCGATCCCGAACAAGGAGTCTCACGCATGCGTCGTGCCCCGCTGGTCGTCCTCTGCGTCGCCGCCCTGGCCGCCCTGGCCCTCGCCCCCGTTGCGTCCGCCAAGACCACCCAGAAGAAGTGCATCGCCTCCTCGCCGAAGGTGGTCGGCAAGAAGGTCACCGGCAGGGTGAGCGCCAGCGAAGTCAACTCGGCCCAGGCCCGCTTCGCGAGCTGCAAGCAGGCGAAGCGAGTGATGCAGAAGGTCACCTCACTCGGCCTCGAGGAGCCGCGGGACAACGTCGGCGGCTTCCGCTGCGTGCCGACCGTGTACTCGACCGGGCCCGACTTCGTGCGCTACATCTGCACCTTCAAAAGCGCCGACACGCCGATGCTCGTCAAGCTGAGGTTCGCCGTCCAATACAAGAGCTGAGCCAGACCGCCCCCGCGCCGGCTAGCGCTGCGAGCAGCGGGATCGTGACCAGCGCCCGGCGCGGCGAGGCGGCCAGCAGGGCCCCGATCGCGGTCGCCGAGAGCAGGACGGTCCCGAGCAGCAGCGCCTCCCAGCGGCGCCGCCAGGCGAGCCCGGCGAGCCCAATCAGCCCGAGCGCCAGCAGCGTCCAGTGGAACAGCGCCCAGCCCGGCTCGTGCATCACGTCCCGCGGGCCGTGTCCCCAGATCAGCCACAGCTTGTCGGCCAGGAACCCCAGATATTCGAGCGGCCGTTCGCTGACGTTGTCCCAGAGCCGCTCGCGTCCCATCCGGGCCAGCGCAGCGTCGGTCGCCAGGTTCGGGTAGCGCTGGGCGGCGAGGGCGGCGAGGATCTGCTCGAGCCTGGGCTGGGCTGGAAGCTCCGCCCGCAGCTCGGGGTGGCGCTCCAGCACCTCTTCGCCGACCCGTTCGGGGTCTCCGCCCGAGGGCATGTAGCTCCCCGCGAACAGCACCTGGCCGCCGCCGGTCGAGATCGGCACGAAGCGGTCCAGCACGACCGCGTTGCGGGTCGTCCAGGGGGCCACGACCAGCACGAGGCCGAGGAGCATGACCGCGGCTTGTGCCAGGCAGCGCTTCCAGTTCTCACGGCCGCCCCGTGCAAACACCACGACAGCTACCGGCAGCGAGATGGCCAGGTACTCCGGCCGGGTCAGTGCCAGCGCTCCCAGCAGCAGGCCGGGGACCAGCCACCTGGCGGGCCGCTCCGCGTCGTCTGCCCAGAGGATCGCCAGGACCGCCCCAGAGAGGAGGGAAGCTGCGAGCGGCTCCGACATCAGCATGCCCTGGTACTCCAGAAGGGCGGGGTAGATCGCCACCGCCGCGGCGCCGATCAGGCCCGCCCAGGGCCCGGCCAGGCGGCGCCCGATCAGGTAGGCGAAGAGGACCGAGAGGGCGCCGACCAGGGCGAGGACGAGACGGGCGAAGCGCAGATGGACGCCGCCGCTCAGCCCGTAGAGGCCGGCCGAGAGGAGCGGCAGGCCGGGTGAGTAGTTGCTCGCGGGCTGCGTCGCCTCGCGGCCGAGGGTGAAGCCCTCGCCCCGCTCCAGGTTCGCCGCGATGCGGGCGTAGGCGACGGCGTCGTAGACCGGAGAGCGTCCCTCCCAGGCGTTATCGATCCTCAAGCCGACGCCGAGCAGCAGCACCGCGACCAGCGCGATCGTCCCTTTCACCGGTCGGATGCTATGTCTCGGCGTCCGTTACGCTGCCGCGACCTATGCGCATCCTGATCCTCGGGGGCGACGGCTACCTGGGCTGGCCGACCGCCCTGCGCTTCTCGGCCCGCGGGCACGAGGTGGCGGTTCTCGACAACTTCTCGCGGCGCCGCTGGCACGCCGAGCACGGCACCGACTCGCTCACCCCGATCCGCGAGCTGGACGAGCGGATCGATGCCTGGCGGGAGCTGAGCGGCGAGCAGATCCGCCGCTACGTCGGCGCCGTCGAGGACGGCGAGCTCCTCGACGAGGTGGTCGCCGAGGTCCGGCCCGAGGCGGTCGTCCACTACGGCGAGCAGCCCTCGGCCCCCTACTCGATGGCCTCGCGCGAGCGGGCGGTCGAGACCCAGCACACCAACGTGATCGGCACCCTCAACCTGCTCTTCAGCCTGCGCGACCACTGTCCCGAGGCCCACCTGGTCAAGCTGGGGACGATGGGGGAGTACGGCACCCCCAACATCGACATCGAGGAGGGGTTCATCGAGATCTCCCACAAGGGCCGCACCGACACGCTGCCCTTCCCGAAGCTGCCCGGCTCGCTGTATCACTGCTCGAAGGTCCACGACTCGACCAACATCCACTTCGCCTGCCGGATCTGGGGCCTGCGCGCCACCGACTTGAACCAGGGGGTCGTCTACGGGATCGAGACCACCGAGACGGCGCGCGACGAGCGGCTGATCACCCGCTTCGACTACGACGAGGTGTTCGGCACCGTGCTCAACCGCTTCTGCGTGCAGGCCGTGATCGGCCACCCGCTGACCGTCTACGGCAGCGGTGGGCAGACCCGCGGCTTCCTCAACATCCGCGACACGCTGCAGTGCGTCGAGCTGGCTGTCGCCAACCCCGCGGAGCGGGGCGAGTTCCGCGTCTTCAACCAGTTCACCGAGCAGTTCAAGGTGGGCGAGCTGGCCGAGCTGGTCCGCCACGCCGGCGAGCATCTCGGCTATGAGGTCGAGGTCAACCACCTCGACAACCCGCGGGTCGAGCCCGAAGAGCACTACTACAACGCGACCCACACCAAGCTGCTCGACCTGGGCCTGGAGCCGACCCTGCTCAGGGAGGAGCTGATCGAGTCGATCATCCACGCGATCGAGCGCTACAAGGGCCAGGTGATCGAGAGCTCGATCGACCCCCATACGCGCTGGAACCCCGCGAAATCCCCTGCTGGCCGGGCATAGCCGCGCTGGTAGCATCGCTGGTTCTATGAGAGCCGCGGACGCGTTGATGGAAAGCCTCAAGGCCGAGGGTGTGGAGCACATCTTCGGCATCCCCGGCGGGGCCAACCTGCCGATCTACGACGCGGTGTTCGACGCCAGCTTCCGCCATATCCAGGTCCGCCACGAGCAGGGCGCCGGCCACGCCGCGGAGGGATACGCCAGGGCCTCGGGCCGGGTCGGGGTCGCCTTCGCCACCTCCGGCCCCGGCGCCACCAACCTGGTCACGTCGATCGCCGACGCGATGCTCGACTCGGTGCCGACCGTGTTCGTCACCGGCCAGGTGCGGACCGAGCTGATCGGCACCGACGGCTTCCAGGAGGCCGACATCCTCGGCGCCACCCTTCCCTTCGTCAAGCACTCCTTCCAGGTCACCGACCCGCGCCAGATCCCCGAGTACGTGCACGAGGCCTTCCACGTCGCCTCGACCGGCCGGCCGGGGCCGGTCCTGGTCGACGTGCCCCAGGACCTCTCGCGGGCCGAGATCGACTACTTGCCGCGCACCGAGCCGGTCGAGCTGCCCGGCTACAGGCCGATCTCCAAGGGCAACATCAAACAGGTGCGGATCGCCGCCAAAGCGCTCGCCGGCGCGCGGCGCCCGATCCTCTACACCGGGGGGGGCGTGATCAACGCCAACGCCTCCGAGGAGCTGCGCGAGCTGGCTGCCTGCGACCGCCTCCCGGTCACCTCGACCCTGATGGGGCTCGGCGCCTTCCCCGCCTCGCACGAGAGCTGGCTGGGGATGCTCGGCATGCACGGCACCGTCACCGCCAACTGGGCGATGGACAACGCCGACCTGATCGTCGCGATCGGCGCCCGCTTCGACGACCGGATCACCGGCAAGCTGTCGGAGTTCGCCCCGCAGGCCAAAGTGATCCACATCGACATCGACCCGGCGGAGATCTCGAAGAACGTCGGCGCCCACATCCCGATCGTCGGCGACGCGAAGCTGGTCCTGCCGGAGCTGACCCGCGAGTACCGGGCGCTGCAGACCGACGCCTCCCGGCTCGACGCCTGGTGGGAGCGGCTGCACACCTGGCAGCGGGAGCATCCGCTGCGCTACGAGCCGGGAAGCGGCGGCGAGATCAAGCCGCAGCTCATGATCGAGGCGATGCACCGGGCGACGCGCGGCGAGGCGATCGTCACCTCCGACGTCGGCCAGCACCAGATGTGGGCGGCGCAGTACTACGGCTTCGAGGAGCCGCGCCACTGGATCAACTCCGGCGGCCTGGGGACGATGGGCTTCGGCCTGCCGGCGGCGGTCGGCGCCAAGGTCGCCCGCCCCGAGGAGGACGTTGTGTGCCTGGCCGGCGACGGCAGCCTGATCATGACCTGCCAGGAGCTGGCCACCTGCGTCAACGAAGAGATCCCGGTCAAGATCTTCCTGATGAACAACGGCTACATGGGCATGGTCCGCCAGTGGCAGGAGCTGTTCTGGGACCGCCGCTACAGCGCGGTGCAGATGGGCGCCAGCCCGGACTGGGTGAAACTGGCCGAGGCGTTCGGCGCGACCGGGATGCGCTGCGAGGACGCCGGCGAGCTGGAGGGCGCGATGGCGACGGCGCTCGAGGCCGAGGGCCCGGTGCTGCTCGACGTGCGCGTCGCCCAGGAGGAGAACTGCTACCCGATGATCCCGCCGGGCTCCGCCGCGCGGGACATGGTCGAGGCGCCCGAGGCGGTGCGCTGATGGAGGCCGGCACTCCCGACCTGGTCAAGCTCGAGGACCTGCACGTCCCCGGGCAGCTGAGCGGGCGCAAGCACATCCTCTCGATCATGGTCGAGAACAAGCCCGGCGTGCTGGCGCGGATCGCCGGCCTCTTCTCGCGCCGCGGCTTCAACATCGACACGCTCGCCGTCGGGCCGACCGACGACCCGAGCGTCTCGCGCATCACCCTCACGCTCGACGGCGCCGTGCACCCGATCGACCAGGTGACCAAGCAGCTGCACAAGCTGGTCAACGTGCTGAAGATCCGCGACATGGAGCCGGAGGAAACGGTCGCCCGCGAGATGGCGATGTTCAAGGTCTCCGCCGCGGTGGAGAACCGCGCCGAGATCATCCAGTTCGCGGAGATCTTCCGGGCGAAAATCGTCGACGTGGCGCGGCGCACGATGACGATCGAGGTGACCGGCTCGGCGGAAAAGATCGAGGCCTTCGAGCGGATGATCCGGCCGCACGGACTCATAGAGATGGTTCGCACCGGTGAGATCGCGATCGCTCGCGGCGGCGACTGAGGGCCTTCGCGGGGCGATAGACCGCGCGCTCGCCCGCGGACGGCGGACGCTGGTCAGCGTCACCGGGCCGGTCGAGGCGGCCGATCCCTGCGCCGCGGTCTTCGCCTCCCGCCTCGCTTCCGACAGCTGGTTCTGCTGGGAGCAGCCCGACCGGGGGTTCGCGCTCGCCGCCCTCGGGACCGCGCACCAGGTGACCGCGCGGGGCGAGGAGCGCTTCGACGACGTCGCGCTGCAGTGCCTGCGCCTCGGGGAGGGGGCGGTGGTCGAGGAGCCGGTCGGCTTGCCGGCCGGAGCCGGGCCGGTGTGGACCGGGGGGTTCGCCTTCGATCCCGAGGGTGCGGGATCGGCGCCCTGGTCGTCCTTCGCGCCCGCCGCGATGGCGCTGCCCGACCTGTCGATCTGCCGGCAGGGGGAGACGACGTTCCTGACGCTCAACGCGCTCGTCGCTCCCGGATCGGATCCGGGCGAGGTCGCCGGCAGGCTGGAGACCCGGCTCGCGGGTCTGCGAACCGACCCGCTGCCGCTGCTCGATCCCCACCTGAAGGAGAAGCCGTCGATCCGCAGCGTCCACCCGCCGAGCGACTTCGAGGCGGCGGTGTCGGCTGCGACGGAGCGCGTCGGCGAGGGCGAGATGACCAAGGTCGTGCTGGCACGCGAGGTTCTCGTCGAGGCCGCCTCCGCCCACGAACCGGCCGCCGTCTTCGGCGCGATGCGCGAGCAGTTCCCGTCCTGCTTCTGCTTCTGCGCCGGCACACCCGAGGCGGCCTTCATCGGCGCCAGCCCGGAGCTGCTGGTGCGCCGCTCGGGGGCGAGCGCCCAGACGGTGGCGCTGGCCGGCTCGACCAGGCGCAGCTCCGACCCGGCGGTCGACGACCACCTCGGCGAGCAGCTGCTGCGCAGCGACAAGAACCGCCGCGAGCAGCGAATCGTCGCCGAGCGGATCGTTCGCGCCCTGCGCCCGCACGCGGTCTGGGTGGAGGCCGCACCCGAGCCCGAGCTGGTCAAGATCGCCAACATCCAGCACCTGGCGACGCCGGTGATTGCCCAGCTCGCCGAACCGCACTCCGCGGTCGAGCTGGCCGGCCTGATGCACCCGACCCCGGCGGTCGGCGGCGAGCCGCACGACCGGGCGACAGCGGCGATCGGTGAGCTGGAGCGGATGGACCGCGGCTGGTACGCAGGCCCGCTCGGCTGGATGGACGCAACCGAGGACGGCGAGTTCTGCGTCGCCCTGCGCAGCGCCCTGCTGCGCGACCGCGAGGCCCGCCTCTACGCCGGCGTCGGCGTGGTCGCCGGCTCCGACCCGGCCGCCGAGCTGGCCGAGACCGAGGTCAAGCTCGACGCGCTGCTGCCGCTCCTCGCCGATTGACGCCGAGCGCGGTAGAGCTTTGGGTCGTTGCGCGGTTCAAAAGTCGACCGCGGTGGCGACGCGGTCGGCGATACGTCGGTGAAGCTCTACGTTTGCCTGCCGGTCGGTCTTCACCTCGATCAGGCCGGTGCCGGCGGCGAGGGTGTCGGGGAGATCGGCGAGTGAGTTGAGGCGGCGGTGCGGGAGGTCGAAGAGGGAGCCCGCCTTGGCGACAACGATGGTGCGCGGGGTGCCGAGCAGCGCCTCGAACTCGTCGCGGTCGAGCGCCCCCTCCTGGGGGAGGAAGTGGAAGATGCCGCTGCCGTGGTTGTCGATCACGACGATCCGCACCGGCGTCGTCACGTCGCGCAGGGCCGCGAGACCGCCGAGGTCGTGCAGGAAGCCGAGGTCGCCGGTGACGATCGTCGTCGGCCGGCCGCTCGCATGGGCGGCGCCGATCCCCGAGGAGAGGAGGCCGTCGATCCCGTTGGCCCCCCGGTTGCAGAGGAAGAGCGCGTCCGCCTCGGTCGACGGCAGGAACGTCTCCTGATCGCGGATCGGCATGCTCGACGCCGTGTAGACGAGGTCGCCGTCGCGATGGGCGGCGCCGAGCGCCAGCTGCAGGCCGGGCTCGGTCGGCATGTCGATGCCCTCCAGCTCGGCCGCGATCGCCCCGCGGGCACTCCGCTCGGCTTCCAGCCAGAGGGCGGGCGCCGGGCGCTCCTCGCCGAGCCGCGCCGCCCAGCCGGCCGCCAGCTCGGTCGGGTCGGCTCGCAGCAGCGCCGCGGCGCGGCGGGTCGGCTCGTTCCAGTCACCCAGCGAATCGGCGACGATCTGCTCGGCGCCCGACCCCGCCAGCCATTCGCGCAGCGGCTTGCTGGTCGGCATCTCGCCGAAGCGCAGGACCAGCTCGGGCGCCACGCTGCGGGCGAAGCGCTCGTCGCGCAGCAGCAGGTCGTAGGCGGTGACGACGTGCGAGCGGTCGTGTGGGCCGCAGCGCAACTGCGAGGTCGGCTCGGCGAGGATCGGGTAGCCGGCGGCCGCCGCCAGGTGGGCGAGCGGCTCACGCAGCTCGGGGTCGAGCTGGCGGCCGGCGACGATCACGCCGACGCCGGCCTGCGCGATGTGCCCTGCCACCTCGTCCAGCAGGAACCCGGTCGGCTCGAGGTCGATCGGCGTCACCGCGGTCATCGGTCGCGGGTCGCGTCCCTCCAGGGCGAGCCGGTCGGTCGCCGACACGGCGCCCTCGATTGGCAGCGGCGCCAGCGGCTCGCGCCAGGCGAGGTTGAGGTGGACCGGCCCGGGCCGCGGCTCGCCCCGCGCCGCGGCGAAGGCGCGGCAGGCGGTGGCGCGGTAGTGGAGCAGGCCGTCGTCGTCGGCCTGGTGCGTCCCCACCTCGCAGAACCAGCGCACCGACCCGCCGTAGAGCTTCAGCTGGTCGATCGCCTGGCCGGCGCCGATCCCACGCAGCTCCGGCGGGCGGTCGGCGGTCAGCGCGATCAACGGCACTGCGGAGTGGTCGGCCTCGCAGATCGCCGGGTGGAAGTTGGCCGCCGCGGTGCCCGAGGTGCAGAGGATCGCGACGGGGGCGCCGCTCGCCTGCGCCGCCCCGAGCGCGAAGAAGGCGGCGCAGCGCTCGTCGACGATCACGCTCACCTCGATCTCCGCCTGCCGCCACAACGCCACGGCGAGCGGGGTCGAGCGCGAGCCGGGGGAGAGGACCGCGTGGCGCAGCCCGCAGCGCGCCAGCTCCTCGACGAAGGCGGAGGCGAGCGCGGTGTTGGCGTTGGTCGGGTCCATTCGCTCTACGCCTGGCGCTTTTGTGGCGCATAGGGCAACAAAAGCGCCAGGCCAGGCTAAAGGCGGTGGCGTTCCAATGCCGCCTCGTCGATCTCGACGCCGAGGCCGGAGCCGGACGGTGGGTGGAGCATGTCGCCCCGCAGCTCGCACTCCGCCGAGGCGATCGTCGAGGCGAAGAGGCGCTGCGTGGCGAGGCCCTGAGCTAGCGGCACGTCATCTCCATGCCGCACCTCGCCCAGCGTAGCCGCCACCTGCGCCGCGGCGGCGATCCCGACCGGGCCGTCCAAGGCGCTGGTCACATATGCCGGCAGCACCTCGGCGATCTCGAATGCCGCCTCCGGCCCGCCGACCTTGGAGAGCTTGATCGCGGTCAGGGCGAAGGCGCCCGCCGCGGCCGCCCGCTCCGCGTCGACGCGGCTCGCGACGCTCTCGTCGGCGGCGAGCGGGATCGAGGTCGATGCCGCCAGCTCGGTCGATTCCTCGGTCGTCGCCACCGGCTGCTCGGCCAGCTCGACGTCGAGCAGCTCCAGCTCGGCCAGCGTCCGCTTCGCCGTCTCCAGGTCCCAGGCGGCGTTGGCGTCGATGCGGATCCGCGCCTCCGGCCCGAGCGCCTCGCGCACCGCCCGCACCTGATCGACGTCGTCGCCGGCGCCGAGCTTCAGCTTGAAGGTGGAGAAGCCCTCGGCGGCCCAGCGCTCGGCCTCGCTGGCGACCGCGGCCGGCTCGCCCGCCACCAGGGTCGCGTTGCAGCGCACCGGAGTCGCAGGCGCGGTCGATGCTCGCCCATCAGCCGCTGCACGCTGGCCGCGCAGGTCGAGCAGCGCGGTCAGCGCCGCGCAGCGGGCGGGCGGCGACAGGTTGATTCGCCCGTTACGCAGGGTCGCCTCATCAAGACCCTCTTGCTCGCCCAGCCGCTCCAGCTGCTCCACCACCTGCTTCAGTTTCGTCCCGCCGCGCAGCGATAGCGGCACCGCTTCCCCGAGCCCGACCAGGCCAGCCTCGTCGCGCAATCGCAGCAGCGCCATCTCCCGACGGTCGAGCCGGCCCGCCGCGGTCACGTAGGGCTTGCGGAACGGCAGCGAGTAGGGGATGACCTCGACTTCGCGGATCCTCATCGCGACAAAGCATGCCGCAACCGAGATTCGCCCCACCCCAGTGGGGTGGATGTCGGTTACGCGTCAGGACGCCAGCAGCAGCCCGAGCGAGACCAGCAGGCTGAAGGCGCCGAGCAGGGCGCCGGTGCCGGCCAGCGCCTCGTTCAGCGACGGCCCGTCGGTGCGGTTGCTCATCGTGCGCAGCGGCGGTACCGCCAGCGGCAGCGCCAGCAGGCCGATCAGCGGCAGCAGGCTGCCGTCGCCGGCGACCAGGGCGATCGGCAGCACGACGAAGGCGCCGAGCACCAGCATCCGGTAGAGGCCGACCGCGCTGGCGCGCCCCATCCGCACCGCGAGGGTCATCTTGCCGGCGCGGCGGTCGGTCTCGATGTCGCGGACGTTGTTGACGACGAGGATCGCCGTGGCGAGGAAGCCGACCGAGATCGAGAGCCCGAGCGGCAGCGCCGCCAGTTCCTCGACCTGCACGTAGTAGGAGCCGTTGACGGCGACCAGGCCGAAGAAGAGGAAGACGAAGACCTCGCCCAGGCCGGCGTAGCCGTAGGGCCGCGGGCCGCCCGTGTAGAGCACCCCGGCGGCGATCGAGACGGCGCCGATCAGCAGGATCACGATTCCGGCCACCACGGTCAGGTAGATCCCGCAGGCGACCGCGACCCCGAAGGCCACCCAGGTGGCCACCAGGACCCGCTGCGGGGCGACCATCCCCGACGAGGTCACCCGCACCGGCCCGAGCCGATCCGCCGTGTCGGCCCCGCGCTTCGCGTCGGAGTAGTCGTTTGCGAGGTTGGTGCCGATCTGGATGAACACCGAGCCGATCAGGGCGGCGAAGAACGCCCAAACCCTGGGCAGCTCTCCGGCCCATTCGACCGCTGCCGCCGTGCCGACCAGCACCGGCGCGATCGCCGCGGGCAAGGTCCGCGGCCTCGCCGCCATCAGCCAGATCCTCATGGTCGCCTGGGGTATCTGGAGAAGTCGGGCTTGCGCTTCTCCTTGAACGCCTCGCGGCCCTCGCGAGCCTCCTCGCTGCCGTAGAAGAGCAGGTTGGCGTCGTGGGCCAGCTGTTGGATCCCCGCGTAGCCGTCCTCGTGCGCGTTGAAGCCGGCCTTGACCAGGCGCAGGGCGAAGGGCGAGAGCGCGAGCATCTCCCGGCACCAGGCGACCGTCTCCCGCTCGAGGCGATCGAGCGGGACTACCGCGTTGACCAGGCCCATCTCGAGAGCCTGCTCGGCGTCGTACTGGCGGCACAGCAGCCAGAGCTCCTTCGCCTTCTTGGTTCCGACCAGGTCGCGCAGCAGCGAGGCGCCGAAGCCGCCGTCCCAGGAGCCGACCCGCGGCCCGGTCTGTCCGAACTGCGCGTTGTCGGCGGCGATCGTCAGGTCGCAGCAGACGTGCAGGACGTGGCCGCCGCCGATCGCGAAGCCGGCGACCATCGCCACCACCGGCTTCGGCAGCCGCCGCATCTGCACCTGCAGGTCGGTGACGTGGAAGCGGCCGAGCGAGGCGCCTTCGGCCACGTAGCCGCTGTCGCCGCGAACCGTCTGGTCGCCCCCCGAGCAGAACGCCTTCCGCCCCTCGCCGGTGAGGACGACCACGCCAACCTCGGTGTCCTCGCGGGCCAGCTCCAGCGCGGCGGAGATCTCGATCAGGGTCTGCGGGCGGAATGCGTTGTGCACCTCCGGGCGGTCGATCGTGACCTTGGCGATCCCCTCCGCTTTCTCGTAGCGGATGTCGCCGTAGTCGGCCGGGACCTCCCACTCGATCGGCGCGTAGAGCTCCCGCTCCGGCGGAGCGTCCTTGTGGCGTTGCGGCATGATGGGCACGATATCCCGGCCTCGATGAAACTAGACGACTGGCTCGCCCAGAGATCCCAGAGCCGACCCGACCGCGCTGCGCTGCTCGCCGACGACGCCGAGGTGACCTACGCCGAGCTGGAGGCGGAGGCGACCTGGGTTGCGCGGCGGCTGGAGGCACACGGAGTGCGGCGCGGCTCGATCGCCGCCCTGACCATGCAGCCGCGCCGCGAGCAGGTCGTGCTCGTCCACGCGCTGATGAAGGTGGGCGCCGTGCTGCTGCCGCTCAGCCCACAGCTAACCGCTGCGGAGCGCGCCGCGGTGATCGCTGCCGAGGAGCCGACCGTCGACTTCAGCGACCCCGGTGAGCTGACCCAGACCGAGGCCGACCTGCCGCTGCTCGGCGAGCACGACATGGACGCGCCCTGCTGCCGGGTGCTGACCAGCGGCAGCACCGGCCGGCCCGACCCGGTCGAGCTGACCTACGGTAACTTCTTCTGGAGCGCCGTCGGCTCCGCCTTCAACATCGGGGTCGAGCCGCAGGACCGCTGGCTCTGCTGCCTGCCGCTCAGCCACATCTCGGGGCTGAGCATCGTGATGCGCGCGGTGATCTACGGCACCACCGCGATCCTCCACGACGGCTTCGACGTCGACCGCGTCGCGGCGGCGCTCGAGTCCGACCAGATCTCGGTCGTCTCGCTGGTGACCACGATGCTGACCCGGCTGCTGGAGGCCGGCGCCGACCTCAGTGGCCCGCGGGCGATCCTGATCGGCGGCGGCCCGGTGCCGAAGGAGCCGCTGGAAGAGGCGAGCGGCCGCGGCGCCACGGTGGTCCAGACCTACGGGCTCACCGAGGCCTGCTCGCAGGTGACGACGCTCGCCCCGGCCGAGGCCGGCCGCAAGCTCGGCTCCGCCGGGCGGCCGCTGCTCACCACCCGGCTGCGGATCCGCGACGGCGAGATCCTCGTCCAGGGGCCGACCGTGGCGCCGAGCCGGGTCGACGCTGACGGCTGGTTGCACACCGGCGACCTCGGCCGGATCGACGAGGAGGGCTTCCTCTACGTCGAGGACCGGATCGACGACATGATCGTCAGCGGTGGCGAGAACGTCGTCCCGGCCGAGGTCGAGCAGGTGCTGCTGCGTCATCCGGAGGTCGCCGACGCCGCCGTGATCGGCCGCGACGACCCGGAGTGGCAGCAGGCGGTGACCGCCGTGGTCGTCCTCGCCGACGGCTCCGCGGCCACCCCGGACGAGCTGCGCCGCCACTGCGCCGAGTCGCTCGCCGGTTTCAAGGTGCCGAAGCGGGTCGAGCTGGCGGCGGCATTGCCGCGCACCCCGGCGGGCAAGCTGCTGCGCAGGGCGCTCCGCTAGCCTGCGGCCTGATGCGCACCGACGACATCTTCTACGACAAGGACGCCGACCTCTCGAAGCTGCAGGGCAAGACTGTCGCGATCCTCGGCTACGGCTCGCAGGGCCATGCCCACGCCCTCAACCTGAAGGACTCCGGGGTCGACGTTGTGGTCGGCCTGCGCTCCGACTCCGCCAGCCGCGCCAAAGCGGAAGCGGCGGGGCTGCGGGTGCTGGGGATCGCCGACGCGGCGAGCCGCGGCGACGTCGTCATGGTGCTGCTCCCCGACGAGAAGCAGGCCGAGGTCTGGGAAACCGAGATCGCCGACGGGATCGCGCCCGGCAACCTGCTGCTCTTCGCGCACGGCTTCTCGATCCACTTCGAGCAGATCGTGCCGCCGCCCGGCGTCGACGTCGGCATGGTCGCGCCGAAGGGTCCGGGGCACCTGGTCCGCCGCCAGTACGAGGAAGGCCACGGCGTGCCCTGCCTGATGGCGGTCCACCAGGACGCCACGGGCGGTGCGCACGACCTCGTCCTCGCCTACGCGGCGGCGATCGGCGGCGGCCGGGCCGCGATCATCGAGACGACCTTCAAGGACGAGTGCGAGACCGACCTGTTCGGCGAGCAGGCGGTCCTCTGCGGCGGCGCCTCCGAGCTGGTCCGGGCCGGCTTCGAGACCCTGGTCGAGGCGGGCTACGACCCGCGCCTCGCCTATTTCGAGTGCCTGCACGAGCTGAAGCTGATCGCCGACCTGATGTACGAGAAGGGGATCCAGGGGATGCGCTACTCGATCTCCAACACCGCCGAGTACGGCGACATGACCCGCGGCAAGCGGGTGGTCGGCGAGGAGTCCCGCGCGGCGATGAAGAAGATCCTCGACCAGATCCAGTCGGGCGAGTTCGCCAGGGAGTGGATCGCCGAGAACCGCGCCGGCGGCGAGAACCTCTCGCGAATGCGCGCCGAGGGGGCCGAGCACGAGGTCGAGGGGGTCGGCAAGGACCTCCGAGACATGATGCCCTGGATCGACCAGGAGTTCTAGAACCGCGTCTCGCCCTCGGGCAGCTTGCCGTCGCGGCCGACGTAGCCGTCCTTGGCGCCGACGACTACGTAGACCGCGTCCTCGGAGTCGCTGCGGTTGCGGATCTTGCGCACCGTGGGGGCGTCGACCCAGGCGAGGCCGCCCGGGCCCAGCTCGAAGACCGTGCCGTCGCCGAACTCGATCGCGACCTGGCCGCGGTGCAGGAAGTACAGCTCCTCCTGGCGCTCGTGGTAGTGGCGGCCGGTCTCGTAGGAGGGAGGCAGGACGATCGCGTTGACGCCGAACGCGGTAACGCCCAGGGCCTTGCGGATTTTGCGGAAGCCGTATCCCTCGCCGAGGTCGGCGAGGTTGCCGATCGCGTACCCGTCGCCCGCGCTCACGCCCTGCCCTGTCTCCTCCGCCATCGGCCGAATCCTACGCGCCCGGCCGCCGCGTGTTCTGCGCTACGTCGCCGACGCCCTCGCGGATCTTGAAGACGACGATGATCAGCTCGAGATAGACCCGGACGACGATCAGGTAGATCAGGGCGACGATCGGCGCGAGGATCAGGGTGATGACGCCGGTGCCGGCGTCGTTGACGAAGCCGACGATGATCGCGACGATCACGCCGATCGCCAGGACGACCATGCTGATCACGTAGAGCAGCCGGATCAGCTTGGGCGTGATCAGGCTGTCGAAGCGCGAGTCGAACAGCGACTCGAAGAAGCCGCGCTGCGTGCTGTCGGGCGGGGTCGGGGCTGCTGCCTCCATTGCTTTCCTCCTTGTTGGTTGTGACTGGATGCGGCGAGGCGAGCCTAACCTCAGTCCCGACCGGAGTCCACCCGCGGGGGTCAATATCCTGTCCGCCCCGATGACGACCTCGACCCACACCCGGATCCCCGCCGACCTGAAGCCCGTCGACGGGCGCTTCGGCTGCGGCCCCTCGAAGGTCCGCCCCGAGGCGCTGGCGCGGCTCGCGGAGCGGGCCGACGTGATCGGCACCTCGCACCGCCAGGCGCCGGTCCGCGACCTGGTCGGGCGCATCCGCAGCGGCCTGGCCGAGCTGTTCGCCCTGCCCGACGGCTACGAGGTGGCGCTCGGCAACGGCGGCACGACCGCCTTCTGGGACGCCGCCGCCGCCTGGTTGGTGCGCGAGCGCGCCCTTCATCTCACCTACGGCGAGTTCTCGCAGAAGTTCGCGAAGGTGACCGCCGCGGCGCCTTTCCTCGCCGAGCCGATCGTGGTCGAGGCCGAGCCCGGCGACGCCCCGGCGCCGATCGCCGATCCGGCGGCCGACGCGATCGCCTGGGCGCACAACGAGACCTCGACCGGGGTGATGGTCGAGGTGCGGCGTCCCGAGGGCGCCGGCGACGCCCTGGTGCTGATCGACGGAACCTCCGGCGCGGGCGGCCTGCCGCTCGACGCCTCGCAGGCGGACGCCTACTACTTCGCCCCCCAGAAGGGCTTCGGCGCCGACGGCGGGCTCTGGCTGGCGCTGCTCGGCCCGGCGGCGATCGAGCGGATCGCGGAGCTCGACGGAGCGGCGGACCGCTGGCAGCCGGCCTTCCTCTCGCTGGCCACGGCGCTCGAGAACTCGCGCAAGGAGCAGACCTACAACACCCCCGCGCTGGCGACCCTGCTGCTGCTCGCCGACCAGCTCGAGTGGATGCTGGCGGGCGGCGGGCTCGACTGGTGCGTCGGGCGCAGCCGCGCCTCCTCGGGCCACCTGTACGGCTGGGCGGAGCGCGCGCCCTTCGCCTCGCCCTTCGTCGCCGACCCGGCGAAGCGCTCGCTCGTCGTCGGCACGATCGACTTCGCCGCGGAGGTCGACGCCGCAGCGCTGGCGGCGACCCTGCGCGCCAACGGCATCGTCGACGTCGAGCCCTACCGCAAGCTGGGCCGCAACCAGCTCCGCGTCGGGATGTTTCCGGCGGTCGATCCTGCCGACGTCGAAGCGCTCACCGGCTGCATCGACTGGGTGGTCGAGAACGACCCCGGGGTGCGGCCGTGAAGGTCCTCGTCAAGGAGAAGATCGCCGACTCGGGGGTCGAGCTGCTGCGCGAGAACTTCGACGTCGACCTCGGGCTCGAGATGTCCGACGAGGAGCTGCGCGAGGCGATCGGCGGCTACGACGCGATCCTCGTCCGCTCCGCCACCAAGCTGACCCCCGAGCTGATCGAGCGCGCCGCCAGGCTCAAGGTGATCGGCCGGGCCGGCACCGGCGTCGACAACGTCGACATCCCCGCCGCCACCCGGCGCGGCATCGTCGTCGCCAACGCCCCCGAATCGAACTCGGTGGCCGCCGCCGAGCACACCCTGGCGCTGATGCTGGCGCTCTGCCGCAACGTCCCGCGGGCTCACGGCTCGCTGGCCGGCGGCGCCTGGGAGCGGCCGAAGTTCAAAGGGACCGAGCTGTACGGCAAGACGCTCGGCGTGGTCGGCTTCGGCCGGATCGGTCAGCTCGTCGCCAAGCGGGCCCTTGGCTTCGGAATGGAGGTCCTCGCCTTCGACAAGTTCGTCTCCGCGGAGCGCTTCCGCGAGCTCGGGGTCGAGGGCGCGGCGAGCCTCGAGGAGCTGCTCGGCCGCGCCGACATCGTCAGCCTGCACGTACCCAAGACCCCCGACACCGTCGACCTGGTCGACGCTGGCGCGATCGCCACGATGAAGGACGGGGCCCGCCTCGTCAACTGCGCCCGCGGCGAGCTGGTCGACCTCGACGCGCTGCTCGCCGGGCTCGACTCCGGCAAGCTGGCCGGGGCGGCGCTCGACGTCTTCCCGTCCGAGCCCTTCACCGACCACCCGCTGCTCTCGCGGGGCGACGTCGTCGCCACCCCTCACCTCGGCGCCTCGACCGCCGAGGCGCAGGACCGCGCCGGGCTGGTCACGGCCGAGCAGGTGACCGCGGCGCTGACCGGCGGCGTAGTCACCAACGCGGTCAACATCGCCGCGGTGCGGCCCGAGGAGATGGAGGCGCTGGCCCCCTTCGTGCCGCTCTGCGAAAAGCTCGGCCGGCTGGCGCAGGGCCTCGGCGACGGCTCGATCGAGCGGGTCAGCGCCGAGTTCCGCGGCCGCATCGCCGCCCACGACACCCGCCTGCTGGGCATCGCGGTCCTGGTCGGGATCCTCTCCGGCCACACCGAGGAGCCGGTCAACCTGGTCAACGCGCCGCAGATGGCCGAGGAGCGGGGGATCGAGCTGGCCGAGACGAACGACAGCGTCGCCGGCGACTTCACCGAGCTGGTCACCGTGAGGCTCGGCTCCGGCGACTCCGAGGTCGAGGTCTCCGGCACCGGGGTCGGCCCCCGCAACGAGCCCTACCTGGTCTCGGTCTGGGGCGAGAGCTTCTACCTGCCGTTTGCCGACCATCTCGCCGTCTTCCGCTACGCCGACCAGCCGGGGATGATCGGCAGGGTCGGGACGATGTTCGGCGAGGAGGGGGTCAACATCATCTCCGCCGCGGTCGGGGCGGAGCCGGATGGCGAGACGGCCGTGATGGCGCTGACCACCGACGCGCCGGTGCGCGGCGAGACGATCGCGAAGATCCTCCGGCTCGAGGGATTCTCGGTCGGACGCTCGGTCGACCTCTGATTTCATGTGCGGGGCCGCAACGTAGGCGGGGCGGCGTTGTTTCTCCGGTAGACGCTCCGACCCGTTCGGTGGCGGGGACCCGATGAAGAAGCTGATTCCGATCATGCTGGCGATCCTGGCGGCGCAGGTTCCGGCGCCGGCGCTCGGCAGCGCCCAGTCGCAGACCTACAACGTGCTGCTGGCCGGCGGCGACGAAGCGAACACGGTCCACATCTGGCTCGGCCCGACCGGGAGCCAGTACGTGATCGACTCCGCGGTGCCGCTGGAGGTGGGCGGCACGATCTGCGCCAACGCGCCCGGCAACCCGAACGAGCTGGTCTGCGACGCGCCCTCGATCGCGGGGTTCGAAGTCAACGCCGGGGGCGGCGACGACAAGGTCGCGGTCGCCGGGAGCGTCTCGATCCCGGTGACGATGCGCGGTGGGGCCGACGACGACTTCCTGATCGGCGGTAACGGTCCCGACAAGCTGCAGGGCGGCAGCGGGGATGACCGGGTGGTCGGCCGGCGCGGCCGCGACGCCCTCTACGGCGGTCTCGGCGTGGACACGCTGATCGGCGGTCCCGGCAACGACCTGCTGCGCGGGGGGCCGGGCGAGGACCTGCTGCGCAGCGGGTCCGGCAACGACAAGGTGCGGCAGTTCCGCCTGACGCTCCCTGCGCCCTAGCCCTGCGCCGTTTGACCCTCGTCGGGGCGTTGGTACAGCAGGCGGCCCCCGACGAAGAGGAGGGCGATCACGAAGCCGGCCAGCGAGAGCGCCGCGTCCAGCCTGAAGCCGGCCGAGATGCCGTCGACGAACGTTTCCTGGGCGCTGAACACGGTGGTGGTCAGGCCGAGGCCGACCGCGCCGCCGGCGATCTGGCACATGTAGAGGATGCCGCCGGCGAGGCTGCTCTGCGATTCGTCGACCGAGGTTACCCCCGCCGTGGTCGCGGTCGGGTAGAAGCTGCCGATCCCGATCCCCAGCACGAACATCCCCGGGACCAGTGCGCCGTAGGCGGATGCCTCGCTCACCTGCGAGAAGAGGAAGGGGGCGACCGTGATGCAGGCGGCGCCGACCACAGCCAGCGGCTTGGCCCCGAGCCGGTTGTAGAGCGGGCCTGCGACGAAGGAGACGATCGCGAAGGTGGCCAGGAAGGGGAGGATGCCGACCCCGGCTTCGAGCGGCGAGTAGCCGAGGTGCTTCTGCATGAACTGCGGCAGGTAGAGGAGGGCGGCGAAGAAGGTTGCCGACATCAGCGTGATCGCCACGCAGGAGGCGCGGAAGCTCTCGTTGCGCATTACCGCCCGAGGCACCAGAGCGCTGAGGCCGGCGCGCCGCTCGATCGGCACGAAGGAGGCGATCAGGACCGCGGCGATCGCCAGCATCGCGATCACCCGCGGGTCTCCCCAGCCCCAGTCGTCGACCTGGTCGAGCGCGACCAGCAGCGAGACCAGCCCGATCGAGAGCGTCGCGATCCCCGGGTAGTCGATTCGCTGCTCGCCGGCTTCCGGCTCCTTCACCCTGACCAGGTAGTAGGTGACGAGCACGGCGAAGGCGGCGATCGGCACGTTGAGGAAGAAGATCCAGCGCCAGCTCGCCAGGTCGGTGAGGACTCCCCCGATCAGCGGGCCGGTCGCGTTTCCGAGCCCGGCGGCGCCGAGGATGATCCCGCCGGCCAAGCCGGCCTTCTCCGAAGGCAGCAGCTCGAAGGTCATGCCGAGGATCGCCGGCCACATCAGCGCCCCTCCGATCCCCATCACGACGCGGCTGGCGATCAGCCAGGTCTCCGTCTGCGCGGCGCCGCCCAGCGCCGACATCGAGGCGAAGATCGCGGTGCCGAGGAAGAAGGCGCGGCGACGGCCGAACATGTCGGCGAGGCGGCCGCCGGTGACGATCATCACGCCGAAGGTCAGCGCGTAGGCGTTGACCACCCACTGGATCGTGTTGATGTTGGTATCGAAGTCCTTCTCCATCGTCGGGATCGCGACGTTGACGGCGGAGAAGTCGTTGGCGATCACCAGGACGCTCATGCTCATCGCCAAGAGCGCCAGCACGGTTTTCCGATCCAGGCCTACGATGCGCGCAGGCTACGCTAAGCTGCGAAGGCGAATGAACCACCGGCTCGACACCCTGGCGCTTCTCCTTCTCCTCCCCCCTCGGGGGGAATAGCGCTGGGCGGCGCGAGAGCCGCGAGAGACAAGGTCATTCGAAGCAAGAGGAGAAGGAGGTAGGTCCCATGAACAGTTCATCCGACGCCGATCGCGTCCACATCTTCGACACCACCCTGCGCGACGGCGAGCAGTCGCCCGGCATCTCGCTGAACACGGCCGAGAAGGTCGAGATCGCTCAGCAGCTCGCGCGGCTCGGGGTCGACGTGATCGAGGCCGGCTTCCCGATCACCTCGCCCGGCGACTTCGAGGCGGTCGAGGCGATCTCGCGTCAGGTCGAGGGGCCGGCGATCTGCGGCCTGGCCCGCACCCACAAGGCCGACATCGACGCTGCTTGGGGGGCGATCCGGGATGCCGAACGGCCGCGAATCCATACCTTCATCTCGACCTCCGACATCCACATCGAGCACCAGCTTCAGACCGACCGCGAGGACGTCAAGGGCCAGGCCCGGGCCGCGGTGGCGCTGGCCCGCTCCTACTGCGACGACGTCGAGTTCTCGCCGATGGACGCGACCCGCGCCGACCTCGAGTTCACCGCCGAGGTCTGCGCGATCGCGGTCGAGGAGGGCGCCACCGTGGTCAACGTCCCCGACACGGTCGGCTACACGACCCCGGAGGAGTACGCGGACTACTTCCGCCGCCTCTACGAGCTGGTCCCCGGGCTGCGCGAGGTCGAGACCTCGGTCCACTGCCACGACGACCTGGGGCTGGCGGTCGCCAATTCTTACGCCGGCGTCCTGGCCGGCGCCCGCCAGGTCGAGTGCGCGGTGAACGGGATCGGCGAGCGGGCCGGCAACTGCTCGCTGGAGGAGATCGTGATGCTGATCCGCACCCGCGAGGACGTGCACGGTCTGACCACCGGGGTGCAGGCGCGGGAGCTGGCCCGCACCAGCCGCATGGTCTCGCGGCTGACCGGCTACGCGGTCCAGCCCAACAAGGCGGTGGTCGGGCGCAACGCCTTCGCCCACGAGTCCGGCATCCACCAGGACGGGGTGCTGAAGGAGCGCACCACCTACGAGATCATGGACGCGACGGAGGTCGGGCTCGAGTCGAACTCGATCGTGCTCGGCAAGCACTCCGGCCGGCACGCCCTGCGCGATGCGCTGGAGCAGCTCGGCTTCAAGGTCGAGGGCAACGCCCTCAACGCCGCCTTCAAGCGCTTCAAGGAGGTCGCCGATCGCAAGAAGCACGTGACCGCGCTCGACCTGGAGGCGATCGTCTCCGACGAGATGCGCGAACGTGCCAACGCCCACGATCTGGCCTGGTTCGAGGTCGAGGCGGGCTCGCGGCGCGAGCCGCTCGCCCGGGTCGCGGTGAAGATGCCCTCCGGCGAGGAGGCGGTCGGCGAGTCGGGCGGCGACGGCCCGGTCGACGCGATCTTCCACGCGATCCAGAAGGCGACGGGGACCGAGTGCGAGCTGCGCCAGTACACGGTCGAGGCGGTGACCGGGGGGGAGGACGCGCTCGGCGAGGTCAGCGTGATGCTGCGCGCCGCCGGGCGCCTCGCCACCGGCCAGGGGGTCGCGACGGACATCCTCGAGGCCTCGGCCCGGGCCTACGTGCGGGCGCTGTCCAACGCGCTCGAGGGGGCGGCGATCCGCGAGGCCGAGGCGGCGACGGCCGACGCGGCCGCCGAGCGCACGCCGGGGCCCTGACGGCATGGCGCCCGTCCCGCCGCTGCGCAATCGTTACCGGCACGGTCTGCGCAAAGCGGTCGGCGCCAGCGCCGGTCCCTACGGCTACACGCTGGCGGTCTGGACCACCGGCGCGGTCCTGATCCACGCTCGTGGCGTGCCGACGACGCTGAAGGCGCTGCTCTTCATGTTCGGCGCCGTAGCCGCCTTCGCGGTGATCGGCGCGCTCGCCTTCCGCGTCAACCCGGCGATTCGCGCCACAGCTGTCAGCCACCCGGTCCTCTGGGGCAGTTTCCACTTCGTCCCGGTGGCGACCTCGATCGGCGCCGCCTCCCTGGTCGCCCACTTCGTGCAGGGCGCCGCCGCCTGGCCGCTCGCCGGCTTCACCGCGACTTCGATCTACCTGACCTTCGTCGCCGCCCAGATCACCTTCTTCGAGGAGCAGGTCTTCGAGGAACTGGAGCACGAGGTGGAGGAGGTCGAGCGCGAGGTGGTCGAGGACCTGTAGCAGAAAAATCACATTCCGCGCGCCACACAGGCGCCGCGACTCGCCAGCCTCGCGGGCATGCCAACCCACCCCCCGGTCGAGTTTGCAGCTGCCCGCCATATAGGCGGCAAAGAACAAACTCGATCGCCAGATAGCCAGATTGGCCTCCTGGCGGGGCGACAGTACGGGGTTGTGACGCGGACCCAGCTCACCGGGTTGGGGCTTGGGGAGGACGCGATCGACGCGCGCCTGGCCCGCGGCCGTCTGCACCGGTTGCATCGAGGTGTGTATGCCGTCGGCCACACAGTTGTGCCGCGAGAGGGACGCTGGCTCGCTGCGGTCTTGAGAGTTGGCCAAGGCGCGGTCCTCAGCCATGGATCCGCAGCGGAGCTTTGGGGCGTCAGACGGGAAGCGGTGCGGGGACGGATCGACGTATCGGCGCCTCGGCCCACTCGATCTCCGCCCGGAATACGCCGCCGCTACCTGCAATTGGCCCCGGGCGAAGCGACCATGAGGCGAGGGGTCCCGGTCACGACGCTCGCCCGAACTCTCTTAGACATCGCGAGCGAAACCTCGCCGGAAGGCCTGGAAGGAGCGATTCGGGAGGCTGAATACCTGCACCGGTTTCGCCTCGGCGACCTGGAGGATCTGCTCGAACGCCATCCAGGTAGGCGAGGGACGAGAACCGTCAAGAATTGCCTGTCCCGACTCGGCCGAGGCCCGCGTGGCCGGACCCGAAGCAAGCTCGAGGCCAGGTTCGCCGCCCTGCTCTCCCGCACGGACCTGCCGCAACCGGGGCTCAACGTGCCCCTGGAGCTCGGCGGTCGCAAGATCGAAGCCGATTGCCTCTGGCGCCAGCATCGATTGATCGTCGAGCTGGATGGCGGCGAGGCGCACCGGACCCGGGTCGCCTTCGAGACGGACCGCGAACGCGACCGCCGCCTCCAGGCCGCGAGTTGGCGAGTGATACGAGTCACGTGGCGTCAGCTCGAACACCCCGCGGCCCTGCTTGCAGACCTTCGCCGACTCCTCCTCTGATCGAGATTGCGCTCTCTCGCCGAATAGGCGGGTAACGACAAGTTCACGTGAGGTAACCCGAGTCGTATGTGATAACGTACAGGCGTAATGACCGTTGCGGAGGCCAGTCGGAAGACCGCGAGCGCCGCAGTCGGAGTGCGCGTTCGGGCACTGCGCGAGGCGATGGGCTTCTCGCTGCGCGAGCTGGCGGAGCGCAGCGGAGTCAGCGCGCCGATGCTCTCGCAGGTGGAGCGGGGGGAGACCAGCCCGACCCTGGCGGTCGCCGAGAAGATCGCCGCCGGCCTGGAGCTGACCCTCTCGCAGCTGCTGCGCCTCGACGAGGGCGAGCACGTCGCGGTCAGCCGGGCAGCCGGGAGGCGGCGCTACGAGCGGGGCGGGCATCGCTTCGAGGAGCTGACCCCGCCGCTGCCCGGGCAGCGCGCCGACGTCTCGCTGCACACCTTGAAGGTGGGGGCGAGCACCGGTGGACCGGGCGACCCGCCGATCCACGAGCCGGGCAGCCGCGAGACCGCCGTAAACCTCACCGGGCTTCTCGCCCTGGTCGTCGACGGGACCCGCCACCAGCTGCGCGCCGGGGACAGCGTCACCTTCGACGCCGACCTGCCGCACCATTTCGAGAACGACGGCGAGGAGCGGGCCCGCTTTCTCGCCGTGATAGCCGCGGGTCTGAGGAGGTCCTGATGCCGCAGACGATGTTCGACAAGATCTGGAAGGCGCACGAGGTCTCCGAGGGGCTGCTCTACGTCGACCTGCACCTGGTCCACGAGGTGACCTCGCCGCAGGCCTTCGACGGCCTGCGGATGGCGGGGCGCGGGGTGCGACGCCCCGACAAGACGCTGGCCACGGCCGACCACAACGTGCCCACCGACGGCACGATGGCGGCGCGGCTGATCGCCGACGAGCTGTCCCGCGTCCAGGTCGAGACGCTGGAGCGCAACTGCGAGGAGTTCGGCATCCCGCTCTACTCGCTCGGCTCCGACCGGCAGGGCATCGTCCACGTGATCGGCCCCGAGCTGGGGGTGACCCAGCCGGGGATGACGATCGTCTGCGGCGACAGCCACACCTCGACCCACGGCGCCTTCGGGGCGCTGGCCTTCGGGATCGGCACCTCCGAGGTCGAGCACGTGCTGGCCACCCAGTGCCTGGTCCAGAAGCGGCCGCAGACGATGCGCATCCTCTACTCCGGCGAGCTGGGGGCCGGCGTCACGCCCAAGGACCTGATCCTGGCGACGATCGGCCGGCTCGGCACCGGCGGCATGGTCGGCCACGCGGTCGAGTACGCCGGCCCGGCGGTCGAGGCGCTCTCGATGCCCGGCCGGATGACGATCTGCAACATGACGATCGAGGGCGGCGGCCGGGCCGGGATGATCGCCCCCGACGAGACGACCTTCGAGTGGGTGCGGGGCCGCAGCGCGGCGCCGGCCGACTTCGACGCCGCGCTGGCGCGCTGGCGCGAGCTGCCGACCGACGACGACGCGAGCTTCGACGCCGAGGTCGGGATCGACGCCGCCGCCATCGCGCCGATGGTCACCTGGGGGACCAACCCCGGAATGGTGGTCGAGGTGACCGACGCGGTGCCCGATCCGGCGGCGATCGAGTCGCCGGCCGACCGCGAGTCGGCCGAGCGCGCGCTCGCCTACATGGGGCTGGAGCCGGGCACGCCGATGACCGAGGTCGCGCCCGAAAGGGTCTTCATCGGCTCCTGCACCAACTCGCGGATCGAGGACCTGCGCGAGGCGGCGGCGACGGTCGACGGGCGCAGGGTCGCGAGCTCGGTGCACGGAATGGTCGTGCCCGGCTCCCAGCAGGTCAAGGCGGCGGCCGAGGAGGAGGGACTGCACGACGTATTCCGCTCCGCCGGCTTCGAATGGCGCGAGGCGGGCTGCTCGATGTGCCTGGGGATGAACCCCGACATCCTCGCGGAGGGCGAGCGCTGCGCCTCGACCTCGAACCGCAACTTCGAGGGCCGTCAGGGCAAGGGCGGCAGGACGCACCTGGTCAGCCCGAGGATGGCCGCAGCGGCCGCGGTCGAGGGACACTTCGTCGACATCAGGGACTGGAGCTGAGACATCAGCCGCCGGCTGCTCTGCTCCCATGGAACCGAAAAGGAATCAGAGATGGATTCGGTTCCATTCCCGCGTCCGCTGCCGGCGGGCTAGAAATGGAATCGGAGGCAGACCTTGAGACCGATTGATGTCATAGAGGGAGGCGTATCTGTCCTTGATCGGGCGGATGTCGACACCGACCAGATCATTCCCAAGCAGTTCCTGAAGCGGGTTGAGCGGAGCGGCTTCGGCGATTTCCTCTTCCACGACTGGCTGCGCTCCGGCGAGGTCGAGCTGGAGCCCAACCCGATCCTCGTCGCCGGCCGCAACTTCGGCTGCGGCTCCTCGCGCGAGCACGCTCCCTGGGCGCTCGAGGACTTCGGCTTCGAGGCGATCGTCGCGCCCTCCTTCGCCGACATCTTCTACGTCAACTGCACGAAGATCGGCCTGCTCCCGGTCGAGCTCGACGAGGGGCACTGCCGCGCCGTGGCCGAGGCGGGCGAGGCGAGGATCGACGTCGACGACCAGACCGTGACCTGCGCCGCCGGGGTCTTCGAGTTCGAGATCGAGCCCGACGTGCAGCACCGCCTCCTGCACGGCCTCGACGACATCGGCATCACCTTGGAGAGCGCCGCCGCGATCGACGAGTTCGAGGCCGCCCAGGGCGCCGCCGGGCCGGTCACGACGGCGCTCTGAGGCCGGGCGAGTGGCCGGCGCGATGAACAGCGGCCCGCGCGAGTGGGACGCCGAGACCTACGACGCGGTCTCCGACCCCCAGTTCGAATGGGGGATCGAGGTGCTGGATCGCCTCGAGCTGAGCGGCGAGGAAACGGTGCTCGACGCCGGCTGCGGCTCGGGCCGGGTCACCGCCGAGCTGGCGAAGCGGCTGCCGGCTGGACGGGTGATCGCGGTCGACGGCTCCGAGGCGATGGTCGAGAAAGCGCGCGAGCGGCTCGGGGAGGGGGCGGACTACCTGGTCGCCGACCTCGCCGAGCTCGAGCTGGACGAGCCCGTCGACCTCGTCTTCTCGACCGCCACCTTCCACTGGATCGTCGACCACGAGCGCCTCTTCCGGCACATGCGCGGCGTGCTCAGGCCCGGCGGCCGTCTCGTCGCCCAGTGCGGCGGCGAGGGCAACGTCGCAGCGCACGCGGAGGCGATCGCGGCCGTCGCGGGGCGGCCCGAATTCGCCTCGCACTTCACCCAGATGACCGGGATGTGGAACTTCGCAGCCGCCGACGAGACCGAGGCGCGGCTGCGCGCCACCGGCTTCGCGGAGGCGCGCTGCTGGCTGCAACCGAAGCCGGTCACCCCGGCCGATCCCCTCGCCTTCATCTCGGCCGTCACCCTCGGCCCGCTCCTCGCCCAGCTGCCCGCCGAGCTTCAACGCCCCTTCGCCGAAGCCGTCATCGAGCAGTCGTCTCGGCCCCTCACCCTTGACTACGTCCGTCTCAACATGGAGGCGCGCGTCTAGAGTGCCCGCCGTGAGCGACGCGCCGCGCATAGTCCTGCTGCCCGGCGACGGGATCGGGCCGGAGATCGTCGCGGCGGCGCGGCGGCTGCTGGAGGCGCTGGGGGAGTTCGAGTTCGACCAGCGGTTGATGGGCGGCTGCTCGATCGACGAGCACGGGGTGGCGCTGACCGACGAGGTGCTCGATGCCTGCCGCGCGTCCGACTCAGTCCTGCTCGGCGCCGTCGGCGGTCCCAAATGGGACACCACCGACCCCGAGGCGCCGCGGCCCGAGCAGGGTCTGCTCGGCCTGCGCAAGGGCATGGGGCTGTACGCCAACCTGCGGCCGGTGCGGCCGAGCCCGGCGCTGGTCGGCGCCAGCCCGCTGCGCGAGGAGCGGATCGCCGGCACCGACCTGCTCGTGGTGCGCGAGCTGACCGGCGGCATCTACTTCGGCGACCGCGGCCGCGACGGGGACGCCGCCCACGACACCTGCGAGTACTCGGTCGGAGAGATCGAGCGGATCGCCCGCAGCGGCTTCGAGGCGGCGCGGCGGCGCGCCTCCGCCGCCGGCGGCGATCCCCGCGTCACCTCGGTCGACAAGGCCAACGTGCTGGAGACCTCGCGGCTCTGGCGTGAGGTGGTGACCCGGGTCAGCGAGGGGTTCGCCGACGTCGAGCTCGACCACCTGCTGATCGACAACGCGGCGATGCAGCTCGTCTCCCGCCCGGCCGAGTTCGACGTGATCCTCACCGAGAACCTGTTCGGCGACATCCTCAGCGACGAGTCGGCGATGCTGACCGGCTCGCTGGGGATGCTGCCCTCGGCCAGCCTCGGCGCCGACGGCGACCCCGGCCTGTTCGAGCCGGTCCACGGCTCGGCCCCCGACATCGCCGGAAGGGGGATCGCCAACCCACTGGCCACCTTCCTCAGCGCCGCGATGATGCTGCGCCACGGGCTGGGGCGGCCCGCGGAGGCCTCCCGCGTCGAGGCGGCGGTCGATGCGGTGCTGGAGCGCGGGCTGCGCACCCCCGACCTGCTCGGGGGCGCCCCGCAGGAGGTCCAGGTCGGCACCGCCGAAATGACCGACGCGGTGCTGGCATACTTCTCAGACGATGGAGACGGCTGAGCTGATCTGGCAGAACGGCGAGTTCGTGCCCTGGGACGAGGCGAGGACGCACGTGCTCAGCCACGGTCTGCACTACGGCACCGGGGTGTTCGAGGGGATCCGCTGCTATGAGACCGAGCGCGGACCGGCGGTCTTCCGGCTCCGCGAGCACCTCGAGCGGCTCGAGAAGTCGGCCGAGCTCTACTACCTCGAGCTTCCCTACTCGGCCCGGCAGCTCCGCGAGGCCACCCACGAGCTGATCCGGCGCAACGGCCTCGAATCCTGCTATATCCGCCCGCTCGCCTACCGCGGCTACGGCGAGATGGGCCTCTACGCGCAGAGCGCCCCGATCGACGTGATCGTCGCGGTCTGGCCCTGGGGCGTCTACCTCGGCGAGGACGGCAACGAGCACGGGATTCGCACCAAGGTCTCCTCGTGGCGGACGATCTCCGGCGAGAGCCTGATCCCGCACGCCAAGGCGTCCGGCCAGTACCTCAACTCGGTCCTCGCCAAGATGGAGGCGACCAACGCCGGCTACGACGAGGCGATCCTGCTCGACCAGCACGGCTGCGTCTCGGAGGGCTCCGGCGAGAACGTCTTCCTGGTCCGCGACGGGGTGCTCTGCACGCCGCCGCATACGGCGGCGATCCTCGACGGGATCACCCGCAACTCGGTCGTGCAGATCGCCCGCGACCTCGGCTACACAGTCGAGGAGCGCGACATCGCCCGCTCCGAGCTGTACCTGGCCGACGAGATGTTTCTCACCGGCACCGCCGCCGAGCTGGTGCCGGTGCGCGAGGTCGACGACCACCCGCTCGGCGAGCCGGGCGAGATCACCCGGGTGATCCAGGCGAAGTTCGACGAGGCGCTGCACGGCCGCGCCGAGGAGTACCTGGAGTGGCTCGACTTCGTCGAGGCTCCCGCCGGCGCGGACGAACCGAGTAAGGTGAGCTCCTGATGCAGAGGCGTCTCGAGACGATCGGGCGAATTACCGCAGCCGCCTAGCGGCTGGCGCGTCGCCGCGCGCGAGCGGGCCCGAGGGCCCGCTTCCCCGACTCCTCGATACGAAAGGCATCAGATGGAACAGGTGAGGCTCTACGACACCACCTTGCGCGACGGCATGGGCACCCCCGGCATGTCGCTCTCGGTCGGCGAGAAGCTCAAGGTCGTCCGCGCCCTCGACGAGCTCGGCGTCCACTTCATCGAGGCCGGCTTCCCCAGCTCCAACCCGAAGGAAGCGGAGCTGTTCGAGCTGCTCGCGGGGGTGGAGCTGGAGCAGGCGACGATCGTCGCCTTCGGGATGACCCGTCGCCGCGGCCTGGCGGCCTCCGACGACGAGGCGCTGGCCGTCCTGGCCGGCTCCTTCGCCCCGCTGGTCTGCCTGGTCGGCAAGAGCTGGGGACTGCACCTGGAGAAGGTGACCAAGGTCTCGGCCGAGGAGAACCTGGCGATGATCGCCGACTCGATCGCCTACTGCCGTGAGCAGGGCAAGCGCGTCGTCTTCGACGCCGAGCATTTCTTCGACGGCTACCGCGACGACGCCGGCTACGCGCTGGACTGCGCGCGGGCGGCGGCCGAGGCGGGGGCGGAGAACGTCACCCTCTGCGACACCAACGGCGGCAGCCTTCCGGGCTTCGTCGGCGAGGCGACCGCTGAGGTGGCCGGAGCGCTCGGCGATCGGGTCGAGGTCGGCATCCACACCCACAACGACGCCGAGTGCGCGGTCGCCAACTCGCTGGCCGCGGTCGAAGCCGGCGCCCGCCTCGTGCAGGGCACGGTCAACGGCTACGGCGAGCGCTGCGGCAACGCCAACCTCGCCTCGATCCTGCCGGCGCTGCAGCTGAAGATGGGATTCGACGTCGTGGAGCCGGAGCGCCTCGCGACCCTGTCGGGCACAAGCCACTACCTGGACGAGCTCTGCAACATGGCGCCGGATCCCGGCCGTCCCTACGTCGGTCGCGACGCCTTCGCCCACAAGGCCGGCATGCACGCCGCCGGGGTCGAGGCCGACGCCCGCACCTTCGAGCACCTCGACCCGGAGGCGCTCGGCAACCAACGCGAGATCCTCGCCTCGGAGCTTTCGGGCAAGGCGACGATCCGCAGCCAGGCCGAGCGGGCCGGCCTCGACCTCGACGAGGCGGCTGCCGCGCGGGCGGTCGAGGGCCTCAAGCAGCGCGAGCACCGCGGCTACCACTACGAGGCGGCACCGGCCTCCTTCGAGCTGCTGCTGCGGCGCGAGGCCGGCAGCTACGAGCCGCTGTTCGAGCTGGAGAGCTTCCGGGTGGTGGTCGAGAAGCGCGCCGACGGCCGAGTCGAGACCGAGGCGACGATCAAGGTCAAGGTCGACGGCGAGCGCTACCTGCGGGTCGCCGAGGGCAACGGGCCGGTCAACGCGCTGGACAGCGCCCTGCGCGCCGCGATCGCCGATCGCTACCCCCACCTCGCCGACATCGAGCTGACCAACTACAAGGTTCGCATCCTCGACGAGAGTCACGGCACCGGGGCGGTCACCCGGGTGCTGCTGGACTCCTCCGACGGCGACAGCGAGTGGGGGACGATCGGCGTCTCGGAGAACATCATCGAGGCCTCCTGGGAGGCACTCGTCGACTCGCTCGAGTACGCGTTCCAGCCGCGCAAGTAGGCTGGGCGCCAAGTATGGGCGGTGCCCCCGACAAGGATCCGATTCCGCTCGCCAGACCCGAGATTGGAGGGCGCGAGGAGGAGCTGGTGCTCGAGGTGCTGCGCTCCGGGCGGCTCTCGCTGGGGCCGATGGGGGAGCGCTTCGAGCGCGCGCTTGCCGCCTGGCTCGGGGTCGGGGACGCGGTCGCCGTCTCCAGCGGAACCGCCGCCCTGCACCTCGGCGTGCGGGCGCTCGGCTGGGGACCGGGGGACGAGGTTCTGACCAGCCCGTTCAGCTTCGTCGCCTCCGCCAACTGCCTGCTCTACGAGGGCGCCCGGCCGGTCTTCTGCGACGTCGACCCCGAGACGCTCAACCTCGACCCCGCGGCGGTCGAGGCGGCGCTGGGCGAACGCAGCGCCGGGCTCCTGCCCGTCCACATCTTCGGCTACCCCGCGGCGATGCCGGAGCTGGAGGCGATCGCCGCCGCGAACGGCCTCGGCATCCTCGAGGACGCCTGCGAGGCGCTCGGCGCGATCGACGCCGAAGGACGGCAAGTGGGGACGCGCGGCAACCTCGCCACCTTCGCTTTCTACGCCAACAAGCAGCTGACCACGGGGGAGGGAGGGATGGTGGTGCCGCCGAGTCCCGAGCTGGCCGCGCGGCTGCGCTCCGAGCGCAACCAGGGCCGCGCCGCGGACATGGGTTGGCTCGACCACGGCAGGCTCGGCTTCAATTACCGGCTCTCCGACGTGGCCGCGGCGCTCGGGGTCGGCCAGCTGGAGAAGCTGGACGAGATGCTGGCGCGGCGAGCTGCCGTGGCCGGCCTCTACGAGCGGGGCGTGGCCGGGATCGACGGAGTGGCGGCGCCGCTCGCGGCGCGAGGCGACGAGCGGCGCAGCTGGTTCGTCTACCCGGTGCGCCTGCCCGAGGAGACCGACCGCGACGCGACGATCGCCGGTCTCGGCGAGCGCGGCGTCGCCGCCAAGGCCTACCTGCCCTGCATCCACCTCTTCCCCCACCTGCGCGAGCAGGGCTGGCGCGAGGGCCAGTTCCCGGTGGCCGAAGCCGCCTCGGCGCGCTCGCTGGCGCTGCCCTTCTTCCCGGCGATGACCGAGTCTCACGTCGAGCGCGTGTGCGAGGCTCTGGCCGAGTCGCTCCGGTGATGTCGCGCTTCCGCAAAGACCCCGACCCGCGCTTCTGGCGCCTCAACCGCTCGCTCGGGTTCGATTGGCGCCTCGCGCCATACGACATCGACCAGTCGCGGGCGCACGCCCGGGCGCTGCGCGAGGTCGGCGTGCTGGACGGCGAGGAGCTGCAGGCGATCGTTGCCGGGCTCGACCGCGTTCGCGAGCGGATCGCTCGGCCGGGCTTCGAGTTCGAGGGGGCCGACGAGGACATCCACATGGCGATCGAGCGGCTGCTCGGCGAGGAGGTCGGCCCGCTGGCCGGCAAGCTCCACACCGGCCGCTCCCGCAACGACCAGGTCGCCACCGACATGGCGATGCTGGTGCGGGCGCACTCGCTGCGGGCGATCGAGCTGGCCGGCGCGGCGATGCGCCGCCTGCTCGAGCTGGCCGAGCGCCACCGCGAATGGCCGATGCCCGGCTACACGCACCTTCAGCGCGCTCAGCCCGTCTACCTCGGCCACCATCTGCTCGCTTACTTCTGGATGCTGTCCCGCGATGCGCGGCGCTTCCAGTCCGCGCTCGACAGCGCCATGGTGATGCCGCTCGGCTCCGGGGCGCTGGCCGGCGTCAACTGGGAGATCGACCGCCGCGCCGTCGCCGACGACCTCGGTTTCGAACAGGTCAGCCCCAACTCGATCGACGGCGCCTCGAACCGCGACTTCGTGCTCGACTACCTGGCCGCCGCCTCGACCTGCGCAATGCACCTCTCGCGGCTCGGCTCGGAGATCGTGATCTGGTCGAGCAGCGAGTTCGGCTTCTGCCGGCTGGACGAGTCCTTCTCCTCGGGCTCCTCGATCATGCCGCAGAAGGTAAACCCCGACTCTGCCGAGCTGCTGCGCGCCAAGAGCCCGCGGGTCGCCGCCGACTACGCGTCCCTGCTGGGGACGCTGCACGCGCTGCCGCTCACCTACGGCAAGGACATGCAGGAGGACAAGGAGCCGCTGTTCGATGCGATCGACACGGTCGAAAGGTGCCTCGAGGCGACCGAGGGGATGCTGGCCGGGATCGCGTTCGACCGCGAGCGGCTCGAGCAGGCCTCGGGCGACGAGATGCTGGCGGCGACCGAGATCGCCGATCTGCTGGTCCGCAAGGGGGTGCCGTTCCGCGAGGCGCACGGGATCGTCGGCGGTCTGGTCCGCGACGCGATCGAGCGGGGCAAGTCGCTCTCCGAGCTGACGCCGGAGGAGCTGGGCGAGCGCTCCGAGCAGCTCGACGACTCGGTCTACGAGCTGCTGCGGCGCGAGAGCTGGCTGGAGTCGAAGCGGATCGAGGGCGGCACCGGCTCGGCGGCGCTCCTCGTGCAGATCTCGCTGGCCGGCGAGGCGCTGGCGGCGGTCGAGGCTCGGCTCCCGGACGAGCAGTAGTGAGCGTCGTCGCGGAGGCAGAGCGGCTCGGCGCCGCCTTCTTCGAGCGCTCGGTGCACGTCGTCGCCCGCGAGCTGGTCGGCTGCCGCCTTTTCCACGACGGCTGCGGGGGCACGATCGTCGAGACCGAGAGCTACGAGCGCGACGACCCCGCCTGCCACGCCTACGCGGGGCTGACCGGCCGGACCGAGGTACTGTTCGGGCCGCCCGGCCGCGCCTACGTCTACCTCTCCTACGGGATCCACAGCCTGCTCAACGCCGTCGCCGAACCGGACGGCGAGGCGGCGGCCGTGCTGATCCGGGCGCTCGAGCCGGACACCGGCCTGGAGGCGATGCGCGAGCGGCGCGGCAGCCGTGCCGACGCCGACCTCTGCTCGGGCCCCGGCAAGCTGAGCGAGGCGCTCGGCATCGGCCTCGACGCCAACGGCGCCGACCTCTGCGCGCCGCCGTTCCTGCTGGCGCCGCGCGAGCCCGGCTGGCAGGGGCGGATCGTCTTCGGCCCCCGGATCGGGATCACCAAAGCCGTCGAACGCCCCTGGCGCTTCTGCCTGGCCGGCAGCCGCTTCGTCTCGCGTCCGCGACCCGGGACGGTCTAGATGATTGATTCCTAATTCCCGCACCCACGGATGACGCGCCTGGCGCGGCACCGGATCGGCACGCACGTTCTCGCGCGTAGCGCTGCTACGCGCAGCGGCCGCGCGCACCGCCCGGCTTGGCCAGTCGCGCCCCCGCGGGCACGCTAATTCGGAATCAATCATCTAGCCGGCGGTGATGCCGCCCCCGCTTCCGCCGCCCCCCGATTCGGGGGCGGCTTCGGGCGCCGGCGCCGCTTCTTCCGGCGCGGCGGGTTCCCGTTCGGGCGCCGCTTCCGGTTCCGGTTCCGGTTCCGGTTCGCTCGCTTCGGGCGCTTCGGAGGGCGCCGGTTCGCTCGAGGGTTCGCTCGGGACGTAGGTTTCTTCCCCGCCGGAGGAGCCTTCGGAGCTGCGCGAGCGATTCTGTTTCCTGCTTGCCCGTTCGGCTGCCTCTTCTGCGGCGATGTCCTTCCAGGCGGAGATCACCTTCGCCCAGATCAGCGCCGGGAAGGTGCCCCCCTGCACAGGGCCGCCGTTGTAGAGGGTCGTCATCGGGGTGGTGGTGTCCGCGTAGCCGACCCAGACGCAGGCGGTGACGTCCTCGGTCCCGCCGCAATACCAGGCGTCGCCGCTGTTCTCGGTCGTCCCCGTCTTGCCCCACTGGCCCGCGGCGCCGATGTCGGCGTGGACCCCGGTGCCGCTCTGCACCACCGTTTCGAGGATGCTCCTCGCTTCGCCGGCGGTGCCTTCGGAGATCACCTGCTCGTGCAGTGAGTCGTTGTCGCCGCCGCGAATCGTGTGGCCGTCCTGGTCGGTCACCTGCGTGAAGGCGACCGGGCTGTCGCCGGGATCGGGAGCGAGGGTGCCGCTGACCCGGTCGCCGCCGTTGCCGATCGTCATGTACGCGTAGGCCCAGCCGAGCGGCGAGACGCCTTCGCGAAGGCCGCCCAGCACCATCGCCGGGTTGGTGGAGATCGAGTCGGAGTAGCCCATCGCGTGGATCGTCGCCGCGATCGAGCGGGTGCGATCGTGGATCGTCTTCCCCTCCAGCCCTTCGAGCGCCAGCTGCGCGTAGATCGAGTTGTCGGAGTAGGTCGTCGCGCAGACGATGTCGCAGGAGCCCAGGTAGGAGTCCTCGTCGTTGTGGACGACGAACGTTTCCTGGCCCTGCTTGCCGAAGTGGAATTCCTGCGGGGCGGACTCGTAGACCGTGTACGGGGAGATCCCCTCTTCCAGCGCGGTGACCAGCTCGAATGGCTTGATCGAAGAGCCCGGCTGGCGGCGACCCTGGGTAGCGAGGTTGAATGGCTTGGCCTGGAAGTCGGGACCGCCGACCAGCGCCTTTACGCCGGCGTTCCTGTTGTCGAGCACCACCACCGAGGCGGTCGGCGGCAGGTAGCCGAGGTAGGAGTTGATCGCCTCTTCGGCAGCCTTCTGGAGGCGCAAATCGAGGGTCGTCTTCACCTTCAGGCCGCCGAAGAAGGTTTGCGCGGCGCCGTAGCGTTCGACCAGCTGTTGGCGCAGCCAGGCGGTGAAGTAGGGCGCCCGGGAGTCGAGTCGCGGCGGCTCGATATCAGCCGGGGAGGGCAGTGCCTGCTTGCTGCCTTCCTCGTGCTGGGCCTGGGTTATGTAGCCCTGTTCGTACATCCTCTCCAGCACCAGGTTGCGGCGGGCGAGCGCTTCTTCGGGGTAGAGCTTCGGGTCGTAGCCGTAGGGCGAGGAGATGATCCCGGCAAGGGTCGCGGCCTCCCAGGGCTCGAGCACCGCGGCGCAGGGTTCGCCCCCCGTCCCGCATCCCGGATGCGCGTTGCCGAAGTAGGTCCGGGCGGCGGCCTCGATTCCGTACGCCCCCTCGCCGAAGTAGACCGTGTTGAGGTACTCGGTGAGGATCTTGTCCTTGCTCCAGTGGCGCTCCAGCCTGTAGGCGAGCGCCGCCTCGCGGAACTTCTGGAAGATCGTCCGGCTGCTCTGCGCGGCGAGGGCGTTCTTGACGAACTGCTCGGTGATCGTCGAGGCGCCCTGGGCGGCGCTCTGGCTGAGGATGTCCCTGAGCAGCGCCCGGCCGATCCCCTGGAAGTCGACGCCGGCGTGTTCGTAGAAGCGCGAGTCCTCAACCGCCACCACCGCGTTCTTGACGTTGGGGGAGATCTGCCCCGCGTTGACCAGGATCTTGTTCCGGTTGCTGGTCAGCGTCCCGATCGGCTCGCCGGAGGCGTCGAAGACCTCGCTGTTCTTCGCGGCCTTGAAGCGAGCGAAGTTGTAGATGTCCGGCAGGTCCTGGGAGACCGCCGTCATCATCCCGAAGACCATCGAGACCAGCGCGAGGATCGCGAGGCCAAGCAGCACGAAGAGGATCCGCAGCTTCTTCAGCCGCGGCCTCGCCGGCTCCGCTGGCGATGCCGCCGGGGGAAGCGGCGGAACTGCGCCGCCCGGCCGGCGGGGCTTTGTTCCTGGGGCCGCCATTCAGTTCAGGCGTCCGGCGCGGCACGGCCCGCCGGGCGGAGGCGGCAGTCTAGCATTGCCGCCGTGAGCGATCTGACCCGCAATGCGGTCGACGTGCTGCCCGAGGGGATGCTCGCCGAGCAGCTCGCCGGCGGGCGCCCGCTGCGCGTCAAGCTCGGCATCGACCCGACCACGTCCGACATCCACCTCGGCCATACCATCGTGCTCGAGAAGCTGCGCGAGTTCCAGCAGGCCGGCCATACCGTGGTGCTGATCGTCGGCGACTTCACCGCCCGGGTCGGGGACCCGAGCGGCCGCTCTGCGCAGCGCCCCGTCCCCTCGGCGGAGGAGATCGAGGGGAACGCCGCCACCTATCAGGAGCAGGCCTTCAAGCTGCTCGATCGCGATCGCACCGAGGTGCGCTTCAACAGCGAATGGCTGCGGATGCCGCCCGAGGAGCTGCTCGGCCTGCTCGGCCATACGACCGTGGCGCGGCTGCTGGAGCGCGAAGACTTCCGCAAGCGACTGGCCGCGGGGCAGCCGGTCTCGGCGCTGGAGCTGCTCTACCCGCTGCTGCAGGGCTATGACTCGGTCGCGGTCGAGGCCGACGTCGAGCTGGGGGGGACCGACCAGAAGTTCAACCTGCTCTTCGCGCGAGACGTGCAGGCCGCCTACGGTCGCAAGCCTCAGTCGATCCTGACGATGCCGCTCCTGGTCGGGATCGACGGGACGCAGAAGATGAGCAAGTCGCTCGGCAACTACGTTGGGGTCACCGAGGCCCCGGAGGAGACGTTCGGCAAGCTGATGCGCCTACCCGACGAGGCGATGCCGGACTACTTCCGGCTGCTGCTCGGCGGGGAGATGCCGCCGGGGCCGCCGAACGAGGCGAAGCGCGAGCTGGCGCGGCGGATCGTCGAGCGCTTCCACGACAGCGCCGCGGCGGCTGGCGCCGAGCGGCACTTCGACCGGCTCTTCGTCAAGCACGAGGCGCCGGAGGAGGTCGAGGACGTGGCGCTGAGCGCCTATCTGGGCAAGGACGGCGAGTCGGTGCACCTGCCGCTGCTGATGGCCGGCGCTTTCGAGATCAGCTCCAGCGAAGCACGACGCCTGATCGAGCAGGGCGGCGTCAAGCTCGACGGGGAGCGACTCGGCAGCGATCGCCTCGATATCGACCCGAGCGACCTCGACGGCCGCGTCCTGCAGCTCGGCAAGCGCCGCTTCCGGCGCATCCGCGCCGGCGCCTGAACTGCCCCCTAGGCAAACCGCCGCCCTAGCGCTATACTCCCCGGTCCCTCTGGGAAGGCCCTGTGCCGTCCCATGCGCAAGTGGCGGCGAGTCACGCCGCAGAGGCGCAGCGGTCTTTGAAAACTGAGCAGCGTGCACTCCGCAGGCCTGTCGGTCTGTGGATTGTTTGAGCCCGATCCACTCGGCTCGTCAGCGTGCCGAGTGGTCTGATTTACCCGTCATGCCGGCCGTCGTGTTTGTGTACCCGACGGCCAGCCAGGCATGGCATCTCTCTGTAGAAGTACTTTCACGGAGAGTTTGATCCTGGCTCAGGACGAACGCTGGCGGCGTGCTTAACACATGCAAGTGGTGCGACGAACCAGGGCTTGCCCTGGGGCAAAGCCGCGAACGGGTGAGTAACACGTGGGTAACCTGCCCCGATGACCGGGACAACCCGAGGAAACTCGAGCTAATACCGGATGTGGCGCACAGGCTCAAGCCTGTGCGCTAAAGGAAGCTTCGGCCTCCGCATTGGGATGGGCCCGCGGCCCATTAGCTAGTTGGTGGGGTCAAGGCCCACCAAGGCAACGATGGGTAGCTGGTCTGAGAGGACGATCAGCCACACTGGGACTGAGACACGGCCCAGACTCCTACGGGAGGCAGCAGTGGGGAATCTTGCGCAATGCGCGAAAGCGTGACGCAGCAACGCCGCGT
>Ga0210144_1000060_pt1 | contig 60754 bp, 65 predicted proteins | sample Muzzi_PWA_D2_FD_185532 | JGI IMG/M metagenome (GOLD analysis project Ga0210144, IMG submission 185532) | Wetland microbial communities from San Francisco Bay, California, USA, that impact long-term carbon sequestration - Muzzi_PWA_D2 (SPAdes) | ecosystem: Environmental > Aquatic > Marine >...
CGATACCCGCGCAGGTCACCCGGGGACGGCGAGCGGACGGGCGGCCACTGCACGACACCCGGGCGGTTCGGGACCCGGAGGGCCATGGGGGGCACGGCCGCCCGCGATACCCGCGCAGGTCACCCGGGGACGGCGAGCGGACGGGCGGCCACTGCACGACACCCGGGCGGTTCGGGACCCGGAGGGCCATGGGGGGCACGGCCGCCCGCGATACCCGCGCAGGTCACCCGGAGACGGCGAGCGAACGGGCGGCCACTGCACGACACCCGGGCGGTTCGGGACCCGGAGGGCCATGGGGGGCACGGCCGCCCGCGGTTTCCGCGCAGGTCACCCGGGGCGGCGCATCAGGCGCAACAGGACGGCCAGCAGCACCAGGGCCGCGCCGGACACGAACAGGGCAAAGCCGAGGCGCTGGGTGGGATCGGCGGCCAGCCAGGCCGCCACGGCCGGGGCCGGCGGGACAAACAGCATGGGCACCTCCCGGGACCCGGAAGGCGGGACCCCGCCCCGGAGGGCAGCAAGCCCCGGGCCAGGGGCGGTCTCCCGCACCCCGATGGCCCGCGGACCCTTGCCCAGCGCGGTTTCCCGGCACCCAGGCAGGCGCAGCGGCGCCGGTCCGGCCCCCGTACGGCGGGGGCGGAATTGGGAAACTCAGTTCCCCATCCGGTCAAACAGGTCGATCAGCAGCCCCTCCCGGAGGCCCCAGTCGCTCACGGTGACGGCGCCGAACTGGTAGTCGTGCATCACCCGGAGCAGGACGGCGCAGCCGGCCACGATCAGCTCCTCCCGGCCGGGCTCCACGCCGGTCACGTCGCGGCGGGCGGCGGCCGGGATGGCCGCCAGGCGGTCGTGCAGCTCCTCCACCCGGGCCAGGGTGAGGGCGTGGTTGTTGATGCGGGCCGGGTCGTACACGGCCATCTCCAGGTCCACGGCGGCCAGGGTGGTGGGGGTGCCGGCGGTGGCCACCAGGCGCACGCCGCCCACCTCCCCCAGGTCCCGCCGCACCTCGCGCATGCGGTCGCGCAGGCACTCGTCGAGCTCGTAGAGCTCGTGGGGCTTCGGGGGATCGGCGGCGAGGAAGCGCTCGGACAGGGTGACCACACCCACGGGCACGGAGACCCGGGCCCGGATGCGGCCCTCGCGCACCAGGACGAACTCGGTGCTGCCGCCACCGATGTCCACGATGAGCAGGTCGTCGGCCGGTCCGGTGAGGGCGGCGGCGGCCCCCAGGCTGGTGAGGCGGCCCTCCTCCGCGCCGTCGATCACGGTCACGGCGAGGCCGGTCTCGTCCCGGATGCGGGCCACGAACTCGGCGCCGTTGGCGGCCTCCCGCACCGCGCTGGTGGCGGCGGCGGCCACCGCCTCCGGGGCGTGGGCGTGGATGGCGCGGGCGAAGCGCCCCAGGGTGGCCAGGGCCCGCTCCATCGCCTCCGCCGACAGGCGCCCGGTGCGGACGATGCCCTGCCCCAGGCGGGCCATCTCGCGGGCCCCCTCCACCACGGCGAGGTGGCGCATGTCGTCCACGTCGGCCACCAGCATGCGGATCGTGTTGGTGCCCACGTCCACGGCGGCCAGGCGGTGGCGCCGGGCCGTCGTCGGGCGCAGCAGGTCAGCGCACACGGAAGCGGAACTCCCGCGTCTCCCCGGCGATGGTCAGGCGGAGCGTGAGTTCCTCGGCGGCGTCCGAGACCCGCTGGAAGTAGACGGCGCCCCGGATGCGGGTGCCGGGGGGCACGGGGCCGCTGGCCAGGGCCCCCAGGGTGGAGAGCAGCTCGATGTCGTAGGGGTAGGGGGCGGGGCCGGTGCCGGCGGGCTGGGGCGGCTGGCCCGCGGCGAGCAGCTCCTCGAGCCGCTCGGGGGCCACGTGGCGGTAGAGGGTGCCCTCGTCGTCCACCAGGACCAGGTCGTCCAGGCGGAATTCCGCCCCCTTCGCGCCGTCGTTGCGGATCTGCACGAACAGGGGGGTGACGTAGGGCTCCAGGCGGGTGAGGGACTCCGACTGCCAGCCCACGGAACGCACCGTCACCAGCAGGTCGCCGATGCGCTGGGTGGTGCCGTAGCGGTCCGACTCGACCGTCTGGGCGGTGTCGGCGATGGGCATGAGGCGCGCGCAGCCGGTGGCCGCCAGCAGCATGGCGGCCACCCAGAGGGCCCGACCGGCCGATGTCGCGCGCGCGCGGTTCACCGCCCCATCGTACCGGAGGGCCGCCGCCAAATCCAACGCCTAGCCCACGGCGCCCCACTTGAGGCGGTGCTTCCAGCGCGCCGCCACCGTCCGGCGCAGCAGGCGGTGCTCCGGGCGGGCCAGGTCGGGGTCCGCCGCCACCAGCTCCCGGGCCGCTTCGCGGGCCACGGCGAGCAGGCGCGCGTCGCGGATGAGGTCGGCCACCTTCAGCTCGGGCAGGCCCGACTGGCGCCGCCCGAACAGCTCTCCCGGGCCCCGCAGGGCCAGGTCGCGCTCGGCGATCACGAAGCCGTCGTGGCTCTCCACCAGCGCCTTCAGGCGCGCCCGCCCGTCCCGCGACACGGCGTGGGAGGCGATGAGCAGGCACTGGCCCGGGTGGTCCCCGCGCCCCACCCGGCCCCGCAGCTGGTGGAGCTGGGACAGGCCGAAGCGCTCGGCGTGCTCCACCACCATCACCGTGGCCTCGGGCACGTCCACCCCCACCTCCACCACCGTGGTCGCCACCAGCACCTGCACGTCGCCCCGGGCGAAGGCGTCCATCACGGCGGCCTTCTCCTCCCCCGGCAGGCGGCCGTGGAGCAGCCCCAGGGAGAGCCCCGCCAGGGGCCCGGCGGCCAGGGCGGCGCGGGCCTCGGTGGCGGCCGCCAGGTCCAGCTTCTCCGACTCCTCCACCAGGGGGAACACCACGTAGGCGCGGCGCCCCGCCTCCACCTCCCGCCGCACCCGGGCGTAGACCGCCTCGCGGCGGGACTCGGAAAACAGCCGGGTGACCACCGGGCGGCGCCCCGGGGGGAGGGCGTCGATCACCGACAGGTCCAGGTCGCCGTACGCGGTCATCGCCAGGCTGCGGGGGATGGGGGTGGCGGTCATGATGAGCAGGTGGGGGGCGTCGCCCTTCTCGCCGAGGCGGGCCCGCTGGCGCACGCCGAAGCGGTGCTGCTCGTCCACCACCGCGAGCCCCAGGCGGTGGAACGCCACCTGCTCCTGGATCAGGGCCTGCGTCCCGACCACCAGGTGGGTCTCCCCCGCGGCGATGCGGGAAAGGGCCGCCTTGCGGCCGCGCCGCCCGGGGCCCCCCAGCAGCAGCTCCACCCGGACCGGGAGGCCGTCCAGGAGCTGCCGGATGCGGTCGTGGTGCTGGACCGCCAGGATCTCGGTGGGGGCCATCATGGCCCCCTGGAAGCCGTTGTCCACGGCCCGCACCAGGGCCAGCAGGGCCACGGCGGTCTTGCCGCACCCCACGTCGCCCTGGAGCAGGCGGTGCATGGGGACTCCCCGGGCCAGGTCGGCGCCGATCTCCCCCAGCACCCGGTCCTGGGCCGGGGTCAGTCGGAACGGCAGGGCCTTCAGCAGCGCCGCCTCCAGGGGCCCGGGGGCGGGGCGGAAGCGGACCCGGGTGCGGCGCCGGGCCTCCCGCCCGCGCTTCAAGGCCAGGCCCACCTGGAGGAACAGGAACTCCTCGAAGGCCAGGCGCCGGGTGGCGGCGCGGGCGGCCTCCGGGTCGTCCGGGCGGTGGGCCTGGGCCAGGGCCGCGCCCCGCTCCGGCAGCCCCAGGCGGTCTCTCAAAGGCGCCGGGAGGGGCTCGGGCACGTCCACCCGCTCCAGGGCCGTGGCCACCCAGCGCCGCAGCTGGCGCGTGGTGACCCCCTCGGTGGCCGGGTAGACGGGCACCAGGCGGCCGGTGTGGAGGGCCTGGTCGGCGGCGTCCCACGGCTCGAACTCCGGGTTCTCCATGACCAGGCCCGTGCCGCGCCGGTCGTACGCCACCTTGCCCGAGAACAGGTACTCGGACCCGGCGGCGAGCTGGCGGGCGTGGTGGGGCTGGTTGAACCAGCGCACCTGGAGCAGGCCCCCGAGGCCCGAGGCGTCGGTGACGGCGGCCTGGAGAATGCGCATGCGGCGCCGGGGCGTGGTGACCAGCTCGGTCTCCAGCACCTTCCCGCGCACGGTGGCGGCGGCGCCGGGGACGAGGGCGGCGATGGCGGTGAGCTGGCGCCGGTCCTCATAGCGCGCCGGCAGGTGCAGAAGGAGGTCCTCCACCGTGTGGACCCCCAGGCGCGCCAGGGTGGCGGCCCGCTTCTCCCCCACCCCGGGCAGGAACCGCACGTCGGCGTGGAGGTCGAGGGCCGGGGTCTCGGCGGGCGCCGGCGCGGCCGCGCCGGTGGGGGGCGTGGGGGCGGCGGGGGACGGGGTCGCCGCCGGGGCGCCGGCGTCGAGGGCGGTGATGCCGTCCAGCACGAGGCGCAGGCGGGCGCGGCGGGCGGGGGGGGCGAGGGTCTCGCACCCCGCCAGGGCCTCGAGCCAGACGGCGGCCCGGCCCTGCAGCGCGGAATCCGGGGGCAGGGCGGCGCGCCAGGCCGTCAGGCGGGCCCGCACCAGGGCCTCCAGGCCGCCGATGCGCTCCAGGGGGGTGCCCTCCCGGGTGGCGAAGGTGAGGGGGCCCACCACGTCCCGGAGGGGCGCGGGCAGGTCGCTCACGGGGGCGGGCCCCCGGGGGGCGCCGGACCCGGCGGGGCGGGCTTGTGGCGGGGTGCCTCGCCTGCTATCATAACGGGCTTCGACCATCCCCGCCCGGGACCCACGGGGTGTGTGCCGGGCCTCTGGAGAGCGTGCGATGGCAAACGTCTGCGACTACTGTGGCAAGGGCCGGATGGTGGGCAACAACGTCAGCCACGCCAACCGGCACACCAAGCGTGTGTTCCGCCCCAACATCCGGCGGGTGCGCGCCGTGGTGAGCGGCGTGGTCCAGAAGGTGCGCATCTGCACGCGCTGCCTGCGCTCCGGCCGGGTGGTCAAGCCCCGCTGACGGGCGGCCGCCGGAGACCCGCGCCCCGCCGGGGCCCGTCCGGGCCCCTCCGAATCCCTCAAAAACCCGTCTCGCCCGCCCCGTCCGGCTAGTTCCTAGACCCCGGCGTGGGCACCACCAGCACCGGGCAGGGGGCCTGCTGCACCACCCGCTCGGCGGTGCTGCCGATGGCCCCGTGGGCCAGCCCCGTGCGGCCGTGGGTGCCCATGACGATCAGGTCGGCCCGCTCCTCCCGGGCCGCGTCCACGATCTGCTGCCATGGTTTGCCCGCCGCCACCTTGCCGCGCACCGCGAGGCCCTCGGCCTTGGCCTTCTCCACCAGGTCCTGGAGCTTGAGGCGCGAGGCGATGTCGTGCTGCTCCTCCAGCTCCGTGACGCTGGGGATGAGCCCGACGACGCCGTAATGGGAGAGCACCGGCTCCGCCACGTACAGCAGCACCACCGTGCCCCCCGCGGCCCGCGCCAGGTCGGCGGCGTGGCGCCAGGCGAGGGCGCCCGGCTCGGAGAAGTCGGTGGGGACCAGGATCGTCTGATACATGCCGTTCAAGCACCTCCTTGAGAGGGGGAGCGCCGACGGGGGCGCGGACCGGGCACAATAGGCCCGACAAGGTTACGGACTCGGGGCCCGGCGTGGCAACCTCCGGCACGCCCCGCCCGGGGCACGGGAGGGACGCGGGCGTCTCAGGAAAGGGTCAGGACGATCTTGCCGAACAGAGCGCGGGAGGCCATGCGGGCGTGGGCGTCGGCGGCCCGCTCCAGGGGAAAGGCGGCGTCCACCAGGGGGCGGATGCGGCCCTCCGCCACCAGGGCCGCGACCCGGCGCAGCTCCCCGGGACTGCCCAGGCGCACGCCGAGGATCGACTGCTGTCCGGCGAACAGCTCCCGCAGGTGGAAGGCCACGTCGCCCCCCGTGGTGGTGCCGCACACCACCAGCCGGCCGCCCCGCGCCAGGCACTCCAGGTTGGCGGAAAAGAACGCCGCCCCCACGTGGTCCAGCACCACGTCGGCGCCCCGGCCGCCGGTCAGCTCCCGCACCCGCTCGGCGAAGTCCTCCCGGCCGTGGTGGATCACGGCGTCGGCCCCCAGCACCCGGGCCTTGTCCACCTTGGCGTCGTCCCCCACGGTGGCGATCACCCGGGCGCCCGCGAGGCGGCCGATCTGCACCGCGAACATGCCCACGCCGCTGCCGGCGCTGTGGACCAGGACCGTCTCGCCGGGCCCCAGGGCGGCGCGGGTGACCAGCATGTGCCACGCGGTCAGGCCCGCCACCCCCACGCAGGCGGCCTCGGCCCACGGCAGGTCGACGGGGATGGGCACCAGGGCATCGGCGGGCACGGCCACGTACTCGGCGTAAGTGCCGGGCTCGGCGGTGCCGAACACGTGGAAGGCGTCGCACAGGTGGGCGGCACCCGCCGCGCAGCGGGCGCAGTGGCCGCAGGAACGCACCGGGGAGATCAGGCAGCGCTCGCCCGCGTGCAGGTGGGCCACCCCCGGCCCCACGGCGGCCACCTCGCCGGCGCCGTCGCTGCCGGGGGTGTGGGGCAGGGCCACCGGCAGGGCGCCCTCCCGCAGCCAGACGTCCAGGTGGTTGAGGGAGGCGGCCTGGAGGCGCACCAGAGCCTCGCCGGGGCCGGGCTTCGGGACCGGCACCTCCTCGACCCGGAGCACGTCGGGCCCCCCGGTGCGGTGCAGGCGCACCGCGCGCATGGTGCGGGGCCGGGGCACGGGCAGTGCCCCGCTAGCCGGTGGCGAAGCCGCGCAGCCAGTCGTTGGCCGCGAAGCGCTCGCCGTGGCGCTCGGCCATCTTGTCCAGCACGGCCAGCACCTGCCCCACGCCGCGCTCCTCCACGTAGCGCATCAGGCCGCCGCGGAAGGCGGGGAAGCCGGTGCCGAACACCATGCCGGCGTCGAGGGCCTGGGGGCCGTCCACGATGCCCTCGGCCAGGATGCGCCCCCCCTCGGCCACCATCGCCAGGAGGCAGCGGTCGAGGATCTCCTCGTCGGGGAAGCCGTCAGCGCCGCGCTCGCCCAGCAGGCCGTAGGTGGCGGGGTCCTCGTCGCCGGCCTGGCCCTTGTCGTAGGTGTAGAAGCCCTTGCCCACCTTGCGGCCGTAACGCTCGGCCTGGTAGAGCCGCTCCATGGCGGCGGCGGGCTTCATGCGCTCTCCGTAGCCCGCCTCCAGCACCCCGGCGACGTGGTGGCAGATGTCCATGCCGATCTCGTCGATCAGCCGGAAGGCCCCCATGGGCATGCCGAAGCCCTTGAGCACCCGGTCCACGTGCCCCACGTCGGCGCCCTGCTCCAGCAGCAGCATGGCCTCGTTCAGGTACGGCATCAGGATGCGGTTGACCAGAAAGCCCGGGCACTCCTGCACGATCAGCGGCATCTTGCCGATGCGCGCCGCCAGGGCCGCCACCACCGCCACGGTCTCGGGGGCCGTCTTCTCCCCCACCACCACCTCCACCAGGGGCATCCGGGGCACGGGGTTGAAGAAGTGCATCCCGGCTGTCTTGCCGGGATCCGGCACCTCGTCGAACATGGACGAGACGGACAGGGACGAGGTGTTGGACAGCAGCAGCGCCCCCTCCGCCAGCTGGGGCACGGCGCGGGCGAAGAGCTGCTTCTTGATGTCCATGCGCTCGGGCACCGCCTCGATGAGCACCTCGGCGCGGCCGAGCCGGTCCAGGTCCAGGGTCGGCAGCACCCGGGCCACGATGCGCTCCGCCTCTCCCTTGCGGCCGCGGCGGCCCGCCCGGCGGGCCTCCTTGCCGATGCCCTTCAGGGCCTCGGTCATGGCCTTCGGCGACAGGTCGGCCAGGCGCACGACGATGCCGCGCTTGGCCAGCTCGCCGGCGATGCCGCCCCCCATGACCCCGGCGCCCGCCACCACCGCGCTGCGGATGCGGGCCGCGTCGGCTTTCCCTAAGCGCACCGCGTCCTGGTGCTTGAGCTGCTCGGAGGCGAAGAACACCCGCACCAGGTTCTTGGTGGACTTCAAGGGGATCAGCGCCCCGCACGACTCGGCCTCCACCCGGTGGGCGCCCGCCGACCCCATGCCCGCCGTGCGGCGCAGCACGTTGAGGGCCGCCAGGGGGGCGGGGTAATGGTCCGGGTTGACCTTGGCCTTCAGGCGCTTCTCGGCCTGGTCGAAGAACACCTTCCGCCCCAGGGGGTTGCCGGTGAGCAGCCAGCCCACGGCGCCGCGTTTCGGCTTGGCCCGGCGAGCCCTGGCGACCAGGCGGGCGGCGGCGGCGTCCAGGATCTCGGGGGCCACCACCTGGGCCACCAGCCCCGCGCGCCGCGCCGTGCGCGGGTCCACGGCGGTGCCCGCCAGGATCCACTGGGTGGCGCGCTCCAGGCCCACCACCCTGGGCAGGCGCACGCAGCCGCCGAAGCCCGGGTGGATGCCCAGCTTCACCTCCGGCAGCCCCATGCGGGTGGAGGGATCGTCGGAGCAGACGCGCTGGGTGCAGGCCAGGGCCAGCTCCAGGCCGCCCCCCAGGCAGGCGCCGTGGATGGCCGCCACGGTCGGGAACGGCAGCCGCTCCAGCTCCATGAGCACCTGCTGACCCTTTTCCACCAGGCGGGTGGCCGTCCCGGGGTCCAGGATCTCGGCGATCTCGCCCACGTCGGCGCCGGCGATGAAGCCGCTCTTGCCGGAGCGCACGACCAGGCCCTTGAGGCCCTTGCCCGCCAGCTCCTTGAGGTGCCCGGAGAGCTCCTCGAGCACCGCTCCGGACAGGACGTTGACCGGGCGGCCCGGCAGGTCCAGGGTGAGGGTACCGATCCCGTCCGCCGCCTCGCCGATGGTCCAGTGGGCGTCCGCGCTCATGCCTCCGCCTCCACCAGCACCGAGGCCCCCTGGCCGCCGCCCACGCAGAGGGTGGCCAGGCCGTGGCCGCCGCCGCGGCGCCCCAGCTCGTTCAAGAGCGTCAGCGCGATGCGGGTGCCGGTGGCGCCCACCGGGTGGCCCAGGGCCACGGCCCCGCCGTTGACGTTGACCCGGTCCCAGTCCGGCGGACCGGGGGGCGAGGCGCCGGGCAGCTCCTTGTCGTAGAAGGTCTTGGAATCGAAGGCCCGGGTGCAGGCGATGGCCTGGGCCGCGAAGGCCTCGTTGAGCTCCACCAGCTCCAGGTCGCTCCAGCCGATGCCGTTGCGGTCGAAGATCTTCTGGGTGGAGAACACGGGTCCGAGCCCCATGCGGGAGGGGTCCAGGCCGCCGAAGGCGAAGTCGCGGATCGTGCCGATGCACGCCAGGCCGTGGCTCTCGGCGAACTCCCGGCTCGTGACCAGCACGGCGCAGGCCCCGTCGGTGATCTGGGAGCTGTTGCCGGCGGTGACGGTGCCGTTGTCCCGGTCGAACACCGGTTTCAGGGAGCCCAGCTTCTCCAGGCTGGTGTCGGTGCGGAAGCCGTTGTCGGCGGTGACGGCGGCGAAGCCGGGAGCGGGGAAGGTGGCCACCACCTCGTCGGCGAAGCGCCCGGCCTCCCAGGCCTCGGCGGTGCGGCGGTGGCTGGTGAGGGCCAGCTCGTCCTGCTCGGTGCGGGAGATGGCGAACTCCCGGGCCAGCTTCTCGGCGGTCTGGCCCATGTTGAGGGTGCTCACCGGGTCGGTCAGGCCCAGCATCACCCCCACCTCCGGGTTGAGGCGGGCCCAGGGGAACTTCATCAGGTGGGCGGCCTTGGCGGCGGCGGTCTTCTGGCGCTGGAGGGTGTAGATCCAGGCCCTCAGTTCCCGCTGCACCAGGAGGGGGGCGTCGGACATGGACTCCACCCCGAGGGCGATCACGCACTCGGCCCGGCCGGAGGCGATCAACAGGTGCGCCTCGGCCAGGGCCTGGATGCCGGAGGCGCAGTTGCGGTGCACGGTGTAGGCGGGGATGCGCTCCGGCAGGTGGGCGCGCAGGGCGATCACCCGGGCGATGTTGACCGCGTCCACCGGCTGGATCACGTTGCCCGCCACCAGCTCGTCCACCGCCTCGGGGTCGACCCCCGTGCGGACCATCAGCTCGGTGACGGCATAGCGCCCCAGGTCCACGGCCCGGGCGGTGCCCTGGGCGGTGCCCGCCTTGGTGAAGGGGGTACGCACCCCGTCGATCACGCAAACGTCTCGCATCCGAACTTCCCTTTTCGGTCCCCCCACCCGTTTCGGCAATCCCCGCGCCGCCGTTAATGTACGCCCCCCACCGGCCCTGTCAACCGGCCCCGCCGGGGGGGGCTCCGGGCGGCGGGTCGGGGGGCGGAGCGGCCCGGCTCCGGCGCCGCAGCAGGGCCCGCGCCAGGACGCCGCCCTCCTCGCCCCCCAGCAGGCGGTGCAGCCCCAGGAACAGGATAACGGAGCCCCCGACGGTGGCGCCAAGCCACCCCGCCCGGGCGGCCAGGCCCCCCGCCTCCCACATCGGCCGCCCCGCCACCCAGACGCACGCCGCCGCCATCACGGCCGCCGCGGCCACGGTGCGGGCCAGGCCCGGCAGCAGGGACGCCAGGGCCAGGTCCGCCAGGCGGCGCTTGAGGGCGAACAGCAGCAGCCCCAGGTTGAGCATGGCGGCCAGGGCCGTGGCCAGGGCCAGGCCGCCGTGTCGCAGGGGGCCCATGAGGGCCAGGTTGAGGGCCACGTTGGCCACCATGGCGGCGGCCGCGGCCCGCACCGGGGTGGCGGTGTCCTTCATGGCGTAGAAGGTGGCCGCCACGATCCGCACCGCGGCGAAGGCCCACAGGCCGGTGGCGTAGGCCAGCACCGCCTGGGCCACCCCGGCGGTGGCGCGGGCGTCGAAGGCGCCGCGCTCGAACAGCACCGACACGATGGGCACCCGCAGGGCCATCAGCCCCGCCATGGCGGGCACCGTGACGAACAGCACCAGGCGCAGGCCGTCCACCACGCCGGTCCGCACGCCCCCCAGGTCCCCCACCGCCGCACGGGCCGACAGGGTGGGCAGGATCGCCGTGGCCAGGGCCACCCCGAAGATGCCCAACGGGAAGTGGATCAGGCGCATGCCGTAGTAGAGGTAGCTCACCGAGCCCTCGGCGAGGAACGAGGCCAGCAGGGTGTTGACCAGCAGGTTCACCTGGGTGACCGACAGGCCGAACACCACCGGCACCATCAGGCGGCCGATGCGGCGGATGTCGGGGTCCTTGGGGGCCCAGGCCAGGCGGGGCAGCATGCCGCGGCGCTTAAGCCCGGGAAGCTGGAGGGCGAGCTGGGCCGCGCCCCCCACCAGCACCCCCAGGGCCAGGCCCATGGCCGGCACCGGCAGGCGGGGGGAGAGCCACAGGGCGGCGCCGATGAGGGCCAGGTTGAAGAAGACCGGGGCCAGGGCCGGCAGGGCGAAGTCCCGGTGGGCGTTGAGCACCCCCATCGCCAGGGCCGACAGGGCGATGAAGACCAGGTAGGGGAACATGACCCGGGTCAGGAGCACCGTGAGGGCCTCCTGCTCCGGGCTCGCGGCGAAGCCGGGGGCCATCACCCGCACCACCAGGGGGGCCGCCGCCGCCCCCAGGCAGGCCACCGCCACCACCGCCACCAGCAGCAGGGTGAAGACCCGCGCCGCCAGGTCCCGGGCCTGCTGCTTCGTGCCCCGGGTGAGCTTCTCGGTGAACACGGGCACGAAGGCGGCCGACATGGTGCCTTCCGCCAGCAGCTCGCGGAACAGGTTGGGGATGCGGAAGGCCACGAAGAAGGCGTCCGCCGCCAGGGTGGCGCCGAAGGTGCGGGCCACCACCATGTCCCGCACGAAGCCCAGGACACGGGACAGCAGGGTGAACAGCCCGATCGTGCCGGCGGCCCGCGCCACCCGCTCGGTGTCGCCCCCGGCCGCCGCCCCTCCCCGGATATCCGTTGACATGCGGGCGGCCTACCTCATACCATGGCGATTTCCCCGGCGCACCCGGAGAGGCCCCCCGGCGGGCGCCACGTGTCTTTCGAGGAGTCGATTCCGTATGGCGAACCACCCCTCCGCCGAGAAGCGGGCGCGCCAGGCGCTCAAGCGCCGGGCCCGCAACCGCAGCGCCATGTCCGCCGTGCGCACCGCCATCCGCAAGGTGGAGACCGCCGTCCAGGCCCAGGACAAGGCCGCCGCAACCGCCGCCCTGTCGGTCGCCACCTCCCTGCTCGGCCGCGCCGCCGACAAGGGGGTGCTGCACAAGAACACCGCCGGCCGCCGGGTCTCCCGCCTGACCCTGCTGGTCAACGGGCTCGGCTGAGCCGCCCCCGGTCCGGGCCCTAATTCCACCGGGCTCGCCGCGCCCCGCCCGGCGCATCGTCTGCCCGCCGGGTTACCCGCCGCACAGCGCCAGCACCTCGTCCTCCAGGGTCCGCTTGGGGGACGCCGCGCCCCCCTTCAGGTCGAAGTCCACCCGCGCGAAGCGCACGAAGGCCGCCGCCAGCTCCGCCTCGCGGAAGCGGGGGGCCTGGGCCTTGAGCTTGCCCGCCACGTAGGGGTGCACCCCCAGGGCCCGCGCCAGGTCCACCTCCCCCGCCCCCCGCGCCTCCCGGGCCCGCCACACCAGGCGCATGTGGCGCACCATCATCCCGAAGACCCTCAAAGGGGCCTCGCCCCCGTCCAGCAGGGACCCCAGGGCCTTCAGGGCGGCCCCGGCGTGGCGCTCCCCCAGGGCGTCGGTCAGCTCGAACACGCTCGCCGCCCGGCCGTCCCCCACGGTCTCGGTGACCGCAACCAGGTCCACGGGCGCGCCGTCCCCGGCATAGGCCGCGGCCTTGTCCAGCTCGGCGGCCAGGGTGGCGAGGCCGGTGCCGGCGTAGTCCACCAGGAAGCGCGCCGCCTCCGGCGCCAGCCGCCACCCGCGCGCCCGGGCCCGGTCGGCGAGCCAGCGCACCGCGTCCTTCTCCCGGAGGGGCTGGCAGGCGAACACCTGCCCCACCCGCTTGACCTGGGCGAAGGCGCCCCGCCGCAGGTCCACCTTGGCGCCCTCGAGCACCAGGACGGTGGTGGGGGAGGGGTCCTTCAGGTAGTCCGCCAGGGGCTCCAGGGCCTCCGCGCGGAAGCGCTCCACGCCCCGCACCTCCACCAGGCGCCGCTCGGCCATCATGGGCACGGTGCGGGCCGCCGCCACCACGTCGGCGGCGTCGCAGGCGCCGGCGTCGAAGCGGTCGTGGTTGAAGTCGGCCAGGGCGGGGTCGAGCACCGCCGCCCGGAGGGCCGCCAGGGCCTCGGCCCGCAGCAGGTCCTCCTCGCCGTGGACCAGGCAGGCGGGGGCCGGCGGGTCCAACCGAAGCCCGGGAGGGGCGCTCACGGCGCGGGGGCCTTCAGGTCGGCCAGGTCCAGCAGCACGGTCTCGGCCAGGTCGGCGGCGGCCTCCTCGAGGGCCCGGTCCTTGGCGTCCCGATTGCGAGTGGAGTCGAGGGTCACCGGGTACTCGGCCGAGACCACCACCCGGCGCTTGGACCAGAGCGTCTTCCCCCCGTCCTCCAGCCCCAGGAGGGCGGTGAGGACCACCCGCCGCTGGCTGGCGATGCCGTCCGCGTCGAAGGCCAGCACGTCGTCGGAAAACGCCGTGATGCGGCCCGACAGGCGGCGCCCGGCGCCGCCGTCCACCACCACGCCGCGCTCCAGCAGGCGGGTGCGCACGGTGGCGGTCACCAGGGGGCCTAGGTAGGGCTCCAGGGTGTGGTTGGCGAAGGCGTCCACCGCCAACGGTCCGATGGCCGCCGCCCCCGGGGCCGGGGCGTCCTCGGACACCCAGCGGTAGGTGCCGCACGCCGCCAGCAGCGCCGCCGCCACGACCAGGGCGGCGCCGGAGCGGGCGGCGGGCCTAGACCACCACATTGACCAGCTTGCCCGGCACGTGGATGACCTTGCGCGGCGCCTTGCCGGCCAGGTGGTCGGCCACCGTCTCTAGGGCGGTGGCGGTGACCGCGGCCTCGTCCGCGTCCGCCGGCGCCTCGAACCGGCCCCGCAGCTTGCCGTTGACCTGCACCACGATGGTGACCGTGTCGGCGGCCAGCCATCGCGGGTCGGCCTCGGGCCAGGGGTGGCGGGCCAGGGTCTCGGCGTGGCCCAGGCGCTCCCAGAGGTCCTCGGCGATGTGGGGGGCGAAAGGGGACAGCAGCACCAGCAGCGTCCCCACCGCGTCCGCCAGCACGGCGGCGTCGGCGGGGTCGGCCTCCGGCCCCGGGACGCGCTCGGCCTTGAAGCGGGTGGCGGCGTTGACCAGCTCCATGAGGGCGGCGATGGCGGTGTTGAACTGATAGGCGCGCTCGATGTCGTCGGTGACCTTGGCGACGGTGCGGTGAGTGGCCCGCACCAGGTCGCGGGCCGGGTCGGTCAAGGCCTCCGCCTCCGGCACGGCCCCGGCGCCGTCCAGGCCGTCGGCCAGGGCCCAGACCCGCTTGAGGAATCGGTGGGCTCCCTCCACGCCGGCGTCGGACCACTCCAGGTCCCGCTCCGGGGGGGAGGCGAACAGGATGAACAGGCGCGCCGTGTCGGCCCCGTAGCGGGCCAGGAGGGCCTCGGGGTCCACCACGTTGCCCTTGCTCTTGGACATCTTGGCGCCGTCCTTGATCACCATGCCCTGGGTGAGCAGGCGGGCGAACGGCTCGTCCACCCCGGTGAGCCCCTCGTCCCGGAGCACCTTGGTGAAGAAGCGGGCGTAGAGCAGGTGCAGGATGGCGTGCTCGATGCCCCCCACGTACTGGTCCACCGGCAGCCAGCGGTCGGCCCGTTTCCGGTCCAGCATGCGCTGGTGCTCGGGGGACGGCCCCAGGCAGGTGTAACGGGCGAAGTACCAGGACGAGTCCACGAAGGTGTCCATGGTGTCGGTCTCGCGCCGGGCGGGGGCGCCGCAGGCGGGGCAGGCGGTCTCGTAGAAGCCCGGGTCCTGGGCCAGGAGCGAGCCCCGCTCCGGCAGGCGGACCCCCGTGGGGAGGCGCACCGGCAGCTGCTCCTCCGGCACCGGCACCGCGCCGCACGCCTCGCAGTGGACCACCGGGATGGGGGTGCCCCAGTAGCGCTGGCGGGAGATGCCCCAGTCCCTTAAGCGGTAATTCACCCGCCGCTTGCCGGCCCCCTTGGCCTCCAGGGCGTCGGCGATGCGGCCCTTGGCGGCCTCGCTGGCAAGGCCCGTGAAGTCGCCCGAGTCCGCCAGGGTGCCGGGGCCGGTGTGGGCTTCCGTCATGCTCGCGCCGTCCAGCGGCTCCCCCTCGGGCTGGACCACCGCCCGCACCGGCAGGCCGTACCGGCGGGCGAACTCGAAGTCGCGCTGGTCGTGGGCGGGCACCGCCATCACGGCCCCGGTGCCGTAGGCCATCAGGACGAAGTTGGCCACCCACACGGGGAGCGACTCGCCGGTGAGGGGGTGGCGGGCGGTGCGGCCGGTGGGCATGCCGCGCTTCTCCATGGTCTCCAGCACCGCCTCGGCCACGGCGTGGCCTTGCGCACCGGCGATGAAATCCGCCAGCTCCGGATCCTTCTCCGCGGCCGCGGCGGCGATGGGGTGGTCCGGGGCGACCGACAGGAAGGTGGCGCCCATCAGGGTGTCGGGCCGGGTGGTGTAGACCGTGACGCGGTCGAGGCCCCCCTCCGGCCTGTCGAGGGCAAAGTCGATCTCCACCCCCTCGGAGCGGCCGATCCAATTGCGCTGCATCGCCACCACCCGCTCGGGCCAGCCGGTGAGCGGCTCCAGGTCGTCGAGCAGCTCCTGGGCGTAGGCGGTGATGCGGTAGAACCATTGGGCCAGCTCCCGCGCCACCACGGGGGTGTCGCAGCGCCAGCAGGCGCCGTCCACCACCTGCTCGTTGGCGAGCACGGTCTCGCAGGTGCGGCACCAGTTCACCTGGGCGCTCTTGCGGTAGGCCAGGCCCTTCTTCAGCAGGCGCAAAAACAGCCACTGGTTCCAGCGGTAGTAGTCCGGCTCGCAGGTGGCCAGCTCCCGGCGCCAGTCGTAGGAGAGCCCCAGGCGCTCGAGCTGGCCGCGCATGTCGGCGATGTTGTCCCGGGTCCAGGCGTCGGGGGCCAGGCCGTGCTTGATGGCGGCGTTCTCGGCCGGCAGGCCGAAGGCGTCCCACCCCATGGGGTGGAGCACGGCGAAGCCGCGCATCCGCTTGTAGCGCGCGATCACGTCGCCGATGGCGTAGTTGCGCACGTGGCCCATGTGGATCTTGCCGGAGGGGTAGGGGAACATCTCCAGGCAGTAGAAGGGCGGGCGAGGGTCGTCGTCGGCGGCGGCGAACGCGCCTTCGGCCTCCCAGCGGGCCTGCCATCGGGCCTCGACGGCGTGGGGGTCGTACCGGCTCACGTGTGCTTCCCGGGGTCGAAGAGGAAAGGGCGCCGCTTTGGGGGGGCCCAAAGGCGGCGGGAGCAAAGGTAGCACGGGGCCCGGCGGCCCTTCAAGGCGGCCGGAAGGGCCCCCGTGTTGTGCCCGGGGCGCCGGTCGTGCTAGTTTCCGGCGGCTTCACCCTAAGCCCGTCGCCGGTAAGCCCATGACCCCCTCCCGCACAGGTCCCCCCGTGGTGGCCATCGTGGGCCGCCCCAACGTGGGCAAGTCCACCCTCTTCAACCGCTTGGTGGGGCGGCGCCTGGCCATCGTCCTGAACACCCCCGGCGTCACCCGGGACCGCCACTACACCCCCGTCACCTGGGGCCGCCTGCACTTCGTCCTGGTGGACACGGGGGGCGTGGAGGAGCAGGGCCCCGACGTGCTGGGGCGCGAGGTGGGGGACCAGAGCCTGAGGACCCTGGCGGAGGCGGACGTGGTGCTGTTCATGACCGACGCCCGGGAGGGGCTGCTGCCCGCCGACCGGGAGCTGGCGGAGCGCCTGCGGCGCGGGCCCGCCCCGGTGATCCACCTGGTCAACAAGGCCGACACCGACGCCCTGGAGATGGACGCTCTGGACGCCGCCCGCCTGGGGTTCGACCCGGTGATCCCCGTCTCCGCCGAGCACAGCCGGGGGCTGGACCGGCTCCAGGACGCCCTGGCCGAGCGCCTGCCCGCCGCCGGGCCGGAGGCGGAGGAGGAAGCGGCCGAGGCGGAGGGCGGCATGGCGCGGGTGGCGGTGGTGGGGCGCCCCAACACGGGCAAGTCCACCCTGGTGAACCGCCTGCTGGGGGAGGAGCGCCTGGTGGTCAGCGACGTGCCCGGCACCACCCGGGACGCCATCGACTCGGTGGTGAACTTCAAGGGCACCGACTACCTGTTCATCGACACCGCCGGCATCCGGCGCCGGGGCCGCATCGGGCGGGGGGTGGAGCGGGCCAGCGTGGGGCGCACCCTGGAGGCCCTGGAGCGGGCCGAGGTGGCGGTGCTGCTGATGGACGCCGCCGAGGGGGTGACGGACCAGGACACCAAGATCGCGGGCCAGGTCCTCCAGGCCGGCCGGGGCTGTGTCCTGGCGGTGAACAAGTGGGACGTGCGCAAGGGCGAGGAGACGGCCCGGCGGGAGGTGACCCGGCAGCTGGAGCGCCAGTTCCCGTTCCTGGCCCACGCCCCGGTGGTGTTCATCGCCGGGCAGACGGGCTACCACCTGGACCGGCTGTTCGGGGCCGTGGACAAGGTGGCTGCGGCCTTCCGCCTGCGGATCGGGACCGGGCCCTTGAACCGGGCGGTGGAGCAGCTGGTGGCCCGGCAGGCGCCGCCCCTCGTCAAGAACCGGCCGGTGCGGGTGTTCTACGCCACCCAGGTGGGGGCGGCGCCGCCCCGCTTCGTGCTGTTCAGCAACCGCCCGGAGGGGGTCACGGCCCCCTACCTGCGCTACCTGGAGAACGGCCTGAGGACCGCCTTCGACTTCACCGGCACGCCGATTCGGCTCACGGTACGGCGCCGGGAGCAGCGCGACAAGCCCGGGGGGCGGGGGCGCTGACGGCGGGCCCGCGGTCCTTCAGGCGGCGGTGGTGAGCTTGTAGAGGACCTCGGAGCGGGAGGCCGCCCCCATCTTGGCCATGATGGCCTTGATGTGGTCCTTGACGGTGTACTCGGAGATGAACAGGAGCTCGGCGATCTCCCGGTTGCCCTTGCCGAAGTAGAGCATCCGGAGCACGTCCTGCTCCCGGCGGGAGATGCGGTAGCGGCGCCGCACGGCGTCGAAGTCCACCTCCCGCTCCAGGGCCACGGTGTCGATGTGCACCAGCACCACGGGGGCGCCCGCCGGCGCCCCGGCGGGCATCAGGAACACGGCCCGCAGGCCGTACACGGGCCCCTCGGTCGCCGCCACCACCCCCGCCTCCACGGCGCCGGGGTCGAAGGGCGCGGCCAGCAGGCGCCGAACCAGGGCCAGGGCCTGATCCCGCACCAGGGAGTCGGGCTCGCCGGACCGGGGCGGGGCCAGCAGGGGCGCGGCCTCGCCGTTGACCCACAACGGCTCCAGGCGGGCGTCGAACACCGCCAGGCCGGGCAGGCGGCGCTTCTTGAGGATGGCGATGGGATCGGGGGCGTTGTCCATGGCCGGTCGCTCGGACGGGGCGGCCGGGACGGACGCCCACCCTCCCTCATCGCCCCGGAGGGGGCCGGACTTGAGGGCTCCCTCGACAAGAGTGCCCCGCCTGGGGCACCATGGAACCGGGCCCGCCGCGCCCCCATCGCGGCCCCCGACGCGGCCCCCGGGGCTGCCGCGGAGGCTGCCGCGGGATCTGCCATTGACGCCATGATCAAGGCCATCCAGCGCTTCTACTCGGATTTCCTCCAGCCCCGCCCGGAGCCGGACGGCGTGACCTCCCGGGAGGCCACGGAGCAGTCCCTGCGCCTGGCCACGGCGGCGCTCCTGATCGAGGTGACACGGGCCGACCGGCAGGTGACGGCGGTGGAGCACCGTGCCGTCACCCGCGCCCTGAAGACCGCGTTCGGCCTCACCGAGGCGGAGACCGACCGGCTCGTGGACCTGGCGGAGGCCGAGGCCACCCAGGCCACGTCCCTCTACCAGTTCACCCACCTGATCGACAAGGGCTTCCCCCCGGAGCGCAAGCGGGAGGTGGTGGCGCTGCTGTGGCGGGTGGTGTTCGCCGACGCCGAGATGGAGAAGCACGAGGAGGCCCTGGTGCGGCGCGTCGCCGACCTGATCCACGTGCCTCACAAGGACTACATCGACACCAAGATCGCGGCTCGCGAGGCCGCCAAGGGGGAGTAGGGGGCCGTCTTGCGCCCGGCCGGGCCGGGCGCCGCCGGGGTCCGCGCCCCCTCAGCCCGACAGGGAGCGGGCCACCAGGCCGGGCAGGGCGAAGGCCACCCGCACCCAGGGGGGAAGCCCGTAGGCCGCCGCCGTCACCACCAGCACGGTGACCGAGAACGAGGCCAGGAAGACCACGAACAGCCTGAGGGAACGCACGGCGGGTCCCGCTAGAAGCCCTTCACGTGGCCGTCGGCCCAGATCAGGGCCAGGATGGCGACCACGGTGACGAGGACGATGAGCCGGCTCTTGGCCAGCATCCCGACCAGGAACTCGACGGCGAACGAGGCGATTTGACGCACGGGCGGCCCTCCGCGGGGCGGGCCCCCGGCAGGCCGGCCGTCTCCCCCCGGAATGGCCCCAAGCGGCCCACACACAGGGGGGAGACCCGTGGCCTTTGCGCCCCGCCCTCGCGGACGGTTTGCCCTTCACCGGGCCCGGTCACACACGATATCTGCCCAAATACAAAGCAAAGGCCGTGCCCCGGAGGCCAAAGCGGGGCGTAACCCCTCTTTCCGAGAAGGGGTTGGAAGGGTTCAAGGGCACCGGCACGGGCCCGCCACGGGAGCCCGCCGCCACCGAAGATGGGAAACCGGTTTCCCTTATGGGGGCGTTGCGCGGGCCCCGTCGCCGGGGGCGGCGGGGGCGGGAGCGGGGGCCGAGGGGGCCGGCGCCGCATCTTCGGCGCCGGCCACCAGCAGGGTGGCGGCCACCACCAGCACGGGCACCGCCAGCAGGTTCAGAAACGGCACCGGGGAGACCGCCAGCACCGCCACGGCGACCCCCAGCACGCCCCCGAACTGGCGGCGCACGAAGCGGCCCTTCTCCCCCAGGGTCAGGCCGCGCCGGGCCAGGGGCACGTCCAGCAACCCCAGGGTGAGCACCCAGGCGGAGGCCAGGGCGAACAGGGGCACGCCCGCCGCGGGCACCAGGTTGACGGGCAGCAGGGCCGCCTCCAGGGCCAGCAGGGCGAGAGCGGTCTTGGCCCCCTCCTTGAGGGAGGCCAGCATCCCCAGGCGGGCCGGGGGCGGGGGCCGGTCCGGGTGGGCCGCCCGCTCCGCCTCGAAGGAGAGCCGGTCCAGGAACGGCGCCGCGATCAGCACCGCCCCGATCACCGTGATGCCGTAGGCCAGGGCCCCGGCCGCCACCACCGCGACGAAGTAGCCGAAGCCGGTCAGCAGGGGCGTCCACCAGGCGTCCATGAAGGCGTCCAGGTAGGGGCCCACCCGGCTGGTGAGGTAGAGGGTCAGCAGGGACCAGCTCCCCAGGAACACCACCAGGTTGAGGGTCCAGGGGGCCATCATCAGGAACAGCAGCAGGCGGGGGCGGCGGCGGATCAGCCCCAGGGCCCGCCCCACGCACTTGAGCCCCGAGATCACCCCGGAGGTCTCCCGGGAAATCCCGGACCGCCGGGCCCGGCGTGGGCGGCCTCCAGGGCCAGCAGCCGGGCCTTCAGGTCCAGCCCCCCCGTGAAGCCCCCCAGGCCGCCGCCGGCCGCCACCACCCGGTGGCAGGGCACCAGCAGGGGCACCGGGTTGGCCCCCAGGGCCTGCCCCACCGCGCGGGCCGCGCCGGGGCGGCCGATCCGGGCGGCCAGCTCGCCGTACGTCACGGTCCGGCCGTAGGGGATCTCCCGGGCCGCCCGCCACACGGCGAGCTGGAAGGGGGTGCCCCCCACGTCCACCGGCACGGCGTTGAGGTCGGCCGCCAGGCCGGTGAGGTAGGCCACCACGGCCTTGCCCCCCGGGAAGGCGTGGGGGAAGACGTGGCTTGGGCGCACGCCCGGGAAGGCCGCCCGCGCCCAGCGCGGCGGCGCCCCCAGGGCCACCCGGCAGACCCCCTTGGGGGTGGCGGCCATGCCCACCGGCCCCAGGGGGGAGATCACATAGGTCCACGACACCCCGGGGGGGAGGGGGATGACGGGTATACTCGTGCCGATGTCCGTGTCGCTCGCCGGTGCCCGCTGGGTCTGCATGGTCGCTTGCCTCCTGGTGTGCTCGGGCGGCGGCTGCACCCGCCCCTCCGCACAGATCGTACACCGGGCCGAGCTTCACATGGGCACCACCGTGGAGCTCACGGTGGCGGCCGCCGACCGGGAGGCCGCCGAGGCCGCCCTCACCGCGGGCTTCGCCGAGGTGGCGCGCCTGGAGGCGGTGTTCTCGTCGTACCGCACCGACAGCGAGCTGGCGGCGGTCAACCGCCGCGCCGGGCAGGGGCCGGTGCCCGCCTCGGCCGACTTCGTGGCCCTCTCGGCCCGGGCCCTGGCGGTGGCGCGGGAGACGGGGGGGGCCTTCAACCCCCTCATGGGGCCGGTGATCAAGCTGTGGGGCATCCCGGAGGCGCCCCGGGTGCCGTCCGACGACGAGCTGGCGGCCCTGGCCCCCCGGGTGGACCCGGAGGGCCTGGTCGTGGACTCGGCGGCGGGCACCGTGGCCCTGGCCCGGGCCGGGATGGCCCTGGGGTTCGGCGGCATCGCCAAGGGTTACACCGCCGACCGGGTGACGGCCCTGCTCAAGGCCCGGGGCATCCGGGCCGGCATCGTGGCCGTGGCGGGGGACATCCGCACCTTCGGGCGGCGGCCGGACGGCCGGCCGTGGCGGATCGGCGTGCGCCACCCCCGGGACCCCGAGCGGAGCCTCGTGACCCTGGAACTGACCGACGCCGCCGTTTCCACCTCGGGGGACTACGAGCGCTACTTCGAGGTGGACGGCCGGCGCTACCACCACATCCTGGACCCCCGCACCCTGCGCCCGGCCGAGGGTGCGGTCAGCGTGACCGTGCTGGCCCCGGACGGCACCACGGCGGACGGCCTGTCCACCGCCCTGTTCGTCATGGGGGCGAAGGCCGGGCGCGAGGCCGTGGAGGCGCGGCCCGGGGTGGAGGCCCTGTTCGTGGCCCCCGGCGGCAGCGTGACGGCCTCGTCGGGCTGGCCCGGGGAGGTGCCGGCGGGACTGTAGGGCGGGCCCTTACGGGCTTAAGCGCCTACCGGTTCAGGGGCTATGGGTTGAGGATCTTGGAGTGGTTCTTGAACTGGGGCCGAATGTCGCGGCCGCAGATCTCGGTGAGGATCTTCGACATGGCCTCGGTGAAGTCGAAGATGGGGCGGGTGGTGAGGGTCTTGTAGAGAGTCACGTCGTCGACGTAGATCTCCAGGATCGCCTTCTCCCGGTTGTAGTAGTGGGGGATGAGGTTGCCCGGGTTGAAGGGGGCGAACTGCTCGTCCTGGTGCAGCCGGTCGATGATCCGGTCCCACAGCAGCTCGAAGCTCTCCAGGTCCAGCTCGCTGTAGAAGCGCTCCATCATCTGCCCCACCTGGCCCCGCATCCCGTCGTGGATGTTGGTGTAGAGGTCGATGTAGCGGGGCAACTGGTCGTGCCGGATGATGTTGGCGGAGTAGAAGTTGTCGTAGGCCGAGGAGCGGTAGCGGTTGACGTACTGGATCTCGGGGGCCTCGGCCAGCTGGATGTCGCCTCCCGGCTCGATCTGGGCCTCGATCAGGTCGCCGTTGAAGACCACCAGGGGGAAGATCAGGTAGAAGCGCTTCTCGTTGCGGGCGATCTTGCGGTTCCGGTAGAAGTCCAGCTCGCTCATCATCGCCTTGATGACGCCGAACACCGCGCCGTAGATCGTGTTGGTGGCCACCGCCCGGTAGAAGCTGCTGGCCTGGCCCGGGCGGCGGTCGTCGGCCACCTCGGAGAAGGAGTAGGCCTTGCGGGGGAAGCTGAACAGGTCCAGCTGGTCCCGCTCCCCCATCCCCGACAGGAGGGCGCTCTGGGACAGGTAGCGGCTCACCTCCTCGATCTCGTTGTGGTAGTAGAGGGGGGCGGTGTGCATGTTGATGTCGCCCAGGTAGCCCCCCTTGGTGTAGAAGACCCACTTGGTCTTGGTCGACTGCTTGGCCTCGATGACCACCACGGTGATGTAGGCGGTCTGGTCCCGCACCTCGCTGATGCGGTAGGCGACCAGGTCGATCTCCTTGCCCTTGTCGTCGTCCCGGTCCAGGTAGAACTTGTTGGGGATGATCATCCACCCCCGATCCTCGAACCGGGTGCCGATCTCGTGCTCGAACACGTGGCCGGTCTTGGCCAGGGCGCGTCGTATCTTGTCGAGATCGTTGGGATCCATGGGCGGTGGGGATACGGGCCGAGTATAGGACCGGCCGGGGGATCAGTCAAACCGCCCGGGAAAGGCGCAAACCCGCTCGGCGCGTGCCCGAGCGGCATGTTATAAGAGGGCGTGGGGTCCACCCCCCGGGGAGCCGGTTATGCGCCCGAACGTCCTCATCGCCGCGGCGGGCCTGTTGGCCCTGGCGGCGGGGGCGGCCGCCCCGCCCACGCCGTTCCCCCAGGCCGCGTGGCGGGTGGCGCCCTTCGCCGGGGACGGCGTCGCCGGGGACCGGGACGGTCCCAAGGACACCGCCCGCTTCCACTGGCCCACCGACGTGGCCGTGGCCCCCGACTGGACGGCCTACGTGGCCGACTTCGGCAACGACCGCATCCGCAAGGTGGGCTCCGACGGCCGGGTCTCCACCCTGGCCGGCGGCCCCCAGGGGTTCGCGGACGGCAACGGCGCCGAGGCCCGCTTCAACGGCCCCAACGCCGTGGCCCTGGGGCCGGACGGGGCCCTCTACGTGGCCGACGCCGGCAACGCCCGCATCCGCCGGGTCACCCCGGAAGGGGCCGTCACCACGATCGCCGGGGACGGGGTGCGGGGGGTGGTGGACGGCCCGGGCCCCCGGGCCCGCTTCGTCTACCCCACGGGCCTGGCCTTCGACCCGGAGGGGAACCTCTACGTGGTGGACCGCTGGGCCCACACGGTGCGCAAGGTGGACCCCGAGGGCGAGGTGACCACCCTGGCCGGGCGCACCACGCCGGGCTTCACCGACGGCCCGGGGCCCGTGGCCCGCTTCAACAACCCCCTGTCGGCGGCGTGGGACCCCGAGTGGGGCCTGGTGGTCACCGATTCCGGCAACAGCGCCGTGCGCCGGGTGGCGCCCGAGGGCACCGTCACCACCCTGGTGGGGGGACCGTTCCCGGGCGGGGCCGACGGCCCCAAGGAGACGGCGCGCTTCGCCTGGAACACCGGGATCGAGAGCGACGGCCGGGGCGGCCTGTACATCGCCGACACCCAGAACCACAAGGTGCGTCGGATCACCCTCGGCCTGTACGTGACCACCGTGGCCGGCAGCGGTGACGAGGGGGTGCTGGACGGCCCCGACCGGATCGCCCGCTTCGCCTTCATCACCGGGCTCACCCTGGACCCGGCGGGCAACCTGATCGTGGCCGACTCGGGGGCCAACCGCCTCAGGCGTGTCAGCCGGGGCGGGGGCGGGCGGGTGGAGCGGGCGCTGCCCGCCCTGTGGGCGGCGGAAGGGCCGCCGCCCAGGCTCAATTAGAACTCGATCCCCTTCTGGGCCTTGATGCCGGCCTGGTAGGGGTGCTTGACCGCCACCATCTCGGTGACCAGGTCGGCCGCCTCCACCACCTCGGGCGGCGGGTTGCGGCCGGTGAGGACCACGTGCAGGTCGGCGGGCTTGTCGGCCAGGAATCGCAGCACCTCGTCCACCGGCAGGTAGTCGTAGGACAGCACGTAGAGCAGCTCGTCCAGGATCAGCATCTTGTAGTCGCCGCTGGCGGCCTTTTCCAGGGCCAGGTCCCACCCCTCCCGGACCCGGGCGCGGTCCGCCTCCCGGTCCCGGGTGTCCCAGGTGAAGCCGTCCCCCATGGGGTGGATCTCCAGGCGCCCTTCCAGGAGCTCGGCGGCGGCCTTGTGCTCGCCGCAGGTCCACCTGCCCTTGATGAACTGCACCATGCAGACCTTGAAGCCGTGGCCCACGGCGCGCAGGGCCAGCCCCAGGGCGGCGGTGGTCTTGCCCTTGCCGTCGCCGGTGTGGAGGATCACCAGCCCGGGCTTGGCGCGCCGGGCGGCGGGGGGCGGCGTCTGGGGCGATTCGGGCACGGCCCGGGCGGGCCTTACGGCGCCAGGCCGGTGGAGAGGGAGCGGCCGGGGGTCTCGCCCTCCCGCACGGTGCCGGTCTCCAGGTCGTACTTGTTGCGGTAGCCCCGAGGGGTGACCATCAGGCCCTCGAAGACGAACGTCGCGCCGTTGCCCACCAGCACCGTGGTGAGCATGCCGATGGGGAAGTCGAGCATGGCCTCCAGGGTCGTCAGGACGATGTCCTCCCGCTCCCGGTAGGCGCTCTTGACCAGGGCCACCGGGGTCTGGGGGTCGCGGTGGGCCAGCAGGATCTCGCGGGCCCGCACGATCTGCCGGGTGCGGCGCCCCGACTTGGGGTTGTAGAGGGCCACCACGAAGTCGCTCTCGGCGGCGGCCTTCAGGCGGCGCTCGATCACCTCCCACGGCGTGAGCAGGTCCGACAGGGAGATGGCGGCGAAGTCGTGGGTCAACGGCGCCCCCACCCGGGCGGCGCAGGCGGACAGGGCCGTGACCCCCGGCACCACCTCCACCTCCACGTCGGCGCCGGGCCGCCAGCCGGCCGCCTGGAGCACCTCGAAGGTGGGGCCCGCCATGCCGTACACCCCCACGTCGCCGCTGGAGATGAGGGCCACGGTCTGCCCGGCGCGGGCGCGCTCCAGGGCCAGCTCGCAACGGTCCAGCTCCTCGGTCATGCCCTTGGGGATCACCTCCTTGCCGTCCAGCATGTGGGCGACGAGCTCGATATAGGTGCGGTAGCCGATCACCACGTCCGCCTCGCCGATGGCGCGGGCGGCGCGGAAGGTCAGGTGGTCGGCGTGGCCGGGGCCGAAGCCCACCAGCAGGATGCGGCCGCCGGGGGCGGGGGCCGCCGGGGTGTTCTCGGGGCTGTTCATGGGATCATTTATGGGGTGACTTTTGGGATGAATTCCGGGGTGCCTTGCGGGATTCCTTGCCGGGAGTCGGGTGCCGGGTGCCTGGGCGCGGGGGCCGTCAGGGCATCTTGAAGACGTGGCTGGGGTGGCGCACGGTGAGCACGGGGCAGGGGGCCTTGCGCACCACCTTCTCGGCCACGCTGCCCAGCAGGGCGTGCTCCAGGGCGGCGCGGCCGTGGGTGCCCATCACGATCAGGTCGGCCGCCTCCTCCCGGGCCACCCGCACGATCTCGGCCACCGGGTCGCCCTGGATCAGGTCGCCGGTGACCGGGATGGGCTCGCCGGCCAGGGTGTCCAGCAGGTCGTCCAGCATCTTCTTGAGGGTGGCGGTGACCGCCTCGTACTGGGCGCTGTTGTCCATGCCGAAGTCGAACAGGTAGGTGTAGAGCTGCACCACGTGGATGATGCGCAGCTCGGCGCCGTACTGGCGCGCCAGGGAGAGGGCGTACTCCTGGGCGTGGGCGGCGCTGTCGGAGAAGTCGGTGGGGAAGAGGATGCGCTCGAACTTCATGCTCTCGGGGTTCCCGTTCGCGGTCGGGGTGGGTGTTCTAAGGGGCGGCCTCGTGTCCAGCGTCTTGGGTAGCGGCTTGGAGGGGGACCACGGCGCCGCTCTCCACGTCCTCGGTGGTGACCAGCGCCAGCACCTCCCGGGCCACGTCCTCCGGCTCCAGGGCGTCGGCCCCCGACAGGTCCACCAGGGACGCCACGGTCTCGGTGCGCACCACGTCGGGGCACAGGGCGAAGACCTTCACGCCGTACTCCGCCAGCTCCTCGGCCCAGGACTGGGTCAGGGAGATCAGGGCGGCCTTGGAGGCGCAGTAGGCGGCCAGGAAGGGCGCCCCCTTCAGGCCGGCCATCGCCGCCATATTAATGATGCGGCCGCGCCGCACCAGCATCATCTCCTCCACCAGGGAGCGGACCACCAGGAACGGCCCCCCGATGTTGGTGCCGATCGTCTCGGTGAACTCCGGAATGCTGGCCCCCAGCAGCTGGTCCATGTGCATCACGCCGGCGTTGTTGACGATCACGTCGATGCGGCGGAAGTGCTTGAGGAGCTTCTCGGCCATGTTCTCGACCGAAGGGGGCTTGGTCACGTCCAGCTCGATGGCCAGGGTGGGCACGCCGTGCTCCCGCTCCAGGCGGCGGGACAGGGCCTCGGCCTGGTGCAGGGTGCGGCACGCCACGGCCACGGAGGCCCCCTCCCGGGCCAGGGCCTCGGCCACGGCCAGGCCGATGCCGCGGGTGGCGCCGGTGACCAGGGCCACCTGGCCGGCCAGCGGGCGTGTCGGTGGGGCGTTCTCGCTCACGGTCCTTTGCGGCGCCGCCGGGACCGCAAGCGGCCCCGGGCCCGGCGCGGGTTGGGGAGGGCCGGTACACTATAGGGGCAAGCCGAAGGCGGCGCAACACGGCCCCCCGGGCGCCCTTGACACGGGCCGGCGGGCCTTTTAGATTCCGACCCCGCCCACCCCTCCTCCAAGGACTTTCCAGACGGGAGCGACGATGCGGATCCCCACCTCCGAGGCACTCTTCACCCGGGCCCAACGGGTCCTCCCCGGCGGGGTGGACAGCCCGGTGCGGGCCTACCGCTCCGTGGGCGGGGTGCCGCCCTTCATCGCGCGGGCCGAGGGGGCGTACGTCTACGACGCCGACGGCAACCGCTACACGGACTACGTGGGCTCCTGGGGCCCGATGATCTTGGGCCACAACCCGCCCCGGGTGCGGGAGCGGCTGGCGGCGGCCCTGGCCGACGGCACCAGCTTCGGCGCCCCCACCGAGCTGGAGGTGCGGCTGGCCGAGGCCGTGATCGAGGCGGTGCCCTCCATCGGCATGGTGCGCTTCGTCAGCTCCGGCACCGAGGCCACCATGAGCGCCCTGCGCCTGGCCCGGGGCTACACCGGGCGGGACCTGATCCTCAAGTTCGAGGGGTGCTACCACGGCCACGCCGACGCGCTGCTGGTGAAGGCGGGCTCCGGTGCCGCCACCCTGGGGGTGCCCGACAGCGCGGGGGTGCCGGCCGACACCGCGCGGGGCACCCTCACCTGCCCCTACAACGACCTGGAGGCCACGGCGGCCCTGATGGCGGCCCACGGCGACCGGGTGGCGGCGGTGATCGTGGAGCCCGTGGCGGGCAACATGGGCCTGGTGCGGCCGCGGGAGGGCTTCCTGGAGGGCCTGAGGGCCCTGTGCGACGAGCACGGCGCCGCGCTCGTGTTCGACGAGGTGATGACCGGCTTCCGGGTGGCCTACGGCGGCTACCAATCCCTGTGCGGCGTGACCCCGGACCTGACCACGTTGGGGAAGGTCATCGGCGGCGGCCTGCCGGTGGGGGCCTTCGGGGGCCGCACCGAGATCATGGAGCGGCTCGCCCCCCTGGGGCCGGTCTACCAGGCCGGGACCCTGTCGGGGAACCCCCTGGCCATGACGGCGGGGCTCGCCACCCTGGAGGCCCTCAAGGAACCGGGCGTGTACCCGCGCCTGGAGTCCCTCGCCGACCGCCTGGCCCGGGGACTGAAGGACGCGGCCGAGGCGGCCGGGGTGCCGGTGTGGCTGGACCGGCAGGGCTCGATGGGGTGCATGTACTTCCAGGAGGGGCCGGTGGCCAGCTACGCGGACGCCGCGGCCTCCGACCTGGAGCGCTTCAAGCGCTACTTCCACGCCATGCTGGAGCGGGGGGTCTACCTGGCGCCGTCCCAGTTCGAGGCGGGCTTCGTTTCCCTGGCCCACACCGAGGCGGACATCGACGCCACGGTGGCCCGCGCCGCCGAGGTGCTCAAGGGGCTTTAAGGGCGCGCGCCCGCCGGGGCGCGGGCGGCGCCGGTCAGTCCCGCACCACCTTCAGGTTCTCGGTCGCCTGGGTGAGGGCGGTGATCGGGTCGAAGCGGTCGATCTCGTCCAGGTGGATCGGCTCGGCCGGGCGGGCCAGCAACTCCCGCACGAAGTTGGGCAGGGCGTAGGCCGCCCGGTGGGTCTCCCCGTTGTAGACCTTCAGGTCCGTCAGGCCGCGCTCGGCCACGCGCTTGTCCACCGTGTCCGGGTCCAGGCGCCGGGGGTCCAGGGTCTGGGAGGCGTTGAGGAACCCCCACAGGGTGCCGTAGAGGGGCACGTACTGGAGCAGGGGGTGCACCTGCCGGTAGGCCGCCCGCACGTTGGCCACCAGCTGGGCGAACATCTGCGGGCGGGTGACCGGGGTCTCGACGTGGTGGGCCTGGATGCCGTGCTCCCCGAGGAGCTCGGCCAGGGCCTGGTAGAACTCCACCGTATAGAGGGGGCGGCTGGGGCCGATGGGATCGGTCAGGTCCAGGATCACGGCGTCGAAGCGCTCGCCCCGCCCGGCGGCCTCGGTCACGTAGGCGAAGCCGTCGCCGATCTTCAGGTCCATGCGGGGGTCGTCGAAGGCGCCCCGGTGGATCTCCGCCAGGTGCTCGCGGGCGAAGGCGACCACGTCGGCGTCGATCTCCACCATCACCACCTGGCGCACGGTGTTGTGCTTGAGCACCTCCTCGGCCATGCCGCCGTCGCCGGCCCCCACCACCAGCACCCGCTCCGGGGCGGGGTGGGCGATCAGGGCCGGGTGCACCACCATCTCGTGGTAGTAGAACTCGTCCCCCACGGAGGTCTGGAACACGTTGTCGAGCCGGAGGGTCTTGCCGAACCCGGGCGCCTCGAACAGCTCGATCTTCTGGAACGGCGTGCGGCCCCGGTAGATGAGCCGCGAGGCGCGGATGAAGTGGCCGAAGTCGGGGGTGAGGGACTCGAGGAGAAAACCCTCGTCGCGGCTCACCGGACCACCTCGCGGACCCGTCGCTCGTCCGGGGCGAACAGCTCGATCAGGCGCTCGGCGAGGGAGCGGGCCTTGGCGGAGTTGTCGGAGGTGTAATTGCACACGTACACGTCCAGGGACACGAAACCGTGCTCCGGCCAGGTGTGGACCGACAGGTGGGACTCGGCCAGCACCACCGTCCCCGTCACCCCGCCGTCGCCCGGGAAGGCGTGGAACAACCGGCCGACGTCGAACAGCCCGGCCTCCCGCACGAAGGTCAGGCAGGTCTCCTCCAGGCGGGCCGCGTCGGTGAAGATCGACGTGACGGCGCACCCGTAGAGGTCGGCGATCACATGCAGCCCCGTCACGGCACCGTGGGTGCGCCCCGGTTGGGCGGGCAGAGAGGTCAACTGCATGGCAAAACCCCCAAGAGAGGCCGGGTCCAAACCGACTCGCGAAGCCGGGTCCACCCCGGCGGCTACACCCCCGTGCCGCCGGAAAAGCCAAAAAATATACTCGATCGAAAGGCGGGGTGCACGGAAAAATTCCACCCCCCGCCGGCGGGCCGCCGCGCCGCCCCGCCGGCGGGCCTTCGAGGGGCCGCGAAGGGGGCCCGTGGGCCGCTCCCGGCGGCGGCCCGCGCCCGCCCGGGGCGCGGCGCCGGGGGGCCGCGCGGGGGGGCGACGGGCGGGCACGGCGGGCGCCCCGCGCCGGGTCCGGTCCGGGGCCCGCCGCGGTAAAAACGGGCCGCCCTGAGAAGTGCTATTGACATCAACTAGATGCGCCGATATAGTCCGCCCCCGTACCACGCCCCGGTGGGCCGATTCGGGGGCGTGGCGGGCATGGCACGAGCTTGTGGGACGCCGACAGGGCACGCCGTTTGGAGCGTACCGATCGAGTTTTGAAGGGGCAGTTACGGGATTCCGCCCGCTTCGACCCAAACGTAGAACAAGGAGGACAGGGATGAGAAAGTCTACCGTTGCAGCCATTGCCGCTGCTTCGCTCCTCGGCTTTGGCGCAGTGGGCACCGCCATGGCCGACACGGAGGTCAGCGGCTTCGCGGACATCCAGTACAACGCCTTCGACACGGAAGCCGACGACGGCAACTTCCGGGCCTCGGGCGAGGTCGACATCATCCAGAAGGGCGACGGCCCGACGTTCCGCGCCGACCTGGACCTCATGGATGCCCTCAACACGTCGCCCCAGGTGGACATCCCGACCGGGACCGGCGGTCTGGGCGTGGACATCGAGCAGCTCTTCGTCGAGGTGCCCGTGATGGACATGGCCAGCGTCAAGGCGGGTATCTTCGACTCGCCGTTCGGCTTCGAGGGCCAGGACGCCACCGACTACAACTTCGCGGCCAACGGCCTGCTCTGGCAGTGGGTGCCGTCCGTGATCGTGGGCGGCATGGTGAACGTCGCCCCGACTGACATGCTGGACATCAACCTGGGCTACATCAACTCCCGCATCAACCCGCCGGGCGCCAGCGCGCTGGGTGACGTGGCCAACGACTTCGTGGCCACGGTCGGGGTGACCCCGATCGAGGGCGTGGGCGTCAACCTGGGCTACATCACCGACAACGGCCGGGTGGGCGCCACCCAGTCGTTCTTCGGCGACCAGTTCGACATCAACGCCACGGTGGACCTGGTGGAGAACCTGAGCGTGTCGGTGGACTACATGCTGGGTGACCCGGCCACGGGCACCGGGTTCTTCGACAACGGCTGGGGCGTCCACGCCGCGTACACCTGGATGGACATCACGGCGGCGGTGCGCTACGAGGGCGCGACGTTCGAGGGCACCGGCCCGGACCAGACCTGGATCTCGGGCTCGCTGTCCTACCCGCTGGGTGACATGACGACCGTGCGCCTCGACTTGACCGACATCAGCGTCGACACGGTCAACAACTCGACCACGGGCACGGTCCAGCTGGTTCACGCCTACTGATCCGGCTGCGATCGGCTTCGGCCCATCGGACGGCCCCGGGGGGACCCTCCCCCGGGGCCGTCGCTTTTTCCGGGCCCGCTCCGGGGGCGCCCGCGGGCGGGCCGCGACGTTGACAGATTCCGCCCTTTGGGCCATAAGTTTGGGTCTATGACCGGGGTCCGGCAGTGCCACTCGGCCTTCCGCCCGCTTCGGCGCGCGCTCCTGGCCCTCGCCCTCGTGGCCACCGCCGCCTGCAACGGCGGCAACTTCGCCCCCGACACCTTCGACGTCCTGGCCAGCACCGTGGGTGGCGGGGCCGGCCGGGCCTTCCACGCCGCCGTGAGCGGCCCCGACGGCGACGTGCACCTGGTGGGCGGCCAGGACGCCTCCGGCCTGCCCCTCAACGACGTCCTGTTCGCCGAGCGCTACCGCTGGAGCCTGCGGCTGTTCGTGGCCGAGCAGGCCTTCACCTCCGCCACCGGCCGGGTGGACCCCCTCGCGACCCTGTACGGCGGCGAGGTCCTGGCCCTCGGCGGCCAGGTGTCCGGCGCGACCGCCGGCGCGGGGCCCCCCGAGTACCTGCCCATGAGCTCCACCGCGGCCGCGGACGGGGAGCGCTACGACGTCTCCAACCAGGTCATGGGCGCCTTTGCCCTCACCGGCGGCGCCGCCAACGCCGCCCTGGTGCGGGACGGCTCGGGCGACCTGTTCCTGATCGGGGGGCGCGACGCCTCCAACAACCTGCTCGGCGAGATCCGGGTGTGGAACGCCAACACCCACGCCTTCGACGGCACCGGCACAAACCTGCTCACGGCCCGTGAGGGCTGCACCGCCACCCTGCTGAGCACCGGCGAGATCCTCATCGTCGGGGGCTGGAGCGCCGGCACGCCCCTCCAGTCGGCCGAGCTGTTCGACCCGACCCTGTCGACGATCACCGCCACCCCGGCGCCGGTCTGGCCCCGCGCCGAGCACACCGCGACCGCCAGCGCCGACGGGCGCAAGGTGCTGCTCTACGGCGGCTTCACGGCGGTCAACACGGTGGCGGGCACCGCCAACGCCGACGCGGCGGCCGAGGTCTACGACGTGACCACCGGCACCTTCTCCGCCGTGGTCACCCTGCCCGCGCCCACGCCCCGCGTCTACCACGCCGCCGTGCGCATGGGGAACGGCGACGTGCTGATCGTGGGCGGCGTGACCGACAACGCCGGGACCGTTTCCGACACCGCCCAGATCTACCGCTTCACCGGCAGCGGGTCGCTGCGGGACTCGGGCGACACCCTGGCGTTCCCCCGCTTCGGGCACACGGCCACCCTGCTGCCGGACGGCACGGTGCTGGTGGCGGGCGGTCTGTCGGGCCCCGGCAGCGCGGTGCCGGAGGCGGAGCGGTACTTCCCCGAGGTGCTCTAGGGGCCTGCCGGTGCCGCGCCCCGCCGCAGCCCCTCCCCCCCGCCCGTGACCCCCGCGTGAAGCGCCCCGCCCCCGCCCCCCGCCGCCCCCGGCGCTTCGCCCGGCTGCGCGCCTACCAGGCGTCGCCGGCCCAGATCATCATGGGCGGCGCCGGCACCATCATCCTGGTGGGCACGCTGCTGCTGGCCCTGCCCCAGGCGTCCGCCCACGGCGCCTCCATCGGCCTGGTGAACGCCCTGTTCACCGCCACCTCGGCGGTGTGCGTGACCGGCCTGGTGGTCCTGGACACGCCCCACGACTTCTCCCTGTTCGGGCAGGGGGTGCTGCTGTTCCTGTTCCAGGTTGGGGGGCTGGGCTACATGACCGGCGCCACCTTCGTGGCCCTGATCCTGGGGCGGCGGGTGGGCCTGCGCAACCGGCTCATCCTGCGGGAGGCCATGGCCTCGCCCACCATGGAGGGGCTGATGCGGTTCGCCACCCTCACCGTCAAGGTGACCCTGGCGGTGGAGCTGGTCACCGCCCTGGTGCTCTCCTTGCGCTTCATGTCCGACATGGCCCCGGGACGGGCGGTCTGGTACGGGGTGTTCCACGCCGTCTCCGCGTTCAACAACGCCGGCTTCTCCCTCTTCTCCGACAGCCTGACGCGCTACCGCTACGACCTGTGGGTGGAGGTTCCGGTCACGGTCTCCATCGTGGTCGGCGGCCTGGGCTTCCTCGTGATGTCGGACCTGCTGCGCTGGCTGCGGCGCGAGGTGACGCGCCTGAGCGTCCACAGCCGCCTGACCCTGGTCGTGACCGCCGCCGTGGGGGTGTTCGGGACCTTCGCCACATTCCTGCTGGAGCACGGCGCCGGGCACTCGTTCCGCAACCTGTCGGTGGCGGAGGGCTTAAGGGTGGCCCTGTTCCAGTCCCTCGCGGCCCGCACCGCCGGCTTCGCCACGGTGGACGTGTCCCAGTTCGCGCCGGCCACGCTGCTCCTGTTCGTGATTCTGATGCTGGTGGGGGGCGGCTCGGGCTCCACCGCCGGGGGCATCAAGGTGACCACCTGCGGCGTGATCCTGGCCAGCCTCTGGAACACCCTCCGGGGCCGGGAGCAGGTGACCCTGTTCCACCGCCACATGCCCCAGGAGGTGGTGCAGAAGAGCTTCTTCCTGGCCTCGGTGGCCCTGTTCCTGGTGATCATCGTGACCTGGCTGCTGCTCACCATCGAGGGCACCCGCTTCATGCCCACCCTGTTCGAGGTCAGCTCGGCGGTCGCCACCGTGGGCCTGTCGGTGGGGGACGGCGGGGCGCGCAGCTTCTCCGCCGAGTTCGGCGACACCGGCAAGCTCCTCATCGTCCTGTGCATGTTCCTCGGGCGCCTGGGGCCCCTCACCATCGGCATCGCGGTCCTCACCACCGAGCGCCAGCAGCGCTACCGCCTGCCGGAGGAGAAGGTCCTGATCGGCTGAGGGCGCGGCCCTCCACGGTGGCCGCGCAGGGGACGCGGGAGCGGCCGGCGATGGGCGGCCACTGCGCGGTGTTGGGGCGGCGGCCGGTCCGGGTCGGGCGGGCGGAAGGGGGTCACGGACCCCGGCGGTGACCGCGCAGGGGCCACGGATATCGCCCGCGGCGGGCGGCCACTGCGCGGTGTTGGAGCGGCGGCCGGTCCGGGTCGGGCGGGCGCAAGGGGGTCACGGACCCCGATGGAGCCGGCGCGGCTGAGAAGCGCCGGGCGTCTGGTATCCTGGGACCCCCGAATAGCGGGGCCGGGGCGCGCGGCTGGCGGCCGCGCCGGATAGGGAGCGGGCAATGCGCACATTCGCGGTGATCGGCCTGGGGCGGTTCGGGACCGCCGTCGCCGAGACCCTGGTGGACCAGGGCCAGGAGGTCCTGGCGGTGGACAACAGCACGGAGAAGGTGGAGCGGCTCGGCGAGATCGTCACCCACTCCGTGCAGTGCGACGCCACCGACGAGAAGGCCCTCAAGGCGATCGGCCTGGAGAACGTCGACGTGGCCGTGGTCAGCGTGGGTGAGGACGTGGAGGCCAGCATCCTGATCGTCATGACGATCATGGACCTCGGGGTCACCGAGATCATCGCCAAGGCGGTCACGGCCAAGCAGGGCAAGGTGCTCGAGAAGCTGGGGGTCACCCGGGTGGTCTACCCGGAGCGGGAGGCGGCGGTGCGCCTGGCCCACAGCCTGGCCACCCCCAGCCAGCTGGAGCACCTCCAGCTCGCCAAGGGCTTCGGCTTCGTGGAGATGCCCCTGCCGTCCCGCTACGCCGGCATGCTGCTGCGGGAGACCATGATCCGCACCCACTACAACGTCAACGTGGTGGCCATCAAGCGCAAGGTCCCCGACACGGGGCTGCCCGGCGGCGGCGAGGAGGAGGTCAACTTCAACCCCTCCCCCGACGACCTGCTCAAGGAGGGCGACACCCTGCTGATGATCGGCCATGAGCGGGACCTCCAGCGCCTCCAGGAGTAAGCCCGGGTCGGCAAGGCCCGGTCCCGTCCTCGGCCTGACCGGCGGCATCGCGTCGGGCAAGTCCACCGTCTCGGCCATCCTGGCGGAGCTGGGGTGCCGGGTGATCTGCGCCGACAAGCTGGCGCGCGAGGTGGTGGAGCCCGGCACGCCGGGCCTGGCCGCCGTGGCGGCCCGCTTCGGCGACGACGCCCTGGGGCCCGACGGCCGCCTGGACCGGGCCCGCATGGCGAAGCGGGTGTTCGCCGACCCCGGCGCGCGGCGCGACCTGGAGGCCATCCTCCACCCCTTGATCCGCGAGGCGTTCGCCGCCGAAGTTCGGCGCATCCGCGCCGCCGCGCCCGGCGCCGTGATCGTCTACGACGCCCCCCTCCTCATCGAGGCGGGGGCCCAGCGGGCCGTGGACCTCGTCCTCGTGGTGGCGGTGGACGAGGCCGAGCAGGTGCGCCGGCTGGTGGCCCGCGACGGCCTGAGCGAGTCCCAGGCCCGGGCCCGCATCCGGGCCCAGATGCCCCTCGACGAACGCCTCCGGCACGCCGATGTGATCATTGACGGCACCCTCCCCCGGGAGCGGATCCGCGACCGGCTGAAGGAGGTCCTGGCCGGGCTGGCGCGCCCCTGAAGGGCCCCGGGGGCCGCAACCGAAGCCCCGGGCCTGATACAATGCGGCGCGGCCCCGCGCCCGGCGGGCCGGCGCCCTCGCCGGGCCCGGGACGGGACCCTCGGGGAACACGCAAGGGGAGACCATGCGTCAGAAACCGATCCGCAAGGCGGTGCTGCCCGCCGCCGGCCTGGGCACCCGCTTCCTGCCCGCCAGCAAGGCATCCCCCAAGGAGATGCTGCCCTTGGTGGACAAGCCCCTCATCCAGTACGTGGTGGAGGAGGCGGTGGCCTGCGGCATCACCGACATCATCATCGTCACCGGCCGCGGCAAGCGCGCCATCGAGGACCACTTCGACGTCTCGTTCGAGCTGGAGTACGCCCTCAAGGACAAGGGCAAGGACGACATCCTGCGGGACGTGCGGGCCATCTCGGACATGGCCAACTTCTGGTACGTGCGCCAGCCCGAGGCCCGCGGCCTGGGCCACGCCGTCGCCTGCGCCCGCACCATGGTGGGGGACGAGCCCTTCGCCGTGCTGCTGGCCGACGACGTGATCCACGGACCCAAGACCGCCCTGGCCCAGATGATGGCGGTGTACGAGGAGTTCGGCACCAGCGTCATCGGCCTGCAGCGGGTGCCCGAGGCCGAGGTGGTCAACTACGGCGTCATCGCCTCGGAGCCCGTGCGCGACCGCCTGCACCGGGTCACGGACCTGGTGGAGAAGCCCAAGCCCGCCGACGCGCCGTCGAACCTCTCCGTGATCGGCCGCTACATCCTGGACCCGGCCATCTTCAAGGCCCTGGACGGCATCAGCGCCGGGGCCGGCGGCGAGCTCCAGCTCACCGACGCCCTCAAGGGCATGCTGCGGGGCCGGGTGATCCACGGCCTGGAGCTGGAGGGGCGGCGGTACGACGCGGGCAGCAAGCTGGGCTTCCTGATGGCCACCGTGGCCCTGGGGCTGGACTCCCCCGAGCTGGGGCCCGACTTCCGCGCGTTCCTGAAGGACCTGGACCTGTAACGCCCCCGGGGGATCCCCGGCGCAAGGAGCCCGCATGACCGACTTCCCCGACCAGGACCCGGCCGAGATCGACATCCCGCCGTTCCTGCCCCTGCTGCCGGTGCGGGACATCGTGGTGTTCCCCTACATGGTCCTGCCCCTGTTCGTGGGACGCCCGAAGTCCGTGGCCGCCATCGAGGCGGCCCTGGCCGGCAACCGCCTGCTGCTCCTGGCCACCCAGAAGGAGCTGGAGACCGAGGAGCCGGCCCCGGAAGAGATCTACGGCGTGGGCACCGTGGCGCTCATCATGCGCATGCTCAAGCTGCCGGACGGGCGCATCAAGGTCCTGGTGCAGGGGGTGGGCAAGGCCCGCATCACCGACTTCGAGCAGGAGCTGCCCTACCACCGGGTGACCGTGCAGGCCCTGGACGACCTGGTGGCGGACCCGGTGGACGTGGAGGTCCAGGCCCTGATCCGCAACGTCAACGAGCAGGTGGAGCGGATCGTCGGCTTCGGCAAGGTGATGGCCCCCGACATCCTGATGCTGCTGGAGAACATCACCGACCCCGGGCGCCTGGCGGACATGATCATCTCCAACCTGGGGCTCAAGACCGAGATCTCCCAGGAGATCCTGGAGACCCTCGACCCGGTGGCGCGCCTGACGCGGGTGCACGAGATCCTCACCACCGAGCTGTCGGTGCTCACCGTCCAGCACAAGATCCAGTCCGACGCCAAGAGCGAGATCGACAAGTCCCAGCGGGAGTACTTCCTGCGTGAGCAGCTCAAGTCGATCCGCCGGGAGCTGGGCGAGGAGGACGAGCGGGAGGAGGAGCTCGGCGAGCTGAAGAAGGCCATCGCCGCCGCCGGCATGCCCGAGAAGGTGGAGAAGGAGGCCAAGAAGCAGCTCTCCCGCCTGGAGCGCATGCACCCGGACTCGAGCGAGGCCTCCATCACCCGCACCTACCTGGACTGGATGGTGGAGCTGCCGTGGTCCGCATCCACCGAGGACCAGCTGGACCTCAAGCGCGCCAAGGCGATCCTGGACGAGGACCACTACGGCCTGGCCCGCATCAAGGACCGCATCCTCGAGTACCTGGCCGTCTGCCAGCTCAAGGAGGAGATGAAGGGGCCCATCGTCTGCTTCCTGGGCCCGCCGGGCGTGGGCAAGACCTCCCTGGGGCGCTCCATCGCCCGGGCCCTGGGGCGCAACTTCGTGCGGGTGGCCCTGGGGGGAATGCGGGACGAGGCCGAGATCCGGGGCCACCGGCGCACTTACGTGGGGGCCATGCCGGGCCGGATCGTCCAGTCCATCAAGAGCGCCGGCTCCAACAACCCGGTGTTCATGCTCGACGAGATCGACAAGCTGGGCTCCGACTTCCGCGGCGACCCCGCCTCGGCCCTGCTGGAGGTGCTCGACCCCGAGCAGAACGTCTCCTTCACCGACCACTACCTGGGGGTGCCCTTCGACCTGGGGTCGGTGATGTTCATCTGCACCTGCAACCAGATCGAGACGATCCCGAGCCCCCTGCGCGACCGGATGGAGATCATCGAGCTGTCGAGCTACACGGTGGAGGAGAAGGTCCAGATCGCGCGCCGCTACCTGCTTCCCAAGCAGCTCGAGGCCCACGGCCTGGGGGTGGAGCACATGACCCTCACCGACGACACCCTGGCGCGCATGGTCACCCGCTACACCCGCGAGGCGGGGGTGCGGGGCCTGGAGCGCGAGATCGCCCACATCTGCCGCAAGGTGGCCCGGGACACCGCCGAGGGCCGCACCCGGCGCCACCGGGTCTCGGCCCGCACCCTGGAGCGGTACCTGGGGGTGCCCCGCTACGCCAGCGAGCCCGAGGCCATGCGGGAGGACGAGGTGGGCTCCGCCACCGGCCTCGCCTGGACCCCGGTGGGGGGCGACCTGATCCACGTCGAGGCGACCCTGGTGGAGGGCAAGGGCCAGCTCCTGCTCACCGGCCAGCTGGGGGACGTGATGAAGGAGTCGGCCCAGGCGGCCTTCACCTGCGTGCGCTCCCGCCAGCAGGAGCTGGGCATCGACCCGCGCCTGTTCGCCGACAAGGACATCCACATCCACGTCCCCGCCGGCGCCATCCCCAAGGACGGGCCCAGCGCGGGGGTGACCATGGCCTGCGCCATCGCCTCGGTGTGCACCGGCGAGCCGTACCGGCGCGAGGTGGCCATGACCGGCGAGGTCACCCTGCGGGGCCGGGTGCTGCCGGTGGGCGGGGTGCGGGAGAAGGTGCTGGCGGCGCGCCGGGCGGGCATCCGCACCGTGGTGATGCCCCGGCCCAACGAGAAGGACCTCGCGGAGGTCCCGCGGGAGGTGCGGGGCAGCCTCACCTTCGTGTTCGCCGAGACCCTCGACGACGTGTTCGCGGTGGCCTTCGAGCACCTCAAGAGCAACGGGCCGGACGACGCCGCCGCCGACCCGGAGCGCGGGCGGCGGCCGCGGGGCGCGGTCAGCCGCACCCCGCCCCTGACCGTGTAGGCGGGCCGGACCCCCGGGGCCGGGACGGCGGCCTCCCCAGGACGGGATACGGAATCGGGCGTGGGCGCGGAGTTCGACTTCATTGCGCGGGTGCGCGCGCGGGCGGCCGCCGGCGCGGGCGGCGCCGTGCTGGGGATCGGGGACGACTGCGCCCTGTGGCGCCCCGGGCCCGGCATGGAGCAGGTGGTCACCACCGACCTGCTGCTGGAGGGGGTCCACTTCGACATGGCGTGGGGTCCCCTGGAAGACCTCCTGGAAGACCTGGGGGCCAAGGCCCTGGCCGTCAACCTGAGCGACATCGCCGCCATGGGCGCGGCGCCCCGCCTGGTCACCCTGGGTCTGGGGCTGCCGGGGCCGCCGGAGGCCTACTGGCCCCTGGCCGAGGGATTCCTCCAGGCGGCGGAGGCGGCCCGGGTGGCGGTGGTGGGGGGCGACACCTGCGCCACCCGGGGCGGGCTCGTGATCGCCGTGACGGCGGTGGGGGAGGTGCCGGCGGGCAGGGCCGTCACCCGCGCCGGGGCGCGGCCCGGGGACGACGTCTACGTGACCGGCACCGTGGGGGACGCGGCCGCCGGCCTGGCCCTCGTGAAGGGGGCCCGGCCGGACCTGGACGCGGCGGCGCGGGCGGCGCTGGCCGACCGCCTGTTGCGCCCCCAAGCCCGGGTGGCGGAGGGGCTTACGGTGCGCGAGGCGGGGGCCGCGAGCGCCATGATCGACGTGTCCGACGGCCTGGCCGCCGACCTGGGGCACATCCTGGAGGCGAGCGGCGTGGGCGCGGTGCTCGACGCCGACGCCCTTCCCCTGTCGGACGCCTTTGCGGCATACTGCACCGCCACCGCAACAGATCCGGCCGCCCTCGCCCTGGGCGGCGGCGAGGATTACGAGTTGGTGTTTACTGTGCCACCGGGGGGCCGGGCCGCGATCGAGCGGCTGCTCGCCGGGGGCCTCGCGGCGCGCCGGGTCGGCCGGATCGTGGCCGGCTCCGGCCTGGCGCTGCAACGGGAGGGGACGGCGCGCCCCGTCCCGACCCGGGGGTACGAGCATTTCGGATGAGCGGGTCGTCGCTCCGACAACGCCTGAAGGCCCTGTTGACCCTCGGGGAATCGCCCCGCAAGCTCAAGCTCGCGTTCGCGGTGGGGGTGTTCATCGCGTTCTGCCCCCTGGTGGGGCTGCACACCCTGCTGGCGGTTGCGGTGACCTGGCTGTTCCGCTTCAACCCGGTGGCCGTGATGGTGGGGGCGTTCCTCAACAACCCCTGGACCTTCGTGCCGATTTACGGCGGCGGCCTGTGGCTCGGCCTGGTGCTGTGGCCACCTGCCACGGAGCTGCCCCGCATCAGCTTCGTGGGCATCTCGTTCGTGGACTTCTTCGTCCAGCTGCGGCCCTACCTGGTGCCGTTCGTGGTGGGGACCTCGGCCGCCGGCCTGATGGCGGCGGTGGTGGCCTACTGGGTGATGCACCTGTTGATCGCGGCTTACCGCCGCACCCGCGTCAAGGCGACGGCGGAGTAGGGCGTCGGCCGCCCGTGGCGGGCGATTCCCGCGTCCCTTGGCGCAGACGCCGCGGAGGGCCGTGCCCTCAGGCGGCCAGGCCCTGGACCCAAGCCTCGGCGCCGAGCAGCCCGCCGGTCACCTCGTCCAGGGCGCGGGCCGCGCCGGGCAGGGCGTCGCGGGCCTTCTCCCGCTCCGCCTCGGCGACCTCGGCCGTGCCGTAGACGGCGCCCACCAGGATGAGCACGCCGGCCACCCGCTCCAGGAGCCGGCAGGCGAGCTGCCACTCGTCCCGGAACTCGGGCCGGGGGGTGGCGGAGCGGAGCTGCCCCACCAGCCCGACCACCCCTTGCACGAACCCCTCCAGGTGCCCGCCGCCGGCCTGCACGAAGGCGTGGGCCAGCTTGAGGATCTGGGGCACCGCGGCCCCGGCGCTGCGCGGGTTGCGCTGGAAGGCGCTCACCATCGCCTCGGCGGCCTGTTCCAGGCTCTCGTCCATGTGCCCGGTGCGGGCGGCGGCCTGGGCCAGGGCGAAGCGCGCCGCGATCCGCAGCTCCGGCTCCGAGGCACCCTCCTCGTAGAGGGCGAGGGCCTCGGTGAGCAGCTCGCGGGCGCCTTCCACGTCGTCCTCGGCCAGCAGGATCTGGCCCAGGTAGGTGGCGGAGTGGGCCGCGAAGGCCCGCTGCGGCAGGCGCCGCAGCAGCTCCAGGGCCTTCTCGAAGGCGGCCCGCGCCGGACCCCACTGGCCCAGGTTGAAGTGCAGCAGCCCCAGGTGATAGGCGGCGGTGCCCACGCCGGTGTCGCCCTCGACGGCGGCGTAGGCCTCCCCCGCGGCCGTGAAGCAGGCCGCGGCCTCCTCCTGGTGGCCCAGCTGGACGTGGAACAGGCCCGCGTAATCCGTGAGGGTGGCGGTCTCCACCTCGAGGCCGATGCGCTGGGCGGCCTCCAGGCTGGTGCGGGTCCACAGGAGCCCCTCGGAGAGCATGCGGCGGCTGTAGAACAGGTGGAACATCGCCAGGCCGTAGTCCACCACCAGGCGGGCCTCCTCGTCCTCGTCGACGTCGCTGGCCTGGTGCAGGCGGTCCACCGCCCCGTTGTAGGTGGCCCGCAGGTTGTCCCACTCCCGCACGATGAAGTACAGGGACGACTCGGAGTGCCCGGCGCGCAGCTGGGTGGCGCACTCCACCAGGGTCTGCTGCAGGTGGAAGGCGGCCTGGTCGGCCAGGCTCGCGCCGGTGCGCGGCCCCAGGACCTCGGCGGCCGCCGTCCGCGCCGCCGGGTGCAGGACATGCCGGTCGGCGTAGGTCTCCGTCAGGCCCGTGGCCTCCAGGAGCCCGGCCGGCGCCTCCCAGTCCTCGCCGAACACGGCGTAGAGGCTGTTGCCCAGGCCGCCGCCGGGCAGGGCCGCCAGCAGGCCCAGCAGCCGGCGGGCGGGCTCGTCCAGGTCGGCCACGGCCAGGGCCAGGCCGCGCCCCAGGGGGTCGTCCGGCAGGGCGGAAACCGCCCCGGCCGCCTCCGCCAGGCCCTCCGGCAGCACCGGCGTCCAGCGCGGCGGGCGGCACCAGCGGGCGGCCAGGCGGATGGCCAGGGGGTTGCCCCCCAGCCGGCCCAGGGCCTCGGCCAGGTCCGCGTCCCCCGGCTCGGGGCGGGCGCTCACGGTGGGGGGGAGGTGGTTCACGAAGGCCCGCTCCGCGTCCTCGGGCCCCAGGCCCTCCAGGCGGACGCCGTCCGGTCCCGGGACGTCGGCGCGGCAGACGATCAGGTGGTGGACGTGGGGGGCCTCGGCCAGGCGCTCCTCGATCACCTCGCGGATGCGCTCCGGGGCATGGGCCCGCACCCCGTCCATCTGGTCCCAGAGGAACAGGCACGGGGGGCCCGCGAACACCTGGGCGGGGGGCTTCGTCTCGTCGATGCTCAACGTGAAGACCAAGTCCCCGGTCAGGGTGACGATGCGCCCGGCGCCCTCCAGGGAGAGGTGGAAGATGCCGCCGGGGAACAGCCCCCCCTCCCGCGCCCGGTGGCCCAGGCAGCGCACCAGCTCGGTCTTGCCGATGCCGGCGGGACCCGTGAGCCAGGTGACCCGCTCGCGCCCCACGCGCTCGAGGAGGGCCCCGATCTCGGCCTCGCGGCCGACGAAGGCGCGGCTGGCTGGCAGCAGGTTGTGGGGGGTGGTGGCGGTCATGGGCCTGGCATCCTCTCGCGGGGTGGTGGGCCGGGGACAACTCCCCTATCGGAGCCGGCCCGCCGGGGCATGACGCCCGCCCCGGTCGGGCCCCCGGGCCCTTGTCCATCCGAAAACCGCCATGTTAGCATGCGGCGCGGGCGCCGCTCCCGCGGGCGCGGGCCGCGGGCCGGGGGAGTGCCTCCAGGCGCCTCCAATTGTGGGACATGAGGGAACGAGGTGGCGGAACTGAACATGACCGAGGCGTTTCGCGAGGGGTGCCGCAAGTTCGGCGTGACCGAGGAGATGCTGGCCTGGTCCATGCAACGCAGCGACATCCACCCCAAGGAGCTGCTCAGCATCGACACGACCACCTCCAGCCGCAACTTCCGGGTCTGCTACCTGAACCAGGCGGGGGACAGGAAATGGGTGCACCTGTTCCTGGTGCCTCCGCCCCGCGAGGCCGCCGGCTGACGGCCACCGCCCCGCCCTAGTTCCTCAGGCCCTGGAGGGGGGCGGGGATGCGCCCCCCCCGGGCCACCAGGACCGCCGCCGAGGCCGGGTTCACCGCCATCACCGGCGCCTCCCCCAGCAGGCCGCCGAACCGGGCCGTGTCGCCCACCCCCTTGCCCGGCACCGGGATCAGCCGCACCGCCGTGGTCTTGCCGTTGATCACCCCGATGGCGGCCTCGTCCGCCAGGATCGCCGACAGGGTTGCCGCCGGGGTGTCCCCGGGCACGGCCACCATGTCCAGCCCCACCGAGCAGACCGACGTCATGGCCTCCAGCTTGTCCAGGGAGAGGGCCCCCTCCCGGGCGGCGCGGCCCATCACGCGGTCCTCGCTCACCGGGATGAAGGCCCCCGACAGGCCGCCGACGTAGCTGGAGGCGAAGGCGCCGCCCTTCTTCACCGCGTCGTTGAGCAGGGCCAGGGCGGCGGTGGAGCCGTGGGTGCCCACCCGCTCCAGGCCCATGGTCTCCAGGATCTCCCCCACCGAGTCCCGCACCGTGTCCGTGGGGGCCAGGGACAGGTCCAGGATGCCGAAGCCCACCCCCAGGCGGCGGGACAGCTCGCGCCCGATCAACTCCCCGGCGCGGGTGATCTGGAAGGCGGCGCGCTTGATCGTCTCTGCCACGACGCCCAAGTCGGCGCCGGGTACCTTCTCCAGCGCCCTTGCCACCACGCCGGGGCCGCTGATGCCCACGTTGACGGTGGCCTCGGGCTCCCCGGGGCCGTGGAAGGCCCCGGCCATGAAGGGGTTGTCCCCCACCGCGTTGGCGAAGCAGACCAGCTTGGCGCACGCCACGCCGTCCCGGTCGGCGGTGCGGGAGGCGGCCTCGACGATCACCCGCCCCATCGTCCCGATCACGTCCATGTTGATGCCGGCGTGGGTGGAGGCCACGTTCACGCTGGCACACACCCGCTCGGTGGCCGCCAGGGCCTCCGGCAGGGCGGCCAGGAACACCCCCTCGGCGTCGGTGGCGCCCTTTTCCACCAGGGCCGAGAAGCCCCCCAGGAAGTCCACCCCCACGTCCCGGGCGGCGGCGTCCAGGGCCCCGGCCAGGCGCACGAAGTCCTCCGGCGCCGGGGACGCCATCAGGTTGGCCACCGGCGTGACCGCCACCCGCGCGTTGACGATGGGGACGCCGAACTCCCGCGACAGCCGCCCGGCCTCCTCCTTCAGGCGCGCGGCCTTGCCCCGCACCCGCGCCGCCACCCGCTCGGCCACCCGGGCCGGGTCGTCGTGGGCGCAGGGCTGGAGGTTGAGCCCCAGGGTGACCGTGCGGATGTCCAGGTGGGCCTCCTGGACCATCGACAGGGTCTCGAAGATCTCGTGGATCGTGAGGGACACCCCGCCCTCAGACGCGGTGCATGGCGCGGAAGATGTCCTCGCGCTGGATGTGGACCTGCACCCCCAGCTCGCCGCCCAGCTCTTCCAGCCGGGCGCGCAGGGTGTCGAAGGGGGGGCCCTCGGGGTCCAGCTCGGCCACGGCCACCATCACGAACAGCTGGCCCCCCAGCACCGACTGGGAGATGTCCACCAGGTTGGCGCGGGCCTCGGCCAGCACGCCGGTCACCCGGGCCACGATGCCCACCCGGTCCACCCCCTGGACCGTGACCACCACCCGGTCCGCACCGCCGCCCGCACCGGTCCCTTTGCCGGCTTCGGGGGTCACCCGTCGAGCCCCCGGCGGGCCATCTCGATGGCCCGCACCGGTCCCAGGGCCTTGTGCTCGGTCTCGATGAACTCCCGCTCCGGGTCGGAGTCGGCCACGATGCCGGCGCCGGCCTGGAGGTAGGCCACGCCGTCCTTCACGACCACGGTGCGGATGTTGATCGCCATGTCGGAGCTGCCGTCGAAGGCGAAGTAGCCCACGGCGCCGCCGTACAGGCCGCGGGGGGCGGGCTCGAGCTCCTCGATGATCTGCATGGCGCGGATCTTGGGGGCGCCGGACAGGGTGCCGGCGGGAAAGCAGGCCACCAGCACGTCGAAGGCGTCCTGCCCCGGCCCCAGGTCACCGGCCACGTGGGAGACGATGTGCATCACGTGGGAGTAGCGCTCCACCACCATGAACTCGTCCACCGCCACGCTGCCGGTGCGGGCGACGCGGCCCACGTCGTTCCGCCCCAGGTCCACCAGCATCAGGTGCTCGGCGCACTCCTTGGGGTCGCCCTTCAGCTCCGCCTCCAGGGCCCGGTCCTGCTCCGGGGTGCGGCCGCGGGGGCGGGTGCCGGCGATGGGGCGCACCTCCACCCGGCCGTCCCGGGTGCGCACCAGCAGCTCGGGGGAGGCCCCCACCACGTAGGTGTCGTCCAGGCGCAGGTAGTACATGTAGGGCGACGGGTTGATGCGGCGCAGGGCCCGGTACAGGTCCAACGGCTCGCACCCCAGGGGGGTGGCGAAGCGCTGGGAGAGCACCACCTGGAAGATGTCGCCGGCCCGGATGTACTCTTTGGCCCGCTCCACCATTTCGTGGAACCGTTCCCGGGTCACGTTGGAGGCGGGCCGCACCTTGGCCGGGGGCGTGGCGCGCCGCGCCGGGGGCGCCAGGGGGGCGCGCAGGGTGGCGACGGTCTTGTCGATGGTGGCCACGGCTTCGTCGTAGGCCGCCCGCAGGTCGCGCCCGTCCGTGTGGACGTTCACCACCACCTGGATCACCTGGCGGGCGGCGTCGAACACCACCATGCGGTCCGTGAGCACGAAGCGGAAGTCGTCCAGGCCCAGGCCCGGGGCGTCGGGCCGGTCGGGTTGCACTGGCACGGCGTCGAAGAAGCGCACCATGTCGTAGCCCACGTACCCCACCGCGCCCCCGGCGAAGGGGGGCAGGTCCGGTACGGCCACGGCCTTGTACTGCGCGAGGTAGTCGCGCACCGCCAGCAGGGGGTTGCCGGCATGGGGCAGCGGGCGCTCGCGGCCGTTCTCCGTCACGGTGACCTCGCCGCCCCGGCCCCGGATCACCACCCGGGGATCGGCCCCCAAAAAAGAGTAGCGGGCCCACTTCTCCCCCCCCTCCACGCTCTCCAGCAGGAAGGCGTGGGAGCCCGCGTCCAGCTTCAGGAAGGCCGAGACGGGGGTGTCCAGGTCGGCCATGATCTCCCGGAACACGGGGATCAGGTTGCCGTGGGCGGCCAGCTCCGTAAAGCCGTCGAAGTCGGGGGTGTGGGCCGGCACGAAAGGTCCCGTCAGACGAGGGACCGCACGGCGTCCAGCACGGCCTGGGCGTGGCCGTCCACCTTGACCTTGGGCCAGGCGTTCGCGATCCGGCCTCGGGCGTCGATCAGGAAGGTGGCCCGGGTGATGCCCATGTAGGTGCGGCCGTAGTTCTTCTTCTCGCCCCACACCCCGTAGGCCTCGGCCGCGGCGTGCTCGGGGTCGGCCAGCAGGGGGAAGGTCAGGCCGTACTTCTCGGTGAACTTGGCGTGGGAGGCCAGGCTGTCGCCGCTCACCCCCAGGACCACGGCGCCGGTGTCGGTGAAGGCCTTCGTCATGTCGCGGAAGTCGCAGGCCTCGCGGGTGCAGCCGGGGGTGTCGTCCTTGGGGTAGAAGTAGAGCACCACGGGCTTGCCCTTCAGGGACGCCAGGGAGACCCGCCCGCCGGTGGACGCCTCCAGGTCGAAGGGGGGGGCGGGGTCGCCGGCCTTCGGCATGCTGCTCATGGGATTCCTCCGTGCGGGTTCGGGTTCGGTCGGGGCGGGCCGGGGCGCGCCCCGGGTCCGGATTATAGGCCCGCCCCGCGAGGGCGGCAATTTGGCGGGGGCGGCGCCGGGCCGTCCGGGAGGCGTCAGGCGAGGACGCGGCCTTGAGGCTCGGTGTCCACCCACACGGTCTTGCCGCAGACGCACACGAAACGGGCCTCCGGGTCGTCGAACACCCTCAGGTGGGCCGCCAGCAGGCCCTCGGGGCCGGTGTGGGTGTCGCCGTAGCGCTCCCGCTCCTCGGCGAACACCGCCGCCTGGAGATGCTCCACGGCCTCGGAGGCCTTGGCCCCGGCGAAGTACTCCCGCAGGATCGGGTCGTCCATCTCGGCCAGCTTGCCGGCGTTGCGGCGCACCAGCAGCTTGATGGCGTGGGACGAGGCCGAGGCGAAGGCGCCGGCCCGGATGCAGACCCGGCGGCCGGGGCCCGGCTCGGCCGCCCAGCGCTCGATGGCGGCCTTGGAGTGGGCCATGGCGCCGTACGTGACCAGCTGGTGGGCCAGGTTGAAGAAGGTGGAGTAGGCCACCACCATCCCCACGTCGAAGCGGTCCTCCAGGCGCGGGATCGGGTCGAAGGACACCCGGTCGGAGGCGGCGATCTGCTCCGGGGTGGCGCGGCCGGCGGGGAAGCCCACCTCGCCCATGGCGGTGGCGTAGAACAGCCCGGCGTAGGCCCGCCCCGAGGCGGACTCGATGGCGTCCCAGGTCTCCGGCAGGGTGATGTCGCCGAAGAGCACCGTGTCGGCCCCGTCGACGGCGATCTCCTCGAACCTGCGGCCGAACCACAGGGCCGTCACGTGGGCGTCCGCGCCGAAGCGCTGCCGCACCGCACCGATCGCCGCCTGTCCGGCCACGCCGGTGCCGCCGATCACAAGAAACCGTTCCATGCGCCGGATCCGTTCCTCCCGCCGTTCGTTACGCACCCGCGCCGCCCGCCTCCCCCGAGGGCCCGGCGGCGCCCGCCGACCTGTCGATCCACGCAGAAGCTTAAGAGAAACGGGCCCGCGAAGCCAAGCCCGGCGCCTCCAGGGCGCCCTTGTGCCCACGGCCGCGTGGTGCCTAGAATGGACCCTCCATGCAGCTCCCGCACCTGGACCTGGCCAACCCCGACGACGTGTTCGGGCTGAGCATCCTCGCCTTCTTCGTTCTGGCGGTGGTGGCCTTCTTCTTCATCGCCTACAAGTTCATGACCGTGCAGGGCGAGAAGGTCAAGCGCGGCGAGCGGGTCATGATGTGGTCGGCGCTGGTGGGGGTGGTGCTGGTCCTGGGCTACGCGGTGCTGGCCTTCCTGTTCAAGATCATCATTTGAGGGGGGACCCGGTGGGCTGGGGGGAGCGGGCCCGGCGTTTCTGGTCCGGCCTGAAGCAGGGGGAGCGGGTCCTCTTCTTCATGGTCGGGGTCCTGCTGGTGTTCGGCTTCGTGTTCTGGCTGCTGGCCATCACCGACACGATCGACGTGCTCAGGGTGCGCGACGTGTACGAGGGCAGCCCCGAGGCCGACAAGGGCCTGGACCTGGTGCGGGACCACGGCTGCCGCAACTGCCACAACGTGCTCAACATCGGCGAGTGGGGCCTGGGGCCCAGCCTGGACGGCGTCGGCACCCGGCGCACCTACCAGTGGCTCCGGGCCTACCTGGAGGACCCGGCCCGGCAGATGAACGGCAAGACCCTCCACAACGGCACCTACGGCCCCGACTTCTCCGAGTTCAGCGAGCGGGAGAAGGACCTGATCGCCACCTTCCTGTTCGCCCAGAAGTCCATGCCGGGCTCCGCCAACTACGGCGCCCCGCCCCAGTAGCGGGGCCCCCGCGTCCGCGTGCCGTTGACCGGAGCGGGGCGCCCCCCGTATTGTGGATAAGTCGGCCTCTTCAGGCCGCCCGGGACCCTGTTGAGACCCCTGTCGGAGCCCCTGTGGAAACCCCTCTGGAGATCATCGTCAACGGCACCCCCCGGGCCGCCCGGCCGGGCGCCACCGTGGCCTCGCTGCTCGAGGAGCTGGCGGTGCAGCCGGAGCGGGTGGCGGTGGAGCGCAACCTGGACATCATCCCCCGGGAGCGGTTCGGCGACACGGCCCTGGCGCCAGGGGATCGGATCGAGATCATCCAGTTCGTGGGCGGCGGCCAGGGGCCCCGAGCCCGCGAGGAGCCAGCGACATGACGACGGACGCACTGACCATCGGCGGCATCGCCATCCGCTCCCGGCTCTGGGTCGGGACAGGCAAGTACAAGGACTTCGACGAGACCCGCGCGGCCATCGAGGCCTCCGGGGCCGACGTGGTCACGGTGGCGGTGCGGCGCGTGAACGTGACCGATCCGAACCAGGAGAACCTGCTCGACTACCTGGACCCCAAGGTCTACAAGATCCTGCCCAACACCGCCGGCTGCCACACCGCGGCCGAGGCCATCCGCACCGCCCGCCTGGCCCGCGCCGCCGGCGTGTCCGACATGGTCAAGCTGGAGGTGATCGGCGACAAGAAGACCCTGTTCCCGGACAACGAGGCCACCCTGGAGGCGGCCAAGGTGCTGGTGGCGGAGGGCTTCGTCGTGCTGCCGTACATGACCGACGACCCGATCATGGCGAAAAAATTTGAGGACGCCGGCTGCGCCGCCGTGATGCCCCTGGCGGCGCCCATCGGCTCCGGCCTGGGGGTCTGCAACCCCTACACGATCCGCCTGATCCAGGAGGCCGTGTCCGTGCCCGTGGTGGTGGACGCAGGGGTGGGCACCGCCTCCGACGTGGCGGTGGCCATGGAGATGGGGGTGGACGCCGTGCTGCTCAACACCGCCATCGCCGGGGCCCGGGACCCGGTGCGCATGGCCCGGGCCATGGGCCACGCCGTGATCGCGGGGCGGGAGGCGTACCTGGCCGGGCGCATCCCCAAGAAGCTCCACGCCACCGCCAGCTCGCCCCTGGAGGGCATGGTGGCGGCGGCCGGCTAGGGCCCCCCGCGGCCCCGTCCCTCCGCGCGGCGTGACGCCCCTCCCGCGCCTGTACCTCATCACCGACCGCCGGCGGGTGCCGGACGGCGACCTGCCGGGGGCCGTGGAGAGCGCCCTGGCCGCCGGAGCGCGCCTGGTGCAGCTGCGGGAGAAGGACCTGTCGGGGCGCGCCCTGTGCGCCCTGGCCCGGGCCCTCAAGGCCCGCACCGACCGGGCCGGGGCGGCCCTGCTGATCAACGACCGGGCCGACGTGGCCCTGGCCGTGGGGGCCGCCGGCGTCCACCTGACCAGCGCCGATCCGCCGGTGGCGGAGGTGCGGCAGTTGCTGGGGCCGAAGGCCCGGATCGGCGTCTCCACCCACGCCGTGGCCGAGGCGGTGGCGGCGGGGCGGGCCGGGGCCGACTTCGTGACCTTCGGGCCGGTGTTCGACACCCCCTCCAAGCGCGATATGGGGGCGCCGGTGGGCACCGAGGCCCTGGCGGAGGCGGCGCGGGCGGCCGGGGTGCCCGTGTTCGGGCTGGGGGGCGTCGATGTGGCGCGGGCGGCCCGGGTGGCGGCCACCGGGTGCCACGGCGTGGCGGTGATCTCGGCGGTCCTGGCGGCCGCCGACCCGGGGGCGGCCACGGCCGCCCTGCTGGGGGCGCTCGAGGCCGCCCGGCGGACCCCGCGAGGGGCCTGAGAGCCGCGCCCGGCGGGCCGTTCGGGGCATTTGACCGAATTTCCCAAGCCTCGTATGCTTGAACACGGCAGGGATGCCGAGCGCGAACTCCGGGCGTGACCGTCGGGCGTCCCGAGGGGCGAGAAGGAGGATCCATGGGCAACACGCGGCACCGCAACGACGACGAGGGCCGGGAGAAGTCCAAGCCCTCCGCCGGCGGGACCGAGTCCGCCGACGCCACCGAGTACGAGCGGGAGATCAAGAAGCTGCGCCTCCAGCTCCAGTCGATGGAGGCGGAGTTGTGCCACCTCTTCCCGGTGCGCAACCAGCTCGACCAGGCCTACCACCAGAACCAGAAGCTGGCGACCATCCTGGCGGAGTCCCGCGCCCAGATCGAGGCCCTCAAGGAGGAGGTGGAGAAGCTCTCCCTGCCCCCCAACCCCTACGGGTTCTTCTCGTCGGCCAACGACGACGGCACGGTCAACGTGTACGTCAGCGGCCGCAAGATGAAGGTCCACGTCCACCCCGATATCGCCATCGAGCAGCTCCAGCTGGGCCAGGAGCTGGTCCTCAACGAGGCCTACAACGTGGTGGAGGTGAAGGGCTTCCAGGTCCAGGGCGAGGTGGTCTGGATCAAGGAGCTCCTCGACGACGGCCGCGCCATCGTCAGCCTGCACGCCGACGAGGAGCGCGTGGTGCGCCTGACCGAACGGCTCAAGAGCTCCGAGCCCCGGGTGGGGGACCACGCCCTGCTGGACACCCGCTCCGGCTACCTGCTGGAAAAGCTCCCCAAGTGCGAGGCCGAGGAGCTGGTGATCGAGGAGGTCCCGGACGTGGACTACGCCCGGATCGGCGGCCTCTCGGTCCAGATCGAGGAGATCCGCGACGCGGTGGAGCTGCCGTTCCTCTACCCCGAGCTGTTCCGCGAGCACCGCCTGTCGCCCCCCAAGGGCATCCTGCTCTATGGCCCCCCGGGCTGCGGCAAGACCCTCATCGCCAAGGCCGTGGCCCACGCCATCGCCGAGAAGGTGGGGCAGAAGCACGGCAACGTGGGCGACAAGCAGCTGCGCAGCTTCTTCCTGCACATCAAGGGGCCGGAGCTGCTCAACAAGTACGTGGGCGAGAGCGAGCGCAAGATCCGCGAGATCTTCCAGAAGGCCAAGGAGAAGGCCGACAAGGGGGTCCCCGTGATCATCTTCTTCGACGAGATGGACTCCCTGTTCCGCACCCGCGGGGCCGGCATCTCGTCGGACATCGAGTCCACGATCGTGCCCCAGTTCCTGGCCGAGATCGACGGCGTGGAGCGGCTCACCAACGTGATCGTGATCGGCGCCACCAACCGCCAGGACCTGATCGACCCGGCCGTGCTGCGCCCCGGCCGCCTGGACGTCAAGATCCGCGTGGACCGGCCGAACGAGTCCGCGGCGCGGGAGATCTTCGCCAAGTACCTCACCGCCGACCTGCCCCTGCACCGGGAAGAGTTCGAGCGCGAGGACGAGCCCGCCGAGAGCGCCGTGCGCCGGGTTATCGACCAGGTGGTCGACGAGATGTACGCCACCAGCCAGGAGAACCGCTTCCTGGAGGTCACCTACGCCAGCGGCGAGCGGGAGATCTGCTACTTCAAGGACTTCGCCAGCGGCGCCATGATCGAGGGCATCGTCTCCCGGGCCAAGAAGTACGCGATCAAGCGGGCCATCGACTCGGGCGAGAAGGGCATCCGCCTGGACGACCTGCGCCACGCCATTCGCCAGGAGTACCAGGAGAACGAGGACCTGCCCAACAACACCAACCCCGACGACTGGGCCAAGATCGCGGGGCGCAAGGGGGAGCGGATCGTCAACATCCGGACCATCGCGACCGACGGCAAGGACGGCAAGGAGATCACCCCCGTCTCGGCCGGGCACTACCTGTAGGCGCGGCCGGCCGCGCGCGTCCTGGCCATGCCCCAGCGCCCTTTCGTCATGGGCAGCGAGACCGAGTTCGGGATCGCCTGCCTCGACCCCCGGGAGCAGAACCACATCACCAACTCCCTGCGGCTGGTGGGCCTGTGCCCCGACCTGCCGTCGCCGGACTGCCTGTGGGACTACGAGGGGGAGAACCCCCTGCTGGACGTCTTCGGCCACACCGCCGAGGGGGAGCGGGAGGACCCGGACCCCTACGCCAACCGGGCCCTGAACAAGCCCCTGGTCAACGGCGGCCGCCTGTACGTGGACGGCGCCCACCCGGAGTACTCCACCCCCGAGGTCACCGACCCCAAGGAGCTGGTGCGCTTCGAGACCGCCGGCGAGCGCATCGTGGACGCCTGCCGCCGCACGGCGGAGCAGGGCGGCGGGCCCCGCTACGTGCTCTACAAGAACAACTCGGACGGCAAGGGCAACAGCTACGGCTACCACGAGAACTACTCGGTGCCGCGCCGGGTGCCGGTGCAGCGCCTGGTGGAGGGCCTGATGCCGTTCCTGGTCACCCGCATGATCTTCTGCGGGGCGGGCAAGGTGGGAGCCGAGAACGGGCGCCCGGGGGCGCCGTACCAGATCTCCCAGCGGGCCGACTTCTTCGAGGCCCTGGTGGAGCTCAACACCATGGTCCGGCGGCCCCTGTTCAACACCCGCGACGAGCCCCACGCCGACCCCGCCGCCTGGATGCGGCTGCACGTGATCCCGGCCGACTCCAACATGGCCCAGGTGTCCACCTTCCTCAAGGCCGGCACCATGGCCCTGGTGCTGCGCCTGATCGAGGACGAGGCCGTGGGGGAGCCGCCGCGCCTGAAGGCCCCCCTGCAGGCCCTTTCCGCCGTGTCGCGGGACCTGACCCTGGGGCCCAACGTGGAGGTGGAGGGCGGGGCCGCCCTCACCCCGGTCCAGGTGCAGCGGCACTACCTGGAGCGGGTCAAGGCCCACTTCGCCGTGCAGGACCTTCCCGGCAGCTTCCCCGAGGTGGTGCGCCGCTGGGAGGCGGTGCTCGACGCCCTGGAGCGGGACCCCATGTCCCTGGAGCGGGAGCTGGACTGGGTGATCAAGTACCGCATGATCGAGACCTACCTGCGCCACAAGGGCCTGGACTGGGACTCCCCCCGCACCCGGGCCATGGACCTCCAGTACCACGATCTCGACCCCGCCAAGGGGCTGTACCATACCCTCGGGGCCCGGGGCCTGGTGGAGGAGCTGGTGGACGAGCCGGCGGTGGCCGAGGCGGTGCGCGGCGCCCCCGAGGACACCCGGGCCTGGTTCCGGGGCCAGTGTCTTGCCCGGTTCGGCAAAGCGGTATACGGTGTAAGCTGGAGTTCGGTGCTCCTGACCACCGCGGACGGGATCCGCCGGATCCCGACCCTGAACCCGCTCCGGGGCACGCGGGCCATCACGGCCCCGCTGTTCGAAGGGTGCGACGACCCGGAGGCGCTGGTGGCCCGCCTGGAGGCGGGCGGCTAGGGAGCGCCGGGCCCCGGCCGGCCCCCCGGGCCGGCTCCGATCCCCGAGGGGTGTTTCACCACAAGAGGGTGGACCGATGGCACAGAAGAAGACGACCCGGACCGCGCCGCCCGCCCGGGAGGCCGAGCAGGAGACCAAGACCGACAAGGAGAAGAGCTCGGTCACCGAGAAGGGCAAGGAGCTGGCCGAGGACCTCGACAAGCTCATGGACGAGATCGACGACGTGCTGGAGAAGAACGCCGAGGAGTTCGTGAAGAACTACGTGCAGAAGGGAGGCCAGTGAAGCACGACCCCTTTGCCCCCGGATTCGGATCGAGCTTCTACGACTACCTGGCGGCGACGCGCCCCGAGCTGCTGCCCGCCGCCACCTCCCTCCCCCCGGGCGCCGGGCCGCCCCAAGTCCCCCACGGCACCACGGTGCTGGCCCTGCGCTTCGGCGACGGGGTGGTGGTGGCCGGCGACCGCATGGCCTCGGACGGCTACCAGGTCTCCAGCCGCCGCATCGACAAGGTGATCCCCACCGACGCCTACTCCGCCATGGCCATCTCGGGGGCCGTGGGGCCGTGCCTGGAGATGGCCAAGCTGTTCGCCACCGAGCTGGAGTTCTACGAGAAGATCGAGGGCCGCACCCTGTCCCTGTCGGGCAAGGCCAACAAGCTGGGGCAGATGGTGCGCGGCAACCTGCCCCTGGCCCTGCAGGGCCTGGCGGTGATCCCCCTGTTCGCGGGCTACGACCTGGAGCGGCGCACCGGCCGGGTGTTCAAGTACGACGTGGCCGGCGGCCGCACCGAGGAGACCGACTACGTGGCCGCCGGCTCCGGCTCCGGCCAGGCCCGGGGCGCCCTCAAGAAGCGCTTCCGCGACGGCATGGACGAGGAGGCGTCGGTGCGGATGGCCCTGGAGGCCCTCAAGGACGCCGCCGACGAGGACCTGGGCACGGGCGGCGCCGACCCGGTCCGGGGCATCTATCCCACCGTGCTGGTCATCACCGCCGAGGGCACGCGGGAGGTGCCCGAGAACCAGGTGAGCGCGCTGCACCAGGCGCTCGGCGCCAGCGAGGAGTGACGGCCATGGCGATGCCCTATTACGTCTCGCCCGAGCAGCTGATGCGCGACAAGGCGGAGTTCGCCAAGAAGGGCGTGGGCCGCGCCCGCGCCATCGTCGCCATCCGGGCCGAGGAGGGGATCCTGCTGGTGGCCCACAACCCGGGGGCGTCCCTCAACAAGCTGTCCGAGGTGTACGACCGCATCGGATTCGCCGGCGCCGGCCAGTACAGCGAGTTCGAGGCCCTGCGCAAGTCCGGCGTGCGGCACGCCGACCTGACCGGCTACGCCTACAGCCGCGAGGACGTTACCGCCCGGGGCCTGGCCAACGGCTACTCCCAGATGCTCGGGCAGATCTTCGCCCACGAGATGAAGCCCATGGAGGTGGAGCTGCTGGTGGCCCAGGTGGGCCCGGACACGGCCGCCGACGAGATCTACCGCATCTCCTTCGACGGCTCCATCGCGGCCGAGGGCCAGTTCGCGGTGGTGGGGGGCGACGCCGACCGGGTGACCGCCTCCCTGGACCGCCACGTCACGGGGGTGGCGGGGCTGGCCGCCTCCCTGGCCCTGTGCAAGCAGGCCCTGGAGGACGGCGGCAACGGGACCCTGAGCGCGGCCGACCTGGAGGTGGCCCTCATCGACCGGAGCGCCAAGGGTCGCGCCTTCCGGCGCCTGGGCACCCCCCGAGTGGAAGCCCTGCTCGCGGGCTGACCGCCATGCGGCGGCGCATCCTGGGCCTGGAGACCGAGTACGGCCTCACCTTCTACCCCAGCGGCAAGAGCTACCTGCCGATGGAGAAGGTCATCGGCTACCTGTTCGAGGAGGTGATCCCCACCGGGTGGCCCTCCAACGCCTTCCTGGTCAACGGCGCCCGCTTCTACCAGGACACCGGCTGCCACCCCGAGTACGCCACCCCCGAGTGCGCCACCTTCAAGAGCCTGGTGGCCCACGACAAGGCCGGCGAGCGCCTGCTGGAGTCGCGCCTGGGGCCGGCCCAGGCCAAGCTGGCCGACGAGGGCTTCGTGGGCCGGCTCTACGCCTACAAGAACAACACCGACTCGATGGGCAACACCTACGGCTGCCACGAGAACTACCTCGTCGAGCGCCACCTGGACTTCTGGCGCCTGGCCGAGCAGCTGATCCCGTTCTTCGTCACCCGCCAGATCTACGGCGGGGCGGGCAAGGTGTTCAAGGTGTCGGGCCAGACCCGCTTCTCGTTGTCCCAGCGGGCCACCCACATCCACGAGGCGTCCTCCTCGTCCACCACCTCGTCCCGCAGCATCATCAACACCCGCGACGAGCCCCACGCCGACGCCGAGCGCTTCCGCCGCCTGCACATCATCGTGGGGGACTCCAACATGTCGGAGTTCGCCACCTACCTCAAGGTGGGGGTCACGGCGGTGCTGCTGTCGGCGCTGGAGGAGGGGGCGTCGTTCCCGGACCTGACCCTGGAGGACCCGGTGGACTCCCTGCGCCAGGTCTCGATGGACCTGCGCCTGCGCACCCCCCTGAAGCTGGCCGGCGGCCGGGAGAAGACCGCCCTGGAGGTCCAGTGGGCCTACCTGGAGGGGGCCGAGCGCCACTTCGCCGACCTCTCCCAGGGCTCGTTCCGCAACGTCCTGGTGCACTGGCGCGAGATGCTCGAGGGGCTCGAGTCGGACCCCTCCTCCCTGGCCGGGCGGGTGGACTGGATCGCCAAGTGGGAGCTGATGCAGGCCTTCATGCGGCGCGCCGGAGCGGGGCTGGACGACCCCCGCATCGCCATGATGGACCTGCAGTACCACGACGTGGACCGGAACCGGGGCCTGTACTACCTGCTGGAGCGCGACCGCAAGATGGTGCGGGTCACCAGCGACGCGGCGGTGGCCCACGCCATGGACCACCCGCCCCCCGACACCCGAGCCCGCATCCGGGGCCAGTTCATCCGCTTCGCCAAGGAGGCCAACCGCCCCTACAGCGTGGACTGGACCTACCTGAAGCTGTCGGGCTACTTCGAGGAGACGATCCTCTGCACCGACCCGTTCGTCAGCTACGACCCCCGGGTCGAGGAGCTCGTCACCACCGCCTCCGGGGACCTCTACGAGATCTGACCGGGGCGGCGCACGCTCTTTCAGCGAATTCCCGCCTGCTCCTGCAAGCCGCGGACGTAGGCGATGATGGCCGTCACCTCGGCGTTGGTGACGCCCCCCACCCGGGGCATGTCGCCGAAGCGCCAGTGGTGGGCCCGCACCCCCTGGGCCACGGCCCGGTAGAAGGACGCGTCCGGGTGGTGGCCGGGGCGGTAGATCGGGTCCACCAGGGGCGGCCCCTGGGGGGTGCCGCGGGCGCTGGCGCCGTGGCAGCGGGCGCAGTGGGTGTTGAACAGGGCGGCCCCGTCCAGGGGCGCGCCGGCGGGGCGGGGCGGGGCCGCGTCGGGCCCGGGGGGCGCGTCGGCCTTGCTGCACGCCGCCAGCCCCAGGGCCAGCCCCAAGGCCACACCCGCCGCCACGGCCCCCGGCCGGACGGGGCGGGCTGCCGGCGGCGCGGCCGCTTGCGAATGGCCGCGCGGCTCCTTAAGATGGGGCCGGTTCAAACGCCCCGCACCATGTCGTCGAAAAAGTCCCCCGAGCAGCGCAGGCGCGAGCAGCTCCGCGCCCTGATCCTCTTCGTCCTGGCGACGGCGCTGTTCGTCTTCGCCGTGATCAACTTCATCCGTATCGAGGGATGAGGTACCCGGTTCACGTCGTGCTCCTGGGGCTCTGGCTGGCCGGGATCGTGGGCACGTCCATCTACGACGACCTGATCTACCCGATCGACGACGGGATGATCTCCATCGGCATCGTCTTCCTGTTCGTCCTCACGCTCCTGGACCTGGTGCGGCGGGCCCGCCGGGACGAGGTGCGGCGCAAGGCCCGGCCGGGGCCGCCCGGAGGCGCCTGAAGGGCTACTCGCCGGAGGCGAAGTCCTCGGGCTTGAGGTTCTCGAGCCACTTCTCGATCTCGACCGCCTGTTCGCGGTCGCCCTGGCTTTTCTCCATCACCTTGGTGTCCACGAACACCGGGCAGTCGGCCCGAAGGGCCAGGGCGATGGCGTCGCTGGGGCGGGAGTCCACGGTCACCTCGGCGTCGCCCCGCAGCAGGTGGACCTTGGCGTAGAAGGTGTTCTCGTGCAGGTCGTTGATCACCACGCTCAGGGTGCGGGCCCCGAGGGTGTCGATGACGCTGTGGAGCAGGTCGTGGGTCATGGGGCGCGGGGGGGTCACGTCCTCCATGGCCAGGCCGATGGCGTTGGCCTCGGCCTTGCCCACCCAGATGGGCAGCAAGTCGCTGTTCTCCTCGTCCCGGAGGAGCACCACGTAAGCCTGGTTGTAAGGGTCCACCATCAGGCCCTGGACATTTACCTGCACGATCGACACGGCCGTCACCTCCGGTTCGCCGAAGTCCGTCGGGGGGGCGGCGGTTCGGGTCCCGCGGGCGCCCCCCGGGACCTACGATGTACTCTACCACGGAACCCGGCACCGAGTCGGCCGGCCTTGAGGGGCTCCCGAGGGGGCCGCTACACTGGTGCGGGACGGGGCCCCGGAAGGGGCGGGGGGTCATTGTGACCGCACGACGCGGCGAGGCCGGAGGCAGGCGTTTCCCCGGGGGTGGGGAGCAGGTCGGGAGGTGACATGAGGCGGGTGCACGAGACGGGCGCGGCGGCCGCCGCGCGGGCGGGGCTGCTGGCCCTGGCGGGGCTGCTGGTGCTGGCGGGATCGCTGGTGGCGGCTGCGCCGGCTTGGGCCGCGGACCGCAACGGGGTGATCGTGGACGTGGACGGCCGCGCGGAGGCGTTCACGGTCCGGACGACGGACGCGGCACGGGCCGCCCTGGAGACCTTCCGGGTGGACCGCCGCACCCGGATCACCTTCGAGAACAAGGAGGTGCCGTTCGGCAACCTGGTGCCGGGCGGGCACGTGACCGTGCACTACAAGGACGACGACCGGGGGGCCCTGGCCACGGCCGTCACCATCCACCGGCTGCGGCACCCCTGACGGGGCCTCAAGTCCGGCAACCCGTTCCGAACGCGAGGAGGCAGGCCCGTGGCCGACGAGATCGAGGCGGGAAAGGCGGCGTTCGAGCGCCTGGTGGCCGAGATCGACCCCGGCATCGGGATCGTGATCCCCACCCGCGCGACGGACGACCGCTTCCTGATCGCCCTCACCCGGGGCGGCAGGCGGGTGTTCGTGACCGTCGCCGAGGACGACCTGATCGACCTGGACGAGGACGCGGACGTGCGCGCCGAGGTGCGGGAGCGGGTGGAGGCGGCCCTCGGGGACGCCTGAGGCGTCCCCCGGCGCCCTTTCGGAGCCTCCCCGTGGCCGCTCACGACCCGGCGCGGGCCCTCGCCGACCTGGGGGTGACCCTGCCCCCCGTGCCCACTCCCCTGGGGGGCTACGTCCCGGCCCTGGTGGCCGGGGACCTGGCGCATACCAGCGGCATGCTGCCGGTGCGGGACGGCCTGGTGGCCTACACCGGCCGGCTGGGGGCGGACCTGACCGTGGCCGAGGGGGCCGAGGCGGCGCGGCTGTGCGCCGTCAACGCGGTGGCCGCCCTGGCGGCGGTCCTGGGGGGCGTGGAGGGCCTGGCGCGGGTGGAGCGGCTCGTCCAGGTGACCGGCCACGTCTGCTCGGCCGACGACTTCTTCGACCAGCCGGCGGTAGTGGACGGGGCCTCGGCGTGGCTGGCGGTGGTGTTCGGCGACGCCGGCAGCCATACCCGCCTGGCCCTCGGCGCCTGGTGCCTGCCCAAGAATGCCGCGGTGGAGCTTGCGCTCGTCGCCCGCATCCGCCCCGCCTAGGGTGCACCGCCACCCGGCGCCGCCCGCCCGGGCGGGGGCCGAGCGCCTGCTGGCCCTGTTCCGCCGGGCCGGGGAGGCCTTCGTGTCGGGCAGCCGCATGGCCGCCGAGCTGGGGGTGTCGCGCACCGCCGTGTGGAAGCAGGTGCGGTCCCTGCGGGAGGAGGGCTACCGCATCGCCGCCGTGCCCCACCGGGGCTACCGCCTGACGGGCCTGCCGGCCGAGCCCCTGCCCCGGGAGCTGGCGGCGGGGCTCGCCACCGCCTGGCTCGGCAGGCACCTGGTGGCCTACGAGGCGGTGGACTCCACCAACCGGGCCGCCATGCAGGACCCGGCCCTGCCGCACGGCGCCGTGGTCTACGCCTTTCGCCAGACCGGCGGCCGGGGCCGGCTGGGGCGGGCCT
>Ga0210144_1000061_pt1 | contig 60403 bp, 56 predicted proteins | sample Muzzi_PWA_D2_FD_185532 | JGI IMG/M metagenome (GOLD analysis project Ga0210144, IMG submission 185532) | Wetland microbial communities from San Francisco Bay, California, USA, that impact long-term carbon sequestration - Muzzi_PWA_D2 (SPAdes) | ecosystem: Environmental > Aquatic > Marine >...
CGACCAGCAGGAGGAGGCTCAACGCCTGGCTTCGCCCAACCCTTCGAGCAGTTCGCCGAGCCCTTCTTCGCCGCCTTCGCCGTTCAGCAGGCCGAGCAGTTCGATCGGGTTGACGCCGAGCTTCAGGAAGAGGTCATTGAGCGGCTTGGCGTTGCCGGGCGCCGAGATCTGGCGTTCTTCGTTGACCTGGGTCAGCTTCAGGTCGAAATCGATTTCGATGCTCTTGGGGCCGCTGCCGCTCTTCTTCGGTTCGATCTTCAGCTGCGCGGAAATCCGCCGCACGATGTTGTCGTCGCCGACGTAGACGTCGGCGTGAGCGGTCTTCACAGCGCTCTTCACCTCGTTCTTCGCCTTGGCGATTTCGGACTTCGAGGGGAGGGCGCCGGCAGCGCCAAGCTGGGCGCCGCAGGCCGGACCTTCGGCCAGTTCGACAACCGCGTCGATAGCCCCTGCGACGTTGAGGTCGCCGCTCACCTCGGTGGTGGTCGTCCCGCCCACGTCGGTGCTGCCTTCGTTGCTGAGGTTGTCGACGAAGTCGGCGACCTTCAGCTTGCCGGCTTCTTCCTGGCAGGCGGTCACCCCGGGCGATTCGCCTTCCCCGCCGCCCTGCCGCTGAGCCTGCTTGAGCGCCGACTCGACGAAGCTGTAGGTGGTCGGGTCGACTTCGTACTCGGTCCCTTCGTATTCGACGTAGGCGCTGTTGGGAAGCAGCGTCAGGCCGCCGTTGAACTTGACGTCCCCCCCGTTGACCTTGCCGCTCACCTTGGCGGTCATGTCGAGCTGGGGGAACTTGCCCTTGCCGCCGCCCTGGAAGGGACCGGAGAGGCTGACGTCGACGTTACCGCCTCGCTTGCCCGCGGCTTTGATGCCGAGTGAGAGGTCGAGCCGGCCGCTGTCGACGCCGCGCAGGGTGGCTTCGTCGACGACCTGTTGCGGATCCTCGCCGCTCTTGTCGCTGCTGCTGCCGCCGCAGGCGGCGAAGGCGGCTGCGAGGGCAAACAGGGTGGCGAAGGTGAGGGGGAATCGAAGTCGGCTCAAAGCGGTGGGCCTCCTGGGTTGGATCGGATGCAGGATGGTAAGGCTAACGCCGGCTCAACGGCGGTTCTCGATCTGCGGTGGGCTGCTTTCGCTCAGATTGAGCGCCAGCGGGAAGAGGAAGGCGCCGAGGGCGACCAGGATCACACCGATCGCGACCAGCCAGCGCGACCCGCTCAGGTGCCCGAGGATGCCGGAGGCGAACCCGAAGGCGATCAGGAGCAGGTACGGGGTAGCGCTGTGCGGCAGCAACGCAGCCAGCAAGAAGGCGAAGTCGGGCACGAGCGCGCATTATCATCGGCCCACCATGGCCGCAGCCCCGCAACCCGGTTCCGTCGCAGAAGCCAAGGAGGCGCTGGCCCAGGCGAACTACCTCGCCGACGAGCCGGCCGCGCTCGTCTCCTTCCTCGCGCAGCGGCTCGGCAAGCCGATCCTCGTCGAGGGCCCGGCTGGGGTCGGCAAGACCGAGCTGGCCAAGGCGCTGGCCCGGGCCAGCGAGCGCGAGCTGATCCGCCTGCAGTGCTACGAGGGCCTCGACGAGGCGAAGGCGCTGTACGAGTGGAACTACCGCAAGCAGCTTCTGCGGATCCAGGCCGGCGGCGAGTCGGGATGGGAGGAGGTGCACGGCGACATATTCAGCGAGGAGTTCCTGCTGGAGCGACCGCTGATGCAGGCGATCGCCAGCCCCGAGCCGGTGGTGCTGCTGATCGACGAGATCGACAAGACCGACCAGGAGTTCGAGGCGATGCTGCTCGAGCTGCTCTCCGACTTCCAGATCACGATCCCCGAGCTGGGGCAGGTCGCGGCGACGACGATGCCGATCGTGGTCCTCACCTCGAACAACTCGCGCGAGCTGACCGAGGCGCTGAAGCGGCGCTGCCTGTACCTCTGGCTCGACTACCCCGAGCTGGAGCGCGAGATGGAGATCGTCCGCATGCATGCGCCGGAGCTGCCGGAGGCGCTCGCCCGACGCCTGGTCGAGGTGGTTCAGATGGTGCGGGCGCTCGACCTGAAGAAGCCGCCGTCGATCGCCGAGTCGATCGACTGGGCGCGGACCCTGCTCTTGATGGGCGCGGAGGACATCGACCGCGAGACCTTCGAGCGATCGATGTCGATCATCGTCAAGCACCGCACCGACATCGACGTTGTCGCCGAGCGGGTCGGGGTGAAGCTTGCCGACGCCATACGGCCCCAAGCCTGAGGCCGGGCCCCCCGGCCTTGCCGCGAAGCTGCTCGGCTTCTGCGAGGAGCTGCGCGAGGAGGGGGTCGCGGTCGGCACCTCGGAGATCCTCGACGCCTTCGCGGCACTGGACGAGGTGCCCTGGACCTCGCAGGACGACTTCCGCGAGGCACTCGCGGCGACGATCGCCAAGTCCCAGGAGGACCGCAGGCTGTTCGAGCTGCTGTTCGAGCGCTGGTTCTTCCGCGCCGCCGAGACCGAGGCGATCGAGCGGGGGATCGGCGAGGAGGGCCAATCCCAGGAGGGGGGCGAGCGGCTCGACCTCGACGAGCTGCGCGAGCAGGTTCGCGAGGCGATCGCCGCCGGCGACGACGCCGAGATGCGCGACCTGGCGCGGCTGGCGATCGCCGCCTTCGGCCGCCGCGGCGAGGGCTCCGGCGTGGTCGGGGTCGACGTGCAGCGGATCCGCCGCACCCTGGAGCTCTCGGCCGGTACGCAGCAGGGAGCCGAGGACGGCGCCGGCGAGCTGCCGCCGATCGACCGCGACCAGCTCAACCGCTTCGAGCGCCACCTGCGCCGCGAGCTGGAACGCGACCTGATCGAGCGCACCGAGACCCTGCCGCCGTCGCGACCGCTGGCCGAGCTGGACCGCGCCCTGCCGACCAGTCCCACCCAGGACCTCGCGGCCGTGCACCGCGCCGTCTCGCAGATGAAGCGGCGCCTGGCGACGCTCGGCCACGAGCAGCGGGGGCGCCGCAAAGGACAGACGGTAGACGTGCGGCGCACCATGCGGGCCTCGCTGGAGACTGGCGGCGTGCCGCTGCGCCTGCGCCACCGCCCGAAGCGACCGCGCCGGCCGGAGATCTACGTGCTCTGCGACGTCTCCACCTCGGTCACCTCGGCCAGCGTCTTCTTCCTCTCGGTGCTGCACGCCCTCCACGACTCGTTCCGCAAACTGCGCAGCTTCGTCTTCATCGAGCGGATCTCCGAGGTGACCGAGGTCTTCGAACAGGAGCGCGACTTCCGCCAGATCGCCCAGCGGATCTCCAGCGAGGGCGGCGTTGCCGACGTCTCGGGCTACACCGACTACGGGCGCGTCTGGCTCGAGTTCCTGAGCGAGATCTCCGACGACCTCGACCCTCGCTCGACCGTGATCGTGCTCGGCGACGCCCGCACCAACGGCCGCGAGCCGCACGCCGAGGTCTTCGCCCAGGTGGCCGAGCGGGCCGGTCGCCTCTTCTGGCTCAACCCCGAGCCGCGCCTCTACTGGAACTACGGCGACTCGGTGATGGCCGCCTACGAGCGCTGGTGCGACGGCGCCTTCGAGTGCTGGACGACCCGCCACCTGGAGAACTTCGTCAACGTCGTCGCCGGCGGCGTCCCCGCCGCCGACTGAACTAAAGGAGGAACCATGCAGCCATCGACCTATCCAGTCACGTTCTCGGTCGACTACCCGGACCGCGATCTCAACCGCCTCACGACCGGCCTGCGGATCTTCACCGTGATCCCGATCGCGATCCTCGCGGCGCTGCTGCCGGGCGGCAGCTCCTCCGGGGTCGCCTGGGGCGCCGCGGCCGCCAGCGGCAGCCTCGTCGCACTTCCCACCGTGTTGATGATCCTCTTCAAGAAGAAATACCCGCGCTGGTGGTTCGACTGGAACATCGAACTGCTGCGGTTCTCGAACCGGATCGGCGTCTACCTGCTGCTGATGGACGACGAATACCCCTCGACCGACGAGAGGCAGGCGGTCCACCTCGACTTCCCCTACCCCGAGGTCGAGCGTCTCGAAAGAGGGCTGCCGCTGGTCAAGTGGCTGCTCGCCATCCCCCACTACGTGGTGCTCTTCTTCCTCTACATCGGCGTCCTCTTCGCCGCGATCGGCGCCTGGTTCGCGATCCTCTTCACCGGCCGCTACCCGCGCGGCATCTTCGAGTTCATCGAAGGCACGATCCGCTGGAGCAACCGGGTGACCGGCTACGCCTTCACCCTGGTGACGGATGAGTACCCGCCGTTCCGGCTGAAGCCCTGAGCGCCTCTAGCGAGGCGCCCAGGCGTCCGGGGAGGCGGCGAGGTCCTCGACTATCGCCGGCAGCTCGCCGCCGACCAGATCGGCGAGGGTGACGTGCTCGAGCACCGCACGGAGGTTGGCGCGGACCGCTATCCAGACCTCCTGCAGGTGCTCGGCATGGCCGCGGTACTCGATCGACTCCGGTGGGGCCGACTGGACGTCGGCGATCGGGCCCTCGACGGCGCGGACCACGTCGGCGATCGTGATCGTGTCGGCGGGCTTGGCGAGCCAGTAGCCGCCCTTGGCGCCGCGGCGGGCGCGGACGATGCCGTGGTGCTTCAGCTCGAGCAGGATGTGCTCGAGGAATTGCAGGGGGATGTCCTGGGCCTCCGCGAGCCGCTCGCCCTTGATCGGCCCCCCCTTGGCGGCCGCCAGCTCGGCCGCTGCACGAACCGCGTAGTCGACCTTCGCTGAAACGCGCATGAGGCTAGTAAATCAGTCAGCCGGCCGTGTCCGGCGCCAGCTCCGGGGAGCCGTCCGACGCCCGCTGCGCTTCGCGTTCGCGACGACGGTGGAGCCAGCGGGGAGCGGCGAGGATCGCACCGAGCCCGATCGCGGCGACCGCGGCGGCGATCGGCCAGACGAACGGGTCGCCCTTCTGGACGGTGACGATCCCCGAGCCGATCAGGACGACGCCGAGCGCCGTGCGGAGGAGGCCCTGCGGCGCCCGATCGGAGAGGGCGGCGCCGATCACCACCCCTGGCACCGAGCCGAGCAGGATCGTGCCGGCCAGGACGAAGTCGACGTTGCCGCCCACCCAGTGGGCGATGCCCGCCGCCCAGAGCAGAACCGCCGCGTGGAAGACGTCGGTGCCGACCACTCGCTTCGGCGAGAGGCGGTAGACGGCGATCAGCAGGATCGCGATCACCGTACCCGACCCGGCCGAGGTGATCCCGATCACGAAGCCGGTGGTGGCGCCGATCACCACCGCCGCGACTTTGTGGCGGCGCTGGACCTCGAAGCGGTCGCGCTCGTCGACCAGGTTGCGGAGGATCAGAGCCCGGGTCAGGGTGATCACGCCGACCATCAGCAGGGTGCCCCCCAGGACCGCGTATACGATCGAGTCGAGCCGATCTGGGTTCACGTGCTGCTCGAGGACCGAGACGATCGCGACGCCGATCACCGCTGCCGGCACGCTGCCCAGCGCCAGCCACTTGACCAGGTCCATGTTGACCGTCTTCATCCGCAGGTGGCGCCAGCCGCCGACCGACTTGGTGACGGCGGAGTAGAAGATGTCGGTGCCGATCGCGGTGGTCGGATTTATCCCGAAGACGAGGATCAGCATCGGCGTCATCAGCGATCCGCCGCCCATCCCCGTCATCCCGACGAGGACGCCGATTCCGAGTCCGAAGATGACGATGGCTGGGTCCATGCGGGCTGCCGCGCCGACTGGTTATCGACTTTCTTGACCTTCTTAGTCAGAAGCGCGAAGTGCGCCAGGATACCAGGGTGACCGCGGAAGCCAATGGATTCGCGATAGCCGAGGCTTCGCCTGCCGTCCACGATTCCCCTGGCGTCGCGGTCTCGGTCCACGACCTGGGGCACCGCTACGGGGAGCTGCAGACGATCGAGCGGCTCGACCTGGAGGTGCCCGCGCACGGAGTGCTGGGGCTGGTCGGCCCGTCGGGGTGCGGCAAGTCGACGCTGCTGGAAATGATCGCCGGCCTGCGGGAACCCGCCGCCGGGGAGGTCGCGGTCGGGGACGCCCGCGACCCGCGCGGTCGGCTCGCCCGCACCGCCCTGATGCCACAGCGCGACATGCTGCTGCCCTGGCTGGCGGCGATCGACAACGCGGCGCTGGCGCTGCGCAACCGCGGCGCCCGGCGCCGCCCGGCCCGCCACGAAGCCCGGCGCCTCTTCGAGCGCTTCGGCCTAGCCGGCTTCGAGCTCGCCCGGCCGGCCGAGCTGTCGGGCGGGATGCGCCAGCGGGTCGCCTTCCTGCGCACCCTCCTCTCCGGCAAGCCGGTGTTGGCGCTCGACGAGCCGTTCGCCTCCCTCGACGCGATCACCCGCGCCGAGATGCAGGGCTGGCTGGCGGCCGCGCTCGGCGCCGACCCGCGCACCGTCGTCCTCGTCAGCCACGACGTCGAGGAGGCCCTCTACCTATCGGACCGCGTCGCGGTGCTCTCGGCCCGGCCCGGCCGCGTGATCGAGGAGCTCAGCGCCCCGGCCCCGCGTGCCGCCGACCGCGACGCGGCGGTGACCGACCGGGCCTTCGTGGCAGTCCGCGAGCGGGCCATGCATGCATTGAGAGGCAAGGTGACGGCTTAGTCTCGCTATGCGAGAACAACTCGACACAGGCCGATCGTTGAGGCGCTGGCTCCTCCCCGCGCTGGTGCTCGTCGCGCTGGCCGGGGCCTGGCAGGTCGCCGCCAGCACGGGAGCCCTGGCCCACCTGCTCAGACTGGAAAGCTTCCTCGTCCCGTCCCCGGCCGAAATCGCCTCCTCGTTATGGGAGAACCGCGGGCTGCTCGTCGACAACGCCTGGGTGACGCTGCGCGAGGTCCTGCTCGGCCTTCTCTGCGCGCTCGCCGCCGGACTCGGCTTCGCCGTCCTCCTCCACCTCTCCGAGACGCTGCGGCGTGCCACCTACCCGCTGCTCGTCGCTTCGCAGGCGATCCCGATCCTCGTCGTCGCCCCGATCCTCGTCGTCTGGTTCGGCTACGGGATCGGCCCCAAGCTGGCGATCGTCGCACTGATCTGCTTCTTCCCGATCGCCGTCAACACTCTCGACGGCCTGCGCTCGGTCGACCCCGAGGCGGTCAAGATGATGCGCACCCTCGACGCCTCGCGCCGGCAGGTCCTCTGGCGCGTCGAGGCTCCCACCTCGCTGCCCTACGTGTTCAGCGGCACCAGGATCGCCGCCGCGGTGGCGTTGATCGGCGCCGTCTTCGCCGAGTGGGCAGGGTCCGACTCGGGACTGGGCCACCTGATCCTTCAGGACAACGCCCAGCTGGAGACGGCGCGGGTGTTCGCCGCCGTAGTCGTCCTGGCGACGATCGCGATCGTTCTCTTCGGCCTGCTCGCCATCGCGGAGCGCCGCGTCGTCACTTGGCGATAGAAAGCAGGGGATGAATCGCTTCCTCCGGCTGCCGACGATCGCCGCTGCCCTGGCCGTGCTCGCCCTCGCCCTTGCCCTCGCCGCCTGCGGGGCGAAGAGCGAGGAGGGCGGCAACGAGAAGCAGCCGTTCAGCCTGACGCTCGACTTCTACCCCAACCCCGACCACGCCGGGATCTACATGGCGCAGCAGCTTGGCTACTTTGAAGAAGCCGGGCTCGACCTGACGATTCACACCCCCTCGGACCCGGCGGCGCCGATCAAGCAGGTCGCCGCCGGACGCACCGATCTGGCGATCTCCTACGAGCCCGAGGTGCTGCTGGCGAGGGAACAGGGTCTCGACGTGGCCGCCGTCGGGGCGATCGTCGACCGGCCGCTGACCTCGATGATCTGGCTGGAGAAGTCGAAGATCGGCGGGATCGCCGACCTGCGCGGCAAGACGATCGCCACGGCCGGCATCCCCTACCAGGATGCCTACCTGAAGACGATCCTCGCCCGCGCCGGCCTCACCCCCTCCGACGTGCACACGGTCAACGTCGGCTACGGCCTGCTACCGGCGATCGTCGGCGGCCGCGCCGAGGCGATGCTCGGCGGCTTCAGCAACGTCGAGGGCATCGATCTGCGCCTGCGCGGAAAGCAGCCGGTCGTCACCCCGGTCGACCAGCTCGGCGTGCCGACCTACGACGAGCTGGTCCTCGTCGCCAAGCGAGAACGACTCGAGGAAGACCCGGAAGCGGTCCGCCTCTTCCTCGCGGCGCTCGCCCGCGGCACGGCGGCCGCGAAGAAAAGCCCACGGGCGACGACGAGGGCGCTGCTGAAGGCCAACGAAGACCTCGAGCCGAAGCTGACCGAAGCCGAGGTGAAGGCGACGCTGCCGCTGCTCTCCGCTCGCGGCAGGATGGACCCGCCCCAGTGGAGCCGCTTCATCGCCTGGATGCACGAGAAGGGGCTGATCATCAAGCAGCCGGCCTCCGCGGAAGTGCTCAGCAACGCGTACCTACCGGACGGCGTTCCCGAGTAGCGCGAAGTCGCCCTCGCGCAGCAGCCGCGTCACCTCCTGCGGCGTCTGCGGCGGCGCGAAGAGGTGCCCCTGGGCGAAGTCGCAGCTCAACCGGCGCAGCTCGGAGAGCTGCACCTCGCTCTCGACCCCCTCTGCGATCGCGTCGAGTGACAGCGCCCGCGCCATCCCGATCACCGCCTCGACGATCGCCGTGCGCTCCTGCTCGATGCCAAGCCCGTCGATGAAGGAGCGGTCGATCTTCAACGCGTCGAACGGAAACCGGTTGAGGTAGGCGAGCGAGGAGTAGCCGGTGCCGAAGTCGTCGAGCACGAGGCGAACGCCGATCTCGCTGAGTGCTTCGAGGGTCGCGATCGCGGTGTCCGACTCCTCGACCAGCGCGCTCTCGGTCACCTCCAGGCGCAGGTTGACCGGCTCGAGGCCGGTGCGGGCGAGGATCTCGGCCACCGAGTCAGCCAGGTCGCGGTGGGCCACCTGCCGCGCCGAGAGGTTGACCGCGACGTCGAGGGGTCGCCGGTCCGGGTGCAGGGAGTGCCAATCCAGCACCTGGCGGCAGGCCGTCTCCTGCACCCAGCGCCCGATCGGCTCGATCAGCCCGCTCTCCTCGGCGATCGAGACGAACTCGTCGGGATCGAGCAGGCCGCGCTCCGGGTGCCTCCAGCGGACCAGCGCCTCCAGCGCAACGATCTCGCCGCTGGCCAGCGCGATCAGAGGCTGGTAGTGGAGCTCGAGCTGCTGGCGCTCGAGAGCGTGGCGCAGCTCGCGCTCGACCTCGAGCCGGCGCACGGCGCTCGCCCGCATCTCGGCGTCGAACAGCTCGCAGCGCCCCCGGCCCCGCTCCTTCGCCCTGTACATGGCCGCGTCCGCGTCACGGATCAGCAGCTCGGCGTCGACCGGTTCGAGGCCCGACGGCCGCGCCACGGCGATCCCGATGCTGGCCGTGAGAAAGTGGTCGGCGCCGCCCATCGAGTAGGACTCGGTGAACGCACCGGCTACGCGCTCGGCGATCGCCGCCGCCTCCCCCTCGTCGGCGAGGCGGTCGACCAGGATCCCGAACTCGTCGCCGCCGAAGCGGGCGACCACGTCTCCTGGGCGAAGGTGGGCACGCAGTCGCGGCGCCACCGCGCGCAGCAGCTCGTCGCCGGCATGGTGGCCGATGCTGTCGTTGACCCGCTTGAAGTGATCGAGGTCGAGGAAGAGAATGCCGACCGGCGAGCCGGAGGCGGAGGCGCGCCGCAGCGCCGCATGCAGCGATTCGACGAAGCTGAGCCGGTTGGGCAAACCGGTGAGCGCATCGTGCAGGACGCGGTGCCGCAGCGCCTCGTCAGCCGTGTGGCGCTCGGAGGCGTCGGCGAGGACGTTGGCCGAGGCCTGCACGAAATGGACGTCCTGTGGCGTGAAGCGGTTGGGCTCGGTGGAGTGGATGTCGAAGACGCCAAGGGGGCGCTCCTTGCCGGCGATCGGCACAGCGAGGCTGCTGCGCACCCCCAGGACCCGCAGCACCGGCGGCATCGAGAAGCGGCGCTCGGAGGACCAGTCGTCGACGATCACGTGCAGCCCGGACTCCAGCGCGGCGCCGGCATGGGAGTCGCGTGCGGCCGAGGCGGGCCGCTCGGCGGCGAGCTCCTCCTCCTCCAGGCCGGCGCAGAGGCGCAGCCGCCGCCCCTCACGGCCCGCCTCCCAGATACAGGCCGCGTCGACGCCCTCGATTTCGAGCATCAGCGCGGCCGCCCTCTGGCGGAGGGGCTCGGGGTCGCCTTCCTGCAGCGCCTGCCTGCCGAGCAGCGCCACCGTCGCCTGCTGCGAAGCGGCTCGGCGCAGCTCCTGCTCGGCGATCTTGCGCTCCGTGATGTCGTAGAGGACGCCGTGCCAAACCGGGACCCCGCGGTCGTCGGGCTCCAGCACGGCCTCGTCGAGAACCCAGACGGTGCGTCCCGCGCGGGTGACCATCCGGTAGTCGATCCGCGGGCCGTTGGCCCCCGCCACGGCGTTGCCGGTCTCCCGCTCGAGCACCCGCTCGCGGTCGCCGGCGTGGAGCTGCCGCGCCCACAGCCCGGGGTCCGCCATCCACTCCTCGGGGCTGTAGCCGAGGATCTCCTCGACCTGGGGGCTGACGTAGCGCCAGCGGCCCTGCTCCCCATGCTCGCAGGCGTAGACGATCGCGGGCAGACGCTCGACCAGACGCCGGTAGTCCTCACCGGCCGAGGCGATCTCGTCGAGGAACTCGTTCACCCGGTCGTCGGGCCAGCTGTCGCCCCGTCCGGCCTCTTCCATCGCGGACTTATCGGCAGCTCGTCAGGTTTCTTTATCTATACGCGCCGATCGTCAGCGAAGCGGCGAGGCCGCGAAACGGCGCATAGGGAGCGTAGAACTCCTCGACCTCCTCGACCGTGGCGCGGCGGCCGAGACACGCTAGGCGGCCGACCAGCTTCAGGTAGATCAGGTCGCCGGCCGGCAGCGAGTCGGGGTCGCCACGACCGAACAGGCCGAGGCAGCCGACGGTCCAGGGGCCGATCTCCGGCACGGCGAGCAACCGCCGATCGGCGCCCGGCTCGGCCGGGTCGCAGCGGCCGGCGGCAATCTGCCGGGCGACCGCCCGCAGGGCGATCGAACGGGCCGGCGAGAGGCCGAGCCGCTCGAGTTCGGCCGGTGCCCGGCCGGCGATCGTCGCCGCGGCGGGGACGTCGCGCAGCGCGCCCCGCTCGCCGCCGAGCCGCGGACCCCAGCGGCCGACGATGCGGCGCTGGATGCGGGCGGCACGGCCGCTCTCGATCAGCTGCTTGACCACCGCCCAGGCGAGGGCCTCCCAGGGCCAGGGCCGGCGCCGCGGCCGATGGTGGGGGCGACGCCGCAACAGCGGGCCGAGCAGCGGATCGCGGCGGAAAGCCCGGTGGAACTCGCCGAGGTCGTCGTCGACCGCGAGCGCGAACCTCATCCGCTCGGTCGCCAGCTCCAGCTGGGCCGATCCGGCCGGGCGACCAGCCGACCCCGGCGACGTAACCGCGGCCGGATCGACCGGCTCCGCCCTGAGGACCACCCGGTCGCGGCCGGGCTGCCAGGCGCGGACCAGCGCCGGGGTGCCTTCGACATGCAGCAAACGGGTGGCCACACCCCCGCGGACCCGCATCACCCCGTCCTCGCCGCCGTAGGCGGGCAGTCGGTACGGCGAGGGCGGACGAACCTCGGTTTCGCGGAAGATCGGCATGAATGGTCGCGCTTCGCTCTCGCGCGAAGATTCAGAGATGCACGCTTGGTCGCCCCGCGCTCACCGGCCGAGTAGGTGCACGTCCACCAGGAAGGAGCGGCTTGCCACGACCTTCGGCTGACGGCCCCGACCCGACAGCAGCCGGCCCCGCGAGCTCTTCGCCACCGCTCCGGCCGCGCGCACCGCAGCCACCGTCGCGGCTCCCGCCAAGACGCCGCCGACAGCCGCAATCGCCGCCGTGCGCGCCTCTCCGTGCAGCACCGGGGGACGGGCTTCGTCGCGGGGAACAACGCGAACGCGTACCGGCTCCAACTCGAGATCGGCCACGCGCCGACTGTAGCGATGGGATCAGCGCGATTCGGACACGAAGCCGGAAACTGCGCCTTTAAGTGATGGTGGGGCCCTCACTCGCCCAACGCCTTCTCATAGATGCGGTACTTCTTGACCACCGTCCCGCCCATCCCTTCCAGCGCCCGATTCATCGGCTCGTTGGTCTCCAGGACCCATCCCATGTCGCCGCCGCCGATCGGGGTCGGCGCTGCGCCGGCCGCGAGGTTCTTCAGGTAGAGGCCGGCGCCAACCCCGGTGTGCTGGTAGTCGCGCTTCACGCCGAGCGCGAAGACCCGGCACTGGTCGATCTTGCCCTTGCCGAGCAGGAAGCGCAGCCAGCCGAAGGGCAGCAGCCGGCCGTTCATCTTGGCAAGCACCTGGTTGATGTCGGGCAGCGTCAACCCGGCCCCGATCGCCTCGCCGTCCTTTTCGGCGATGAACGCCCATTCCTCGTCCAGCACCTGCTTCAGGTTCTTTGCCTGGAACTCCGCCTCGGCGTCGGTGACCGGAACGAAGCCCCAGTTGTCGCCCCAAGCATCGTTGTAGACGTCCATGAAGCGGCGCACCTCGTTCGCCATGTCGCGCTTTCGCATCTTGCGGATCACGATGTCTTCGCTGTCGAGCGCCTTCTCGGCGGCTGCGTGGATCGCCGGGTCGAAGCGGGTGCCCTCCTTCAGCTGGCCGAACTGCAGTTCCCACATCAGCAAATCGATCGTCTTCTCGAAGCCGCGCCCCTCGATCAGCTCCATGTAGTGCGGCGGGTGCCAGGGCTCGAGGATCAGCGGCCGCCGCTCGTGGCCCTCGATCAGGATTCCCACCTCGTCGTTGGTCGTGAAGTCCATCGGGCCGAGGATGCGCGACCTGCCGCGAGCCCGGGCCCACTCGGTCGCCGCACCGAGCAGGGCGCCCGCCGCCCCCGGGTCGTTCGCGGTCTCGAAGAGGCCGAACATCGCGTCGCTGCCGCCCTGGAACTCGTCCCAACGCCGGTCGACCTGCGCGGTGATGCGGCCGACCGGCTCGCCGTCGCGCTCGGCGAGGAAGTACTCGGCCTCGGCGTGCTCGAAGTAGGGGTTCTTCTCGCGGTTGAGGAACTCCATTCGCTCGGAGATCAGCGGCGCCACCCACTGCGGGCTGTCGCGATGCAGGTGGAACGGCACCTTGACGAAGCGCTTCAGGTCGCGCCTGGTGCGCACCGGTCTGATCGAGACCTCCGTCACGGGGACCTGAACCTACACTTTGCACATGAACGAGACCGCAAAGGCCCCCGTCGACGTCTTCGAGAAGGCCCGCAACCACGACCGCCTCGAGCAGCTCGAAGCGGCGAAAGCGCACGACCTCCTCCCCTACTTCCGGCTGATCGAGTCCGAGGCGGGTCCGGTGATGGAGATGGAGGGCCGCGAGATCATCATGCTCGGCTCCAACAACTACCTCGGCCTGACCGGCGACGAGCGGGTAAAGCAGGCAGCGCGCAACGCTCTCGAGACCTACGGCACCGCCCTGACCGGCTCCCGTTTCATGAACGGGACGACCCCCCTGCACGTCGAGCTGGAGCGGGAGATCGCCGACTGGATGCAGACCGAGGACGCCCTGGTGTTCACGACGGGATACCAGGCCAACGTTGGTTGTCTCGGCACGATCCTCGGCCCCGGCGACACCGTGATCTGCGACTCTGGCGATCACGCCTCGATCCTCGACGGCTGCCGCCTCGCGGGGGCCAAGCTGCGCCCCTTCCGCCACAACCGGATGGACAAGCTGGAGAAGATGCTCGATCGGGCCGGAGAGGACGGTGGCGGCGTGCTGGTGGTCGTCGACGGCGTCTTCTCGATGGAGGGCGATGTCTGCGACCTGCCGCGGGTCGTCGAGCTCTGCCAGGCGCACGGGGCGCGGCTGATGGTCGACGAGGCACACGGAGTCGGGGTGCTCGGCGACCGCGGAGCCGGGGCGAGCGAGCTGTTCGGCCTCGAGGACAAGGTCGACCTGCGCATGGGGACCTTCTCCAAGAGCCTTGCCTCCTGCGGCGGCTTCATCGCCGGCCCGGGCGACGTGATCGAGTACCTGAAGATCTCGGCGCGGAGCTTCATGTTCAGCGCCTCCAGCGTGCCGGCCGCGGTCGGCGCCGCCCTCGGCGCCCTCCGGGTCATAAGGGAGGAGGGGCCAACACTTTTCGAAACCCTGCTCGGCAATGCCTCCTACCTGCGCGAGGGGCTGCGCGACCTCCGCCTGCAGGTGGTCGAGCCGGGAACCCTGCCCGACGGAACGGTTGCGACCACCCCGGTGGTGCCGGTGGTGGTCGGCGACGACTGGCAGGCGGTGCTGCTCTGGAAGGCGCTGTTCGATGCCGGCGTCTACACCAACGTCGCGATCCACCCGGCCGTCCCCCCGGGCGGGGCGCTGCTCCGCACAAGCCTGATGGCGACCCACGAGCGCCGGCACCTCGACCAGGCACTGGCAACGATCGCCCAAGTGATCGACGACTTTCCCGATATACCCCGAGCGGGGTAGTTTGAGGCTTGTCCAGATCTGCACAAGACGGGGCTGCGAAGAAAAGGGTGCTCTTAGCGAACGGCCCGGCGCCTCTCCGTCGGCGGCGGGTTGACGCTGACCGCCCCGAGCGCGTACCGTGGCCGAGCGCTGATCGCCGCCGGGGGTCAGGAGGCGGCGAGACGGTGGGGCGACCTGCCCACCGGGCCGCTCAGCGGCCGGCGCACGAGAGATAACCCGGTTTACAATCCCTCAGAGGGAGGAGTTCCAGTGGATGCTGCCGTCTCGATCGCCCCTGCTTCGCCAAATGCTTCCGGAGTTCAGATGCCGCAGCACATGCAGGCGCTGGCGCGGGCGAACCGAGTGCGACTGGCCAGGGCGGAGCTGAAGCGCTCGATCGGGCGGGGGGAGGTCGACGTCGCGGAGGTGATCCGCGATTGCCCCTGGGAGACCGAAAGCATGACCCTCGCCGAGCTGCTGACCAGCCAGCGACGCTGGGGGCGCACCCGGGCCCGCAAGCTGCTGCAATCGCTCGCCCTCAGCGAGAACAAGCCGCTCGGAACCCTCACCCCGCGTCAGCGCGCCCTGCTCGCCGGGGCGCTCGGCGGCAACCGCACGCTCGTCTGAGCGGCGTCAGCCGCGCAGGCCGCCGGCTTTGAAGGAGAGCCCTCCGGAGGCTCTCTGGAAAGCGCGTCTGAACAGGTAGAAGGCGGTGGCGAAGACCACCGCGCCAACGGCCAGGCAGACGGCCAAGACGAGCCCGGCGAGGTAGAAGAGGGCACCGGTGACGAGGACAAAGAGGGTGCCGGCAAGCAGCGTCGTGTGGGAACGGTAGCCGGCGAAGTGCTCGCGGGCGGCCACCTCGAGGCCGCCGAGCGCAGCCAGCACCACGCCGACGCCCAGCGAGGTCAGGCTCTTGGCGAAGATGCCGACCGCCAGCATCGCGATCCCGGCGAGGATCGTCAGCTCGGCGAGCGGGAAGGAGCCCCAGGGCGCCGGCGGGCGCTCGTCTGCCCTGCGTCTCTCAGTCGCCTTGCGACTCTTGGTCAACGGCCGCAAGCCGCCCGGCTAATGGGCATCCGGAGGAGACCTTGACCTGCCACCAGCCCATCAGCATCCCGAGCGGGCCGAGCCGCGGCCGGGAGTGCCAGTGCCCGCACCCGGGCCGGCCGATGTCGGCGCGGGAGACCCGCAGCCACTTGAAGTCCTCGGGAGCCGCCAGCATCCGCCCCAGCAGCTCGCGGTTGCGGGCCTCTACCTGCGCCCGCTCACTCAGGGCCCGCCGCGCCGTCGCGATTCGCGCCACCAGGGCGTCGCGCACCGCCTCGAGGTCGCCGAAACCGAGGACTCGGGGCTCACGCCCGGCCGCGGGCACCGCGGCGTCGAGATCGAGCCGTGGGAACGCCTCCGCCACGAGGCCGGAGAGCTGCAGCTCGAGGCGTCCGATCTGGCGCCGCAGCTCGGCCCGGGCAAGACGCTCGTTGCCCCCGTGGAGCGCAGGAACGGGCTCTCGTTGCAGCAGGCCCACGAACGAAAGTCTAGACGGTGGCGCCCCCGGCCAAACCGATCGAACTTCCCGCGTCACGCGGTCTCGAGCGTGGCGGCAACCATCCAAAGCGCCTCGTCGACGGCAATCTGGGGGACGCCTTCGACCTGGACGGCAGCGATCGCGATGCGCCTGGTGCCGCCGCCGACCTCGCGGCCCTCCGCGGTAGCCCCGAACAGAAGCCCCACCGGGACGCGCTCGTCGGCGATCGTCAGGGTTCCCCGCGACAGCTCCCCCGGCCTGCCCGGCAGCGACTCGCCCGGGGCCGAGTCGCGAATGCAGAGCGCACCATCGAGCCGCTCGGCGTCGAAGGCGCGCAGCGCCACCCCGGTCTCGACCGTGGCGATGGTCAGCGCGTCGCGGGGCAGGCCGCGGGACGCGAAGCCGCCACGTTGAAGACGCTCGAGCGCAAGTTGCTCGACCGGGGTGCGGCTGCGATCGGGGTCCAGGCCGATCTGGCGGAAGAAGACGCGGTATGCCCAGGGGATCGGACGTTCGCGCATGTGGATCGCGTGGGCGCCGTAGAAGCGGTCGGAGAGGTCGCGCAGGCGGCGGTCGACCGCCTTCGGGCTGCGGCCGGGTCGGCCGTCGACCTCGACCCAGGAGATGCCGAGGCCGGGAAACTCCGCCGCCAGGTGCGGCGCCACCCATCCCTGCATCAACCGCCCTCCACCGCTCGGGTGGCGCTCAGCAGTTGCTCGACCCGGGAGCCGAGGCCGCCAGCGTCGAGGTTGCCGATGCTAGCGCTCTGCAGGATCCCCCCCGGGAAGACGTAGGCGAAAGTCGGGCAGCCGCCGACCCGGTAGAGGCTGGCGACGGCACCGTCGCGGTCATAGCCCACCGGCATCCTCCAGCGGCGGCTGCGCACCAGGCTGCGAACGGTGCCGCGGTCGTCGCGCACGTCCAGCGATAGGAACCTCACGCGCCCACGGTATCGGGCGTAGACCCGATCGACGACATCCTGCTGGTCGACGCAGTCGCCCCCCCGGCTGAACCAAAACGAGATCACCGAGGGGCGGTCGAAGAGGTCGCAGACGCGGATCGCGCCGCCCGTGCGCACCCGGCAGGCAGGGATGCGGCGGGCGCTCTGCGGGCAGGGCAGCTCGGCCGTCGCGCAGTCGTCCTGGGCGACGTTGGCGTCGCCTTCCAGCGGGCCTCCGGCGGCCGGGACGGCGAACTCGGGCAGCGGCCAACGCGGCGCCTGCTCGTCGAGGCCGAGGGTGCGCCCGCCGCCGACGCCCTTGACCACAGCGACGACCACGACCGCGAGGAAAATCAGCCCGACGATGATCGAGTAGCGGTCCCTCACCGCTCGCGCTCCGTCCAGGCTAGTGCGGCGGGCAACGCCACCATCACCCCGAGCAGCGCCACCGCGAGGTCGATCACGGTGACGAAGCCGAAGTCGCGCAGCATCCTCACGTCGCTGGCGATCAGAACCGCGAACCCCGCCGTCGCGGTCACGCCGGAGGCAAGGACGGCGGCGCCGGTGCGAGCGTAGGCGGCGCGCAACGCCTCGGCCACCGTGCGTCCGGCGCCGCGCTCCTCGTGGAAGCGCCCAGCGAGAATCACGCTGAACTCGGTGGCGATCGCGATCGTCAACGCCCCCAGCGCCGCCGACATCGGGTTGAGCGGGACGCGGCTGAGAAACAGCACCAGTGCCCCCCAGCCCGTGGCCAGGAGCACGGGTGCCAGCGGAACCAGCGCCCGCCGCGGCGACCGGTAGGCGACCAGCAGCAGCAGGCCCACCGCTGCCAGGCCGGCGAGCGTCAGCCAGTAGCGGCTGACGGAGAGTTCGGACGCGGCTCCGGCGGCGATCACCGGCAGCCCCGCCGGCTCGACCTGCACGCCCGTGGGGGGACCACCCGGCTCTCCGGGCTTCCCCGCCGCGGCACGCACCCGGTCGATCAGCGCCTGCTGGCTGTCGAGCGATTGATTTCGGATGCCGAAAGAGATCAGCGCCGCGCCCGCCGGTAGGCCGGTCTCGGGGTCGAGCGTCGCGACCTGGCGCAGGTCGTAAGGCGGGATCTGGCGCAGCGCTGTGCGGATCCCCTGCTTGGTCAGCTTCGGCGTCTCGGCCGCCGGGAGATCGCCGCCGCCGGTGACGAAGTCCGAGAGCGCCGGCCCGGGGCACAATTCGGCTTCCCGGCAGCTCGGGTCCGGGCCCGAGAAACCACCGGACCTCAGCGCGCGACGCTTGAAGGCCGCCATCCAGCGAATCGTCGCCGGATCGGTCAGATCCGGCGCATGAACCCGTACGTCCAGCTCGCCGGAGACGCCCGTAGCGGCCTGCAACTCGTTCAAGTCCTTCACCGCCTGCAGATTCTGCGGCGCCAGCTTCGTGATGTTCGACTCGGTTTCGATCTGCGTTCCCAGTCCCCACCCGATCGCGGCAAGGGCAAGGCCGATGCCAAGCACATGCCTGGGGTACGCCAGCGCCAGCTCGACAGCGCGCTTTGGCAGGGAGTAGGAAGAAACACCCCTCCTCGCTGAGCGAGTTCGGAGGCTGAGGGCGGCAAAGCCGGCGAGGAACGCAACGCAGAAAGCGATCAGGACCCCGGCCACGAGGAGGAGGCCGAAGCCGCGGACCATCGGGATCGGGGAGAGGAGGAGCACGAGAAAGCCGGCAGCCGTGGCGAGACACGCGATGGCGATCGTCGGGCCGGCGCGGGAGGCGGCGGAGCGGGCAGCTTCGGCTCGGTTGAAGGAGCCCTCGAGTGCCTCGTCGTAGCGAGCCTGGAGCTGGATCGCGTAGTCCACCGCAAGGCCGATCAGGATCGGAAGCACGGCAATCGAGGCCATCGTCAGAGAGCCGCCGAAGGCGGCCAGGAGACCGAAGGCGAGGGCCGCCGAGACGACCGCCAGAGCAAGGGGCAGGAGCGGGAAGCGGGAGCGAAAGACCGCCAGGAGGGCGAGCGCCATCACCGCGAGCGCGACCGCGAAGAGCAGCAGCAGGGCGTCCTTCAGCGCCCGGGTCACGGCATCGACGACCACGGGCACCCCGGAGATCACGTAGCGGCCGCCGTGCAGCGCGAAGCAGGCCTCCGGCTTTCCCCGGAATGTGCAGGCTCGGCGGGGCGTCTCGTCGAAGACGGCCGCCCTGATCAGATCGATCGCCCGGTGGCGTTCGGCTTCGCTCAACGCGGGGCGGAGCCGGACGATGACCTGCGCCGTCCGCCCATTCGGGAAAAGGTAGGCGAGCCGCGCCTTCGGCGTGGCTCGTGCCTTTTCGAGGTCGAAGACGACCGCCGCCAGGAATTCCGGGTTGGAGATGCTGGGGGCGCTGGCGATCCCGTAGCGGGCGGCGATCGAGAGCAGAAACTCGCGCAGCTTGGCGGGGGGCAGCCGCGAGGCGAGCCGTTCGAGCTGGCGGTCGATCTGGATCACCGCCTCGTTGAGGAAGGTCGCCGGCCCGACCACCGACCGCACCGGGTCGGTCGCCGCCAGCTCCGCACAGGGGCCAGGGATCGACTTCGCCCCTTCCGGCACCTTCCCGGACAGGCAGCCCTCCAAGCGCAGCAGCCGGCCCAGGTTCGCGGTCAGCACGATCCGTTCCAGATCCCCCTCCGCCAGCACCACCACCGGTTCTTCCCCGAAGTCGCGCCGCACGTCCTGCGTCGCCCGGTAGCTCGCCGCGTCGGAATCGACCAGCGTGTCAGCCCCCGCGTCGGTGGAAAGCCGGGTTGCCCCCACCCCAGCTCCGCCCGCGAGGACAAAGCAGATCACCAAGACGGGTCGCGCATGCCGCACCGCCCATGCCGCTACCGCTCCCATTCAGCGCTCCTCGCGCGGGTGGCGGGGATGGGGGTCTCCCCCGCGCAGCGGCGTCCTCTTTTCCGCCCCAACCACGATCTCGGACGGCAGCAGCACTCCGAGGCGGAAAACCCAGCAAGCGGGGGAGGCCCCCACCCCCGACAGGACCCGCGCGCCGAAGCGCTCAATCCATCGACAGCGGACCCGTCACGTCCGCGTTGAGGAACTGGCTGACGAACTGGTTCTCCGAGTCGAACAGCTCCTCTTTCGGCCCCGACTCGACGATTTTGCCGTTCCACAGCACGGCAATGAAGTCGGCGATCCGCCGCGCCGTATTGAGGTCGTGGCTGATGATCAGATAGCAGCCGCCGTTCTCCTCGTGGACCTCGCGGATCAGCTCGCAGAGGAGCGCGGTGCGGACCGGGTCGATTCCGGAGTCGGGCTCGTCGAACATCACGATCGCCGGATCGAGGACCAGCGACCGAGCGAAGCCGGCCCGCTTGCGCATACCCCCCGAGAGCTCGTTCGGCATCTTGTAGATCGCCTCTGCCAGGCCGACCTCCTTGAGGCGGCGGTTGACGATCTCGCCGATCTCCTCCTCGCCTTTGTCGGTGTGCTGGCGCAGCGGGAAGGCGGTGTTGTCGTAGATGTTCATCGAGCCGAACAGGGCGCCGTCCTGGAAAAGCAGGCCGAATTTCTTGCGCGCCTCGAAAAGTTCGTCGTCGGTCATGTTGGGGATCGACTCGCCCTGCACGAGGACGTCGCCGGAGTCCGGGTAGAGCAGACCGACGATGTGCTTGATCAGCACGCTCTTGCCGGTCCCCGACGGGCCCAGCACCATCGAGATCTGGTCTTCGGGCAGGTTGAGGTTGAGCCCGTTGAGGATGCGCGCGCGGCCGAACTGCTTGACCAGGTCGATGATCTCGATCGCGTCTTCGCCGCCGTGGCCACGCTTCAGCCCGGTGTGGAAGCGGTAGGGGTCGGGCTCGGAGGGGTCGACGCCGGGGATGACGAAGTCACGGCCCATCGTCGCCCCGTCCTCGCTCACGTAGGGCCCACTCGTCTGATTCGGATCGTCCGGCATTGCTGCTCAGCCTCCTATCGGCGCTCTCGGGTTGGCCCCCCAGAAGATCAGAGTGCCGAGCATCCCGATGATGTGGACAAAGACGATATTGACGACCATCGACTTCGCGGTCGCCGTGCCAACCCCCACCGGCCCGCCGGAAGCGGTGTAGCCGTAATAGCAGCCGACCATCACGATCACCGTCGCCATCACCATGCCCTTGATCAGGCTGAAGATCAGGTCCGGTGGGTTCTGGAACATCCAGAAGATCAGCAGGTAGCCGCCCGAGGAGACGTCGCCGATCTGTTCGACCACCGCCAGGTAGCTGGCGAAGTACATGATCCCGATCCCGACCAGGTAGAGGAACGGGAGCGCCATCCAGGCGGCCAGGAGGCGCGTCGCGGCGAGGAACGCGACCGGCGGCACGCCCATCACCTCGAGCGCATCGATCTCGTCGGAGATCCGCATCGCCCCAAGCTCGGCGACGATCCCGGTTCCGACCTTGGCCGCGAGCATGTAGCCGAAGGCGTAGGGCATCACCTCGCGCAGGTCGCACCAGGCGGAGAAGACGCCCGAGAAGGCGGGCGCGCCCTGGGCGCGCACCAAGTAGGCGCCCTCGATCCCGCACTGGAGGCCGAGTATGAAGACGGTCGCCCAGATGACCAGGGCCGAGCCGAGGATCAGTATCCCGGCCTGGCGCAGGCTCTCGCCGAAGAAGCGCAGGACACGCCCGGAGTAGACGAGGCCGGCGATCCGCGATCCGAAGCGAGCGATCTCCCCGAAGGAGTCGAGCCAGCTGCGCGGCACTTCGAGCCAGGCGTTCATACCAATGCCTCGCGCTTCGCTCGCGGCGCGCAGAACCAGAGATGCTCGCTTGCTCGCTCCGCAGTCATCGGATCGTCTGCAGATCGGGGTTGGTAGCGAGCAGGGTCTGGGTGAAGACGTAGTTGAAGGAGAAGACGCCAAGGAACGAGATGACCACGGCCTGGTTGACCGCGCGGCCGACCCCGGCCGCGCCCCCGGAGGCGGTCATTCCCTTGTAGCAGCAGACGATCGCGATGATCGCTCCGAACAGCGTGCACTTGACCACCGAGCCCCAGAGGTCGGTGACCGACGCATTCGAGAAGAGCGTCGCGAAGAACCCGCCGAGCGGCTGCTTGTAGAGCAGCTCGGTGAGGATCCCCCCGCTGATCCCGAAGACCAGCGCGTAGATGTCGAGCAGACCGGTAATCAGCATCAGCGCCAGGAAGCGCGGCACGACCAGGTTCTTGATCGGGTCGACGCCGAGCACCTGCAGGGCGTCGAGCTCCTCGCGGATCTTGCGGGCGCCGAGGTCGGCGGTGATCGCGGTGCCGGCGACGCCGGCGACGACCACCGCGGTGACGAAGGGCGCGATCTCGCGGATCGCCGCCAGGACGAAGAAGCCGCCGAGCCGGTCGAGGGCCCCTACCAGGGTGAGGAAGTTGGCGGCCTGCAGGCCGGGAGCGCCGAAGCAGATCGCCACCGTCGAGACCAGCAGGGGGAACCAGCAGAGCTGCAGGGCGAAGAGGAACTGGCCGATGAACTCCTCGCCGTACGGATAAGGAGGCTTGACCGCCGAAACGAGCGTCCGGGCCGTGAGGATCATCATCTCGCCAACCTGCTCGAAGAAGGACTTGGCTGGCAAGAATCTCCTACCTATAGATGCTGCTGCTTCCATCTCCTCCTCGGCAAGCGGGGCGCCTCCGTGCGGCCCCTGCTCGGTCTCCTGAGTCTAGGGGATGGCCCAGCGCCGCCGGTTAGCCGCACGTTGAGATATGTTGGACCGACTTTGGAGCGCCCGGGGGGGAACCGCAGAGACCGATGGTGTTCCCGCCTCGGCGCTGCCGCGACGGGCGCTGTCGGCGTCGTTCTGGCGCTTTCGGTCGCCGCCTGCGGAAGCGAATCGTCATCCGACTCGAACGAGGCCGCCGGCACCTACCCGGTCAAGGTCGTCACCGCGGAGTTCCCGGCGAAGCAGCGGCTCGGCGAGACTTCGCTGCTGCGGATCGGCGTCCGCAACACGGGCCGCAAGACGCTGCCGGCCCTTACCGTGACGATCTCGATCGCCGGCAAGGAGGGGCAGGCCTCCTCGCTGCCGTTCGGCTACCGCGATCCCGAGCCCGGGCTGGCCCAACCGGATCGCCCGGTCTGGGTGCTCTCGGCGCGCTACCCGAAACTGGCCGGCTCCTCCGCCCCCGCCGGAGCGGAAACGTCGAGCAAGAAGACCTTCGACTTCGGCCCGCTGAAGCCGGGCGCCACCACCGAGGCGGTCTGGAAGCTGAGCGCCGTGCGGGCCGGCCGCTACGTGCTCCTCTACCAGGTCGGCGCCGGGCTGAGCAGCAAGGCGAAGGCGACGACCGTCGCCGGAACCGAGCCGGGTGGCACCTTCGTGGCGCGAGTAACCAAGGTCCCGCAGAACAGCGAAGTGACCGACAGCGGCGAAGTGGTCGAAATCCCAACGAAGGGGAAGCAGGGCAGGCGCTAGCGTTCGCTGAATGAGACGCCGCATCCGCGTCGGCATCGTCGTCGTCGCCCTCGCGCTGGCCGGGCTCAGCGCCTGCGGGGCGGGCTCGCCGGGCACGGAGGGCGAGGGCGCGCCGCAGGGCACCCGCAGCGCCGGCGGCGTCGCCCTGAAGCGGGTGGGGCGCTTCGACGCGCCGGTCTACGTCGCCGCCGCCCCCGGCTTCCCCAATCTCCTGTTCGTGGTCGAGCAGCCGGGCCGGGTCGAGCTGCTGCGCGGCGGCAGGCGCCTCGACCATCCGTTCCTCGACATCTCGGGGCTGGTCTCGGAGGGGGGCGAGCGCGGCCTGCTCTCGATCGCCTTCCCGCCCGACTACCCGCGCAGCCGACGCTTCTACGTCTATTACACCGACAACCGGGGGAACATCCGCGTCGACGAGTTCAAGCGGAGAAGCGCGACGCGAGCGGCACGCGGCTCACGGCGCCCGGTGATCGACATACCTCACCCGGTCAACGCCAACCACAACGGCGGCCAGCTGCAGTTCCTCGGCGGCCTGCTCTACCTCGGCACGGGCGACGGCGGCTCGGGGGGCGACCCTCCGAACAACGCTCAGAACACCCAGGTGCTGCTCGGCAAGCTGCTGCGCATCGATCCCCGCCCCTCGGATGGCCGCCCATACTCGATCCCACCCGGCAACCCGTTCGCCAACGGCAAGGGCGGCCGTCCGGAGATCTACAGCTACGGCCTGCGCAACCCGTTCCGCTTCTCCTTCGACCGGGTGAGCGCGAGGCGGCCCCGGCTGGCGATCGCCGACGTCGGCCAAAGCCGCTTCGAGGAGCTCGACTACACGACCGTCGCCGCCGCAGCGGGCGCCAACTTCGGCTGGGACGCCTTCGAGGGCTATGCGCCCTACCGAGACGAAAACAGCGGCACGCGGGACCCCGGCGGGACGGTCAAGCCGATCTTCGCCTACCCGCACAGCCGCGCCGCAAGCTGCTCGATCATCGGCGGTTACGTGGTCGGCGACCGGCGCCTCCCCTCCCTGTACAAGCGCTACGTATACGCAGACCTCTGCGAGGGCGAGCTGCGCAGCCTCGTCCCCCACCTGAGGCGGGCGAGCGGTGACCGCAGGCTTGGCCTCAGCGTCTCGAGCCCCACTTCGTTCGGCGAAGACGGCCGGGGCCGCATCTACGTCTGCTCGCTGGAGGGCCCGGTGTATCGGCTGGTCCCCCGGTAGCGGCTACTCTTGGCTGAGCAGCCAAGTGGAAGGAGCGGTCAGGTGGAGAGCGGAACTGCAGCGAAAGCCAGCGAGGCGGCAGACGGATCGAGCGCGAACGGATCCGCCGCCGAGCGGATCGAGGTCCTCAACCCGGCTACCGGGGCAACGATCGGCACGGTCGAGGCCGACTCGCCCGAGAGCGTCGCCGCGACGGTCGAGCGGGTGCGCGGCAACCAGCTCGCCTGGGAGGCGCTGGGGATCGAGGGGCGCTACCGCTGGCTAGGCAAGTTGCGCGACTGGCTGCTCGACAACGTCGAGCGGATCGCCGACACGATGCAGGCGGAAACGGGCAAGGTCCGTGGCGACACCGGTGCCGAGCTCTACTACCTGGTCGACCTGATCAACTTCTACGGGACCAGGGCGAACAAGTTCATCGGCGAGGAAGCCGTCCGCCCGCATTCGCCGGTGATGGCCTCGAAGAAGCTGATGGTCCAGCACCGGCCCTACCCCGTGGTCGGCGTGATCAGCCCCTGGAACTTCCCGCTGGCGCTGGCCCTCGGCGACGCGATCCCCGCCCTGCAGGCGGGCGCCGCGGTGGTCGTCAAGCCGTCCGAGTTCACCCCGCTCGGCCTGGACGAAATCGTGCGTGCCTGGCGGGAGGAGATCGGCGCCCCCGACGTGTTCGCCTGCGTCCACGGGACCGGCGAGGCCGGCGGAGCGCTGATCGACGGCGTCGACTTCGTCCAGTTCACCGGCTCGGACCGCACCGGCCGCAAGGTGATGGCACGGGCGGCCGACACGCTGACCCCGGTCAGCCTCGAGCTGGGCGGCAAGGACCCGATGATCGTCCTCGACGACGCCGACCTCGACCGCGCCGCCAACGCCGCCACCTGGGGCTCGATGTTCAACTCGGGCCAGGTCTGCCTCTCGGTCGAGAGGATCTACGTCGAGGAGCCCGCCTACGACGAGTTCGTCGCCAAGCTGACCCGCGAGGTTGGAAAGCTGCGCCAGGGCGCCGACGGCAGGACGCCGGAGAAGGACGTGGGCGCGATGACCTCGCCCAACCAGAAGGCGGTCGTCGAAGACCATGTGGCCGACGCGATCGAGAGGGGCGCCAGGGCGGTGACCGGCGGCAGGGCGGCCGACGGCCCCGGTGACTACTACGAACCGACGGTGCTCGTCGACGTCGATCACTCGATGAAGGTGATGCGCGACGAGACGTTCGGCCCCGTCGTCGGCGTGATGAAGGTGCGCGACGAGGCGGAGGCGCTGCGACTCGCCAACGACACCCGCTACGGGCTGGCCGGCTCGGTCTTCGGCGAGAAGGCGCGGGCCGAGCGGGTCGGACGCCAGATCGAGGCCGGCGCCGTCAACGTCAACGACGTGATCGTCAACTACGTGCTGATGGACGTGCCGATGGGCGGATGGAAGGAGTCGGGGATCGGCTTCCGCCACGGCGAGTACGGGATCAAGAAGTACTGCCGGCCCGAGTCGGTGATCGTGTCCCGCTTCGGCGGCAAGCGCGAACCGGTCTGGTACCCGTACACGAAGTCGCGTCGCGGGCTTGTCGGCCGCCTTTCACGCGCCTGCAACGCCCGCGACTGGCGCCGGCGGCTCGGCCTGCGCGGTCGTTAAGCCGGCGCCTCGATCTTGGGGAAGAGCGGCGGCAGCCGCTCGATGCTCTGACCGCCGGGCCGGGCGCCGAGCTCGGACAGCTCGCGCGACTCCTCGCCGAGCGCGGCGAGCAGCCGGTCTGCGGTCTGCGGCAGGTAGGGGACGAGCAGCAGGGTCGTCACCCGCAGTCCCTCCGTGAGGTTGTAGAGGACTTCGTCGAGCCGCTCGGGATCGGCCTCGTCGCGGGCCAGATCCCAGGGGCGGGTCTCCTCGACGTAGCGGTTGAGGCGACGGACCAACCTCCAGGCCTCCTCCAGGGCCTGGCTCAGCTCGGCCCGGTCGAGCAGCTCGCAGAAACGGTCCACGACTCCTTCGAAGTCCTCTTCGAGCACAGCGTCGACCTGGGCCGGCGGCACGACGCCGTCGCGGTAGCGGTCGACCATCGCCAGCACCCGGCTTGCCAGGTTGCCGAAGTCGTTGGCCAGCTCGGTCTCGTAGCGGGCCTCGAAGCCGGCGGTCGAGATCGAGCCGTCCTGTCCGAAGCTGACCTCGCGGAAGCAGTAGAAGCGCAGCGCGTCGGCGCCGAAGCGCTCGATCACCTCGAACGGGTCGAGCACGTTGCCGAGCGACTTCGACATCTTCTTCTCGCCCATCAGCAGGTAGCCGTGGATCGCCATCCGCCGCGGCGGCTCGAGGTCGGCGGCCCAGAGGAGCGCCGGCCAGATCACCGCGTGGAACTTGAGGATGTCCTTGGCCATCACGTGCAGCTCGGCCGGCCAGTAGCGGGCGGTCAGGTCCTCGCCCCGGCGGGCGAAGCCGAGCGCGGTGACGTAGTTGAGCAGCGCGTCGAACCACACGTACATCCGCTGCTCGGGGTCCCAGGGCAGCCGCATCCCCCACTGCAGCTTCGGCCGCGAGAGCGAGACGTCCTCGAGCCCCCCCTCGATGAAGGCGACCGCCTCGTTGCGGCGGAACTCGGGGACGACGAAGTCGGGGCGTTCCTCGTAGAGGCCTTCGAGCTGCGCCTGGAAAGCGGAGAGGCGGAAGAACCAGTTCTCCTCGCGCTCGCGCTCCAGCGGGATCTCGTGGACCGGGCAGGTCTGGCCCGGGCCCAGCTCGCGCTCGGTTTTGAAGTCGGCGCAGCGCGGGCAGTACCAGCCTTCGTAGACGCCCTTGCTCACCCAGCCGTTGTCGTAGACCCGCTGCATGATCTCGGCGACGCGTTCGCCGTGGCGGGGATCGGAGGTGCGGATGAAGAAGTCGTTGGTCGCGTCGATGATCGGCATAAGCTCGCGGAACTTCTCCGTGTTGCGATCGGCCAGCTCCTGCGGCGTCACCCCCTCCCGCTCCGCCGCGGTCTCGATCGGCTCGCCGTGCTCGTCGGTGCCGGTGAGGAAGAAGACATCCTCGCCGCGCTGGCGCATGTGACGGGCCAGCACGTCGGCCGCCATCGTCGAGTAGGCGTGGCCGAGGTGCGGCTCGGCGTTGACGTAGTAGATCGGGGTGGTGACGTAATAGGGCACGATCCGCAGGCTATCTGCGCGGCTCGCGGCCGGTCAGGGCCCTGTAAAGGTCGTTGGCGCGGGTGCCGGTGAGCGCTGCGACGACGCTGGCCGCGGCGCGCGGCCGCGCCCCCGACTGGACCAGGTGGCGCAGCGCGTCGACCGCGAAGCCGACGTCTTTGTCGTGCTCTTCGGAGGAGGCGGGGCCGATCACCAGGACGATCTCGCCTTTGGCCTCGCCGCGGAAGCGCCGCGCCAGCTCGGCGAGGGAGCCGCGCGAGACCTCCTCGTGCATCTTCGACAGCTCGCGGCACACGGCGGCCGGGCGGTCGGGGGCGATCGAGGCGAGGGCGGCAAGCGAGTCGCCGACCCGGCGCGGCGACTCGAAGGCGATCACCGTCTCGGTCGAGCGCAGCACCCGCTCCATCTCGCCGGACCGCTTCGGCAGGAAGCCCTCGAAGCGCCAGCGATCGGTCGGCAGGCCGGAGGCGACCAGCGCCACCGGCACCACCGAGGGGCCGGGCAGCACCGTCACCTCGAGGTTGCGCTCGATGCAGCGGCGGATCAGCCGGAAGCCGGGATCGGAGATCGCCGGCATGCCGGCGTCGGTGACGAGGGCGACGGTCTCGCCGCGTTCGATCCGCTGCGCCAGCTCGGTCGCCCGCGCCGCTTCGTTGCCCTCGTGGTTGGAGACCAGCGGCGGGGCCGGACGGATGCCCAGCTTGTCGAGCAGGCTGCCGGTGCGGCGGGTGTCCTCGCAGGCGATGTAATCGGCGGCGACCAGCGCGTCGCGCACCCTGATCGTGACGTCGTCGAGGTTGCCGATCGGCGTCGGGCAGACGATCAGCGCCCCCGGCATCAACTCCCCGCTCTCTCGAGTTCGATCCGTGCCATCGCCGCCGCGCCGATCATCCCGGCGTCCTGGCCGAGCTGGGCGGCGACCACGGGGATGCCGCGCATCGGCGGCAACGCCCGCTCGGCCATCTCGCGGCGGGCCGGCTCCAGCAGCACGTCTCCGGCGGCGATCACGCCGCCGCCGATCACGATCACCTCTGGCTCGAAGATGTTGGCGAAGCTGGCGAGAGCGACGCCGAGCCGCTTGCCGATCAGCGCGATCATGCCGATCGCGGTCTCGTCGCCGGCCAGCGCCGCCTCGGTGACCGCCTTGCCGTCGACCTCCTGGCCCGCGGCGAGCACCTTGCCGAGGGCCGACTCGGGCTCGCTTTCCGCAGCCGCTCGCCCTTCCCGGCCCAGCGCCGTGCCCGAGGCGAGGGTCTCCACGCACCCCCGGTTCGGACAGTTCCCCTGGCAGGCTGGCCCGTCCATCTGAATCGCCACGTGACCCAGCTCGGCGCCGGCCCCGGTCGAGCCGCGGTAGAGCTCGCCCCCCAGAATCAGGCCGCCGCCGATCCCGGTGCCGATCGTCAGCATCACGGCGTTCTGGGCTCCCTGCGCCGCACCGTAGAGGTGCTCGGCGAGGGCGGCGACGTTGGCGTCGTTGTCGAGGAAGGTCGTCAGGCCGGTCCGTTCCTGGACGAGGTCGCGGATTGGCAGATCCTCGATCGGCAGGTTGACCGCCGAGATCGCAATGCCCTTGTCGCGATCGATCGTCGCCGGGATCCCCATCCCGACCGCCGCTATCCCGGGGCGCGCGGAGCGGGCCCGCCCGACCTCGTGGACCAGCAGCTCGAACAGCTCGCCCTCGCCGAGCCCGGTCGAGGGCTCGCGGCTCTCCCAGGCGACCTTGGCGTCGGCGTCGAGCACCCCGAGCAGCATCTTCGTGCCGCCCAGATCGATGCCTATCGCTTCGACCTTGCTCACCTCTCTTTACGGGCGACCGGAGGCATCGGCATGATTTCTAACCCTTTCATGGCTGACAATGGCGAGCGGCGGCCCCCAGGGCCGCCCGAATACAAGGTTTACCGCTCTCGCAGGGGGCTCCTCCCGCGGTTCCGCAAGCCCGACCTCTCAGGTCTGGGCAAGCGCGGGTGGCGCCGCCCCAAGCTGCCCGAGCGGCCGGGTCGCAAGCCCGGCGCGCGGCCCCCCCGGCCCGGCGCGAGGCGGGCGCTGAAATGGATCGGGCTGGCAGCGCTCGGCTGGACCTTCCTCAGCTTCCTCGCCTTCGCCGTTTCCGCCCAGCTGCAGGCGTTCAAGCTCTCCGGCGAGGCGAAGTCGGCGCTGCACGGCAACCCCTTCCTGCTCCCCACGGCGCAGACGATCCTGGTGCTCGGCACCGATGCCCGCCCGCCCGACACCAAGGAGCCCGGCGCGGCGCCGTCGCAGAAGTGCTTCGACCAGCAGGCGCACGGTGACGCCCCCCACGACGGCTGTTCGCCGGGCCAGTTCCGCGCCGACACCCTGATGCTGATCCGCGCCGGCGGTGGCACCTTCCGCAAACTCTCGATCCCGCGAGACAGCTACGCCGAAATCCCCGGCCAGAGCCCGCAGAAGATCAACGCTGCCTACGCGTTCGGTGGGGCCAAGGCGGAGATCGAAGCCGTCGAGCGGTTCCTCGACATCGAAGTCGACCACGTGGCGATCGTCGACTTCACCGGCTTCGAAGACCTGATCGACGCGGTCGGTGGCGTCAAGGTGAACGTCCCGCACAAGATCTGCGCCGACATCTCCGGCGGCGCCGGCGGCGGCCAGGGTGGATTCACCCTGCGGCTGGGTAAGGGCGAGAACACGCTGAACGGGGAAAGGGCGCTGATCTACTCGCGGATCCGCGAGCCGAGTCCCTGCCCCGGGCCGGGGCGCAGCGCCTACACGCTGGGCTACAGCGACTTCGACCGCGAGCAGGCGCAGCAGGCCGTGATCGGCGGCATCAAGGACCGCCTCACCGACCCGCTCCGCCTCCCCTACAACTTCATCAAGGGGCCGATCATCGGCTGGGACGCACCGAAGGCGTTCGTCAGCGACATGGGCTTCTTCACGATGCCGCAGCTGATCCTGGCGGCGGCGATCGGCGGCGAAAGCGCCGCGGACGTGCTCTGCCAGGGCGCCAACTCGGGCTGCACCAACGGGCCGGGGGACAGCGTCGAGGTGCCCGAATCGGAGCGGCGACGGGCCGTGAAGAAGTTGCTGGGGTAGGAGGACAAGGTCACCCCGTCGGCGCCCACCGCCGCCTTCGGCGGCGGAATCTAGTGCCGCTTCGCGGCAAGAATCACTCTGCGGTGCCCGCTTCGCGAGGCGCCGTCGGGGCCACCTTGTCCTCCTTCTTCCCAGCGGCGTCCTTCCCGCCCTCTGAGGAGCTGCCATTGGCGCCGTCCGAGGCGGCGCCGGCCTTCTTCTTCCCGTAATCGGTGTTGTGGAAGCCCGAGCCCTTGAAGTGAATCGCCACCGGGTGCAGGACGCGCTCGGCCGAAGCGCCGCACTCCTGGCACTCGCTCAGCGGCTCGTCGCTCATCCTCTGGATCACGTCGAAGACGTGCCCGTTGGCGCACTTGTACTCGTAGATCGGCATTGCGCGGGCGGATTATCGCAGTCGGCAGCGGCAGGACCGGGCGCAGCGCCCCTGCGGCGTCCTCTCTATACCGTTCTGCCGATGGCAGCCAACCCCGAGACCGGCTCGGCCGTGACGACGATGGAGGAGATCGTCGCGCTCTGCAAACGACGCGGCTTCGTCTTCCCCTCCTCGGAGATCTACGGCGGGCTCGGTTCGACCTACGACTACGGCCACTACGGGGTGCTGCTCAAGAACAACGTCAAGGCCGAGTGGTGGCGGGCGATGCTGCAGGAGCGCGACGACATCGTGGCGCTCGACTCGGCGATCATCCAGCACCCCCGTGTGTGGGAGGCCTCGGGGCACCTGGAGGGCTTCACCGACCCGCTCGTCCAGTGCCTCGGCGAGTGCAAGAAGCGCTGGCGCGAGGATCACCTGCGTGAGGACGTCGAAGCCGAAGGCGGCGACCCGGACACCGAGCTGCGCTGCCCGGAGTGCGGCGGCGAGCTCTCCGAGCCTCGCCAGTTCAACCTGATGTTCCAGACCCATATCGGCCCCGTTGCAGACGCCGGCTCGGAGGTCTACCTGCGGCCGGAGACCGCGCAGGGGATCTTCATCAACTTCAAGAACGTGCTCGGCTTCGCCCGCAAGAAGCCGCCATTCGGGATCGCCCAGGTCGGCAAGTCGTTCCGCAACGAGATCACCCCCGGCAACTTCATCTTCCGCACCCGCGAGTTCGAGCAGATGGAGATGGAGTTCTTCGTGCCCCCCGGGGATGCCGAGGAGTGGCACCGGACGTGGATCGCCGAGCGCGAGCGCTGGTACACGGAGCTCGGCATTCGTCCCGACTTCCTGCGGGTCCGCCCGCACGGCGCCGAGGAGCTCTCTCACTACTCCTCGGCGACCAGCGACATCGAGTACCTGTTCCCGATCGGCTGGTCGGAGCTGGAGGGGATCGCCAACCGCGGCGACTTCGACCTCACGCAGCACGCCAAGCTCAGCGGCGAGAAGCTCGGGTACTTCGACCAGCAGACCAAAGAGCGCTACGTCCCCCACGTGATCGAGCCCGCCGCCGGCACCGACCGCGCCGCCCTCGCCTTCCTGGTCGACGCCTACGACGTCGAGGAGGTCGAGGGCCGCCAGCGCACCGTGCTCCGCCTCCACCCCCGCCTCGCTCCGGTCAAGGCGGCCATCCTCCCCCTCGTCTCCAAGGAGGGCATGCCGGAGAAGGCCCGGGAGGTCTTCGAGGCGGTTCGCCGCCGCGTCCCCGCCGAGTTCGACGAGGGCGGCTCGATCGGCAAGCGCTACCGCCGCCAGGACGAGATCGGCACCCCATGGGGCATAACCGTCGACGGCGAGACGATGGATGACGACACCGTCACCCTGCGCGACCGCGACTCGCTCGAGCAGACCCGCGTCCCGATCGAGGGGCTCGCCGAGGAGCTCACGAACCGCCTCGCCCAGCCCTGGCGCAGCCCGAAGCTGGGCTGAGTCGGCGATCGGCGACGCGGTCTGCCCTATTCTCGCCGCGATGACGACCAGCCTGTTTCGCGATCGGGATTTCCGGTTGGTCGCGGCATCGGTGGGGCTCTCGGCGCTCGGGGACTGGGTGGCGATCGTGGCGTTGGGCCTGCACGTCAAGGACGCGACCGACTCGGGTTTCGCGGTGGCGGCGTTGTGGATCTGCCTGTTCGGGCCGTCTGTGTTGGTCGCCGGCTGGGCTGGGCTGCTGGTCGACCGGATCGAGGCGACCCGGTTGCTGGCCGGGGTCTCGGCACTCGGGGCGATCGCCTCGGTCGCGCTCGGCCTCTCCAGTGCCCTGGCGCCGGTGCTCGTCCTCACCGCCGTCCTCGGCGTCGTCTTCGCCACCTCCTCCCCGGCCGAGTTCTCGCTGGTTCCGCCGCTCGCCGGCGAGGCGCGGATCCAGGAGGCGAACGGGCACATCGAGACGGTCCGCTACGTCGGCTTCGGCGCCGGCCCGCTGCTCGGTGGCCTGCTCTTCGGCCTTGGGGGTCTCGAGCTGGCGATGCTGGTCGACGCTGTTTCCTTCGTCTTCGTCGCGATCTCCGCCCTGTCGCTGCGGGTACGGCGGCGCCCCGAGGCGCTGGATGAGACGGAGCGCACGCCGCGCGCCCGCGACGGCGTCGCCTTCCTCTTCCGCGATCGGCTGCTGGCCCTGGTGATGACGGTCGCCTTCACCTCGTTGCTCTTCATGTCCGCGGTTTGGGTAGCCGAGCTGTTCTTCGTCGTGGACGTTCTCGGGCGCGGCGAAGTCTCATACGGCGCGATGCTCTCGATCTGGACCCTCGGCATGGCGCTGGGGGCGATGCTGGTCTCCCGCCGCGTCGCGGTCGGTGCCGTCGCCGCCGCCGGTCTGCTCGCCGCCACGATCCAGGGGGCGGCGCTGGCCCTGCCGGCCCTGTGGCTCAGCTTCGCCTTCTTTCTCGCCTGCTCGCTCGTGGGCGGCACCGCGCACGGGCTGAAGAACGTGATGTTCCGCAGCCTGATCCACGTCCGCGTCCCCGACCGCCTGCACGGCCGCGCCTTCGCCGCCTACAACGGCATCCGTAACACCGCCGAGCTGGGCGCCTTCGCGGCGGGCGGGCTGCTCGTCGCCGCGATCGGCGCGAGGGGCACGCTCGCCTACGCCGGCGGCCTCTCGGCCCTGGCCGGGCTGACCGGGGTGCTGGCGCTGCTGCGCATGTACCGCGGTTGGGTCCCAACCGGCCCGATCGGCCCGCCGATCGAGGCCTTCGGCGGCAGCGCCGAGCCACCGGGTCCGGGGCAGCCCGCGAGATAGTGGGAGGCGGTGCCCGAAAGAATCGCGATCCGCGTCGAGGCTAACCGACCGCCAGCAGGTCGATCACGAAGACGAGGGTTTCGTTCGGCCCGATATTCGGCGGTGCGCCGGTTTCGCCGTAGGCGAGTTCAGGCGGAATGATCAGCTCGCGGCGCCCTCCGACCTTCATCCCTTCGACTCCCTGTTCCCATCCCGGGATCACCTGGCCGGCGCCGAGCTGGAAGCTGAACGGTTCGTTGCGGCTCCAGGAGGAGTCGAATTCCTTGCCGTTCTTGTAGTCGACGCCGACGTACTGGACGGTGACTTCGTCGCCCGACTTCGCTTCGACGCCGCTCCCTTCTTCGATTTCCTTGGTGACCAGCCTCTTCGGAGGCGCGCCCTTCGGCACCGTCACCTTGGGCTTGGTCTTCTTCGCGGTGCTGGTCGTTTCGCCCGTTGAGCTCGATTCGCTCGAGGAAGAGCTGCCGCCGCACCCGGCCGCGGCCAGGGCGACGCAAACCGCGATCGTCAGCATCGGCGCCTTCATCCCGAGCGCATCGTATGGGAGCCGCGGCGGCGGCGCAGCGCGGGCGCCTCAGCCCTTGCCCGAGATCAGGTCCCAGGCCCGGCGCAGCTTGTCGTGGAGGCCGGGCGGGACGAGGTCGTCTGGGCCGACCTCGACCTCGCCCGGGTTGGCGGTTGGCCTGGGCAGCCGCTCCGCCGCGGCGGCGTCGATCGTCAGGACAACGCCGCGCTCGTAGACCTCGGCCACCTGCGAGGCGTCGACGAAGCGATGCCCGCCCGGCAGGGAGGTGGTGTCGAGCACGAACCCGTCGAAGATGTCGAGCCCGGGGTCGCCGAGCACGTGCCGGACCTCGCCGAGGTCGCTTCCGTCGCTCGAGTAGACCCGCGCACCCTCGTCGAGGGCCAGGTAGGAGCTCGGCTGGCCCAACTCAGGCACTGGCTGAGCATATCCGGGGGCAACGCTTGTCGCCCGGGCGGGTCGCGGCTATCCTCGGCCGGGAGATGGCACTCAACCTCGCCTCGCTGCTGACCGAGAGCGCCGATCGCTCCCCGGACGCCCCGGCGATCCGGCTCGGCGAGGGCGAGTTGAGCTACGCCGAGCTGGACGACCGCAGCGCCCGGCTGGCGACCCTGCTGCGCGAGAAGGGCGTCGGGCAGGGCGACCGGATCGGCGTGATGCTGCCCAACGTGCCCGAGTTCCCGGTCGCCTACTACGGCGTGCTGCGGGCCGGCGGGATCGTCGTGCCGATGAACGTGCTGCTGAAGGAGCGCGAGATCGCCTTCTACCTGGAGGACTCGGGGGCGAAGCTGCTGCTCGCCTGGCACGGCTTCGCCGAGGAGGCCCGGGCCGGGGCCGCCGACGCCGGCGCCGAGCTGGTCGAGGTCGAGCCGGCCGCCCTCGCGGCGATGCTGGCCGAGCTGGAGCCGAGCCCCGGTGTCGCCGACACCGCCGAGGACGACATCGCTGTGCTCCTCTACACCTCGGGCACGACCGGCAAGCCGAAGGGCGCCGAGCTGACCCACCTCAACCTCGCCCGCAACGCCGAGATCTCCTCCCGCACCACCTGCGAGGTCGGCGCCGGCGACGTCGTGCTCGGCGCCCTCCCCCTCTTCCACTCCTTCGGCCAGACGGTCGGCATGAACGCCTCGCTGCGGGTCGGCGCCTGCCTCACCCTGGTGCCCAAATTCGACCCCGGCGACGCGCTGGCGACGATGCAGCGCGACCGCGTCACCCACTTCTACGGGGTGCCGACGATGTTCGGTGCCCTCCTGCACCACCCCGAGCGCGAGCGCTTCGACGCCTCGGCGCTGCGCACCTGCGTCACCGGCGGCGCCTCAATGCCGGTCGAGGTGCTGCGCGGCTTCGAGGAGGCCTTCGGGGCGAAGGTGCTCGAGGGATACGGCCTCTCGGAGACTTCCCCTGTCGCCAGCTCCAACCACCCGGACATGGAGCGCAAGCCGGGCTCGATCGGGACGCCGATCGAGGGAGTCGAGATGCGGGTCCTCGACGAGAACGACGAGCCGGTCGAGCAGGGCTCGGTGGGGGAGATCGTGATCCGCGGCCACAACATCATGAAGGGCTACTGGCAGCGCCCCGAGGCCACCGCGGAGGCGATGCGGGGCGGCTGGTTCCACAGCGGCGACATGGCCCGCGTCGACGAGGACGGCTACTTCTACATCGTCGATCGCAAGAAGGACCTGATCATCCGCGGCGGCTACAACGTCTACCCGCGCGAGGTCGAGGAGGTCCTCTACGAGCACCCGAAGATCCGCGAAGCGGCTGTGGTCGGCGTCCCCCACGACGAGTGGGGCGAGGAGATCGGCGCCGCGGTCGTCCTGCACGAGGGCGAGGAGCTGGGCCCCGAGGAGGTCAGCGCCTACGTCAAGGACCGGATCGCCGCCTACAAGTACCCGCGGGTCGTCTGGTTCCTCGACGACCTGCCCAAGGGCCCGACCGGCAAGATCCTCAAGCGGGAGATCGAGACCCCCGCGGCCGCCTGACGGAGCTCACCCGTCGACAAACTGGCCAGCTGGCCAGTCGCGCGCTAGTCTCCTATGGGACAGGAGCCCGAGCCGGCGCCGGGAGGCGCCCGATTCCCGAGGAGAAGAGATGAGCGTCGCTTCGCAGAGCCTGATGGAGAACGTCACCTACGAGGACCTCTACAAGCGCTGGGAGCAGGGAAACTGGAGCGCCTACGATCTCGATTTCTCAGCGGACCATGATGGCTGGGAGGCGCTCAGCGAGATCCAGAAGCGCTCGGCGATGTGGGTCTACTCGATGTTCTTCTATGGCGAGGACCGGGTCGCCGACACCCTCGCCCCCTACGTCACCGCCGCCCCGACCGAGGAGCAGTCCTACTTCCTCGCCACCCAGCAGGTCGACGAGGTCCGACACTCGGTCTTCTTCCACCGCTTCTTCCAGGAGGTGATCGGGGTTGGGGGCGACTCGATCCAGCAGACCCTCTCCTCCACCCTGCCGCAGCTCAACTGGGGCTACCGCGGCATCTTCGACCGGCTCGACCGGATGGCCGAGGAGCTGCGCAGGGACCGCTCGCTGCCCAAGTACGCGCAGGCGATCACCCTCTACCACCTGATCGTCGAGGGCTCACTCGCCCAGCCCGGCCAGCACTTCATCGAGGACTTCTTCGCCTCCGAGGAGACGATGCCGGGCTTCAGCGAGGGCATCGCCAAGGTCTCCCGCGACGAGCAGCGCCACATCGGCTTCGGCGTCAAGGTGCTCTCCGAGCTCCTGGACCCGGGGCGCCCCGGCGCCGGAGAGTGCCGGGCGGCGGTGATCGAGCTGCTGCGCGAAGTGCTGCCCTACGGGCCCGCCGTCTTCTCGCCGCCCAACCTGGATCGCGAGTACACGGAGTGCTTCGGCTTCTCGCTCGAGGACATCTTCGCCTTCGGCCTGAAGCTGATCCGCCAGCGCTGGCGCACGATCGGCTACCCAACCGAGGAGATGCCCCCCGGCACCTTCCCCTTCAACCCGGAGATGCCCGCCGAGGAGGTCGCCGAGCGGCAGGTGAAGCTGATGATGGCCGGCGTGCTCGGCGCGCCCGACGGACCCGAGCCCGATGCCTCGCCCGACGTGCAGCGCCTCTACTTCGACCTGATCACCCGCGTCGCCGACCCCGCGGCCGCCAACGGCTCGCGGCTCGTCTACCAGTGGCGGTTCACCGACGCCGACCCCTGGCACCTCGTGATCGACAACGGCTCGACCCGTGCCGAGCCGGGCGAGGCGCCCGACCCAACCCTGGTGCTCGAGAGCAGCTGGGCCGACTGGATCGCCTCCGGCAAGCCCGACGCCAACCAGCTGAAGATGGTCCTCCAACGCCGCATCCGCCCACACGGCAAGCTGCGCGAGATCGCCCGCCTGCGCAAGGTCTTCGGCTGAGCGGCGCGCTATGAGATAGGCGGGCGCTGCTCCGCCCAGGGGCGCTCGACCTCGAGCTGGGCGGCGAGCGAGAGCAGCGTCGCCTCGTCGCCGGGCCGGCCGACGATCTGAACGGCGAGCGGCATTCCGTCTTCGGCGAAGCCGGCGGGGACCGACATCGCCGGGTTGCCGAGGTGGTTCCAGGGGATGCAGTACGGGTAGAAGCGGCTCATCCCGAGCAGGGTCCAGAGAGCCCCGCGTCCCTCCCAGCGACGAACCGGCGGCGCGGTGCCGCCCATCACGGGCGTCATCAGCACGTCGTGGGAGTCGAAGATCGCGTTGACGCGGGCGGCGTCGGCGGCCTCGGCGCGGCGGGCCTGCTCGAAGAGGCGGTCGGGGATCAGCCGGCCGAGCCGGGCGAAGCCGCGGGTACGGCGTTCGAGCCGCTCCGGCAACGGAACCCGGTCGAAGTCGGCGGCGATCCCGCGCAGGTAGCGGGGCACCATGTTGTTGCCGATCATCCCCCAGTCGGGATCGCGCGGCTCGACCCGGTGGCCGAGCGAGCCGAGCAGCTCGGCGGTCTCGGCCACAGCGCCCTTGGCGACATCGGAGACGGTCGGCGGCGCCACGGCGCGCGGCGCCGCGGTCGACCACGCGACCCGCAGCTTGCCGGGCGGCGTCCGCGCCGCCTCGACGAACGGACGCTGCGGAGGCGCCGGCGCCTCGGACCCCTCCGAGCCGCCGCTCACCGCGTCCAGCCAGAGCGCGGTGTCGACAACGGCGCGGCTGAGGCAGCCGTAGACCGAGAGGCCGTTCCAGTGATCCAGATCGGGCCCCAGCGGCACCCTTCCGCGCTGCGGTTTCAGGCCGAACAGGCCGCAGGAGGAGGCGGGGATGCGGATCGATCCCGCTCCGTCGGAGGCCGAGGCGATCGGGACCAGGCCGGCGGCAACGGCGGCTGCGCTGCCGCCGCTCGAGCCGCCGGGCGTGCGCTGCGCGTTCCACGGGTTGCGGGTGACGCCCCAGGTCGCCGACTCGGTGAACCCGCAGATCGCCAGCTCGGGCAGCAGCGTCTTGCCGACCACGATCGCCCCCGCCTCGCGCAGGCGCCGCACCATCTCGGCGTCGGCCGGGGCCGGGTCGACAAAGCCGTCGGTGCCGTAGGTGGTCAGCTCGCCGGCCAGATCGTGGTTGTCCTTGAGCGCGACCGGCACGCCGAGCAGCGGCCGCTCCTCGCCTTCCTTCAGCCTCGCTTCGGCCTGCTGGGCCTCGAGTAGCGCCCGCTCGGCGAGCACGGTGCGGAACGAGTTGAGCTGCGGATCGATCCGCCCGATCCGCTCGAGGCAGATCCGGACCAGCTCGGTCGGCGAAACCTCGCCGGCTCGCACCATCTCGGCCTGCCTCGCCGCCCCAGCGAAGGCGATCTCGTCGCTCATCGCCGAGAGGTTAGTCAGGTCAGGCTGGGCTTGGCCGCACCGCGCTCGAAGGAGAAGTCCGGCAGCAGGCGGTCGAGCCAGGACGGCATCCACCAGTTCCAGGGGCCCAGCAGCTTCATCGCCGCCGGCACGAGGATCAGCCGCACCAGGGTCGCGTCGAGGGCGATCGCCACCGCGGAGCCCAACCCCAGCTCCTTGATCGAGGGGACGCCGGTGAGCGCGAAGACGGCGAAGACACAGGTCATGATCAGCGCCGCCGAGGAGATCGTGCGGGCGCTCGAGGCGAGGCCCTCGGCGACGGCGCGCTCGTTGTCGCCGTGCCGCATGTACCGCTCGCGGATCCGCGACATCAGGAAGACCTCGTAGTCCATCGAGAGGCCGAAGACAACGGCGAAGACCAGCGGCACGTTGATCGTGTCCAGCGCCCCCTTGCCTTCGAAGCCGAGCAGGCCGTCGAGCCAGCCCCACTGAAAGACGGCGACGAGGACGCCGAAGGCGGCGCCGATCGAGAGCAGGTTCATTAGCACCGCCTTCAACGGCAGCACCAGCGAGCGCAGCATCCCCATCAGCACCAGGAAGCTGAGTCCCAGCACGAAAAGGATGATCTTCCACATCGAGCCGCCGATCAGGCGGCGCACGTCCTGGCTGCGCGCCGTTTCGCCGCCGACGTTCACCGTCGCGACCCGGACCAGCCGCGTCGTGGGCGCCAGCGCGCGCAGGCGGTCGACCAGGGCGCGCGCCGCGTCGGACTCGCTGCCGGCGCGCGGCCTCGCCTCGATCAGCAGGTTGCCGCCTGCAGAGGTGGGCGGGGCGACCGTGCCCACCCCCGCCGTCGACTCGAGCCTGCGCACGAACCCGGCCACCGCCGCACGGTTGGCGGCGGCGGCTCCAGCCGAGTCGAACGAGGCGACGATCTGCACCGGGTCGGCGCCGAGCACAGCCACCCACGGCCGGGTCATGACGTTGGCGGTCCAGCGATGCCAAAAGGCCGATTCGGCGCCCGCCGGTCGCTCCGGCCGGCGGAAGACCCGCTGCTTGAAGAAGCGCAGCACCATCGCGACGATCCCGCCGGGCAATACGCGCTCGCCGAGCATCGCAATCAGGGCGGGAAGCAGGGTGGTGGCGGCGAGGATCGAGACGGCGACCACGGTCATCGCGCCGAGCGCCATCGAGCGCAGCGCCTGGTTGTCGACCATCCACAGCCCGGCCAGCGAGACGATCACGGCGAGGCCGGAGAAGGTCACGGCCAGGCCCGAGGTGGAGAGAGCCTCGGCCCGCGCGTCGTCCTCGCCTCGGCCCGCCGCCCGCTCCTCGCGGTAGCGGGCGAGGATGAACAGCGAGTAGTCGACCGCGACGCCGATCCCGATCATCGAGGCCATGTTGGTGACGAAGACCGAGGTCTCCATCTGCAGCGAGATCAGGTAGATCAGGGCGCCGGTGACGATCACGCTGACGAAGCCGAGCGCCAGCGGCAGCGCCGCTGCGGCAAGCGAGCCGAAGACGACGAGCAGGATCAGCGCGACGATCGGAAAGCCGCCGACCTCCGCCTCGGCCAGGTCTTCCTTGGACAGCTCCTGCAGCCCGGCCCAGATTGCCGGCTGCCCGGCGAATAGGCGGTCACCCCGCCCCGCGCCGCACCGGGGTCGAGCTCCTCGCGCAGCGTCGTCGCGGCGTCGACCAGCCGGTCGGAGCTGAGATCGCTGCGCAGCGGAAGCATCGCGACACTCTTGCGGCGCAGCGCGAGCTCGGCGCGGCGTGCGAAGGGCGGCGGCAGCGTCACCCGGTCGATCCCGGCAACCGTGCGACGCACCTGCCCGACCGCCGCGGCCCGCGCCACCGCTCCGGCGCCGGGCGCCGACCGCAGCAGCACCGCGATGCCGGTGGCGTCGCCGCCGAAGTCCCTTTCCAGCGCGTCGTTGACCGCCTTCGACTGACTGCCCGGCACGTCGAACCCGCCGCCCGTGAGGTGATCCGTCTGCCGCGAGGCGAGGGGCAGCGCGAGAACGAGGACCAGCAGCCATCCGGCGAGAACCCAGCGACGTCTGCGTCCCGCGAATCCGGCCAGTCTGGTCATCGGCTCGCGCATTTAGCTGGCTCGCCAGCTTCCCCCACCCGCCGGCGGGCGTCTGTGAGTCCAATCACTCCCCGGCGAGCAGAAAGCGCGCCGAGGCGGCGCCGACGGCGAGCGCGGCGCTGATGTCGCGACCCGGATCGGAGAGCGCCTGGAGGGCGAAGCCGTCGCCGACCGCGAACAGATAGGCGACGATCGCCTCGGCGTCGTAGCGCAGGCTGAGCACACCCTCCCGCTGCTTCGCCTCCAGCACCTCGGCGACGTGGGAGCGGGTGCGGTCGAAGAGCTGGCCGACCTCGCGCTGGATGTCGGGGTTGCGGCGACCGGCGCTGAACAGCTCGTAGAGCAGCAGGAAGAAGGCAGGTTCGTTCTCGATCAGATCGGTGAGGCTGGCGACGAGCACGTCGATCACGTCGTTGACCGTGGTCGCCTTGGCCAGTGGCTCATCGAGCCGGGCGACGCGAATCTCGGCATCGCGCCGAACCACCTCGACCAGCAGCCGCTCCTTGGTGCCGAAGTAGTAGTGCAGGAGGCCCCGGCTGACCCCTGCCTCGCGGGCGACATGCTCGAAGGTCGAGCCAGCGGCGCCGCGTTTGGCGACGCTCTCGCGCATCGCGTTGACGATCCGCTGCGCCTTTTCCCCGCTCAGCTCGCGCTCTTTGGTGGCTGCCTCCATGGGAGATCAGTCTAGTGCTAGCTGACGAGGTCCAGGCGCCGGCAGGCAAGAACGCAGGGAGCGTGGCGTGCTCTGCACGCGAGCGACCGAGGACGCAGCATGACGGCGCCTGGGGTCGTCAGCCGCCGTTGATGCTGGTCGTGCTGGTGTACTCGAACTCCTCCTCGGCGCCGAAGAGGGCGTCGAGGACAGTCTTGCGGGCATCCTCGCTGAGCACGAGGGCGATCGCCCCGGCGACCATGGCGAAGAGGATGAGACGGCCGAGGCGGCTCTTCTTGCGCCGCTTCTTCGGCGCGCGCAGCTGCTCGGACGCGTCGCGCAGGCTCTCCGCCGCGACGCGCAGGTCACGCTGCACCTTCTTGTCGCTGGTCATCGCCTTCACAGTCCCCTTGCCGTTGCCGGTCGCTCGCGAATAGGCGCCGCGCGCTGCTTCGAAGGCATCGCGGAGGCTGCTGCGCAGCTCTTCGTCCTCGATCAGTCGCTGCACGTAGGGATTGCCTCGCGCGCTGGAATAGATGTCTGCGGCCTGGCCCGCTTTGGTCTTGCTCATGCCATCTCCTCGCCGGGGGTGTTCGGAGTTCCAGTTGAGGATAGCCTCAAACCCGATCCTTGGATGCCGTCAGCCAGGTCCAATGCCATCGAGGAGAACCCCGTTGGAGCGAAATCCGAGTTCGGCGTCGCGAACCGTCCGCAGCCGCAGATGCGCCAGCTCCGGTCCGGGCAGCGCGTAGCGCCGCACCCAGAGGCGGCCGGCCGGCCCGTAGCCGATCTGGGCGAACCGGGGCCCGAGCAGGCGGGCGGGGACCGGCGGGGCGGGACCGGCGGAGACGAAGTCGACCTCGTGGACGTACCAGGCGAAGCCGTCGGTGGGCTGGACCTGAAATGAGCCGGTCGACAGGTAGTAGCGGAGCGAGGCCTCGCCGAGCGTCCAGGTGACCATCGCCCGCGGCGCCCGGGGTTCGCCGAGCTTCGCGGCGACCGACTCCCAGTCGGGCCGCTGCAAGGAGGACGAGGCGCTCGCCCAGACCGCGAAGCCGAGCGAGTAGGCGACCAGGACCGCCGCGAGGAGGGTGCCCGCGCGCCGCCCCCGGCGCAGGGTGACGCCGACCGCGACGGCGGCCAGCAGCGGCACCAGGGCCGGCAGCAGGTTGCGGGCGAGGACGTAGTCCCTGCCGGGGACGAGCAGCGCCAGGGCGAGCGGAGCGACGACGGTCGCGGCGGCGACCGCCAGCATCCGTCCGGCGGCCCGCCGCTCGCGACGCTCGCCGCGAGCCGCGAGCAGGCCGAGGGCGGCGAGCATCGCCGCCAGCGGCGCGACCGCCGGCAGCAGCCGCTCGGGCCGGGCGATGACCCCCCCGGTTTCGCCCAGCGCGAAGCTGATCCCGGCCGCCCAGAGCCTGTGCCCGAGGCTGTGATCGCCGATCCACTCGGCGTGGCCGAGCGACACCTGGTGGATCGCCAGCGGCGCCAGCAGCAGGCCGGCCGCAGCGACGATCCACAAGCCCCTCGCCACCTCGCGCCCCCGCCGCCGCAGCAGCCAGACCGCCTCGACGGTCAGCGGGAAGATCGCGAAGTAGTGCGTCGCCAGGGCCAGGGCCGAGGCGATCCCCCAAAGCGTCCCGCCTGCTTGAGGACGTCAGCGCCCGTACGAAGTAGAGCGCCGCAACCGCCGTCAGCAGCGAGAGCAGCGCGTAGCCGCGCGCCTCCTGCGAGTACCAGAGCAGCATCGGGTTGACGGCCACCAGCGCCGCCGCGGCGATCCCGGCGCGCCGTTCGTGCAGCTCGGCGCCGAGCAGATAGGCGACCGGAACCGTCGCCACCCCGGCCAGCGCCGAGAGCGAGCGCAGGCCGACCTCGCCGGTTCCCGTGAGCTGGGTCCAGGCCCAGGCCAGCGCGTAGTAGAGCGGCGGCGCCGACTCACTGAAGCCGACCGCGTTCATCGCGTGCCAGAAGCCGTCGCGCAGGACGCGACTGGCGGTGACGATCTCGTCGTGGTGGTAGGACTGGACGCCGAGCGTCGCGAAGCGCAGGCCGGCGGCGAGCACGGTCAGCCCGGCGACGATCCAGAAGGCCCGGGAGCGCGCCCGCGCGGCCTCGCGGAGCGCCTCGTAGAAACTCGCCAGGTTGCCCCTGCCCAGGGCCTCGGCTGCCTCCATCCTCGTTAGACAGGTTCGCGCTTTGCTCGCTGTGCGCTCATGCCAGCGCCGTGTCGATCGCCTTCTTGACCTCGTCGACGTAGGCGAACTCCAGCTCGCTGCGCTCGTGCTCGGGGATCTCGGCGACGTCGCCCTCGTTTCGCTCCGGCACGAGCACCCGCTTGATACCGGCGCGCTGCGCGGCAAGCGACTTCTCCTTCAGCCCGCCGACCGGCAGCACCTGCCCGGTCAGGGTCACCTCGCCGGTCATCGCGACGTCGTTGCTGACCTGGTGGCCGCTGACCAGCGAGGCGAGGGCCACGGTCATCGCGACGCCCGCCGAGGGGCCGTCCTTGGGCACCGCGCCGGCCGGCACGTGGATGTGGATGTCGTGCTCGGCGAACCACCCCTCTTCCAGCTCGGGCGCCAGCTCGCGCCACTGCCCGCGCACATAGGAGAGCGCCGCCTGCGCCGACTCCTTCATCACATCGCCGAGCTGGCCGGTGATCGTCAGCTTGCCCGAGCCCGGCATCGCGGTCGCCTCGATGAAGAGGACGTCGCCGCCGGTCGGCGTCCAGGCGAGGCCCGTGGCGACGCCGGGAACCTGGGTGCGGCGGCGCTGCTCGGCGAAGAAGAGGCGGCGGCCGAGCAGCTCGCGCGCCCGCTTGGCCGAGATCCTCGCCTTGCCGTCGGCCTTTCCCTCGGCCACGTCTCGCGCAACCTTGCGGCAGACCGTGCCGATCTGGCGCTCCAGGTTGCGCACACCGGCCTCGCGGGTGTACTCCTCGACGATCGCGGTCAGGGCCGGCTCGGCGAACTCGATCTGCGAGGGCTTCAGGCCGTTGGCCTCGATCTGGCGCGGAACCAGGTAGCGACGGGCGATGTGCTTCTTCTCGCCCAGGGTGTAGCCGGCCAGCTCGATCGTCTCCATCCGGTCTCGGAGCGGGCCGGGGACGGTGTCGAGCACATTCGCGGTGGCGATGAACAGCACGTCGGAGAGGTCGAACTCGAGGTCGATGTAGTGGTCGCGGAAGCTGTCGTTCTGCGCCGGGTCGAGCACCTCGAGCATCGCCGAGGAGGGGTCGCCGCGGAAGTCGGCGCCCATCTTGTCGATCTCGTCGATCATGAAGACCGGGTTGCGCGAGCCGGCGTCGCGCAGGGCGCGGACGATCGTCCCCGGCATCGCGCCGATGTAGGTGCGGCGATGGCCGCGGATCTCCGCCTCGTCGCGCACGCCGCCGACCGAGATCCGCTCGAACTCGCGCCCCAGCGCCCGCGCGATCGACCGGCCGAGGCTGGTCTTGCCGACGCCCGGTGGGCCGACGAAACAGAGGATCGGCCCGGGCGACTCCGGATTCAGCTTGCGCACCGCCAGGTACTCGAGTATCCGCTCCTTGACCTTCTCCAGGTCGTAATGGTCGGCGTCGAGCACCTCGCGGGCGTGGCCGATGTCGAGGTCGTCCTCGGTCCGCTGCGACCAGGGCAGCTCGACCAGCCACTCCAGGTAGGTGCGGATCACCCCGTGCTCGGCTGCCGCAGGCGGCAGCTTCTCCAGCCGCGACAGCTCCCGGTCGGCGGCTTTGCGGGCGTGCTCGGGCAGCTCGGCCTCCTCGACTCGCTGGCGCAGCTCGTTCACCTCGGCCTGCTGCTCGTCGCCCTCCCCCAGCTCCTCCTGGATCGCTTTCAGCTGCTGGCGGAGGAAGAACTCGCGCTGGCCCTTGTCGACTTCCGACTGCACCTGCGACTGGATCTGGCTGCCAAGCTGCACCACCTCCAGCTCGCGGGCGAGGATCTGCGAGAGGCGGCGCAGCCGCGCCGCCACGTCGACCTCCTCCAGCAGCTCCTGCTTCTCCTCGGTCGAGATCCTCAGGGCCCCGGCGATCAGGTGGCCAAGCGCCGCCGGGTCCTCGATGTTGGCGACCGCCATCTGCAGCTCCTCGGGCAGATAGGGGATGTGCTCGACGATCTCCGAGAAGGTGCGCTGCACGTTGCGGCTCAGCGCCTCGAGCTCGGGCCCCTCCTCGATCGTGTCCGGCAGCTCGGCGACTCGCGCCACCAGATAGGGCTCCTCGGCGACGTAGGGGCCGAGCCGCACGCGCTGTGCCCCCTGGACGAGGATGCGGAGGCTGCCGTCGGGGACTTTCACCATCCTCGCGACGATGCCGACCACTCCCACGTCGTAGAGGTCCTCGGGGCCCGGCTCCTCGTCCTCCGGGTCGCGCGCCGCGACCATCGCCAGCATGCGATTGGCGCCGAGCACGTCGTCGACCAGCTTGATCGAGCGCTCCTGGCCGACCGCGAGCGGGGTCAGGGTTTCCGGGAAGGTGACGGTCTCGCGCAGCGGCAGCACCGGCAGCGCGTCCGGCAGGGGCTCGTTGGCCCGGATTGCGTCCTCCGCGTCGAGCGGGGACTCGACCACCTGGAGAGCCGGGACCGAACCCTCCATCAGCCGCGTCCGATCGGCACGCTGCGGGTGGCTTGGGCCGGGTCGCGCAGCGGCAGCTCGATCCGCAGCACGCCGTCCTCGTAGGTCGCCTTGGCCCGCTCGGTGTCGACGTCGACCTGCAGCTCCACCACCCGCCGGAAGGGCCCGGACGGAATCTCCACCTGCTGGTAGACGCGGCCTTCGATCGCTTGAACAGGCCGTTCTCCGACGATCGCGAGCTGCCGGCCACTGACCTCGATGCCCACCTGGTCCAGATCTACGCCGGCGAGGTCCACCTTCACGACCGCTCGCTGCGGGTCGCCGGCGTAATAGACGTCGACATTGGGCGAGAAGCCCCTGCTCCGCCGGCTCACGTAGGCGCTCCGCCCCCAGGCGCCTCCCAGCATCTGGTCCATCTCGCGCCGCATGCGGGCGAAGTTGGCGAAGAGATCGCGCTCGGGCATGCCAAAACCATAGCCAGCGAGGTGCGAGACCTGTCGCCGGCCCGGGTCCAGCTATGCCGCGCGCGACTGGGTAGCCCAGCGAGGCGGCCTCATCAGCAGAACCGGCTGCCTGGGCGGCACGAGGCCCTCCGGTCGGTCGGGCCGGAAGGTAGCGCAGGGCTCCTCCAGCTGGAGCGCGCAGAGCATGTTCCTGCGGAAGTAGCAGTCGTCGCAACTCGGGGGCTTCGCCTTGCCTGACATCGAGCGCGAATCTTGACAATGCCGTTGCACTTTCGTGGCGGCCATTCCCGCAAAGCGCAACGTCTTTGACACGGGCCCTTCACATCTTCCCCGCGTCTTGCGAACGCGGCGCCCGTCAGCGCTACCATTCGAGTCGCGATGGCAGCCCAGAATCGCACCGAGAAACTCTCCGCCTCCCCCCAGCTCTTCGAGAGCGACTTCCTCAACTTCTTCTCGCGGGTCCACCCCGCGATCCCGGCGATCGTCTTCGTGCCGGTGATCGTCGCGATGGAGTGGCTGGCGGCCGACCGCGGTCAGGGCTGGTGGCAGATCGCCCTGCTCAGCCTGGGCGGGATTGGCATCTGGACGCTGACCGAGTACTGGCTGCACCGGCTGGTCTTCCACTGGGACCCCGACAACGGGCTCGGGCACCGGCTGCACTTCATCATCCACGGCATCCACCACGACCACCCGAACGACAAGCTGCGCCTCGTGATGCCACCTGCCGTTTCGATCCCGCTGGCGGCGCTCTTCCTGCTCGCTTTCACGCTGGTCTTCGGCACGCCGGCGGCCTACCCCCTGTTCGGCGGCTTCATCGCGGGCTACCTCTTCTACGACTACACGCACTACTACGTCCACCACTTCTCGCCCAAGTCGGCGATGGGCAAGCGGCTGCGCGAGCAGCACATGCGCCACCACTTCCAGGACCACCGCTTCGGGTACGGCGTCTCCTCGCCGATCTGGGACGTGGTGTTCGGCACCCTCCCACGCAAGCACCGCGGCTAGGGTGCAACGCTCACCCGAGCGCCTGGCCGAACCCGCCGTGTAACACCTCAGACCTTCGAGGTCCTGTTCAAATAGTCGGTGTGAAATAGGCCAATTCGGCCAAATTGGGCCAGTCACACTCACAGTGGCCGCCACACAGTGAGTGAACTGTGCAACACTCCGGTTCGCAATAGCTTGCTTACCAGTTACCGGACCGCGGACAGCGACCGGTTGAAAGGAATGACATGCCAAGCACGACTCACGTACTCGACGAGGCCCGCGACTTGGTCAAGAAGCGTCTCGCCGAACTGGACGACGAGCGCAAGCGCCTCGAGCGCGCGCTTGCCGAGCTGGGCGGGAAAGTGACCGGGGGGCGCATCGGGCGAGGCCCCGGCCGGCCGCGCGGCTCGGGTCGGAAAAAAAGCGGCACGCGCCGCCGCCGCAAAGGGACCCGCGGCGACCAGGCGGTGAAACTCGTCGAGGCCAACCCGGGGATCACCGCCTCGGACATCGCCAAGACGATGAAGATCAAGCCGAACTACCTCTACCGTGTACTCGGCGACCTCGAGAAGGAGCGTCGCGTGTCGAAGAAAGGCCGCCAGTACTTCCCGGGCAAGTAGCGACTCCTTAAGGGCCTATCCCCACCGGGATAGGCCCTAAATCAGGCCAAGCTTGGAGACCGCGTCGCGCTCCTCTCGCAGCTCCGCGATGCTGGTGTCGATGCGGGAGCGGGAGAAGTCCGGCATCTCGAGCCCCTCGGCGATCCGCCACTCGCCGCCTGAGCAGACGCACGGATGCCCGGCGACGACGCCCTCCTCGATCCCGTAGGAGCCGTCGGAGGCAACCCCCATCGAGACCCAGTCGCCATCGGGGGTGCCGTGCATCCAGTCACGCACGTGATCGATCGCCGCGTTTGCCGCCGAAGCGGCACTCGAGGCGCCGCGCGCGCTGATCACCTCGGCACCGCGCTTGGCCACGCGGGGGATGAACTCGTCGCCAATCCAGGCTTCGTCGTCGACCGCATCCCAGGCACTCCCCCCGCCGACCTTGGCGTTGACCAGGTCTGGGTACTGGGTGGTCGAGTGGTTTCCCCAAACGGTCATGTTGCTGACGTTGGAGAGCGGCTCGCCGAGCTTGTTGGCCAGCTGGGCGATCGCCCGGTTGTGGTCGAGCCGCATCATTGCCGAGAAGCGCTCCCGCGGCACGCCGTCGGCGTTCGACGACGCGATCAGGCAATTGGTGTTGGCCGGATTGCCGACCACCAGCACCCGCACGTCGTCCGCCGCGCTGGCGGCGATCGCTTCGCCCTGCGGCTTGAAGATCGCGCCGTTGGCCTCGAGCAGGTCGGAGCGCTCCATCCCGGGACCGCGCGGCCGCGCCCCGACCAGGAGGGCGAGGTTGCAGCCGTCGAAGGCAGGCTTGGGGTCGTCGAAGATGTCGACCCTGCGCAACAGCGGGAACGCGCAGTCCTCCAGCTCCATCGCGGTTCCCTCCGCGGCCTCGACGGCGGCGGGGATCTCCAGCAGGCTCAGCTCGAGCGGGGTGTCGGGGCCGAGCATCTGGCCGCTGCCGATTCGGAACAGCAGCGCGTAGCCAATCTGCCCGGCAGCGCCGGTTACGGTGACTTTGACAGGGGTGCTCACGTGATCTTCCCTCCTCCAGTCGTCATGTTCTCAGGTCTCGGCCATCGCCCGCCGCAGGCGCCCGTCGATCGCCGCCAGGAGCTCCTGGGTGGTCAGGTACCCCTGGTCCGGGCCGACCAGCAGCGCCAGGTCCTTGGTCATCTTGCCGCTCTCCACCGTCTCCACGCAGACCTGCTCGAGCGTCGCCGCGAACCGTGACACATCCGGAGCTCCGTCGAGCCGGCCGCGGGCGGCGAGGCCACGGGTCCAGGCGAAGATTGAAGCGATCGGATTGGTCGAGGTGGGTTCGCCCGCCTGGTGGCGCCGATAGTGGCGGGTGACGGTGCCGTGCGCCGCCTCGGCCTCGACCGTGCCGCCGTCGGGGCTCATCAGCACGCTGGTCATCAGCCCCAGCGAGCCGAACCCCTGGGCGACGGTGTCGGACTGCACGTCGCCGTCGTAGTTCTTGCAGGCCCACACGTAGCCGCCTTCCCACTTCAGCGCCGCGGCCACCATGTCGTCGATCAGGCGGTGTTCGTAGCTCAAACCCCTGGCCTCGAACTCCGCCCTGAACTCGTCCTCGTACACCGCGGCGAAGATCTCCTTGAAGCGGCCGTCGTAGCGCTTCAGGATCGTGTTCTTGGTCGAGAGGTAAACCGGGTAGCCGCGCTCCAGGCCGTAGCGCATCGAGGCGCGGGCGAAGTCGCGGATCGACTCGTCGAGGTTGTACATCGCCATCGCCACACCGCCGCCCGGGAAGTCGTAGACGTCCAGCTCGACGGGCTCGGAGCCATCCTTCGGCGTGTAGGTGAGGGTCAGCGCCCCCTCGCCGGGGACGACCATATCGGTCGCGCGGTACTGGTCGCCAAAGGCGTGGCGGCCGATCACGATCGGCTTCGTCCAGCCGGGCACCAGCCGCGGGACATTGGAGATCACGATCGGCTCGCGGAAGATGACCCCGCCGAGGATGTTGCGGATCGTCCCGTTCGGCGAGGGGTACATCCTCTTCAGGCCGAACTCCTCGACCCGCGCCTCGTCGGGGGTGATCGTCGCGCACTTGACCCCGACTCCGTGCTGCTTGATCGCGTTCGCCGCGTCGACCGTGATCCGGTCTTCGGTCGCGTCGCGGCTCTCGATCCCGAGGTCGAAGTAGACGAGCTCGAGGTCGAGGTAGGGCAGGATCAGCTGCTCTTTGATGAACGCCCAGATGATCCGGGTCATCTCGTCGCCCTCGAGCTCGACGATCGGGTTCTCGACTCTGATCTTCGCGGCCATGGGCGCGGCGATGCTATCGATGCCACAATGTGCTCGATGGCGACCGCCGAGCGCAGGTCCGCGCAGACCCACGAAGTCTTCAACCAGCCGGTCCCCCTGGAGGACTACAACCCGTTCGACGCCGACCGGCCGCTGGTCGAGGCGCTGCGCCGCGAGGGCGCCGAGTGGGCGGAGGCGGAGGCGCGCGAGTTGGGAGCGATCTGCGGCTCGCGGCAGACGATCCGCTGGGGCTTCGAGGCGAACGAGCGAAAGCCCGAGCTGCGCACCCACGACCGCTACGGCCACCGGATCGACGAGGTCGAGTTCGACAGCTCCTGGCACGAACTGATGCGGATCGGGATCGGCCACGGGCTGCACGCCGAGCCCTGGCGTGAGCCCGGCCCCGGCGCCCACGTCGCCCGCGCCGCCAAGTTCACCCTTCTGATGCAGGCCGAGGCCGGCGTCGGCTGCCCGATCTCGATGACCTACTCGGCGATCCCGGCGCTGCGCCACCAGCCCGAGCTGACCGAGGAGTGGGAGCCGCGGCTCCTCTCGCTCGACTACGACGAGCGGTCGATGCCGGCGGACCGCAAGAGCGGCGCCCTCTGCGGGATGGCGATGACCGAGAAGCAGGGCGGCTCCGACGTCCGCGCCAACACGACCGTGGCGACCCCGCTGAACGGCGGCGGGCCGGGCTCCGAGTACGAGCTGGTCGGCCACAAGTGGTTCTGCTCGGCACCGATGTGCGACGCCTTCCTCGTTCTCGCTCAAACCGACTCCGGCCTCTCCTGCTTCCTGATGCCGCGCTGGACGCCCGACGGCGAGCGCAACGCCTTCCAGATCCAGCGGCTCAAGGACAAGCTCGGCAACCACTCCAACGCCTCCAGCGAGCTCGAGTTCCATGGCGCCTGGGCGCGGATGGTCGGCGAGGAGGGGCGCGGCGTGCCGACGATCATCGAGATGGTCAACCACACCCGGCTCGACTGCACGATCGGCGCCGCCACCGGCCAGCGGGCCGGGGTCGCCCAGGCGCTCCACCACGCCGCCCACCGAGCCGCCTTCGGCACGGAGCTGATCGACCAGCCGCTGATGCGCAACGTGCTCGCCGACCTCTGCGTCGAGTCCGAGGCGGCGACGATCTCGGCGATGCGGCTCGCCCGCGCCTACGACGAGGTCGCGGCGGGCGACGAGGAGGCGGTCGAGTTCCGCCGCCTCGCCAACGCCGTCCTCAAGTACTGGCTTTCCAAGCGCGCCCCGTGGCACGCGGTGGAGTGCCTCGAGTGCCTAGGCGGCAACGGCTACGTCGAGGAGTCGGGGATGCCGCGGCTCTTCCGCGAGAGCCCGCTCGCCTCGATCTGGGAGGGCTCCGGCAACGTCCAGTGCCTCGACGTGCTGCGGGCGATGGTCAAGAGCCCGAGCTCGGTGGACGCCTTCTTCGCCGAGGTCCTCGAGGCCTCCGGCGCCGAACCGAGGCTCGACGCCTACGTCTCCTCGCTGCGCGAGGAGATCCCCGGCGACGTCGAGACGGTCGAGTCGCGGGCCCGGCGGATCGTCGAACGGATGGCGCTCGCCCTGCAAGCCTCGCTGCTGGTGCGCTTCGGGGACGAGGCCGCCGCCGACGCCTTCTGCGCCTCGCGTCTCTCGGGCGACTGGGGTCACGCATTCGGAACCCTTCCCCCAGCTACCGACTTTGCGCGAATCATCGAGAGGCACTCACCGGTCGCGTAGGCCCGGCCGGCTTATCCTGCAGCGTCTCTCAGGGCTCGGCCCACTTGCTCGGCGGTGATCACCCCGGCGAGGCGGCCTTCGGCGTCGACCGCCATCAGAGCGCCGAACCGCCGCAGGGAGCGGTTGGCGAGCAGGGTGTCGAGCGGGGCGTCGTCGCGGACCTGGAAGGTTCCGTCGTCGTGCTCGAGCAGCTCGGAGATGAGAGCTGTGGAGCGGGAGGTCTCGGGAACCTCGTCGGCTCTGTCGCGGACGACCAGGCCGAGGAAGCGATGCGCGGCATCGACCACCGGGAACCAGGGCCAGCGGTAGCGCAGGAAGTATTCGTCGAGGGCCTGCTCGACGCTGAGCTGATCCGGGATCGCAACCGGCTCACGGTCCATCACGTCGGCCACGGTCATCCCGCCGATCCGGCCGGAGATCGTCGTCTGCATCGAGGCGGCCCGGGCCGAGCCGTTGATCACGAAGCCGATCAGCGCCAGCCAGACGCCGGCGAAGACGTAGCCGGTGAAGACCAGCAGCAGGCCGCCGCCGACGAACAGGTAGCCGAAGGCTCGGCCGAGGCTGGCGGCGAAGCGGGTCGCCGCGGTTCGGTCCCCCGTCCGCCACCAGGCGATCGCCCGCACCACCCGACCGCCGTCCATCGGGAAGGCGGGCAGCAGATTGAAGACGAGGACGAGGAAGTTGATCGAGGCGAGCCAGGCGACCATGGCCAGCACACCCGAGGTGCCGGCGTTCCCCTCGACCAGGGCCGCCTTGCGGAACTCCTCGGCACCGGCAGCGCCGAGGCCGACCGCGGCGAGCACGACGACGATCGCCAGCGTCACCAGCGGTCCGGCGATCGCCACCTTGAACTCGGTCGCGGGGCTGTCAGATTCGCGATCCATCCGTGCCATCCCGCCGAAGACCCAGAGCTGGATGCTGGAGATGCCGATCCCGTTGCGCATCGCCACCACCGCATGACCGAGCTCGTGCAGGACGATCGAGCCGAAGAAGCCGAAGGCGCTGAGGATCGCCAGCAGGAAGGGCGCTGAGGCCGAGCTGCTCTCGTCGAGCACGTCGCCGTAGAAGCGCGAGAGCCAGAAGATGACGAGGAAGAGGACGAGGAACCAGGACCAGTCGACCGCGATCCGGATTCCGCGCACATGGAAGAGGGTGATCGAGCCACCGCCGAGCATCGACCAATGGTAGGGGTCGGCCGATCTGGCGAACCCTCGCGCCCGATAGGGTCGGCCCGGATGGCGCCCGACCGCAACCGCCTGCGCGAGCTGCTCGAGCAGCTCGAGCGGATCGACCGTCCGTCCGCCTCGGAGGGGGAGCGGCGGGCGGCCGAGTGGCTGGTGGAGCGCTTCGCCGAGCTGGGCGCCGAGGCGCGGATCGAGGCCGAGCCGGCTCACGGCACCTACTGGTGGCCGCTGGGGATCGGCGCCGCGCTGGGGGTGCTGGGAGGGATCCTGGCGCTGCGCGGACGGCGGCTGCTGGGGGGCGCCCTGGCCGGCGCCGGCGCCGCCGGGATGGCCTCGGACTACCCGCCGGGGAAGCGCCCCCTGCGGCGCTTCCTACCCCGCCGCACCACCTACAACGTCGTCTGCGAGCTGGGACCCGCGGACCCCCAGCGCACTGTCGTCCTGATCGCCCACCACGACGCCGCCCACTCGGGCATCGTCTTCCACCCCGAGCTGCCCAACATCGCCGACCGGCTGGGGATGATCGAGCGCACCGACACCAGCCCGCCGCTGATGGCGCCCGTGGTCGGGGGGCCGGTTCTGGCCGCGCTCGGCGCGCTTACCGGCAGGCGCCGGTTGGCGAAGCTGGGCGTGCTCCTGGGGCTGGGCTCGGCCGCGGCGATGACCGAGATCGGCCTGCGCAACGTCGTGCCGGGCGCAAACGACAACGGCACCGCGGTCGTCGCCCTGCTGGCGCTGGCCGAGCGGCTGCTCGAGCAGCCGACCGACGGGACGCGGGTGATCCTGCTCTCGGTCGGCTCGGAGGAGTCCTTCAGCGAGGGGATCAAGGCCTTCGGCGAACGCCACTTCGGCGAGCTGCCGCGCGAGAGCACCTTCTTCCTCTGCCTGGAGACGCTCGGCTCGCCGCATCTGCTCGTCCTGCGCGGCGAGGGTTTCCTCAGGATGCGCGAGTATTCGCCGCGCTCGCTGGCCCTGATGGACGGGCTCGCCGAGGAGCTGGGCATTCACCTCTTCCCCAACCTGCGCTTGCGCAACGGGACCGACGGGCTGGAGCCGCTGGCGGCGGGCTACGAGACCGCTGTCCTCGCAAGCTGCACCAACCTCAAGCAACCGGCCAACTACCACTGGTGGCACGACCTCGCCGAGAACGTCGACTTCGACACGGTCGCCGACGGCATTCGCCTCTCCGAGGCGGCGATCCGCCGCCTCGACGAGCGCTGGCTCTAACGCCGACGGGACGTCGGCGGGGATAGAAATCCGACCGCGGAGTCGGATTTGGCCTCTATAGAGTGCGCGCCCGATGCCTACCCACGACGTACTGGTGATCGGCGCCGGCCTTGCAGGGCAGCGCGCTGCCCTGGCGGCGGCCGAGCAGGGCGTCTCGGTCGGAATCCTCAGCAAGGTCCACCCCGTGCGCTCGCACTCCAACGCGGCCCAGGGCGGGATCAACGCGGCGCTCAATCCGGGCGATTCCTGGGAGTCGCACGCCTTCGACACGGTGAAGGGCTCCGACTACCTGGGCGACCAGGACGCGATCTCGGTGATGTGCGAAGAGGCACCGGAGGAGATCCTCCACCTCGAGCACCTCGGCGTCACCTTCCACCGCAACGAGGAGGGCAAGCTCGGCACGCGCGCCTTCGGCGGCGCCTCCGCCGCCCGTACGTACTACGTCGCCGACATCACCGGTCAGGCGATCATGCACGTCCTCTACGAGCAGCTGATGAAGCACTCCGAGCAGGTGGCCCGCTACGAGGAGTGGTTCTGCACGGCGCTGGCCCTCGACGAGCAGGGCGAGTGCTGCGGCGTCGTCACTCGCAACGTCGCCGACGGCTCGATGCAGCTGTTCGGCGCCAAGGCCGTCATCCTCGCCTGCGGCGGCAACGGCCAGGTCTGGAAGCCGACCACCAACGCGCTGATCTGCACCGGCGACGGGATCGCGATGGCCTACCGCGCCGGGGCGAAGCTGATGGACATGGAGATGATCCAGTACCACCCGACGACCCTGGCCGGCAAGGGCTTCCTGATCACCGAGGGCGCCCGCGGCGAGGGCGCGCACCTGCTCAACGCGAAAGGCGAGCGCTTCATGGAGCGCTACGCGCCCAACAAGATGGAGCTTGCCTCGCGCGACGTCGTCTCGCGGGCCGAGCAGACCGAGATCGACGAGGGCCGCGGCTTTCCCGACGGCACGGTGGCGCTCGACATCACCGTCGTGCCGCGCAAGCGCGTCCACGAGGCGCTTCGCGAGATCGTCCTGGTCGGCCGCGACTTCGCCGGCGTCGACATCACCCGCGAACCGATCCGCATCAAGCCCGGCAACCACTACACGATGGGCGGGATCAAGACCGACATAGACGGGCGAACCGACGTCCCGGGCCTCTACGCGGCCGGGGAGACGGCCTGCGTCTCGGTCCACGGCGGCAACCGGCTGGGCGCCAACTCGCTGCTCGACACGCTGATCTTCGGCCGTCGCTCCGGCGCCGACGCCGCCGCCCGCGCCAAGCGGGTGGGGGGCTCGCGGCCCTCGGCCGGCGTGCTCGACGCCGAGGAGGAGAAGGTCGCCGCGATCGCCGCGCGCGATAAGGGCTCGGGGCGGCGCATCTCGGAGATCAAGCTGGAGCTGGGCGAGACGATGGACAAGCACATCGCCGTCTTCCGCGAGGAGGCCGGAATCGGGGAGGCGTTGGAGACCGTCCGCCGCCTCAAGCACGAGGCCGAGTCCGCCTACGTCGACGACAAGGGCAACGTCTTCAACCAGGACCTGCTGGCGGCGATCGAGCTGGGCTACATGCTCGACAACGCCGAATGCACCTGCGTCGCCGCGCTGGAGCGCAGGGAGAGCCGCGGCGCCCAGTACAGGACCGACTTCCCGGAGCGCAACGACGCCGAGTGGCTGAAGCACATCGACCTCCAGCAGGGCGACGACGGACCGGAGATCTCATACTCAGAGGTGACGATCACCCAGTGGGAGCCGGAAGAGAGGAAGTACTAGGAGATGGCCACCTACACCCTGAAAGTCCGCCGCTACCAGCCGGAGAGCGGGGAGGGTCCCTACTGGGAGGAGTTCGACGTCGAGCTGGACCCTTCGCTCTCCGTCCTCGACGGGCTGCTGCAGGCGAGGGACCGCGACGACGGCTCGCTCTCGGTCCGCTGCTCCTGCCGCGCCGCAATCTGCGGCTCGTGCGGGATGAAGATCAACGGCCAGTCCGGCCTCGGCTGCAAAACGCAGATCGGCGAGGCGCACACTCAGGCAAACAGGCGGCCCAAGGAAAGCAGCGCCGCCCCCGGACGCGGGCTCAACGGCGGGTCCATATCTGATTCTTCCGCCGTTGCGGGAGCAGAGGAGGCGGCGCCGATTGTTGTCGAGCCGATGGGGAACATGCCGGTGATCAAGGACCTGATCACCGACATGGAGTCGACCCACTGGGAGAAGATCCGCCGCGTCACCCCGTGGCTGCTGCCGCACGGCGACCCGCCCGAGCGCGAGTACGTGGTCGAGCCGCAGTCGATGATCGACATCACCCAGTCGATGGCCTGCATCCAGTGTGGCGCCTGCGTCTCCTCCTGCCTCTCGATGGAAGCCGACCCGGAGTTTGTCGGCCCGGCGGCGCTGGCCAAGGCCTACCGCTTCGTCGGCGACCCGCGCGACGCGGAGACGAAGGAGCGGCTCCACGACCTGGGAGAGGACCCGCACGGGATCTACGACTGCACCCACTGCTTCAGCTGCATCGACGCCTGCCCCAAGGGGGTCGCGCCGATGGACCAGATAATGCGCCTGCGCCGCAAAGCCAGCGAGGAGGGGATCGAGGACCCCAACAGCGGTCATGCCCACGAGATCGCCTTCGTCAAGATCATCGAAAAGAAGGGCACGCTCGACGAGGCCATGCTCCCGCAGGAGTCCTTCGCGCCGGGGATCAAGGGAAAGCTCAAACCAAGCAAGCGCGGGATCGGGGAACTCTTCAAGGCGCTGCCGACCGTGTTCCGTGCGATGAGGACCGGCAAGGCCCGCCTAAAGTTCGTCCCCGGCCTGCACCGGAAGCTCCCCGGCGGCGCCCAGGACGAGGTCAAGGCGATCTACCGCCACGCCGAGAAGCACCGCGAGGAACTCAACATCTACATCCAGGGCGACGAGGACCTCGAGCCCGAGCCCGACGAGACTGAGGCCGAGGAGATCGCGGCCGAGGAGGGAACGCCATGAAGCTCGCCTACTGGCCCGGCTGCGTCTCGCGCGGCTTCACCACCGAGCTGCACGGCTCGATGGCGCTGGTCGCCGACCGGCTCGGGATCGAGCTGGTCGAACTGGACCGCGCCAACTGCTGCGGCGCCGGCGTGATCGCCGAGCACAACCAGGAGCTGGCCGACACGCTCAACGCGCGCACCTTCGCCCTCGCCCAGCAGACGGGGCTGGCGATGATGAACATCTGCTCGACCTGCCAGGGGGCGCAGTCGGAGTGCCAGCAGCGGCTCGACGCCGACTCGGCCTACCGTGCCCACATCAACGAGGCGCTCTCTGGCCAGGGCCTCGAGTACGTGAAGGGCAAGGACGGCTTCACCAACAAGAACTTCCTCTGGCTGCTGGTCGAGGACTACGGGCTCGACAAGCTGGCCGAGAAGGTCGTCCGGCCCCTCTCCGGCCTGCGCGTCGGCCCCTTCTACGGCTGCTACGTGGTGCGCCCAAAGGAGCGGCTCGGCTACGGCGAGCACCCCGAACGCGACCTCTACCTGGAGAAGGTGATCGAGACGCTGGGCGGCGAGGTGGTCTCCTACGACGGCGCTCGCAAATGCTGCGGCTTCCCGGTGATCACGATGAACCGCGAGACCTCGCTGCGCCAGGCCGGCACCCACGTCGGTGACGCGCTCGACGCCGGCGCCGACTGCCTGGTCACCCCCTGCCCGCTCTGCCACCTCAATCTCGACATGCAGCAGCCCGAGGCGGCGAAGATCGTCAACCGCGAGCTCGGCCTCGCCGTTCTGCACCTGCCGCAGCTGGTCGGCCTGGCGCTCGGCGCGGAGCCCAAGCAGCTCGGGATGGGCAAGCACATCGCCTCGACCGACTGGGTCGAGGAGCGGCTGGCACGCTCCCGTGTGCCGGCGTGAGCGCACGCGTTTGCAGATAAGCCTCGCTCGATCGCCGAGCTCGATCGTCGCGCCGGCAGCCTGCTCGGCGCTGGAGGGATCGAAATCACAACCGGGTCGGCCGTCCCGGATAGTCTGCGGTCTCGATGAGCGGAGCGGCGCCCAACCTGCCCGACGGAATCGAGGCATGTCTCTTCGACCTCGACGGGGTGCTCACCGAAACCGCGAAGATCCACGCCAAGGCGTGGAAGCGGATGTTCGACGCCTACCTGAAGGGTCGCGCCGAACGGGACGGCGGGGAGTTCGTCGAGTTCGACGCGGGCGAGGACTACGACGACTACGTCGACGGCAAGCCGCGCTACGACGGCGTCCGCTCCTTCCTCGCCGCGCGCGGCATCGAGCTGCCCGAGGGGACGCCCGAGGACCCGCCCGACGCCGAGACCGTCTGCGGGCTCGGCAACCGCAAGAACGAACTGGTCCTCGAGCTGATGAAGCGCGACGGCGTCGAGGCCTACCCCGGCTCGGTCCGCTTCGTCGAAGCGGCGCGCGACGCCGGCCTGCGCCGCGCCGTCGTCTCCTCGAGCGCCAACTGCCAGGCGGTGCTGGAGGCGGCCGGGATCGAGGATCTGTTCGAGGAGCGGATCGACGGCAAGGTCGCGGCCCGGGAGAAGCTGGCGGGCAAGCCCGCCCCCGACACCTACCTCGCCGGGGCGAAGGCGGTCGGCGTCGAGCCGGCGGCGGCGACCGTGTTCGAGGACGCCCTCTCGGGAGTCGAATCGGGGCGGGCGGGCAAGTTCGGCTGCGTGGTCGGGGTCAACCGCCTCGGCGACGACCACGGCGAGGCCCTCGGGAAGCACGGCGCGACGATCGTCGTCTCCGACCTCGCCGAGCTGCTCGCGGACGATCGATGATCGGCCACCCCGCGTTCACGATCGAGCCCTGGGCGGTGCGCGAGACCAGCCTCGACTTCGAGCGGCTGGCGCAGTCGGAGTCGGTGTTCGCGCTGGCCAACGGCCACCTGGGGCTGCGCGGCAACCTCGACGAGGGCGAGCCGCACGCCCTGCCCGGCACCTACCTGAACGCCTTCTGGGAGGTCCGCCCGCTGCCCTACGCCGAGGCGGGCTACGGCTACCCGGAGGCCGGCGAGACGGTCGTCAACATGACCAACGGCAAGATCGTCCGCCTGCTCGTCGACGACTCGCCCTTCGACGTGCGCTACGGCGAGCTGCTGAGCCACGAGCGCCTGCTCGACCTGCGCGCCGGGACCATGCGCCGCGAGGTCGTCTGGCGCTCGCCGGCCGGCAAGCGGGTGCGGGTCGTCTCGCAGCGGCTCGTCTCCTTCACGCAGCGCGCGGTCGCGGCGATCGAGTACGAGGTCGAACCGCTGGACGAGGGCGCGAGGCTCGTCGTGCAGTCGGAGCTGGTCGCCAACGAGCCGCGCCCCGCCGCCTCCGACGACCCCCGTGCCGCCGCGGCCCTGGAAGCGCCGCTCGCCTTCGAGGACGCGAACGCGTCGGGCAGCGAAGCGGTCCTGGTGCACGCGACGAAGTCGAGCGGGCTGCGGGCCGCAGCGGCGATGGACCACCTGGTCGACGGCCCCGAGGCGACCCGGGTCGACGCGGCGCAGACCTGGGAGGACCTGGCCCGGGTCACCGTCACCGCCGACCTCGAGGCGGGC